>Ga0137403_10003907_pt1 | contig 17723 bp, 15 predicted proteins | sample CZOMad2_1_16fung_FD_122057 | JGI IMG/M metagenome (GOLD analysis project Ga0137403, IMG submission 122057) | Vadose zone soil fungal communities from Angelo Coast Range Reserve, California, USA - CZOMad2_1_16fungal (Hybrid Assembly) | ecosystem: Environmental > Terrestrial > Soil > Vadose zone...
ATTCTTGGTCCGCTGCCGTTCTTGAGGGCCATGGCCGATAGCGCCGATCGAGCAACTGTTTGGTCGACTGCCTTCAGATCGAGTTTTGGCCAAGGACAACCACTCATCTCCGACGCAGTTGTGCGATTGGCCCTGCGGTCTAGAGACCTGCTGCGGGAGGTCTTCCTTGGGTCTTCTCTGGATGAGCACGGAGTTCGAATCCGAGCTCGATCCGGCTGGCATCGTCGCAGCGTTTGCCCAATCGGAGCGAGAGCCGACCTGGCTGACTGGCGGACCGCCCGTCGATCCGCCGCGGTGGCGAAGCAAGAATTCGACGGCGCAATCAGTGAAGACGGTTTTTCGCTGCTGGCCGGCGGCGCGTTCCAATTCGAGGGACGGATCGAGCCCGGCAATCCATCGCGCGTGCGCGTTCGCGTCCGCCCTCGCGCTCTCCGTCCGCCCGCGCCACGTCCCGCGCTGTGGATCCGAACAGCGCCAGGCCTTCATACCGAAGCGCGTGCGCACCTTCATGGTCTCGCGGCGGGGAATTTGAGCACGTCCTGGCGCGACATGACGGTTCGATTCCAGCCGCTTCAGGAGCCGAATCCAGGCGCGAGCATCCGGGTCATCCGTTCGGGATTCCGGATCTGCTGTGCCAACATCCATACGTCCGCAGACTGGACCGCGACACGGCCTGCGTCGCCGCCCGCCAGCTGACCATGGCGGCGGCGCGCAGCGGCTGCGCAGAGGGCCATTTCGGCCGCATCAAAGCCATGGGCGGCCTCTTCCAGCAGTGACAAGGCGCGGTCGCTCTTCCGCCGCATCGCCTCGACGCCGGCGCGCAACAGCAAACCAGTCGGTCGCATTGCAGCGATCCGCCCGCGCTCGAGATCGTCGGCGGCGCGCTCTGCGTCCCCGAGGAACGTCTTCGCTGCCGATGGATCGCGGGACCCCTCAGCTGCCGCGAGCGCGCTCGCGCCGCGCATCAGGACCATCGTCGCTCGCGCATAGGCGATCCGAGGCAGCATCGAGCGTCGGAACGCAGGCCAGCTTGCCCGCATGCGGTCCCACGCACGCCTGCCTTCGCCCGCGTAGAGATCAATGGACACCTCACCTAGAAGCATGTTCCAGTGCTGGAGTTGAAACCCCGCGTATGACCACTGCTCGCGCGCCAGCTTGGCTTGGTGGCGCGCTTCCTCCGACTGATCGGCCGCGAGCCAGGCTATGTTCGAGTGCCCGGTCCGCAGCATGGTCATGGCGAGAAGGTCGCCACGAAACTGCGCGTCTTCAAGCTGCGGCGTCAGCCGTCGCATGATTTCGCCTGTCTCTCCGAGGCGAAAGCATGACCCGATCGCATAGAGGCGCGCGGCATCGAGCTCCCAGGCGACGCCCGTACATTGGTCGCGAAGGAGCTCGGCAGCCCGATCGCAGTAGCGGCGCGCCTGCTGCCAGCGTCCATCGAGAAAGGCGATGATTCCTTGGGAAAGATCGACCATGCCCGTGAGGTAAGACTGCCGCATCCGGTCCGCGATCGACCGGGCGATCTGCAGGATCCGCTCGGCGCGTTGCCGAGCGCTCCCGCCCGCAGTTGAGACGTGCATCGCTTCGAAGGTGAGCGCCACGCCAACTCGCAAAGGCTCGCCGCCGCGCAGGGCGAGCAGTGTCAGGCGCGCCGTGAAGTCGGCGCCGTGGATCTCGTCGATGAAGCCCAGGCCGGTCATCGCCGACCGGCACACGTCGATGCGCAGGAGCTCCCGAGGATCGATCGCCGCGGCGTCGCGCTCGCGATAGGAGAGCCCGCAGAGCCTGATTTTCGCACGTCCCAGAAGCAGGCTGATCAGCGCGCCCCGGGGAGTCGCAGCCATCCGCATCCCGATCGATTCCAGAACGATGCGCAGGAGCGCCATGCCTTCGGAAAGGTGACCGCTCTGCAGATACTGCTCCGCGGCGCGCCGGCGGAAGTCGAGGGCTTGCGATGCCGCAGCGGCTTCCGCTGCCGCCAGGAACGCCTCACCCGCTTCCCTGCCCCGCCCGGCGTTCGCCAGCGACGTCGCAAGGTCGAACTGGATCTGAAGCCGACCCGGGGCATCCGGCGCCGTGAGCTCGAGCGCAAGCCGGTAGAGCCGCGCAGCCCGGTCGAACGCAAGCGCTTCCGCCGCCGCTCGCGCGGCCCGGATGGCGTATTCGGCCGTGCGAGCGAACTCACCGGCGGCGTGGAGGTGCGTCGCCAGAACCTCGGGGTCGGCTCGACCCCACCCCTCGAGCGCGGCAGCCAGCGCGGCATGCACTTCTTGGATCCGCGGGCCGTCGAGGTGCTTCACGACCGTCTCGCGAATCCGATCGTGGTACGCCTCGAGATTGTCCCCAGACCCACGCACCAGCCGGCCCGTTCTCAGGATGGCCAGCGTCCCGAGCGCGTTCTCCGCAGCGGCGGCGCGAAACGCGCAGCCGGCATCGATCGGTCCGCCCGCGACGCTGATCACCTCCAGCAGCCGGCGCGCCTCGGGCTCGAGCCGCGCGGTGCGCGCGAGCAGCATCTCCTCGAGCGAGGCCGGCGCCGAGTGCCCGTGCTCGACCAGCTCGGCGACGAAGAGCGGATTGCCAGCCGCTTCGCGCGCGACTTGCGCCGCGCGGACGGCGTCGGCGGCGGGCAGCAAGGCATTTGCCAGCTCGCGTGCGTCGTCATCTTGCAGAGGCTGCACGTGAAGCTCGCGCACGCCATCTGGCGCCTGCGCGCGCATGGCCAGGACGCACGGGCTTCGCGCGCCGTCGTCGGTCCGATAGGTCAGGACGATCAGCGCTGCCGGGGCATCCGGCGGCCGGACAAGATCGGCCAGGAGCGCGGCGCTGTCGACGTCGCCCCACTGCAGGTCGTCGATCCAGAGAACGAGCGGCCCCCGGTCGGCGATGCGGCCGAGCAGCTCCTTGAGCGAAGCGAACGCCCGCCGCTTCCGCTCGTGCGGGTCGGGAGTCTCCACGGCTGTCGGGATCGGCGCGTTTGTTACCGCTTGAGCCCGTTTCAGCACGGGGAAGAGCCGCACCAGCGGCCGGACGTCGCGCGGCAAGAGAGCGTCCGCGGTGTGCCCGGCGTGTCGCAAGTAGCGCGCGAGCGAGTCGATCAGGCTGTCGAGCGCCTTGTAGGGCACCGTCTCGCGCTCGTAGCAGCGGCCCGCCAGCACCGTCGCGCGCGGGTCGTTGCGCACGCGCTCGAGGAAGTGCTCGACCAGCGCCGTCTTGCCCATACCCGACGCGCCGTGGACGTGAAACGTCAGTGCAGCGCCCTGACAAGTGCTCGCATGCGCGGACGCAAGCGCTTCCAGCTCGGCGCGGCGGCCGATGAAGCCGGAACGAGGGGCGCGGTTCCATTCGCCAGCCGTCACGTTCCCGCCGAGCCGCGCCAGCACTTCCTCTCCTTTGGGGCGGTCCTGCGGCGCGCGTTGGAGCAACGCCATGCAGAGAGAATCCAGGTCGGCAGGCACCGCCGCCAGCGTGCCGGGCGGCACCGGGTCGCGCTGCCGTTTCGCTTCCACTACTTCGAGCAACGTCCCATCGAAAGGCGGGCTACCGGTAAGGACCTCGTAGAGCAGTGCACCGACGCCGTACCAGTCGCTCTCCGGGCCCAGCCGGCCGCACGTGGTCTGCTCGGGCGACATATACGCGGGAGTGCCGACCAGGCCGTCGCCGATGGACTGGCCCGGATCGACGCGGCGCCGCTCGATCGCAAGGCCGAAATCGAGCAGGACGACCCTTCCATCGCGGGTGACGAGCACGTTGGAAGGCTTGATGTCGCGGTGGAGCCGGCCTGATTTGTGGATCTCGTTCACTCCGATCGCCAGTTGAAGCAGCGCCGGCCTCAGGCGAGCGAAATCGCACTCTGGCCGCGGTCCCGGCACAGCGAAGCGTCTCTCGGAGCGTCTCTCGGAGTGAGCCGACAAGGATAGAGTCCGAGGCGTCAGCGACATCTCATTGGTTGGCGGGGACGGCGCGTGCTGGAGGGAAGTCGTGGCCGCGCCGACAGACTCGTTTCGCCAAGCCCAAGCGCGGAAATCCACGCCCTCGACGAGCTCCATGGTGAAGAACCAGTGGTCCCCGTCTGAAATCAGCTCGTAGAGCGAAACGAGATTGGGATGCGCCACGTCCGCAAGCGCCCGGAACTCGTTCTTCAAGTAGTACAGCTCGGAGGGATCAAACCGCTGCAGCGTCTTCAGCGCCACGTCCCGGCAGCGCTCAGAGTCGTGCACGCGATAAACGACGCCCATGCCGCCCGCGCCCAGCTTCGCCAGAACGCGGAAACGCTTGGTGCCGGGGAACTCCTGCTCCTCCATTTCGAGCACCTGCCGCCTCTCTTGAAGGCGTACCTCTCCACGGTTACGCAGATGAGGCCACCTGGTCAAGCGACTGCGCAGAGAGCGGCTCAACCGGATTCCTTCCGCGGTGCAGTACCAGGACATCGCTGACACAAAAGCTGCTGCACAACGAGAGACGTCCTCGCGAAAAATGTGAGGGCCGCGGTGCGCCGGCAAGCAGTGACGTACTGTGCAGCAAGAGTACGGGTTGAGTGCGCGCGGAGCGGAGAGATCGAATACCGAAACGGAAGCCGCCCCCCTTATCGGAGCCCCTCCACAGAGATCACCCCTGCTACCGGATGCCCCCCACTCTCTCTCGCTCGCGGCCGCGCTGGATCGCGTCCTTGAGCGCGAGCGCCAGGGCATTCAGGACCCCCGCGGAATCGTCGCATTTCTTCGCGTGCCGTGGCTCAAGGCGACGGAGGGCGGCCGCGCGGCGGGTGGGTTCGAGGCTCCCGATCGCGATGAAGTCGCCGCACTCCTTCCTGAACGCCGCTTCTAGTGCGTCGTACTCCTTTTTCTTACTCTCATAGTCCGCCGGCTCGTGCATTTCCCACGCGTCAGCGGCACGCTGTCGCTGGACTCCATCGAGGTACAGAAACGCGACGAACAGCACAATGAGTAGGACGACGACGCTGAGAAGCACGCGCATGAGATTCCTTTTCCTGGTGAACAGAACGCGGTTTATACAACAGGAACGGTTACAGGCTTCGTCGCCCATACTTGGGCTGTACCGCTGGTCAGGCGGCGCGCGGCGCTCACCGCACGGTCTCCTGTGCACGCTCTGGCGCCCAGGGCGGTTCGCTGAAGCTGTAGCGGCGCCCACACCTCCGGCAGTGGAAGTGCCCAGGCTGGCCCGATGACGCCGGACCGGACGAAGAACGGCACGCGGCCGCAGATGCACTGGCCGTTGCTCGGCATCGGCGGGAACTGGTCCATTCGCTGAACCTACGCCCGCCGGCTGACGCCCGCAGGTTATGGAAATCGCAGTTCGCGCAAATTGCCAGGGGGTTTAGAGTGCCGGCGTGGACCGAATCGACACCGTCTACTTGCTCGGCGCAGGCTGCGTTGAAGGCGCATGGGATCCGGTTCTTCGCGCGGTCAGCCGTCACGCGAAGACGACTATCGGGCGCGACGAGGCAGACTGGTGGTTCAGCGCGAACGGGCAGTTCCTTCATCTCTTCTCGTCGTGGCAAGGAATGACGAACGATCAGCTGGAGAGTCGGTTCGGTGAAGGAGATCACGACTCCACTCGTAGTAACCTGTAGCGCGAGATGGCCAAGGCGCGCGACCAACTCGGAGCACTCAAGGCCTCCATCGCTGACGAGTTGCACGCCGCCCACGCACGAAACGAGATCCGCCTCAAGGAGGCTCTACTCGAGCAGCTAGAGCACTGGACGCCGGAGAGGGCAGCACCGCAATCCTGACATCGAACTGGGACCTATGCCTGGAGCGTTTGCTCGACGAGGATGGCAGGCGTGCGAGGGTCGTGCACCTTCACGGTGACATTCGGTCGCCGGCCGGCATGCTGCTGCCCGGCGAGCGTCCCGAGGAACTCTTCCGCGGCGATGCTGGCAATGTCGGAATCTCCCACTCCTACTGGACCGCGAGCCTCATGTTCGGAATCGCGCGCCGCATCTATGTCGCTGGTCTCAGCCTGTCCGTCCTCGACGCGGCGCTGGGGACCCTGCTCGGCATGGGGTGCACGCCTCAGAAGCCCGGCGAGATAGTGATCGTGAACCTTCGCGATCACAGCGACCGCATCCGTCGACAGCTCGAGTTGCTACTGCCCTCGTCGTGGACGATCCGCGAATTAGCCTCCCGCTAACGGCCAGGACCAATTCTCCCGCAGCGCGCTACCTCGGAGGACGTAGTTTCAGTTTCTTCAGAAGCTCGTAGACACCGATATCCGGCGGCGCAGCCGTGGCGACATCCACGTCCCCCGGGTGCGGCTCGAACCCGATGGCGAGTAGTATCCCCAGCTGCTCGCGCGCCCACCGTGCCCTCGCTGTCTCCGTCCCCTCAGGATTCCGGAGCTGCGCGTGCACGACGCGCCAATGTTCAAGGAGTTTCCGAGTCGTCCCTGCGAGCGAGTCATCGCAAAGCCAGGTCCTCGCTGCTCTGTCTGGGCCACCTTGCTGGGACGGTGCGACCCACTCTGTCGGAGTACGGTTCGATTCTTCGCGACCGTCGAGCCAATGCGATACCGTCTCCACGCTCCTCAGGAGCCCGTTAGTGCAGTTCATCTCGAAGTGAAACCGGGCGTAGGCCGGCGGCGGCTTCCCGGGAACCTCGCCCGGTGCGAGTTTGACTCTGCACCACGCCCTGCGAGTTGTCGCGCCCCAATCGATGCTCTCAAGATCGACCGCGAGTCTGTGATCGCGATTGGCATCGGTGTCGGAGCCAAAGGCGAACCACACGGGTAGGGTCGCCGCTCCTGCTCCAGCAGCTCCGCCGGCCAGGAATACAGCGAGCAGCGTTGCGCGCGTTGAGCTCACTCGTCACGAACGCTTTCGTAGATGGGAAGCCATGGAATCGCCGCCGCGGATCCAAAGCATTTGCCCGTGCCTGTCGGCAAGACTCACCGCGTCGCGCGCGGGGCGAGCCCTGCCGGCCGCAGACCAAGCTTCCCTGAGGGTATGAGAATCAGACTTCTAGGACCGTCGCCGTGGCGGGTGTGTCGATTCCTTGGTGGCCGAAGCCCTGCTGGGACGCCGCGGCCGACGAGGACTCCGCGGCAACCTAACTGGAGGCGCGAGCGGCTGGGGGGGTGCAGAACCGTTTCGGCGCCGTGGCTCCTCCGTCAGCCGGTAATTACGGCGTGGCATGGACGACCGGGTCCATTTGGCGGTATGGGCGTGAGGAGACCAGTGCGGAAGGGCTCTCGATCAGCTGCAAGGTCGTCTGTATCTCACGCGCCGGCGTCGACGCCGGGGGCCCATCTGTCAGCCTTGCCGCCCTGGTCATCCCCTATTTGATAGGAGGACGCCCATGCGCTTCCGTGAGTCGATCCTGGGATGTCTCGCGGCGTTGACAGCAACCTTGGACTTCGGCGGCGATGCTCCTGCGGCGCCCACGGAGAATTTGTCAGCGGCACTTCACGCGATCGATGGCGCGGAGATGCTGCAACACATCAAGGTCCTTGCCTCGGATGATTTCGAAGGCCGCTCGCCGGGCACTAACGGCGAAACCCTGACCGTCGAGTATCTAGTGCGTCAGTTCAAGAAGCTCGGGCTTAAGCCCGGCAACCAGGACGGCAGCTACACGCAAACGGTGCCGGTGGTCGCATACAAGTCCGAGCCGCGTGCCACCTTCCGGATAGGTGAACGGACCATCGAGCTCAAGAGCCCGAGCGAGCTTGTAGCCTGGTCTTATCAGCCCACGCCCGAGGTACGGGTCGGTGACTCGGAGCTGATCTTCGTCGGCTACGGAGTGATCGCTCCCGAATACGGTTGGGATGATTACAAGGGTCTGGAGGTACGCGGCAAGACGCTGGTCGTGCTGATCAACGACCCGCCTGTGCCTGATCCGGGCGATCCCTCCAAGCTCGACGACAAGATGTTCGGCGGGCGGGCGATGACTTACTATGGCCGATATACTTACAAGTGCGAAATGGCGGCCCGGCTCGGTGCAGCGGCTGTCATCATCGTGCACGAGACCGGTCCGGCCGCCTATCCTTGGTCAGTAGTCGTCAGCACCTGGGCTGGCGAGAATTTCTCCCTCGATACCCCAGGACGCAACCCGGATTTTCCGACCGTATCTGGGTGGATCACCTTTGACGTGGCCAGGGACCTCTTCGCGGCCGGCGGTCGGAATTTCGAGGCGATGAAGCAGGCGGCAGTCAGCAAAGATTTCAAGCCAGTGTCCCTCGGTGGTGTCGCGACGTTCCAGGTGCGCAACACCTGGCGGGCCGCCGAGTCGCGCAACGTCGTGGCGAGAATCGAGGGCTCCGACTCCAGGCTGAAAGACGATCATGTGATCTACAGCGCCCATTGGGACCACTTTGGGTGGGACCCCAAGCTTCCAGGCGCCAAGCGTGAGCAGATCAAGCATGGTGCTCTCGACAACGCCTCGGGCGTTGCGGCGCTGCTGGCATTGGCGCGAGGCTTTCAGGTGCTGCCCCACGCCACGAAACGCTCGGTGCTCTTCATTGCACCAACGGCGGAGGAACGTGGCTGGCTCGGCGCGAAATTCTATGCGGCGCACCCGCTCTATCCGCTTCGCACCACGCTGGCCGACATTAACATCGACATCCTCAATCCGTGGGGCCGCACCCGCGATGTCGAGATCGTCGGCTCGGGCAAATCCACGCTCGACGACATCACTTCCAGGGAGGCCGCCGCGCAGGGTCGGGTGGCGAAACCCGACTCGCACCCCGAGCGCGGCTACTTCTATCGCGGCGATCAGCTGCAATTCGCCCGCGTCGGCGTGCCGGTCCTTTGGATCAAGACCGGTACTGAATTCGTAGGGCGGCCGCAGGGCTATGGCGACCAGAAGATCAGCGACTATATCGCCCGCGACTACCACCAGGTCACCGATACCGTGAGAGCGGACTGGGACCTGTCCGGAGCGGTCGAGGACGTTCGGCTGCTCTTTCGTGTCGGGCATGCGCTGGCCGACGGCAATGAGTATCCGCAATGGAAACCCGGAGCGGAGTTCAAGGCCATCCGCGACCGGAGCATGAGTTCCGACTTGAGGTAGTAGGTAGTAGCCCTGGCTTGGGCCTTCTCGCTTGTCTGCCTCGAAAAAGGTGGCCTGGGCAGCTCAATCACGAGCCTCGGAATTCACCCAGATGCCGCGTCGGAAGCAACCTCGTCGCGCTCACAACCAAGGGCGGACCGATTATGCGAATGCCGCTTCTCGCCACGTGCCCACGTAACCCACCCGGTCTACGCGCATCCCATCTCTGCTCGATCTAGCCGGCACTTCGGCTTGCGGTCAGCCGGTCGTTTAGGCACCTGCCGGCTACACCTTGGCGTAGGGGTTGTCTCTGGGTTGTCTCCCACCAGCCCCGAGAAGACCGCCTCGACTTTGCCGCAGTCGTGGCCAGAGCACTTCGATGCGGTCGTCGGTGCGCCAGTGAGCGGTGCCGTGGGTCTGTCGGCCGCAGCAGGGATCCGCAACAGGGTCGGGCCGTCCCGGCTATGCTTGGCGGAATCGCCTGGGGCGCTGTCGACGGTTTGCGCGCTCGCTTGCCTCCCGAGGTCCTGCGCTGACCTGGGACGTAACCAATAGGCGTTTGCGCGGCGCGCGCCGTGACTTGCAGAGGCGACCGCGCCGGCAAGCGCCGAGTAAACGTCGGGTTGAGCGGAGCCGCGTTGGCACGAGGGCCGCTAATGGGCTTGAAGGCCTTGCGGCGCGGGCGGTGGGAGGTGGGGTGCGGGCTCGGGTGCTGCGAGCGTTTGGCGCTTGAGGTGGAAAGAGTGCTCGCGGCCGAGGTCGCGGTGACGCCGAGAGGGTCGGAGGCGGTGATCGAGCGCAGCGCTCCAGCCCGCGGCCCGCGGCGCGAGAAAGACGTTCGCGAGGTCGGCGCGCTCGGTGCCTTTCAAGAGCTGTCCTCGAAGTGCGGGCGCCCGAGGAGGCGCGAGGTCAGTGGGCCCTTGCAGAGCGGGCAGCTGGTGACGTCGATGCCGGCGCGGCGTAGCAGGAGCGCGCGCCAGTCCTCGCGCGGCGTGGCGGCGTTCGCCGGCGGCAGCTCGGCAGGGGCGCCCTGCTGAGCTTCGAGCAGATCCCTGGCGAGGCGCAGCCGGCCGTTGACGTTGCCGGGCGCGAGCAGGCCGTAGTGGCGCAGCTTGACGAAGCGGTGCGGGAGCACGTGCTGGAGGAAGCGGCGCAGGAATTCGACCGGGTGCAAGGTCGCCGTCTGGTCGCCGCGGGTGCGGAAGGTCACCGCATGGTCGGTCGCGCGGAGGAGGCGGTGATTGGAGAGGCCGACGCGGTGGGTATAGCGGCCGAGGTATTCGTAGACGGCCGCGGCGCCGCCGAAGGGTGGCTTGGCGTAGGAGACCCAGCGGGTCTTGTAGAGCTTGTCGCGCAGCTTGCGCCAGGCGCTGTCGCTCTTCTGCGGATCTTCGAATCCCTCGATGCCGTCGAGCTTGAGCCGGCCGGCGCGCCACGCCTGCTCGAGGATGGCGAGGAGCTTGCCGCGGAAAAGTGCGGAGAGCACGCGCACCGGGAAGAGGTAGTCCTGCGGCGTCGAGCGCCACGCGGCGCCGTCGGCGGTGAGACCGCCCCCGGTGACGATGCAGTGCAGGTGCGGATGGAAGCGCAGGTCGCGCGTCCAGGTGTGCAGCACGCAGGTCACGCCGGGCTGCGCGCCGAGCCGCCGCGGGTCGTTGCAGAGCGCGAGCAGCGTCTCGCTGCCGGCGGCGAAGAGCGCGTGGAAGAAGAGCTCGCGGTTGCGCAGCGCGATCCCATTGAGCAGGTTGTCGGGCACGGTGCAGACGACGTGGAAGTAGGCGGTGGGCAAGAGCCGCGCGAGCCGCCGCTCCATCCAGCGCGCCTGCGAGAGCGCCTGGCAGGCGGGGCAGTGGCGGTTGCGGCACGAGTGATAGACCGCCCGCTCGAAGCCGCAGGCGGCGCACACGTCCAGCCGCCCGCCCAGGACTGGTGTCCGGCAGGTCGCGATCGCGCGCAACACCTTGCGCTGCGCCTCGCTCAGCGCGTGCTTGCGCTGCAGAGCCGCGCCGTGGGCGCGCGCGAGCGCACCCACCGTCGGCCGAGGCGGCCCCTGCCCGCCGTCGGGCAAGGGCACCGCCGGACAGCCCATCGGGCTGGCCGGCTACCCGAGAACCTTGCCTGCCTTGGTTCCGAGCAGATCCAGCGGGCTCTTCGTCCGCGCGACGTGCTTCTGGCTCACCTGCGTGTAGTGCGCCGTGGTCCGAATCGACGCGTGCCCGAGCAGCACCTGGATGATGCGGATGTCGGTGCCCGCCTCGAGCAGGTGGGTCGCGAACGAATGGCGCAGCACGTGGGTGGTCACGCGCTTCTTCAGCTTGGCTGCCTCGACCGCCGTCTTCAGTGACTTGCGCACAGAGTCCGGCAACAGGTGCGTCTTCGCCCGCCGGCCCGGGAACAGCCAGCCGTCGCCCGGCCGCACCTGCACCCAATAGCGTCGCAGCATCGTCAACAGCGTCGGCGAGAGCATCACATACCGATCCTTCTGCCGCTTGCCGAGCCGGACGTGAATCAAGCCCCGCTTGCTGTCGAGGTCGTCCACTCGCAGCCGGCACACCTCGCTGATGCGCAGGCCTGCCGCGTACGCGGTCGTCAGTGCCATTCCCGGCACCATCCCGCGCACTGCCCCGAGCAGCTTCTCCACCTCGGTCCCGCTCAGGATGTCGGGCTTCCGCTGCGGCACCTTCGGCCAGGGCAGCCGCTTCGTCACCTCGCTCCTCGCCAGCGTCACCCCGTAGAGGAACTTCAGCCCGGCCACCTGCATCTTCAGGCTCTCCGGGCCGGCGCCCGCCGCGATCACCTGCTGCAGGTACTCCTTGACCTCCGCCTCGCCCAGCTCCGCCGGCGACCGCATGTGATACGCCGCCAACTGCCGGCCCACCCGCAGGTACCGCGTCCGCGTCGCCTCGGCGAAGTTCTTCAGTTTCAAGTCCAGCGCCATCTTCTCGTAGAGTGCTCCCATCTCATCCTCGTGGTTCCGGGCGCCGGCCCTTCCGGCGTTCGGTGTGCCACGAGGGTGAGGTGTTCCCTTCACATCCTGCGAGTCTCGGTCCGCGACCTTCTCCTCAGGCCGGCGCCCTCACCGCTAAAGCTGCCGCGCAGCGGCTTCGTTCAACAGCGGGTGCCCGCTGTTACAGTCACCTGCCCCGGTGGAGTCCTGGCGGAACGCTGGTCAAAGCACATTGCTCAGGTTTCAGCAATTCGCGCCTTGATCAGCTTTCGCACGAGCGCCATTGGCAACGGCTTGGCCGGGTCGAAATGAAGCGAAGACTTGGTCCTGTCGTAGCTCTCCAATTCGTCCGCCAGGGTAGCGAGGGTCGACCCGCTGAAAGGAAAGTACGAGCATCCCTTCGCAGTTGCCGCAACCCCGCGACCACCTTCCCGTTGAGTCGGAACGCCGGAATCGCATAGCTGATGCATTCCTCAGCCCTGGGAACGATGGTGCGGATCGTCCTGCGGAGCTTGTCGAGCGCCGCGCGCTATTCACCTCTGACAGTGGCGAGATACGCATCGATGGTGGTCGGCTTTCGAGGCACGGGCGCTAGCCGTTCTTCTCGGCCGCCTTCGCCAACACCTCATCCTGCTTCTTCTTCGGAAGCTTGAGATGCTCCTCGCAGAAGAAGCGGAACCGCGGCCCCTTCGAGCGGTTCTTGCAGCCGGGATAGCGGCAGCGCATATCGCGCTTCAGTCCGCGGAGCTTGCTGGCAGCTCCATTTCGGGCGGCACCGCGAGCAGGCGCCGGCATGGCCGCCGATATGCGGTCAGCGAAGATCTGGGCGAATCGTTCAGCTAAAGCGTCGAATGGATGTGAGGAGCGTCTGGCCATATCGCTCCACTACGCGAAGGCAGGACGTTGCGCAACCTACGAACGCCTATCTCGCCACCACATTTCCAAATCATACTCCTCGACGCTCATTCCCCAAGACTCCGCTTCGGCTTCCCGACGTTCGTGGTATCGCCTGATCTCCGCTTGCAACATCTCCTCCTCTTCTTGCTTGTGCCACTCCGGCGATCCCACCTTCGGCGGAGGATCGACGGCCTCGGACAGGTAGCTGTAGCAGAGCCTCCAGGCATAGGGCGCCGCGTCGGCGAGGTCGTTGGCGCAGTTTCCTGTCGGGGAAAGCATCATCCTTCGCCCTCAATGACCAACTCAAATGTCAAGGCGCTGCTACAGTGGTACACTCGGATCACGAGTCTGCGGGGATCGCAAGTGGGCCGCGGCCGCGCTGGCGGGTGGAGTCAGGGGGAATCTCCCATGCATCGATTGCTCAGCGTCTTGCTCGCGTTCGTCATCGCCTGCGGCGCAGGGTGCGGCGGTGGGACAAACTGCAACAACACCTGTCGCAGTGCCGGTGCCACGCAGTGCTCGGGCCCGCAGGTCCAGACATGCACCGCCGATGCGAACGGCTGCCTCGCCTGGTCCGCTGCCGCCTCTTGTGGGGCGCAGCGGTTCTGCAGCGCAGCCGCGAATGCGTGCGTCGCGTGTGCGGGCACCTGCTCAAGCCCCGGTTCTACCCATTGCTCCGGTGCGCAAGTGCAGACGTGCTCGGCCGACGCGAATGGCTGCCTCTCGCTCAGCGCCCCGGCGGCGTGTCCGCCGGGACAGGAATGCCTCAGCGGTCAGAACCGATGTGTAGGCCCGAGCTGTAGCACACCGAAAGTGGTCGCCGCCTCTGCGCCGGTCGGTCCTTCGTCCGATCCGGGCACGTGCCTAAGGCCAGTGGGCCAAAGCGCGTTCCCTGCAGACCAGGTGCAGCACATGGGCACCAGGACCGTCGGCGACGTCGTCAGCTTCAACGTCGCCGCCGGCACAGGTAGCTTCAGTATCGTCTCGCAAGCGATGAATGCGTCGGCTTCCGACGTCACCTTCATCTTCGGTGGCCAGGACATTACGGTGCCCAATTCGGTGGTGCCTGTGATCGTCAGTCAACCGGACGGGACCACGTTCTACGACGACAACGCCGCGCCGCCGTCCGATCCGGCAACCGCGCTCGCCGCCTACGCCGGGCTCACGCCGTCCACCGGCGCCTTCACCGCCCCCAATACGACTGCGAGTCTCAATGCCTTCGACGGCGGAGTGCCAGCGGGAACCTGGAGCTTCAAGGTGAGCGACTTCGCCGCTGAGTGCGCCAGCTTCGGCCCTGGGAGCTGCAGGGATGGTGGCAGCGCGACCAGCACCTACGATATCTCCGTGCTCACAGTCCCAGCGCGGGGCCGATCGAGCGGGACCGTCGACGTCTCGTTCTATCTGGTTACGAATTCCATTACCGCCGCCTCTGCTGTCTCCAACGCGGGGATGCTGCGTATGCTCTCGACGCTCGAGACCATCTACGGCCGCGCCGGAGTGTGCTTGGGCACCGTGACCTTCTATGACGTCCCGGCCTGGGCGAGGGCAAAGTTCGCCACGGGCGTCGCTGGAGACAGGACCGGCCCCTGCGACGAGCTAGACCAGATGTCTACCCTTTCGATCCCGAGCAATACGCTGAATTTCTTCTTCGTCGATGACATCAGGCCGAGCGCGGCAAGCGGCATTGGAACTGTGGTCGGCATCGACGGCTCCATTCCAGGTCCCTCGACCTTCGGCGGCACCGTGCACAGTGGAGCGGTCGTGAATGCCTCGGATCTCGGCCACGGCACCTGCGGCAGCTCGATCGATCTCAGCGGCTGCGGCTCGGACGTGGTGGCCTACATCACCGCGCACGAAGGTGGGCACTGGATGGGTCTGTATCATTCCACTGAATCGTTCGGCAGCACATTCGATCCCGTGGCCGATACCGGGCAGTGCGTCTGCACCCAATGCGCGCCCGTTGCCTCTCAGCCGAAATGCGCAGCCAATCATCCGTCGCTGTCCCCTGGCCAGTTGCCCACGCAGGTGACCGTGGCCGATTGCAACAAGGGCGGCTCCTGCGACGGCTCTCAATTCCTCATGTTCTGGCTCTTTGATGCGACCTCGCTCGGCCAATTTTCGGCCCAGCAAGCGCAGATCGTCCGCGCCAACCCGGTCGTCCACTAGGAGTCAAGGAGACTCTCATGCTCAGCATCCTCATCGCGGCATTCTTCGCTGCAGCGGGGACTGTCCGTCCCGAACCACCGTCCGCATCCCCAGAAGAGGCGGAGGTGGTCACCAAAGACGAGCTCTCGGACGACGATGTGCGGGATCAGGTCAACGCGTATCTTGGGAGCATCGATACACCGATTCGCGCGAATCAGTGGAAGGTCTTGGGGCCCCGCGCGGTTCCGCTGCTCGAGCAGATCGTCCATAGCGATCAGGAACTGCCCACCCGCCGCGCCAAGGCCATCGAGGGGTTAGCCGCGCTAGGGAGCCCAAATGCTTCCACGCTCTTCACGGAGATCGCGGCCCGCGAGCACGAGCCGGTGGTCGTCCGCTTCGCGGCTGTGCGAGGGTTGGCTCGCGTGACACCGCCGCGGCAGGCAGCTGCGGCGCTGAAGCCGATCCTGGAGGGCGCCAAGGACTCGCGCGTACGAGCCCTGGCCGCGGAGCAGCTTGCGATCCGATCGCGGGGAAAGTCGTGCGACCTGGTCCGGGCACAGGTGGAGCGCGAGAGCGAGGACAGCCGTGCGCATTACCATCGCGCCTTGGGCCGTTGCCCCAAAGAGAAATGAACGTGACGCGCCAATTTACGTAGGTCGGATCCGACGAACTGGGCAAGCGCAGGCAACGCAGGACGACCTTCAGTAAGTCGCCGACGGCACGACACGTCCTGACGCTCCAAGGCAGCTTTCGCGAGCGCCAGGCCATCGGAGTACGACTTGGCGGCGCGGCGGGTGCACAGGGCCCACTTCAGCTTGGCCGGGTCCTCGATGAACGCCCGCTGTTGCGGGAACGTGCCCTCGAGCAAGTCGACGGCACGCTGGGCGGCGGCACCCTTCCCCCAGAGGCGCTGGGCTGCGATGTCGCCGATGAGGGGGCGAGGCTTCGGCGACTTCACGATCGCGCAGCCCCGCCCAGGGCACACACAGGGCCCGCTGGCGCGGCCTGGCAAAAGAGGCCGGGCCAGACCGTCAGCATGCGCGAGGCGCGCTCCTGTGGGGCGCGTAAATCCTCACCGACGGCCACCTCGTCGTGAACGTCGAGAACAAGGGCAACGTGCTCATCCCGCTCGATGCCATCGCCGACGTGGTCGAGCACAAGGTGCTCCTCGACGTACAGAAGCTTGACGCCCCGATTCGCGCGGCCATCGCTCACGCGCACGACGCCGAGGTCTTCTAGGGCCCCAGCGGTCGAGGATCACCGGCATCCGGTCGTGGCGGTGGACGGCCTCCCGTCGACGAACAGAGGGGCTCGCGCGCGCCGCTTGACAACGCCTCAAGATCAGCGCTGCGGTGCTTGCGCGCCGGTCCGCACGTGGCGCACCAAGGCCGGCGAAAACCCGAAGGGGGTGGCCATGCCCGACACCGTCATCTGGGCCTCACCTTCGGGAAAAGTCCTGAGGAGGTTTAACCCGATGCCGGACTACGACTTTGTCTGCCAAAACTGCAAGAAGCAGTTCACCGCTCACATGAGCATAAAGGAACACGATAGCCGCGTGGCTGAATGCCCGGAGTGCAAGAGCAGCAAGGACGTCCAGCGGGCAATCAGCCACTTTAACGTGCAGACGAGCAAGAGTCGAGTAGCGGAGGGGAATCTCACCCCTCCGCCCTCACAGAACCGGACGTGAAACTCTCGCCTCATCCGGCTCTTACCCTCCAGCCTCGGGCCGCACGCCGAGCTGCCATAGTGCAAACAGAGTCGGCTCTCGTCGTGCGATTCGCCCCAACCAGTGCGCCGACGCACGTTCCCGCCGTCGCAGCCGTTTGTACTTCCGCCGCGCCCATGCAGCGAGGGCCTCGTTGAGATGGCGCAAAGCCTGAACACACTTCGACCGATAGAACCGGCCGTAGTAGTTCATCCAGCCACGCACCACCGGGTTGGTGAGCCGCGCCAGGTCCTCCAGGCGTTGGTTGTTCCTAGTGGATGCCATCCGCCACTCGCGGATGGTGGCGCGGATCGCCTTGGCTGCCTTAGTGCTGATCGCCGGGAGGAAGCTAACGAAGTACTTCCCCCAGCGATTCTTCGCTCGCCGAGGCTGAAAGGTGTACCCGAGGAAATCGAACTTGATGTACTCGAAGTCCCCGCGCCGGTCTCCGTCCTTGCAGTAGACGATTCGGGTCTTCAACGGATGAAGCTCTAGACCGCACTGCTCGAACCGACCCCGGATGGCGTCGAGCACCGCTCGGGCCTGCCTCTCGCTCCCACAGTGGACGATGGCATCGTCCGCGTAGCGCTCGAACCGGATGCTCGGGAAAATCCTCCGCATCCAGAGGTCGAACACGTAATGCAGGAAGAGGTTGGCCAGAAGTGGACTGATGACCCCGACTTGCGGCGTGCCTTTCGTCCGCTCCTCCACGGTTCCGTCTGGCCGCTGCACAGAGGCACGCAGCCACCGAGCGACGTACAGCCGGACCCATGACAGTTCGGTGTGATGCGCCACGGCGCGCTCGACGAGGTCGTGCGGAATGGAATCAAAGAATGCCTTGATGTCCAGGTCGACGACCCAGTCGGCGTCCCAGCATCGCTTCCTCGCCACGCTCACCGCGTCGAGCGCCGACCGGCCGGGCCGATAGCCATACGAATCCTCGTGGAACACTGGCTCCACGAGGGGCTCGAGGACCATCTTTACGACCGTCTGCGCCACTCTGTCCGCCACGGTGGGAATGCCG
>Ga0137403_10003908_pt1 | contig 17721 bp, 9 predicted proteins | sample CZOMad2_1_16fung_FD_122057 | JGI IMG/M metagenome (GOLD analysis project Ga0137403, IMG submission 122057) | Vadose zone soil fungal communities from Angelo Coast Range Reserve, California, USA - CZOMad2_1_16fungal (Hybrid Assembly) | ecosystem: Environmental > Terrestrial > Soil > Vadose zone...
TCGCGCGGCGTGCCTTCGTTGTTGGGACCCATCTGGGCGGCGGCGACCTTGATATGGCGCGGCATGACGGCTCCTTTGAGTCCATCTACAGGCTCGCCTCGGACGGCGGGGATTAGATCACAGGCTGCCCCATGCTGATCCCGCGCGCGCCGCCCGTCAAGGAGCCTTCCCGCCCAGGAGGCGAGCCACGTCGAGCGGCTGATTGGTGACGAGCAGGACCGAAGCGTCCAGCTCGACCTTGATGACCAGGCGCCCGTTGTCGGACGGCTCGGCCTGCGACGGTTCAGCCGCCCCGGCGTCGGCGGTCTGCGTGCCGAACACGGTCGCGACACCGACCGCCATCGGCGGCTGTCCCGTCTGGGACGCGTCCTCCGGGATGGCCGTCGCGTCCGCGATCTCCGACGCCCAGTCGTGCGCGAACGTCGTCGGGAACGATGATCGAACGTTCGTCAGCCCGGCGCCGACCACGGCACCGTCCGCGCCGCCGGTGAGGCTCGCGGACACCGCCGCCGTCGCCTCGGGGTTTCTCGGGAACTTTAGAAATGCGAGGCGCGCCCCCCCGATCACGATCTGATCGGCCCGGATCTCGATCGGCGGGGCGAAGCCGGTGGCGCCGGCCGCCGCCACGAGATCGTCCTGCTCGACGCCGTCTCCGCTGATACCCAGCCCGCCGACGAGCTGACCGCCCCTGTACAGCGGCATGCTGCCGGGGAAGAAGACGACGCCGCTCTGGTGCTGGTCGGGAGGCTGACTTCCCTGCTGGCACGGCGTCGCGACGTCGCTCAGGTAGAGCGGGAAGAACGGACCGGCCGGCGGGTCGATGCCGGGCGGATAGAGCGGCTGGGCACCGAAGCTGATCGTCCGGTTCGTGACGGCCGTGCCGACCGGGACGCCGGGAAGGTCCGCCGGAACCCGATTGAGACTGCTGAAGTACACGACGTTGCGCGCCTTCGCGACGGCCACGTCGATACTGAAGACGGTGGAGTCCGGCATGCGGAACAATCCTCGGGTCGTGCCTTGCAGGTCACTCACCGCGATGACCATGCGCGTGCTGATGCCCATCGGCAGCCGGATCGCCGCCCGCGTCTTGAGCGCCTGCGCCACCGCCTGACTCACGATCTCCGTGACCTCTGCCTGCGTGAGCTCGGTGCTCGGGAACGGACCGATGAGCCAGCCGTCGGCGACGCCGGCCGCGCCGCGCGGGCTGGCCAGCGGCGCGACGACGAAGGCGCCGGCGAACACACCGGGGCTGGTGCCCGGCGGGCGCGACGCCTGCTCGACGAACGGCAGCGTGATGCCGTCGAGGACGACGACCCCGGGATCCGCCGGGCGCGGGCCGAAGCTGGCGCTCGGCACGCTGCCCGCGAACGCGGCAAACTCCGCCAGAGCCGCGGAGATCCCGGTGACGCCGATGCCACCGACGACCTGTCCGTTCTTGAAGATCGGCACGCCGCCGCCGTTGACGGCTCCCGGGTTGCTGTCGGCGACGTCGCCCTTGCCGGTGGTGATGCCGGGTCCGCATCCAGTCTGATTCAGACTGTCGCAGGGCAGGCCGTTGAGCGACCTCGACGGCGTCACGCTCTGACCCGGATTGAAGGCCGGGACTTCCGGTGAGGTGAGCGGACAGCCGCGATTCGTGTTCTCGATTCCGTACAGCGCGCCGTTGGCCTTGCCGCTGATGCCGGGCGGAAAATGAATCCCGCTGATGAAGCGCACGGTGCGCGAGGAGAGCGGAGCCTGGTCGTTGCTGAAGAACGCGCCCGAGCGGGCCAGCGAGACGGCGAGGTCGTTGGCATCGACGAGCGTTCCGAAGTTCCCGGGCGCCGTCAGCGGCGCGCCCGGCTTGCGAAACACGCCCAGCACCTGCCCTTCACGATCCGTGACCGCGATGACCATGGTCGTCGCGTCGAGCGCCTCGGCGGCCACGCGCGTGATCTCGCTGACGTCGAGGACCGTGAGGAACTCGTTGACGACGCGATGCTGCGAGGCCAGGACCCGATCGAGATCCGCACGATCTCTCACGACCTTGCTGCTGCTTCCACCCGGGAAACAGCCCGCCGCGCAGAGTCCGAGCGCGACGACGAGTCCGCACAGCCTCCGCCCCCCGCGGGTCGACGGCATGGTGTCCCTCGCTACTTGAGGTTCTTCTCGAAGGCCTTGACCTCGGCCGCGAACCGCTTGGCGTCGTACTTGGCCGGGTCCTCGATCGTCCCGAACACCCGGTCCAGGGCGTCGCCGGCCGCCTTGTCCGGCTTGTTGCCCGGCGCCTTGGCGTAGACGTTGTAGAGCCGATCGAGCGCCATCGCCGCCTGCTCCGCGGCGCGGACCCCGACGGCGCCGATGGCGTCGGCATCCCCCGTGATGCTCTGCATGAGCTTCTGGGTCCCGGCCTGGTCCCAGTCGCGGGCGGCCAGTCGCGGCGCCTCCTGGTTCATCGCCGACGAGAGCTTCGTCGCGCTCGCCGTGACCCCGGCGCGGTCGCCCTTCGTCACGAGATCGGCGAGGGCGGCCACGTCCTGCTCGAGCGTCTTCGCCGCTGCCGGAGCCAGCGCGTACTTGATGACCGCCGCATGGCCCTGAACCTTGCGCAGGGCGTCGTCGAGCAGCTTCGCCGAGACGCCGCTCTTGGCGCGGGTGGCCAGCTGCTTGGTGGCCTCACGCAGCGAGATCGCCTGCCCGGCGGCCCAGGCCTTCGTGTCGGCCCAGGTCCCCTTGTCCCGCCAGTGCGGCGGCATGTTGGCGCTGAACGTGGCCAGCTCGAAGGCCAGAAGATCGGGGTGGCCGGCCGCCACCAGCTCGTGATCGATGCTCAGGTGGCAGGCCACGCATTTCTCCGAGCGCAGGAGGAAGCTCTTGGTGTCGTACATCCCGAGCTTCACCGATTGCTCGTGGGTCCAGCCCTTCTCGGCGTGCGCCTCCAGCCACTTTTCCGCCGGGCCATGGCAGGCATCGCACGACACGCCGTCCGTGATGTCGAACTTCGGCCCGCGTACCGCGGCCGGCACGTTCACGGCATGGCAGGTCAGGCAGCGATCGCTCGTCTCCGCCTTGGCGAGCTTCAGCTCGCGGGCGATCTTGGAGGGGCTCACGCCCGACTTCAGCTTTTCGTTGGTGAGCGTCGCGTAGGCCTTGGCGTGATGGTCCTTCTGGGTCCACACGATGTTCTCGTTGAGCTTCGGATAGTCGGCCTTCGGCTTCGTGCTCCCGTGGCAGTTGGAGGCGCCGCACGAGGCGGCGCCCGTGTACTTCAGCTCGGCGGGCGCCTGCGCGTGTGCGCGCGGCGCCGTCACCCTGTCCCTCTGCACGGCGAACACGAGACATCCGAGGATCAGCACCACGACTCCACCTCTTCTCATTCGCGGCCTCCTCGACGCAGCCGCGGTGGCGGCGCCTGCTCCGGTGGCTCGTCTTTCTTGGGCGCCGTCGACCTCGGGGCCGACGGAGGCTCGTCGGTGACGGTGTAGAGGCGGCCGCCTCTCAGATAGAGGCGCTCCATCTCCGTCCGGTTGAAGGGCCGGGAGCCAAGGCGATTGAAGACGGCGATCTGATTGCCCGCCTCGTCGACCGCGCGGTCACGGTCCGTGCCCTTCGAGACCGCCAGCGCGGGGCCGCGCGTCTTCGCGGTGGCGATGAGCCGCGGCTGCGGCCGCGGGCTGAAGCCGAGATAGGTGGGCGTCTCGCTCGGTGAGGTGAGCTGAAGCACGCGGACTCCGTTCCGGCCGTCGGCGACGTAGGCGAACAGGCTGGCGTTGGTCATGCCCACCTTCACGTCGTGGACGTCGTCGAGCGCGCCGCCGGCGTCGTAAACCTGGTCCACCACCGGCTTCTCCGGACGCTCGATGTCGACGATCGCCAGCCCCTGACGGCCGGCCGCCACGTAGGCGTGGGTCCGGACGAGATAGAGCCCGCGCGCGTCGGCCAGCCGCACGGCGGCCTCCGGCACCGGTCGCGGATGATCGGGCGAGGTGATGTCGACGACTTTCAGACCCTCGGCGTCGGTGACAAAGGCGTAGCGGAACTGCACGGCCACCGCGCGCGCCCCGACGATGGAGGGCGGGCCGACGGTGGCCACCACCTTCGGCTTCAGCGGATCGTCGAGGCTCACGATCACGAGGCCGCGGTCGGCCAGGATGTAGGCATGGGCGCCGGCGACCGTCAGATTGACGGCGCCGTTCAGGAGGCCGTCCGGGTTGAAGGTGGCGGCCCGCTCCAGAAAGTTGTTCGTCGGATCGCCGTCGAGCAGGGTCGAGACGCCTGGCCGATGCGGGCTGTCCGCGGGGTTGCCGATCACGACCAGGCCCTCGAACCGGTCCGTCACGTACAGGTAGGCGTACAGCGGATGGATTCGCTGCTCCTGGTTCTCGGGCCGCTGCGTCCGCGTCGGGTCGACGGCGAGCGTCGTCGGCGAGGCCACGGCGGTGGCGAACCGGGTCTTCACGTAGAGACGCTGTCCCAGCGGCGAGACCGGCGCCGTCACCAGGCGCTCGGAGAATCCCTTTTGATCGATCTGGGCGACGTCGTAGGCGCGGAACCCTCCGGGGCCGTTGGCGGTGTAGAGGTATTCCCCGCGGAGCTGCACGCTCAGCACCTCGTCGCGGCCAAAGACGTCCAGCACGTCCCGTCCGCGGTGGTGCAGCGACTCGCCCAGGCGCCGCCCGCGCTCCTCGTGCCGCGCATAATTCGTGGGATACGCCAGCCGGTGGAGCTCGCTTCCGATCACGGCCTGCGGCTCCTCTCGCTCGGTGACGGCAATCGCCTCGAGCCCCCGCGTCCCCTCCGCCACGTAGATGTACCGCCCGAGGAAGTTATAAAAATTCGTCCCCAGCATCAAGACCTGCGCCATCCACGCGTTGTTGTCGTTGCGGGCCGAGACGTGGCAGTCGGTGCAGGACTTCGTCTCGGTGGCCCGCACGGTGTGCGGCACGAACGTGCTGAAGGCGTGACCGCTGAAGCCCTCGGCGGAGACCGTTTGCTGCTGTGAGTAAACCCACTCGCGGTTCTGATTCTGCGAGCCCACCAGCACCGCGCACGAGGAGCGCGCCGGGGAGATTCGATGCTTCATCACGGTCGGATCGATGGCCAGCATGAAGACGTCGTCGCGGATCGTCTGGAAGTTGTACGAGGTCCAGTTGCGCTGCGTGTCGCCTTCCCAGTGGAGCATCGGCTTGCGACGGTTGGCTCGCATCGGCAGGTGGCAGCCGAAGCAGCTGGTGACCCAGGAGGTGTGGCAGCTCTGACACGTCATGCGCGCGTCGGCGTGCGCGAGCTCACGGGCCTCGCCGTCCTTGGCCACCGCGGTGCCCCACACGGCACCGTCGCGGCGGAGCGTCTTGGCGAGGCGGGACTTCGTACTGCGCTCGGGGTTGGCCTGTGCCCACGCCGAGGCGGGATCGATCGTGTCCGCCACCTGCGTCACCGTCCACTGCAGGCCTTCGGTGACCATCGAGCGCTGGGTCAGCGCGTCGCCGAGCCACTGGAAGCGGCGCTGGCCGAACGGCGTGCGCAGAGACGACAGATCCGTCCCCCCGTCGGGCGCCGCCGGCCCCGACGTCTTGAGCGTCGCCCGCTGCTGGATCGTGCCGTGACACGTCGTGCAGGTGATCTCGACGGCCGCGCGTGTCTCGCCGTACAGCTTGCCGTTGCCGTGCACGTCCTGCTTGAAATGACAGTCGGTGCAGTGCATCCCCTTCTCGAGGTGGATGTCGCGCAGGTGCACGGCCTTCTTGAACCGTTCGGGGTCGTCCGGCTGCACCGCCGTGCCGGCGCCGTCGAGCAGGTGCCCCTTGCGGTCCTGCTTGTAGACGGCACGGAAGACCCAGCCGTGGCCGTGGAAGTCGGCGAACTGCGTCCGCGTGAGCTTGGGGTTCAGGTCCGTGACGTTGGCGAGAAATTCGGGATCGGACCATCGGCCTCGCAGGGCCGCCCCTTCGGGGTTCGACCGCTCGATGGCGTCGACCTGCTCCGCCGTGAGCTTCGCCTCCTTGCCCGGGTACATCAGCTCGCCGTCGGTCTCATTGTCCCACCACGTGTAGCCGAGATAGCTGTTGGTGACGGTGGTGCCCGGATGGTGGTGGCACACGACGCACTGGCTCGAGGGGATCGCGGTCGTCAACACGTGCTTGATGGGATGGCCCGACTCGTTCCGGGCGATCGTCGGATCGGCGGTGGCGCTCCGTCCGCGGTTGCCGTGCTGCGCGTAGGCGGCGGAATGCACCGGCGACCGGTCGTTCGCGTAGATGACGTGACATCCCGAGCAGCCGCTCGAGCGGTAGTCGCCGGGATGATCGTTGGTGCCCGGGAACGACAGGGCCGGATCGAACAGCCGCGTGCGCTGCAGATTCAGCCACACGGGGTCGATGCGGTTCAGCGTGCCGAGCCCCCGCTGGCTCAGACGGTTGGCCGGTCGGCCCGGCGCCTCATCGACGTTCGGCACCCCGAGCTCGAGCGGCCGCTGCTGGCCGCGCTCGAAGATGCGCAGCACGTTGCTCGGCTGCCCGATCTCGAATCGCGGCAGCGGATCGAGCCAGGGCAGCACGCCGTTGCGGACGGTCTCCTCGAGCGTCGGCGTCGGCGTCGTGTAGAGCCGGCGCGGCTCGCCGTTCTCCGTGTAGCTCTCGCCGAAGAGGGGGCGCTTCAACGGGAAGCTCCCGTTGTTGTAGAGGGCCGCCGCCCAGAGCATGGGCCCGGTGGTCATCATGCTCTTCTCGACCTGCGCCACCTCGGGCGCGTGGCAGCGGCTCTGGCCGCACGCCAGCCGCGCCGCTCGCAGGTCGCCGGGGTTGACGAAGCGGATGTAGGCGGCGCTCTCCCGAGCGAGGCGGACGTACGCCCGCGGATTGGCCGCGCTCTTCGAGAGCTCGGTGAGGCGCGGCCGGACGTGCGCCTCTTTCTTGATGTCGTCGTAGGCGGTCGACCCGGGTTGCGTCCCGGCCGGACGGGCGACCACGCCGCGCCCGCCGTGGCAGTCCACGCACGCGAGCTTCACCGTCGTGGCCGTGTGCATGGTGGGAGCGTCGGTCGCCGTGTGGCAGCTCACGCAGCCGACGTTCTTGCCGTCGACGTCCGCCTGACTCTGCCGGCTCAGGTCGGGTCCCTCCGACGTCGCCGGTTCCGGCGGCGGGGAGGGAACGGGCGCCACCTCGGGCGTCTCGGACGGCCGCCGGATCCGCTGCGCGAGCTGGAAGGTCTCGGACCCCGCGGCCATCGCCGACGTCACCGACGCCTCCGGCAACCCGGGCCGTGCGCCGCCGGAGCCGGCGACCGCGAGGGTCGACAGCGCGGCGGCGACCAGCGCCGACAGGACCGCGAAGGAGCGCCACAGCCTTCGTCTGGACGACGCGCTCATGCGTGGTGGATCCGCTCAGAACGTCAATGTCACGGAGAGGAAGGCCGAGTACAGCAAGTCGTAGGGGAATCCCGTGCTCTTCTCGAGCCCCCGGGCGGTGAACGTGAACGTCTCGTTCGTGTACACGTCGCGCAGACCGTCGAGCGCCTGGAGCACGCCCACCCCGCCCGTGACGATCACGTTGTCGATCAGGAACGGCCGCCAGCGGAGACCGAGGCTGTAGTCGATGCCGATCTCGTGCCGGATCTTCGGCTGAAAGAGCAGGCGCTCGAGGACGTCGGTGTGATGGAAGCGGAGGTAGTTGACATTCAAGACCGCCTTGAGCTGCGGCGTGAGCTCGATGTCGGTGCCCACGTTGACCAGGAAGAGGCCGGGATTGACGAAGTTCGGCTGGCCCTCGATCTTGCTGCTGCGAAGGCTGGGCACCAGGCTGTTGCGGCCCACCAGTTCGAGCCCGGTGCCGGTGAGAGGCAGTCCCTGGCGCACCCAGTAGCTGAAGCCGCCGCCGGCGAAATTCGGATTGTCGAAGATCGTGTCGAACCCCCGCGCGACGCGGTCGTCGGGCTTGCTGTCGCCGGAGGCCCAGAAGAAGGAGGCGCGCGGCCGGAGCCAGTCCAGGTCCATGGACACTTCGACCGCCGCCATCTGCCCGCTGATGTCCTGGGCCCGGTCGTTGATCGGATTACGGTTCTCGCGCCCCACGACCAGGTAGAACGCGTGCGTCACGTTGACGGGACCGATGTGGCCATCGCCGTTCCACCCGAGCCAGACGGCATCCACGACCTTTCGGGTGAGCTTGCCCACGGGCGCGGGTCGGATCAAGAACCCGTTCTGATCGAAGTGCTTGTCGCCGCTGTCGTTGAGGACGTGCAGGTTGAACATGAGGGTGTAGCCCGACCAGATGAAGTCCTGGACGAAGTAGTTGACGATGCCGACGTGCTGCGAGCGCGTGTCGAACAGCCGGTTCAGTCCGCTGTTCGTGTCCTTCTCCAGGGGACGGAAGTAGGCGGCGTTGTACTGATAGCGATTCGACCCGAGGTTGCCGAACAGGCGGAACCCGAGCTGATCGTCGCTGAAGATGAAGCCGCGAAAGTCGCTGGTGAAGGGTTGGATCCCCGCGCGGGCAGAAATGAAGTCGTAATGCGGGCTGAGATCGCCGAGGTGATACTCGACGAACAGCTCCTGGAGGCTCTTGAAGGAGTCGTAGCGCGTGGTGCCCTCGCGCACGTCGACGTTCACGATGCCCGTCTCCCGGGTGTCGAGGTAGTTCAGGTTGAACACGGGCGTCACGCGGATTTCAAAGTCCCGCGGCTTGAACGCCGTATCGCCCTTGAAGAAACTGAACGACAGGATGAAGTTCTGGTTCACGAACATCTGATCGCCGGTGCCGAAGAAATCCGCGCTCCCGGGATCGGCCGCGCTGGCGTTGCTCGGCAGCGGGATCCGTCGCAGCTCCAGCAGGCTGTCGCTGATGGCCGACACGTTCAGGAAGTAGCGCTGCCCGAAGATCGGATAGTCGCCCTTGAGGACGTTCTGGTTGTAGGGATCCCACCAGCGCCCTCTCACGTACGGCGCCTCCAGGGGGCGGTCGTAGCGGTTCCAGTCGGGAAAGCCGAGACGCCAGCGGTCGAGGATCGGCACGAAGTCGGGGCTGGTCTGGATCGGAACCGGACGGCTGGAGCTCGGACCGGTGAAGCCGGGCGGCTTGTCGGCGGACTTCGGCGGGGCCGGTGGCGGCTCCGTCATGGGCGGTGGCTGCGGTGCAGTCGGCGTCTCTTGCGGCGATTCGGCCTCGGGGCGTCGCGGGCGCTGGGCCAGGAGCACGGGCGCCGGCGTCGCCCGGGCCGGAGCCGTCACCGTCGGCTGGCCGTAGACCGCGGGAAGCGCGGCCAATCCCACGACGATCAGCGCGACCATCCCTCGCTCCCCCGTCCTGTGCAGCGGTGCGGTGCCCAACCCGGTGCCGCGAGGCCGCAATCCTATCCCGAGTTCGTTGGCCGGTAAAGGTTTGTCGGCCGCCCTGCCCGACGGGAGCCGTTGACATGGCCCGGTCCACCGGCGTAGGTTTCGCGCACCGAATTCGACGCGCTGTCGGGGAGGCCATGTCCGAGAGAGCGACGCTGATCGACGAGCTTCGCGTGATCCAGCAGGAGCACGGTTATCTTCCCGCCGCCGCGCTCCGGGCCCTGTCCGAGCGCGCGCGCATTCCGCTCTACGACGTCCACGGGGTGGCGAGCTTCTACCCGCACTTCCGGCTCACGGCGCCGCCCGCCGTCGACGTGCGCCTCTGCGCCGACATGTCGTGCCATCTCCGCGGCGCCGATGAGCTCAGCCGGCCGCTGGAAGCCCACCTGGCGGCCCGCGGGCTCTCCGGCGTCGTCGTGCGCCCGGTGTCGTGCCTCGGACAGTGCGATCGTGCGCCGGCAGGCTCGATCAACGACGTCATCGTGCCGGGGCTGACGCCGACCCTGCTGACGGATCTGGTCGCGGCGGCGGCGGCAGGCGTCCCGCTGCCGCACGTGGAGGCCACGCGCGCTCCCACCCCGCTCGGGATCCACCCCTACGTGGCGGGCGCCCGCTACGCGGCGCTTCACGGCCTCCTGGCCAGCCGCGACATCGAGGGCGTGCTCACCGTGCTCAAGGCCAGCGAGCTTCGCGGGCTCGGGGGCGCGGGTTTTCCGACCGGGGTCAAGTGGGAGATCGTCCGGGCCGCCCCGGGCGCGGAGAAGTACGTCGTCTGCAACGCGGACGAGAGCGAGCCGGGTACGATCAAGGACCGCTTCCTCATGGAGCACGCTCCCCACCTCGTGCTCGAGGGCATGATCCTGGCGGGCGTGGTGACGGGCGCCCGCACCGGGATCATCTATATCCGGCACGAGTACGAAGCCCAGGCGGCGGTGCTGCAGCGCGAGATCGACGACTGCCGACAGCGAGGCCTCATCGGCGACGGCGCGCGCGGCGGTAGCGTGCCCTTCGACGTGAACATCTTCGTCAGCCCCGGCGGCTACATCTGCGGCGAGGAGTCGGCGCTGCTGGAGGCGCTCGAGGGCAAGCGCGCGGAGCCGCGCAACAAGCCGCCGTTCCCGGGCACCCACGGGCTCTGGCAGAAGCCCACGCTCATCAACAACGTGGAGACGTTCGCCCTCGTGCCGCTGATCCTGACGACGGGCGCCGAGTCGTTCAAGCGTCTGGGGCGGGACGGCGCGGCGGGCCCGAAGTTCGTGGGCGTGAGCGGCCACGTCGAGCGCCCCGGCGTCTACGAGATCGCGATGGGCACGCGGGCGCGTGAGGTGATCTTCGAGCGCGCCGGCGGCGTGCTGGATGGACGGGCCCTCAAGGCGTTCGCCCCGTCGGGCGCGTCGTCGGGCTATCTCCCCGCGTCGATGGTCGACGTGCCGCTCGACTTCAAATCGCTCCAGCAGGCGGGGTCGATGCTGGGGTCCGGCGCCATCGTCGTCTGCGCCGACGGCACCTGCATGCTCGACATGGCCCTCAACGCCGTGCGGTTTTTCAAGAATGAGTCGTGCGGCAAGTGCGTGCCCTGCCGGGTCGGCTCGGCGAAGCTCGTCGACATCCTGAGCGAGATCGCTCACGGCCGCGGCCACTCCGAGCACCTCGAGACGATCCACCAACTGTCGGAGGCGATGGCGCTCACGTCGATCTGCGGCCTGGGCCAGGTGGCCCCGGCGCCCATCAAGTCGGTCGTCACGCACTTCCCCGACGAGATCGAGGCGCACATCGTCTGGCACCGCTGTCCGTCCGGCGTGTGCCCGATGGCGTGAGCATGCGCACGGTCAAGCTCTCCATCGATGGGACGGCGCTCGAGGTCGCCGAGGGCACGACCGTGTTCGACGCCGCTCGGAGCATCGGCGTCGACATCCCGGCGCTCTGTCACGCCCAGCACCAGGGTCCGGTCGGGGTCTGTCGCGTGTGCACGGTCGAGGTGACCGGCGGTCGCGTGCTCGCCGCCTCCTGCGTGAGGACCGTCGAGCCGGGCATGGAGGTGCGCACGAACACCGAGCGCGTGCAGCGCGCCCGGCGCATGCTCTACGAGCTGCTGCTGGCCGATCATCCCAGTCCCTGCCTGCGACAAACGGCCACGGGGGACTGCGAGCTGGAGGATCAGGCTCGTCGCGCGGGACTCCAGACGTCGCGATTCACGGCGCGGCTCAGCCCCCGGGGCATCGACGACTCGTCGCCGATCATCAAGGTGGATCATTCCGCCTGCATCCTGTGCGACCGGTGCATCCGCGCCTGCAACGAGGTCAAGCAGAACTTCGTCATCGGTCGGATGGGCAAAGGGGCGGGGGCGGCCATCGCGTTCGATGTCGACGTCCCCATGGGGCACTCCACGTGCGTGGGCTGCGGCGAATGCATGGTCTCGTGTCCGACGGGAGCGCTCACCAACAAGAGCGTGCTCGACGTCAGGCTGCCGCAGGGAGAGCTGCTGTCCCCCGAGGAGCTGCTGAGGCTTCCGATCTTCGCGGGCAGCTCGGGAACGTTCCTCGCCCTCAACAAAGGCTCGATCGTCCGGCGGCGCTTCCGGCCGGGCGAGATCATCTGCCAGGAGGGCGAGCACGGCTCCACCGCCTTCTACGTGCTGAGCGGCCAGGTCGAGGTGTCGATCTCCACGCCCATGGCCCACGTGAAGAGCGGCCGGCGGACGGGCCGCGTGGGCATCGGAGGCTTCTTGCGCCGGCTCAGCCGCCTCGTGAGCAACGAGGAGGACCAGCGCGAGGACGAGCCGCGTTTCATCCCGATCGACGGCCCCGTCGACCTCGACTACGGCAATCCGGTGGCGCGCTTCGGCGCCGGCGAGATCTTCGGCGAGATGACGTGCATGAGCTTCTACCCCCGGTCGGCGACGGTGCGGGCGCTGGAAGAGACGGTCGTCCTCGAGATGCTCCGAAACGTCCTCCACATGCTGCAGAAGAACAAGCGCTTCAAGGCCGACCTCGACCGGCGATATCGGGAACGCGCCCTCATCACGCATCTTCGCAGCGTGCCCATGTTCGCGGGTCTCACCGATGACTTCATCGACCACCTCCGCAACCGCGTGGAGCTGGTCCGCTACGAGCCGGGGCAGGTGATTTGCCGGCAGGGCGAGCCGGCGGACAGCTTCTTCCTGGTCCGGATCGGCTTCGTCAAGGTCACGCAGGCATTCCCCGGCGGCGAGATGGTGCTGCGCTACCTCGCCCGGGGGAGTTACTTCGGGGAGATCGGTCTGCTGGGCGCCGGCGCTCGCACGGCGACCTGCAGCGCGCTCGATCACGTGGAGGTCATCCAGATCCGCGGCGAGGACTTCCACGCGATGCTGGAGCGCTTCCCCGAGATCCGGGTCAAGCTGCAGGCGGTCGCCACCGGCCTCCTGGCCCAGGACGAGGAGCGTCACCAGCAGGTCAGCACGGTGCCGATCGCCGACTTTCTCACGCAGGGGCTGATGGAGGCGCAAAACCTGCTGCTCATCGATCTCGAGCGCTGCACCCGCTGCGATCTCTGCGTCCGTGCCTGCGCGGACGCGCACGAGGGCGTGACCCGCCTGGTCCGCGACGGCCTGCGCTTCGACAAGTACCTGGTGGCGACGTCGTGCCGCTCGTGCCGCGATCCGCTCTGCATGATCGGCTGCCCGGTGGGTTCGATCCGCCGCCGCGACTCGCTCGAGATCCTCATCGAGGATTGGTGCATCGGCTGCGGCCTGTGCGCCGAGAGCTGTCCCTACGGGAACATCAACATGCACGCCTTCACGGTCGCCGCCGCCGACGAGCTCCAGCCGGGCCGCAAGAAGGCCGTCATCCGCGAGAAGGCGACGACCTGCGATCTGAGTCGGGAGCTCGAGGAGCCGGCGTGCGTGTATGCGTGCCCGCACGACGCCGCCATCCGCGTCGAGCCGTTGACGTTCTTCGCCGAGAAGTTCGGCTCCGCGAAGCCGTCCGACTCCTGACGCCGCGCATGCTCATCGGCGCCGATCACCGCCGCTGGATCGTCGGAACGGTCATCGCCGGCCTCCTTGCCCTGGCCGCGTATGGCCTCTACGTCCACCGCACGCTGCATGGGCCCAGCGGCGGCAGCTGGCCCGGTCTCGTCTACGGCGCGGCGGGCCTCGCGCTCATGCTGTACGCGGGCCTGCTCGGGGCCCGGCGCAAGGTCCCGACCTGGCGCGTCGGGCGCGCCACGACGTGGATGAAGGGGCATCTCTGGCTGGGCCTGCTCAGCTACGTGCTGATCCTGTTCCACAGCGGTTTCCGGTGGGGCGGCCCCCTGACGTTCACGCTCATGGCCCTCTTCACCCTGGTCCTCCTCAGCGGGATCTTCGGTGTCGTCCTCCAGCACATCGTGCCGCGAATGATGCTGATGCAGCTGCCGCTCGAGACGGTGTACGAGCAAATCGACTCGATCGTGGCTCAGCTTCGCGCGGAGGCCGACGCGCTGGTGACCGCGGTGGCCGGTCCGTTGCCCGTCGCCGAGCCGACTCGTGGGTCCGAACGGCGCGGGGGAGGCGGGCTCTCACGCCGGCAGGTGCTGGCCCGACCCGTGCTGCGCGCCGCACCGACGTGGACGACGGCGCTGCCGGAGAGCGCCGTGCTGAGAGACGCCTACATGACCGACATCCGACCGTTTCTGGCCCTGCGGCTGCCTCGGAACGGTCGCCTGTCGTCGCACCAGCTCGGCGAAGCCGTCTTCCTGCAGCTGCGGATGGAGCTGCCGGCGGCGCTCGGCGAGGTCGTGGGCGAGCTGCAGGCCATCTGCGAGGAGCGGCGGCAGCTCGCCGTCCAGGTGCACCTGCATCACTGGCTGCATGGCTGGCTGCTGGTCCACGTGCCGCTGTCGATGGCCCTGCTGCTGCTCTCGATCATTCACGCCGTCGTGACCATCCGGTACTGAGGCGGCGGCGTGACCGAGCCACGCTACAGCACCAAGACGCGCGCCAAGCGCATCGAGCCGGAGTACTTCAAGCGCCTGCATCCCTTCCGCCGCTGGAAGCTCATTCTCTCGATCACCGCCCCGGTGGTGGCGGCGGCGTGGCTCGTGGCGTACGCCGCGCGGGGCGATCAGCGCCTCTACACCAGCGGCCCGCTGTCCACCGGGCACGTCATGTTCGGGACGCAGTGCGCGGACTGCCATGGGTCGGGCCGCGCCACGGCGGCGGGCGGGAGTCCGACGTCGGCCTTCTTCGTGCGGGTCGACGCTCGCGCCTGTCTGGCCTGTCACGATGCGCCGGTCCATCACGAGTCGCAGGCCTTCGAGCCCCGGTGCGCGAGCTGCCACGTCGAGCACAAGGGCAACGTCGTGCTCGCCGCGCTGCCTGACGCACAGTGCAGCCAATGTCACGCCGATCTGACGAGGATGAGCCGGACGCCGCCGACGGTCGACTCCCGGATTCGCGACTTCGGATCCAGCCATCCGGAGTTCGCGGTCGCCGTCAAGGAGCAGAACGTCGTGCGCCGCGTGCGTCTGAACCGCGGCGGGGAGGTCAAGGACCTCAAGGACCTCGCCCAGATCAAGCTGAACCATCAAAAGCACCTCAAGGTCGGACTCAAGGGGCTCGACGAGCTGCAGGCGCTGAAGGGGCCGCGTGGCATCCTCGTCAAGGCGGGAGGGCGCCAGCTCGGCTGCGCCTTCTGTCATCAGCCCGACGCGTCGCGCGCCTCGATGCAGCCGATCTCGTACATCAAGCACTGTGGACCGGGCTGCCATCCACTGGACGTCGACGCGCGGCTGCCTGACGCGGTCGCCCCGCACGACACCCCGGAGATCGTCCACGCGTTTCTCCGCACGCTCTTCATCGAGGCGTTCGAGCAGTGTCAGGCGCTCGGGCCACCCGGGCCGGCCGGACCGGGCGCGGACAAGCTGAAGACGCAGTGCCGGGACCTCGCACTCGTCCGGGCGGCGTCCGAGCCTGCTGCGCGCGGCGGTCGCCCACCGAGCGAGAGCGCGGCGGAGGCACCGCCGGATCGACCGCGCGGGGGCCGCCTGGGCCGGCCAGTCGAGGCCGAGCAGGAGACCACGGACCGGCCGCGCGGAGGCCGCCTGGGCCGGCCAGTCGAAACGGAGCAAGAGACGCCGTCGCCGCGGGCGCCGAGCGCATCGGCGCTGGAGTGGGCGTCAGCGCAGCTGCAAGGCGCCGAGCGGGTGATGTTCAAGCAGAAGTGCGAGTTCTGTCACACGGTCAGCTCTGCGCCCGATCGGCTGCCCCGCGTGGCAGCGACCGCGATCCCAGCGAGGTGGCTGCCGCACAGCGTGTTCGATCACGGCGCGCACCGTCCGCTCACCTGTACCGAGTGCCACAAGGCGACCGTGAGCACGGAGACCACGGACGTGCTGCTTCCCTCGATCGCGGTCTGTCGGGAGTGTCATCGCCAGGGTGGCGGGGCGCGTGCCGGCTGCGTGGAGTGCCACAGCTACCACGACAAGGCGAAGGAGCGCGATCCAAGTGGCCCCTTCGCTATTCCGCAGCTCATCAAGGGCTCGCGGTCGGCCGCAAGCCCTCCCAGGTAGATCTGTCCGCGGCCAGCGGATGCAAGACGTCGATCGCCCAGCCAACGTCCAGGCGCTCTCCCAGCCAGCCAGGCATCGCTGTCCGTGCGTGCAGGTGAAGCCCTTGCGCCTCGTGCCGCGCTCTCAGAGTGTGGACGGGATCGGCGGGCACCGCAGCCGGAGGCGGGACTTCAGGCACGAGCCGGCCGTCCGGCCGCCGGAAGGAAAGCACTCCGTCGGGCTGCCGGTCCACCTGGAAGCCCTCTTCGTGGACCGCGCGGTGGTGGCGACGACAGAGCAGCGCGAGGTTCGACAGTGTGGTCGGGCCGCCGTGCGCCCAGTGGCGGATGTGATGACCCTGAGCGAACGGCAGTCCACAGCCCGGGAAGCGACAGCCGCGATCGCGATGGTGAAGCGCGCGCCGTAACGCCGGCGGAATGGTCCGTGTCCGGGCGCCGACCTCCGTGAGTCCGCCATCCTGGGTGTGTCGCATCACCACCCGGCTCGCGTCGCACGCCAGTCGCCGGGACGTCGCCGCGGAAACGTGTGTCCCATCCTCGAGGACCGACTGGCCGGGCGCATCCGAATCCGCCAGCACGGGCGCATCGACGTGGACGACGACCTGGTACCGCTCGCCCGGGGCCCCGGGATCGATGCCGTGGTGGAGCGTGGTCTCGGCGAGCAAGGCCAGCGCGTCGGCCTGTTGCTGGGCCATGGTGGGCGTTTCTGCGGGAGCGTCCGCCGGAAACGTTTCCGCGGGAACGTTTATCGTTTGCCGATACAGCGTCTCGCGGGCCGCGGCCAGCGCCTGCATGAGCACGGCGCCGACCTCCGGCGCCAGCCGCCCGCGGACGACGACCATACCGTCTTCGTCCGGATACACGTGCAGCGCGCGGCTCGCGTGGCGCCGAGCGGTCTCGCGCGCTTCGGCCTGCCGATCGACCCGGCGCCAGCCGCGCACGATGCGCTCGACATGGTCGGCGGTGCCGGCCTTACCGACCGCGAGCAGCCGCTCCTCGGTCTCCAGCGTGGCGACGCGCGTCAGAGCCCGAACCTTCGCGTACGAGAGCTCGCCGCGGGTCAGAGCCTGCGCCAGCCGCGGCAGCGAGCCGAGGGCGCGCGCCACCCGGACGCGTTCGCGCGCCGCGCCCAGGTCGAGCCCGACTCGCCACGACAGCCAGGCGGCACACGATCGGAAGCCGGTGTTCCAGCCGGCGCGGGCGTCGAACTCGCGGATGAGGTCGAGAAGGCGCGCGGTCGCAGCATCGAGGTGCGCGGACAGTCCGGCAATCTCGTCGCCGAGTTGGTCCAGCTCCGATGCAGGTTCGAGCGTGGCGCGAAAGTCCGGCGTGCAGATGTTCATCGGCAGATCCTCCAGGGTTCTGCGCCGACTCTCCAATCAATTTTCGAGCGTCCCTGGCGCCTCCAGGACATGCGATCGCGCGCCGATCGATGATTTTCGGTACGACGTGTTCACACGGTCTTTGCCGGGGCAGGACGGCCCGCTGGGCCGCTGTCCGCGAAGGGTTGCCTCGACGCGGTCGTCGGCGACGATCGTGGCTGTCAAGCGAAATCGCCTCTGAGTCGCCCCTGCTGGCGTTCTGTCGTAGAGTCTCGGCCATGCGGTACGGGTTCTACCTGCCCACGCGCGGCCGCAGCGCCGAGCCGGAGGCGCTCGCGACGCTGGTGAAGCGCGGCGAGACGCTGGGCTACCACTCCACCGTCATCGCCGACCACGTCGTCTTCCCCATGGCGATCGCGTCGAAGTACCCGTACACCGTGAGCGGCGCCTTCCCCGGAGGCGGCGACGCGCTGGAGCAGCTCACGCTCATGGCGTTCGTCGCGGCCAAGAGCACGCGGCTGCGCCTGATCACCAGCGTGATGATCCTGCCGCACCGCAA
>Ga0137403_10003909_pt1 | contig 17718 bp, 21 predicted proteins | sample CZOMad2_1_16fung_FD_122057 | JGI IMG/M metagenome (GOLD analysis project Ga0137403, IMG submission 122057) | Vadose zone soil fungal communities from Angelo Coast Range Reserve, California, USA - CZOMad2_1_16fungal (Hybrid Assembly) | ecosystem: Environmental > Terrestrial > Soil > Vadose zone...
CCGCCGCTTCCTCCAAGGCCGACCAGGCGCTGATCGAGCAGGTCCTTGCCGAAGGTGGCCGCGACAACTTTGTGCCGAGCTGGCTGAAAGCGCGCGACGTCGCCTGGGCGACCGATCTCATCCCGCATCTCGCTGAATTGTGCCTATGGAAAACAAACCATCCCCAATTGAGTTGTTGAGGTCCGCGACGGCCGCGCTGTTCAATTGAAAGTCCAATATGTCGGTCGGTTGGCAGGATGCTGGTTGGCTTGGTGATCCGGCCGTGCCGGTGCCGTAGCTAACACCACTTCCCAAATCATTCCAAATCGCGAGAGGTGCAATACCGACCGTGTGATTAAGCACTGAAGCATTCGTGCTCACATCGAAAAACGAAATCAGCCCTCCATCGTTAAACCCCGTTCCTATGAAAGCCTGCAGCCTAAGTTCCGCACCTGTTATTGTCTGCCCTTGAAGTGCTGGATTGCTCAGATCGAACGTAAAGAAACTTCGATAGCTAAAGTTTACGGCGGGACTTACGTCGAAGCTCGTCCCCGTAGTGTAGTTGGTGTTGGTCAAAATGTTTGGGGTATCTAGGCTCCACCAACCCTGTCCCGCTTTCCCGAGCTGGGCAACCACAGAAGGATCGCTTGTGCTCAAAGTCACCGTCGTAGCATTGGCGGTGGTCCAAGTTGCAGCAAAACAAAGAAACAATGTCCAATAAGTCCGACGCATAGACCCCCCTTTTTTAAAGCATCATTACATATTCGCGCGCGGGTTGCGTCAATCGCAATCGACCAAAGATCAGTGGATTGACAAATTGGAGTTCGTCGCGCTCCAAAACAAAAAGCCGCCCTGGCGGGGTGATTTGACCTCAGTGCATGCAGGGCCGCCTCAATCGCCATGATGGCTTCGCGCTTCTCTTCGAACATGTGCCAGCGACATCCGTGATCGGCGGCTTGCGCAACCGCTAGGTCAATGAGAACATAAAGTTTGGCAGCCGATCAGTCGTGCTGATCGTGAACAAGTGGGGCGCCGGGGGGGCTGTTGTCGTCGCGGGCACGGATCGGGTCATGGGCATAGAAGCCGAAATCTCACAAGCGAGTCCAGAAGACACGGAGGTGATTGTCTACATCTACCTTGCCGCTCGCCACGCCTCGATGCCCTACCTGCCGGATTTGCAGTCGGATGAAGAGACACGCGCTTGGTTCGCTCGGAGACCCAAAAAGTTTTGGGTAGCTCGGTGCGAAGGGGAGATCGTTGGGTATATGTACCTTCACGAAAGAATGCCGGATCATCTTCATGAACGAATGCTGGACGACCTTTATATCCTGCCCGATTGGCAAGGGCGGGGCATTGGGTCTTCACTTCTCGCCAAAGCAAAGAGCCTCAGTCCGCTGCGGATCGAACTATCAACATTCCAGCGGAATACTAAAGCGAAAACATTCTATGAGGCGCATGGGTTTCGCCGTGTTGGGTGCACCAACGGGCAAAACGAGGAGGGCGAGCCAGACGTACAGTACGAGTGGACAGGCCGCAGTTCATCTGAGAGTTGTTTCGATGAGTGATTGTGATGAGTGTCTTACATTTCTTCCATGCGCCGCTGAAACAGCCTGCCTCCTTCAAACGCCAAAAATTCTAATCGATCACCTATATCTGCTGTGATCTTATTTTTATGCCAGTCTGCTTTGCTGACTCCAAACAAGCCGTACCAACAATTGCGGTGGGCAATTGCCAATTTTAACGCCTTTGTGGTTTCTTGCAGTTCTGAATGGTCTCTACCCGCCGACATAAATCCAAAGATAATGTTGTCGACAGCTCGTTGAGCGCCAATATAAATGCCAAGGCGTAGCAAGCCATAAATTGGCAGCGACATGAGCAAAAGCCCCAGCAATGTTACGATGAGAAATTCCATGTCTATGCTTCTCGCTTCATTTTGGTGGAAGGCTAAGGGGAGCGTCCGCTCCCCCTCTTGCTTAACGCCGATTTCAATCGGCGCGCCCGGTAAGTTCCTCACGTGTGAGCGGTTCGGGAAGAAAAATGCTCATGACGGATTATGGCGTGGCGGGTGGATTGTTTGCAAAGTGTTTGTCAAGACGCTCAATAATCTCTTCGTTATGCTTTTCGAACTCTTCAGGTGTCATAGGCTTCCACGTTGTCGCAAGCGTTTGCGCCTCGTCGATCTGCTCAGGCGTCATGTTGTGTTCGATCTTGTCGCGACATCTCGCCGCTTCGTTGTTGCCCTGCGCTGCTGCCAAACTTAGCCAAAAATGCGCGCGCACTAGGTCCTTTTGAATCATTGTTATGCCTGTCGAAAACGCCCTTCCTATAGCGAACTGTCCGCGCGCGTCACCTAAGAAGGCCAGTCTCTCATCTTCTCCAAATTGCTCGAATTGTTCCTGCTCTCGATTAGATTTGGCCACGAGTTCTCTGAAGTCTCGGTCTCGAATTTCGTCGGCTATTTTTGTCGTCGCATCTTCGAGTTTATTGAACAGTTGTGAGCTGCACCCGGTTCGGTTGACACCCGCTTAAGCTAATCCAGCCTGCTTCTCGAACTCCATGGGACTCATATAACCGATCGTCGAGTGCCGGCGCTTCGGATTGTACAACAACGTTTGAGAACGCCCACAGGACCGTTCTTCGCGAGGTTCTTTATCGATATCATCCTTGGTTTGGTCGCCGAGTTTGCGTTCATGGAACGGTCGACAAGGCTGATGATGTCGCTTTCCGCTGCTCGCTGGATGGATCGCGAGCGGATCGATGGTTGGAGGTTCCAGCATGGATGTTCGACCGGACGGCATGCCCTGACGCCGAGCTTTTTGCAGCTCAGCCATTTGTCAGCATAACCGCACTCGCGGCACTTTCTGCGCTTCTCGATCTGGCGTTGAAGGATCGAACGCCATCAGCCGCCCTGCTTTCTGGCGCATCCAGAGCCTCTCACAACCAGAATCGGGGAGAGACCCATGTCACGGCAGACGGCAATGCCAGGGAGCGGATACCGACACAATCGACAACCGCGGTCGCAGCAGCAGATGGATTTGTTCGGGAGTGGCCTGTCGAATGGCGCCATCGGCGCGCCCGCATGGCCGGAGCTGCCGGCGGAAGCCCGGGCGGCTCTCATGAGCCTGATGACGCAGTTGATCCTCGATCATGCTGCGACAACAGCGACGCCGCGCGCGAAGGAGGTCAGTCATGATCTCTGACAAGGTCAGGCCTCATCATCTGGAGCGCAAGGCGATTCTTTACGTGCGTCAATCCTCAGCCCATCAGGTGTTGCACAATCGCGAGAGTGGTGCGTTGCAATATGCCATGCGGGATCGGCTCACGGCGCTCGGGTGGTCAGAGATTGAAGTGATCGATGATGATCTCGGTCGCTCAGCCGCTGGCGGCGTACAACGCGCCGGCTTCGAGCGAATGGTAGCGGAGGTTTGCCTCGGTAAGGTTGGTGCAGTTTGCGCCCGCGAGGTCTCACGCTTCGCTCGTAACAGTCGGGATTGGCAGCAACTCATCGAGATGTGCCGCGTGGTCGATACCGTTCTCGTCGATCAGGAGACCATCTATGCACCGAGGCACGGTAACGACCGCCTGCTGCTCGGGCTCAAGGGTAGCCTCAACGAGTACGAACTGGATCTGTTGCGCCAGCGGTCGCTCTCGGCCCGCTACGAGAAGGCGCGCCGCGGCGAGTTGGTTGTGGCAGCGCCCGTCGGCTTCGTGAAGGCCGGTGACCGTTACGAGAAAGACCCGGATCGGCGTGTCCAGGAAGCGATCAAGCTGGTGTTCGATAAGGTCGAGGAACTGGGCAGCGCGCGACAGGCGCTCTGCTGGCTCCACGAGTACAATCTCGATCTACCGGTGAAGCAGTCCAATGGCGACACCGCCTGGCGGCGGCCGAGTTACTCCGCTATCCACCGGATCATTGAGAACCCGGTCTACGGCGGCGCCTATGCCTATGGTAAGACGGCTGTGGCGGCGGGATACTCCGCCGAGGGCGTGAGCGTGAAGATTCGCCGCAAGGCGCGGAGCGAATGGCTGACGCTGAAGCTCAACACCCACGAAGGGTATGTGAGCTGGGAGAGGTTCGAGGCAATCCGCGCCATGGTCAGCAGCAACGTTCCCACCGGTCGGCATCACGGCGCGCCCAAGCATGGCGACGCGCTGCTGGCCGGTGTGATCCGGTGCAAGCGCTGCGGTCGCAAGCTCACACTCCGGTACTCCGGCATGAAGCACCATATCCCGCGCTACAGTTGCAGCCGCGCCTGGATGGACAATGGCGGCCCTCACTGCATCGGCTTCGGCGGATTGCGCGTCGATGATGCAATCGAGGAAGCACTGCTTGGCGTCGTCGGTCCGGGCGCTATCGCCGCTGCAATCGCTGCCGCCAATGGAGCCAGAGAACGGCGTGATCAGGTGCGCGATGCTCTCAGTCGCGACCTCGAAGCGGCGCGCTATGCCGCCGACAGGGCTTTCCGGCAATACGATGCCGCTGACCCCGCGAACCGGCTGGTGACAAGTGAGCTGGAAGCGCGCTGGAACAGGGCGCTCGCTCACGCGGCGGAGGTCGAGGGCAGGATCGCCATGCATGATGCGGCGAAGCCCGCACCCATTGCTGATCCAGCTTCGCTCGGTGTTCTTGCCTCGAACCTCAAAACGGTCTGGGATGCACCGACGACGGATGCTCGCCTCAAGAAGCGCGTTGTGCGCACCCTCATCCATGAGGTCGTGGCCGATATCGACGACGCGGCCTCCGAGATCGTTCTCATCGTCCACTGGGTGGGTAGCGCCCACAGCGAGTTGCGCTTGCCCAAGCGCCGGCGCGGACAGCGCAACAGAACTTCCGCCGATATTATCCAAGCCGTGCGTCAACTGGTGCTGATCGCCAGCGACGATCTGATTGCCGGCCTCCTCAACCGCAACGGCCTCAAGACGGGCAACGGCAATCGCTGGACCCGCGAGCGCGTCACATCAATGCGCTCGAGCTACCACATCCCGGTGTTCAAGCCGGCCGATGACGGGATCGAACCCTGGCTCAACCTCGGCAACGCCGCAAAGCTCCTGAAGATCGCGCCCAAGACGCTGCGGCTGGCCGCTGATGCCGGCGAGATCGAAGCCTTCCATCCGCTATCGGACGGCCCGTGGATCTTCGCCCGCACCTCGCTGATAACAACTGCTGCTCAATCTATCGCCGAACGAGCACGACAGAACCCGAGACACCCCGCGGGATCGCACCCCAATCAGCAAAGTCTCTTCTCTTCAACAACATAGACAGATGGGTGTTCTGATGCGCGGTTGTAGAAGCGCTCGATGTAGTCGAACACGTCGGCCTTGGCGTCGTCTCTCGTTCGGTACATTCTGCGCGCAGTTCGCTCCGTCTTCAACGACGAGAAGAAGCTCTCCATCGCCGCATTGTCCCAGACGTTGCCGGAACGGCTCATCGAACAGACGACGCCGTGATCAGCCATCAACCTCTGGAACTGCTCGCTGGTGTATTGGCTACCGCGATCGGAATGATGCAGTAGCGCGTCAGGTTTGCCCCGTCGCCAGATCGCCATCACCAGGGCATCGGTGACGAGCTGCGCCGTCATCGCTGCGTTCATCGACCAGCCAATCACCCGGCGCGAGAACAGATCGACGACGCATTCTCGCGCGCGTGCTTTCACGCTTGTGCCAATCGACAGTCGCGTTTTCTCGAAGCTGCTCAAGTAACTCGTGAGCTATAATACGCAGTGTGTCGTTGCCCAGGGCTTGGATGGCGCTCTCGTTCTGTGCGAGCGCGTCATAGAACGCGATTTCTTCCTCTGTTAATCCTAACTCTTCGCCACGCTTCCTGGCGGCCTGCAAATCCTTTGCGAGAGAAATCAGTTCCTCAATCATCTCTGTTGCTGAAATGGCATTGGAGTGATAGCGCGCTACGGCCTCTTCAAGACGTTTGGAGAATGCGCGGCTCTCAACCACGTTTGTTTTTGATCTGCTCCGGATCTCCCCATTCAAAAGCTTCCGAAGCGCCTCCAGCGCAAGGTTCTTCCGTTCGACGGACGATTTGTTTTTCAGTTGGATTTTCCATAGCGGGCTTTCTTGAAGAGGAAATGTGCAGGACCCCGCCCCATTCGAGGAGAACTTTAAGGCGGAGCCCTGCAGGCCGCGCTTCGGTTAAAAAGCGTGACCCGGTAATCCAAGTCGCCTTGTTGCAAGTTGTTCAGTCAGGATTTGATGCTGTCGCGGCGAGGCGCGATAAAGCACCAGACTAGCCGCAGCCGTCCAAATAAGTCTGCTTCCGACTAGTGGGCGGCTCAACCCTTCTTCAAAACCTTGGGAAACGTCGCCACTTTCCGATCGAGCTGCCACAGTCCGACGTGGTGGCCGTCCGCGAACTCCTTGGCAAGTATGATGGCCTGATCATCAGCGCAGTTCAAGTGGACCGCATTCTGAATATGGTCGTCGCTTCCAACCAAGTAGGCACGATACTCGGGCATGTGATGCATCACCGTTTGCACGGGAGCATAGCATTCTCGGTCACCGAGAGAAGCCACATGAATTGGAATCGTCGGCTATGTCCGGATGCCGACTTTTATTAGCGGTCACTGTTGCTGAAACCTGAGTTCACTTTTGTGCGTTATCCGCCATGACCGAAACCGACGCAGAACGCTACCGCAGGCAGGCTGAGGAGTGCTGCAAGCTGGCTGAGAGGCAGTCAGCCAACCAATTTGACGAGAAATCTTGGCTGCACCTTGCTGAGGACTGGATCAAGCTTGCCGAGGCTGATGAGGGAAGACGGGCGAAGTCTTGGCCCCGTCACGACTAAGTAAGCCGCCTCAGTTGGCGGCCTCTTTCATTTGCCGTGTCGCCAGCTCGTTGCTTTCAATATCGTCCGCTTCGGCGACATATCGGGCGGCCAATTTTCGCAACGCTACTTGCGTTTCGTTATCACCAATATTTTGGGCATGCCACTCACATTTGGCAGCCTGATCTCGCAAATAAATCGAGCGTGGGGACATTGGCGACCTTTCAGTAGGTCAGCCACACTACCGTAAGAACCATAGACACGCTGGTCAAAACAGAACACCTTGAGTCGGTTACCGGACAGACAGCCTCTGAGACTTTCGTTATAGGACTTTAGTATCACCGCCCCGTCTTCGGCAGCATTCGGTGACCGAGAGTTCGGTAATGCTCCCGCCTGATCCAGCGTGAGTATCCCATGCCCAAGAATGCCCCGCCTCCGATCTGCCCGAAGTGCAGCAAGCCAATGCGGTTTATCCTGGTCAAAACGGGAGGACGGAAATTCCGTTGCATCGACTGCGATGTGCCTGACCCGCTGAAATTGCCCGAGGTTGCAAAGCTTCTCACGGGCGAACTGCGGCCTCCGGAGTAAGGCGACCAACCTATTTGCCTGGGTGTCATTCGTCCCGCTTTCGCCGCCCCCAGTGCCTCTCCTTCGATGAATCATATTCCGGGATTGGCTTTGCACCGTGCAGCGCCAGCATCATTCCGACGTGAGCGTGCATTAGCGGTCCGCGATCTTCCGCAGCCATCAAGAGCGCCTCGGTCGCGGCCTGCCACTCCGGGCTCTGCTGCTGTGCCTTGGGCAGCTTCATGATGTACGCTGCCGCGTCTTTCAATGTTGTGAGAGCTTTGCCCTTCGGGGGAACGATTGAATTATCGAAGGGGCGGGACCAGGGCATCAAAGGGTTCGAACAAACCCGGGTGTGTCGCTTTGGTTTGCCGCGTAGTACCGCTGAGGCTGCTTCCCGCATTTATCGCAACGCATCTTCGCTCCGAGTTGATCGAGCGTCATGGCGCTGAGCATCGGTAGTCTCTCACGGAGCATCTTGAAGGGCACCCACACGGTGCCTTTACAGTACTCGCAGCCGATCCAAGGATTTATCGGCGGCTGATGGAGCGGCGGTAGAGCTGTACAGCAGTCAATATTGCTGACTAAGAACGACACCGTGTTGACACGTTGTCGCCTTTATCACTAAGCTGCAGAATGACGGGAAATTTGATCCCCATTGCGCCTTGCCCGAAGTGCGGGAACAAACTGATCCTGGTGGTGACACCCGGCAGCTATCAATCCCGCACGTTGATGCTTCAATTGCAATCGGCCTCTTTCCTTGAGGCGCGAGAAAGCACCGGACTCGCCGCAGCCGTCCAAATAAGTCCGCTCCCGCTTCCGCCGATCTTTCAAACCGTGTCTGACGTGGTTCATTTCGCAGTTTGTTCACTTAATGTTCTTTATGGCAAGCTGCAAGCAATTGTGTGTACCGCCAGTGGAACACTCGATTAATTGTCGGAACCAACGCGGTGAAATCGTCTTGAATCCGGGTTCTGTAGCGTTAGGAGTATTTGAATGGCCCCGCGCGCCAACTGGAAAGGCTTTTTGCGCCTTTCACTCGTTACTTGTCCGGTCGCTTTGTATCCGGCCACTTCCGATTCCGAGAAAATCAGTTTCGACCAGATCAACCGAAATACCGGCCACCGCATTAAATACATGAAGGTGGATGCTGATACCGGCGAGGAAGTTTCAAACGAAGACATCATGAAGGGCTACAAGGTCGATACTGACACCTACATCGAGGTATCGAAAGAAGAACTGGAAAACGTCGCGCTCGAATCCACCCGAACCATCGACATCGACGAGTTCGTTCCCAAGAGCGACATCGATCCACGCTATCTCATCCGGCCCTATTATCTCGTTCCGGACGGGAAAGTCGGGCACGACGCCTTCGCCGTTATCCGGGAAACCATCCGCAGCATGGACATGGTTGCTATCGGCCGGTCGTCTTGACCAGCCGGGAGCACATCATTGCGCTGGAGCCCTTGGACAACGGTTTGATGGGTACGCTGCTGCGCTATCCCTATGAAGTCAGGGACGAGAAGGAATACTTTGACGACATCCAGGACGTGAAAGTCACCAAGGACATGCTCGACTTGGCGAAGCATATCGTCACCCAGAAAACTGGCGAGTTCGAACCGGAGAAGTTTGAGGATCATTACGAAGAGGCTCTGGTCGAACTCATCAACGCGAAGCGCAACGGCAAGACGGTTGGTGCGAAACCAAGTCCACGCGGTGACGACGTTGTGGATCTCATGGACGCGCTGAAACGGAGCATCGCCAATGATGCCCAGCCTGCGAAAGGCAAGAAGCCTCGCAAGGCTTCTGCCGGTCAGAAGGAAATGCTGCTGCCGATCAGCGGCAAGCGTGCCGCCAAGGAGGACAAGAAGAAGGTCGAGAAGCCCACACCTGCTCGCGCTCGGAAGCGAGCATGAAAAGCGCGAAAAACACTCCAGTCACCAATCGGCGGGGCGCAACAGCATGTGGGATTTTTTCGGATCGGACGTCGGCAAGGTCGCGCTAGGCGGCTTGATCGCTTTTGCAGGCCAGCTTGTTGCGAGCCTGCTTGGATGGGCGAAGGAGGCGCGCTTTGCAGCCAGCAAAAAGCGCAAGGACGCGGAATACCTCGCCATGCGGCTTGTGCTCGTTTTCGATGATCTCACAGCCGCCTGCTACAACGCGGTGCATGATCCGCTGATTGAGGATGTCGAAGGAATATCTTCGAGCACTGTCAAGGATCCCAAGCTCTCGCTGCCCACCGACGGAGATTACAAAGCGTTGGCGCCGCGATTGATGTTCGACATCATGTCTATGCCGAACAGGCTGGAGGGCATCATGGGAGGGTTGGCCTCGGTTGCCCGATATTTCGGGTCCACCCGACTTTCAAGAATATTTTGAGTATCGGCGCGAGCAATGGTCAAAGCTCGGACTGAAAGCCCTTGAGCTGATCGACGCGCTTTGCCGCCGATATAAAATCCCTCTCCCTGAGCGACCGCACCATTACACGCCTCGACAGTCCTTCTTGGACGAATTGGCGGAGATTGAGCGCGACACGCAAAAACGGAATGAAGCGACCAACCAGTTAATTGAAGCTCTCGAACGCAAACGCGAAATACCGTCAGAACCGGCTGGCTCGGATTGAAAAGCGTGTTCTTTTGTGAGACGACTGCAAGTTGAGAAGATGCCTTTCACCATTGAGAAAATGCCTTTCGCCAGCCCAGACGAGTAAGCCGTGCAAGAGATCGAAGTTAAGGTCGAAAACGACCACATCGAGCGGCTGACCACAGCAAAGCCGATCCTCGCTTTGTCCGAGCTAATCTGGAATGCCTACGATGCCGACGCCGCCACGGTGCGGGTGGAGTTTGAGGAGGGGGGACTGACCAAGCTGGCTTTGATCCGCGTTCAAGACGATGGTGATGGCATCCCCTATGACGATGCGGAGGGCTACTTTAAGTCGTTAGGAGGGTCGTGGAAGAAAAAAGGCGCGAAGACAAGAGATGGCCGCTTCATTCACGGCGAGAAAGGGCAAGGCCGCTTCAAAGCATTCTCGCTCGGCGAAACTGTCACATGGATTTCCAGCGCAAACGGTAAACGTTTTTCTATTGCAGGGCAGATATCAAATCTCAAGACGTTCAAAGTCTCAGATGTTTTTCCGACAACATCGAAGGGCTGCACTGTCGAGATATCAGACGTGCAAAAAGATTTTCAAATTCGAGGCGATGATGGCTTTAGGGATCAGATAAGGGACGTCTTCGCGCTTCAGCTTTATGAGGATCCCAATTTTGAGATTGTTTACGACGGCGAAAAGATAGATGCGCGAGAAGCCATTCGCGACGTGACGCGTTATACAATTAGTGCCACCTCCGAAGATGGGATAACCGCGACGCTCGAAATCGTCGAATGGAAAAGGAAGATAGAGCGAAAGTTAATGCTCTGCCTCCCCGGGCGGTTTAGTTTTCATTCAATGTCACCCGGCATCCAAGCGCGCGGCTTCGATTTCACCGCTTATCTCACGGCCGACCTTTTCCAAGAGATGGCCGACGAAAATCGTGAGAGCTTGGTAGAGCTTGATCCATCCGCGATTGCTTTGATCGAGGCCGCCAAATCAAAACTTCGCGCGCATTTTCGGCAGAAGGAGAGCGAGCGGTCGCGAAGCAAAATCCAAGAATGGAAAGACGCCAAAATCTACCCTTACGAAGGCAAAATATCCGATCCAATCCAGCGCAATGAGCGGCAGGTATTTGATGTCGTAGCTCTCAATCTCGCAGACTACAGCAACGACTTTGATAAGGCTCCAGCCAAGCAGCAGCAATTCATTCTCCAATTGATTAAGGCCGCCATCGAGACCGGGACATCAACGCTTCCGGCAATATTGGAAAAGGTCATCGACCTTCCGAAAGCAAAGCAGGAGGAGCTTGCGGAACTCCTGCGCAAGACGACGCTGACGGCGGTTATTAATGCAGCGAAGGCTGTAACCGATCGTCTCGATTTCCTCAAAGCACTTCAAATCCTGATCTTTGATCCAAAATCGAAAAAGCAGCTTCTAGAACGCTCTCAGCTTCATAGAATACTTGCTCAGGAGACTTGGATTTTTGGAGAAGAGTTCAACCTGCTCAATGATGACGAGGACTTGACCTCCGTGCTGCGAAGCCACCTCACTGTCCTCGGTCGCACGGAATTGTCGCCAGAGCCGGTCTTCGACACCGATGGGAATGCTGGCATTGTCGATCTGATGCTTTCGCGTCGTGTCCCTACCGCGACAGATCATGAACGGAAGCATCTGGTCATTGAGCTTAAGCGTCCAAGCCAGCCCATAAACGAGGAGGTGCTTTCGCAGGTTAAGAAGTATGCGAAGGCTGTGGCTTCGGATGACCGCTTCATAGAGTCCGGAGTTGTGTGGGATTTTCTTGCCGTGTCCAACAGCTTCACAAGCGACGCCGAAATGGATGCCCGCCAGACCGGGAAGCCCCGCGGCCTAATTGTCGAATATGATGAGCCCACTAAAATTCGAGTTTGGGCAAAGACGTGGGGCCAGATCATACAAGAGGCTGAGGGGCGGCTGACTTTCTACAAGCGTCGATTGGAATATCAGGCAAACGACGCGGAAGCGCTGAAGTATCTTAAGACAATCAACCCCGGCTATCTCAGCGAGGAAGTGAAAGCGAAAATCGAAGCTCTCGAAAAGGAAGAGGCTGCCTAGCTAGTTTAGTCATTTGGCTCCAATCCGGCCAGCATCCATCTTCCTCGTGGCGGCCTGTGCGATTGCTGCAAGTCTATTGTGACGATGCGATACTTGCCTTGATGAAATTAACGCGAGTTCGAACAGCTTGACTGACCTGATCCGCCGCGATCTGACGCCGGCGCAGCGGGCGAAGCTGGTTTCGAAGAAGGCCGCATACGAAGAGACGCATCCGGAAACGAAGCACGGCAGGGCGCCCGTCGGCAGGGGCGGCAGGAAAGAAGACGCCAAGTTGGCTTCTTCTTTCGCAAAGGAAACGGCCCAAAAATCCGGAAAGTCGGCCCGGTCGGTTGTTCGCGACGCGACGCGCGCCAAGGCGCTGGGTGCCGATCTGGACCGGATCGCGGGCACGGAGCCTACTTGTTCCAGTCCTTCCGCCTGATGTAAGGCCCGTACAGGACATCCTGTCGCCATTCGTAGGCTTTCACGATGATCACGCCGACGATAGCGACAAAGGAGAATAACAAAGCTGCTTCGATAATCATTTTGAGCCTCCTGCAATGGGAGGATCATATAGATTTTTGCAAGAACCTCGGTCAGCGCAGGCCACTTGTTAACAGAAGCGATAAGAAAAACGATGACTGCGCCATTTCTGCCGCGCGCCATCAGAGATTGCCGCGTCTTTAAACTGAAACCCAAGAACCTCTTGGCCTTGATGCTACCAGCCCCCGTCGGCGTCTGATATAACTTAGCTGCGGCGTTACAGCGCTACGCATCTGAGCTTCTTCTTTAATCGCCAACTGCTTCTCGCAGGCAAAAACCATATGTTGAATGCCAACTAAGGTCTCACACCTCCGTGGCAAAGTCGCTCAGCAGCCTATGCCTATCTGATCGAGTTACCCAAGCTGGGCTTTTGGCTTATGCTTGTTTCCTCCACAGCGCAGAAAGTCGTTGACCCGTCATTTCGCGCCTCGCTACTTCGGTCGCCGCTGGACTCCCTTCGAGCACTTGATGGACGATAGTTGGCGACAAGAGTGCAAGGCTTAGAAGACGGCTGATATAACTATCGGTAACATTTTCGCGGCTGGCGATACTCGAAATCGATGACGCCTTGCCGGACGTCAATTCCTCGAACCAGCATGTTCCGCGCGCGATCGCTGCAATGAGAGGAGCATCCTCGTTCGTCTGGGAGGGTTGCGTCACGACAAGCTTGACCGACCCGTTTTGCACAATCGAAGGCATGGGAAAATCCGCGGAAATGGCATCCTCCCCCGGCGGTTGGCTGAGATCTTCGCCTCCGCTTAGATAACGAACGACTCCACTGATACGGAACGTGATCCTTAGGCATTCCTGCATGACCTCGATGCGAGCTATCAAGTCGGTTCAGCTATTGAAGTGGTCTTATGCGTCTATTAGTTACGTTGAAATGTTCACTAATTTCCCAGGCCAGCTGCGATGCCTCGCAACCCTTTACCCTCTCTCACCTACTTGGGCCGTTCAACACCGGCGCCCACAACACCTGACGAAGCAGTACTCGACCGGGTGCCAAATCCTCACGATGATGCGCCCTACGTTGTGCGCTTCTCAGCCCCTGAATTCACGGTACTGTGCGCTGTAACAGGGCAACCGGACTTCGCTCATATCGTAATTGACTACGTCCCCAAGGCTTGGCTCATCGAATCAAAATCTCTGAAGTTCTATCTTGCATCTTTCCGCAACCACAGCGGATTCCACGAGGAGTGCACGATCGAGATTGGCAAACGCCTCGCGGCGGTTCTTGAGCCCGCCTATCTACGCATCGGTGGCTACTGGTACCCCCGTGGAGGCATGCCAATCGATGTGTTTTGGGGAACGGGAGTCTTGCCAACCAACGTATGGTTACCCGAGCAGGGGATCGCTACCTATCGGGGCCGCGGATAACGTCGCGCGAGGTTCAACAGGCAACTTTTGCACCAGAAAGGTGGCTTCACGTCTCATGAGTGTCGATCTTTCGTATTGCGATGCAAATCGTATGTTCGACTTAGTCGAGCGTGCGCCGGTGGGGTCCAATTAGCTACCATTATCTTGAACCGCACGCGAAAGGACTGAGTTGCGGCTATCGTTTTACATCGACATTCGTTCGGCAGACGCGCATGATGATCTACCGACAGCCAACGCAAGGCGGCGGCCCTTCAAAAAACTCGTTAAGTCGGCATCCATCTGGGTGTCCGCCGGGCTTTGACCGTTTGACGGAAGGACAACTCATGCCACTATCCTCAATCTTACAGGACCATTCGTTCAAGCGTCTTGTCCAAGGCGCAGCCGTTGGCGCGGTGGTAACCATGATCATCGGCTTCAACTGGGGCGGCTGGTCGATTGAAAGCACAGCTGCAAAGCGGGCCGATGAAGCTTCAAAGAGTGCCGTAGTTGCAGTCCTTGCGCCCATTTGTGTGGACAAATTTCAACACTCATCGGACGCGGCCAATAATTTTGTCGAACTCAAGAAAGTGTCTGCGTATATGCAAGGCAGTTTCGTGGAAAAAGGCGGCTGGGCGACTACGCCTGGTAGCGACAAGACCAACTCGGCGGTCGCCCAAGCCTGCGCCACTATGCTGGGAAATCTGAAATAAGGTGCGGCGGAATCGTTGTGGCTGCATTCCACAAGAAAAGCAGGCCTGAACGCGACCAGATTTATCTAATCATGCCCGCCTCTATTTCCCCTCGCGGGCGACCATGTCGAGCGCGAGTGAGACCTCGTAACCGACTCCTTAATGTGGCGCGTCGCGCGAGCGGCGTAGGCTGCGGACAACAACTTTGGGAGATGCCAGTGAACGACCTAGTAGGCTGTCGTGATATGGAATTGTTGTGCCGCCGCCGCGCCGTGCTTGATAGTCAACACAGTGGAAAGTGGCTTGGCGAAGCGGAACGCTGGAGAGACCTCGCGCACCGTGAAACTGCTGCTCGTTTTCAAACGATGGGTCCAGGTCCAATGGCCATGGGTCCGTATACGATCGAAGGCGATTACCGAAATTGATAGGAAGCCCAAGCTGGGCTGAAGTTGGAACGATTCAAATTTTATGATGATTGCCCAGAAGCACATCATCCACGGAAATTATAAGCTAGGTCTTGTCGGACGGCATCAAGTGCCGTCCTAGCATCCCACCCAAGTGATTCGCCTATGGCTGTGCGTACAGAGCTCACACTGAACGCCCGGTTTTGGCACGTTTGCGATGTGCCGTGATCGCAGTTGCAAGTCGGCTAATTTGGCAAAAGCTGACACTGGAACGATCGACGTTCCATAGCATTCGATCCGCGCAATGTTTTGGGGGCGTGCTGAACCGACGTCCGTTCTTGGGGGAAAAGCGGAAGACATCTGCTCGTGCTGAGTGTTTCTCAGTTTGACCCATTTCGGAAGTCGACCCTAGCCCGGCAGTCGCTCGATATGCTTTGATGAGCTGAGCTGAAATTTCCAATTTTAGGGGCTTGGTTTTTGACCGGAGAACGGGTGGAACGACGGCTAGCGGCGGTGCTGGCGGCGGATGTCGCCGGTTATAGCCGCCTGATGGGGGCCGATGAGGAAGGCACGCTGGCCTGGCTAAAGGCCGTCAGGAAGGTCCTCGTTGACCCCGCGATAGCCTCCCATCGAGGCCGCATCGTCAAGACCACTGGCGACGGCATGCTGGTGGAATTTGCCAGCGCGGTTGATGCCGTGCGCAGTTCCGTGGAAGTCCAGCGAGGGATGGCCGAGCAGAATGCCGCCTTACAGCAGGATCACCGGATCAAATTTCGCATCGGTATCCATGTCGGCGACATCATCATCGACGAAAATGATATTTTCGGCGATGGCGTCAACATTGCAGCGCGGCTTGAGGGGATTGCCGAGCCGGGTGGCATCTGCATTTCCGATGACGCGCAACGCCAAGTTCGCGGCAAGGTCGATATCGCCTTTGAGGATATGGGTTCGCAAACCTTGAAGAATATCGCGGAGCCGATGCGGGTGTGGCGGGTGCAGCTTGACCGTCAAGGCATAGCAGCTGCGCAACAAGTTTCGTCCGCGAGCCAAGTCCTGGTGCTCGCACTTCCCGACAAGCCCTCCATCGCGGTACTGCCGTTCCAGAACATGAGCGGTGATCCCGAGCAGGAATACTTTGCGGACGGCATCGTTGAAGACATAATCACCGCGCTGTCACGCTTCAAATCTCTATTCGTGATCGCGCGCAATTCGTCATTTACCTACAAAGGCAGGGCGGTCGATATCAAACAAGTCGGCCGCGAGCTTGGCGTTCGTTATGTGCTTGAAGGAAGCGTCCGTAAGTCTGGCGACAAGGTTCGCATTACGGGACAATTGATTGATGCTGCGACTGGCGCGCATTTGTGGGCTGATCGTTTTGATGGAGAACTCAAAGATATCTTTGACCTTCAGGATCAAGTAACGAGCAGTGTTGTGGGCGCAATTGCGCCGAGAGTTGAGCAAGCGGAAATTCAACGCGCGAAAAGCAAGCCGACCAACAATTTGGACGCTTACGATCATTTCCTTCGTGGGATGGCGAATTTCAATCGAGCCACAAGGGAGGGGATCGAAGAGTCGCTTAAGAGCTTCATGAAGGCCATTGAGCTCGATCCGACCTACGCCGCCCCTCACAGCTGGGCCATCATAGCTTACGCGAGGCGAAAGCAAGGGTTATGGATGGCGGATATAGATGTAGAGATTGCTGAAGGCATGCGCCTCTCGCGCGCAGCAATAGAATTGGGAAAAGACGATGCCGCCGCGCTATGTGCTGGCGGTTTTGGCCTCGCTTTCCTCGGAGGACAGCTTGATGCTGGTTTGACGTTCACAGATCGCGCGCTTGTACTTAACCCCAACCTTGCAGTTGCCTGGATGGCGAGCGGCTGGATCAGATCATATGTCGGAGAACCCGAAACTGCGCTCAAGCATCTAGCCCATGGGATGAGACTGAGTCCCGTCGATCCTCAAATCTTCCAGTTTTATATGGCAGCTTCTTTGGCAGCGCGCTGTGCGGGCCGATATGAAGAGTCGGCAGCGTGGGCGACAAAAGTACTTCTGGAGCAGCCAGATTATGTACCTGCATTGTGGAATTACGCGGTAGCATCGGCACTCGCAGGAAGACTAGACGACGCCCGCTCTGTTATGTTTCGTGCATTGAAGATCGAGCCGAATGTTCGTCTCTCCAAAATGCCGATACTTACGGTGCTTCGTCGACCGGAAGATCGATCCCGCTTTTGCGACGGGGCCCGGTTGGCGGGTATGCCTGAATAAGCGCAGCGAACTCGAACGCGAGTAGAGGTCAAATGATCGACTTGATTGTGACGCAGCGGGTTCATCCCGGGATGGAGCAAGCGTTCGAGCAGATCACACGGGAGCTTTCGGCAAATACATTGGCCAAGGATCAGGGGTGCTTGAGATACGAGTGGTATCGTGCGGAAGTGCCCCACACTTTCATTCTGATAGAACGTTGGGTTGACATTGCGGCCGTACAGGCTCACCTCGCGGCCGAGCATATGACTTCATTGAAGCCCAAGTATCAGGAATGCGTTCCGGAGAATTTTTCTGTGACCCGGCTGAGTCGACTGAATTGAATGTCCCCTCCTGGCACAAAACGGACGCGCCGGCCTGTCTGACGCATGTCCGCTATTGAAGGCTAAACAGACTCTGAAGATATGGCTTCTAATCAGCTCATGGCCCGGATATCAGGTTGTCATTCTTACGAATTCAACGTGTGAAGGTTAGAATCAAAGT
>Ga0137403_10003910_pt1 | contig 17718 bp, 15 predicted proteins | sample CZOMad2_1_16fung_FD_122057 | JGI IMG/M metagenome (GOLD analysis project Ga0137403, IMG submission 122057) | Vadose zone soil fungal communities from Angelo Coast Range Reserve, California, USA - CZOMad2_1_16fungal (Hybrid Assembly) | ecosystem: Environmental > Terrestrial > Soil > Vadose zone...
TATCCCGGATCGCTGGCGAGCCTCGCCGCTGGCCTCGTGAACGACGGCGTACCCCTGGCGAGCTATCCGAGAGCGGTGGTGACCCTGGCGGAGACGCTCACCCCCGCCAATGCGGCACGCCTTCGCGAGGTCTTCCAGTGCCCGGTGGTGAACCACTACTCGGCCTGGGAGGCGCCACAGATCGCCCACAGCTGTCCCGACAATCCCGACGCGCTCCACGTGAATTCCGACCGCGTCATCGTGCGCGTGGTCCGACCGGACGGTACCGACGTCGCTCCGGGCGAGACGGGCCGCCTGGTGGTGACCGATCTTGCCAATCACGTGATGCCGTTCATCAACTACTCCGCGGGGGACCTGGCGGTGGCCGGCGCGCAGTGCTCCTGCGGGCGCGGGATGCCGATCCTGGCCCGGCTCGAGGGACGGGAGAGCGAGATGATCCGGACCCCGGAGGGGCGGGAGGTGAGCTCGGGCGCGCTGGGACAGCTCCTGACCTTCGTCATCGGGATCATTCCGTACGTGTGGGAGTATCAGGCGGTCCACACCGCTCCCGGCGCCGTCACCTTGCGCGTGGTCCCGACTTCCCGCTTCACTCCCGGCTTCCGGGCGTCCCTGGAGCGCGGCGTCGAGGAATTCCTGGGCCCGAACATGACGGTGACGGTCGAGCCGGTGAGCGCCATCCCCCTCGAGCCGTCGGGCAAGCGGCTGATCATCAAGTCGCTCCCGGCTCCCCGCGCCTGACCGCGCCTCGACGGAGCAGGCGTGTCACCGCCGTGATCTCGCCGGGCGTGACGACACGCAAGAGCAGTAGGGCGGCGCAGTAGGCCGAGGCGCCGGCGCACCCGAGCGCGATGTCCAGGGGTCCGCCGGAGCGGAACGGCGCAAGGGGCAGAAACAGTGCCCCGAGACCCACCGGCAGCGCCCAGTCCCTCAGCGCCCCCGGCATGAGGTCGCGCGAACGCCAGGCCAGATAGATCGCGTGGACGCCGGCTCCCGCAAGGACGGCGAGACAGGCGCCTCGGCTGCCCGCGTGGGCGATGAGCGGCGGGGCGACCCCCCAGAACACCGCCAGCCGGAGCGCGGCCGCGGCCACCGTTTCCGCCGGGCGCTCGTGCACCAGCGCGAGGAGGCCGGGCACGCTGGCGAGCGCGAGGGCGAGAAGCGCCGCCGACAGCGGGAGCAGATTGGCCGCGACCGGCGCATACGCCCTCCCGAACAGGAGCGGGACACAGGCCTCCGCGAGGAACAAGGTGGTGAAGACTCCCAGCACGCCGGTGGCGGCGAGCACGCGCACGAGCCGTCCACTCCACCGCGCCAGCTCGGCGGCGTGTCCGGCGTCGCGCAGCTGGCCCAGGAGCGGCATGAACGCGAGCATGAGCTGCGGGAGTGTCGTCGCCACCACCAGATACGCGCCGTGGGCCAGGCTGAAGTATCCGACCTCCACGTACGGGCCGGAGAACCTGCGCACAAGGATTTCCCCGCTGCCCAGGAAGGCGATCAAGAGCACCTGAGTGACCAGAGACGTGAGGCCAAACCGCAGATAGGGGGCGAGAAATCGGCCATCGGGCCGGAAGACACCTCGCCCCCGCGGCCGCGGGCTCCAGGCGAAGCCCAGCGCGAGCGCCGCCAGCTCGGTGAGGAGCACCCCGGCGGCGGCCCCGCGCAGACCGCCCAGGTAATAGCCGACGAGGACCAGCGCGAGCAGGAGCCAACGCCGCACCGTGTCGCCCATCGCCCAGCGCGCGGCCTGATTGAAGCCGAGGAAGAGCGAGAACAGATATCCGCTGAGACCCTGGGCCCACACCGCGACCGCGATGAGGACCGGCACGAGGGGATCCAGGTCCCGCCACCACCGCAGGCCGACGGCGAGATATGCGAGCGCGGCAACGAGACCGCTGACCACGCGGAGCGTGAACAGGTTGCCGATCAGGCGGTGCAGCGCCGGGGTGTCGCCTCGGGCGAGGAGCGGGGGCACGTAGCGCGTGGTGGCATTCACGAGGCCGAGCCCACTGACGAGCGCGAGCCAGAAGGCGACCGACGTGGCGAGGGCATAGCGGCCGTACTGCTCCGGGCCCATCAAGCGCGGAACGAGGAGCGCGAAGCCCAGGCCGCCAACCGTCTGCGCGCCGCGCTGGAGCAGGATCAGCGAGGCGTTGCGGACGGTGTCCCGCGCGTCGTCCTTCATCGGTCGGCGAGCCGAGAGGTGGGGCTTACAATCGAATGTCCCGAGGCTCCCGGCATGGGATAGTAGCACGACGGTCATGGAGACCCTGCCCGGCCGCGCGCCTCGCCTCTCGATCATCGTGCCCGCCTACAACAATCCCCCCGATCTCGCGGAATGCCTGGCCGCGCTCCGCGCGCAGGCTCCGGCGGACGCCGAGCTCATGGTGGTCGATGATGCCTCCACCGACGAGACGCCGGCGGTCGCGGTGGCGGGGGGCGCCCGTCTCCTGCGCTTGAAGGAGAACTCGGGACCCGGCGCGGCCCGGAACCACGGCGCCGCGCGCGCGACGGGGGAGGTGCTCCTCTTCGTGGACGCCGATGTCGTGGTGGCGCGGGGGGCCGTCGAACTCGTGTTGCGGGCCTTCGCCGGCGATCCCGCACTCGCCGCCCTCTTCGGCTCCTATGACGATGACCCCCGCGCGTCCTCGCTGGTGTCCCGCTATCGAAATCTGCTCCACCACTTCATCCACCAGGAAGGCAATACTCAGGCGGCCACGTTCTGGGCTGGACTGGGGGCGGTCCGGCGGGCCCTATTTCTCGCGGTGGGCGGCTTCGATGCCGCGCGCTTCCCGCGCCCGTCGATCGAGGACATCGAGCTGGGATATCGCTTGCGCCGCGCCGGGCACCGCATCCGACTGGACCGGACCATTCAGGGCACGCATCTCAAACGGTGGGGACTCTGGTCCATGCTGCGCACCGACGTCACCTGCCGGGCGCTCCCGTGGAGCCGGCTCATCATCGAGACTCGACACGCGCCCGAGGACCTCAACCTGCGCGCCTCCCAGCGAGTGAGCTGCCTGCTGAGCGGGGTCGCGGTGGCCGCCGCGATGGGCGCGCCGTGGTGGCGGCCCCTCCTCGGCGTGTGCGCGCTCGCGCTGCTCGGCGTCGCCGCCATCAATCGCCGCTTCTACGCGCTCCTGTGGCGGCGCGGGGGCGCTCGGCTGGCGGGGCTCGGCTTCGCGCTGCACGTCCTCTACTTCCTCTACAGCGCGGCGACCTTCGCCTTCGTCTTGCTCGAGTCCCGCGTCCGGGGCGCGCGCGACGGGGGGGGACGCGCCTCCGGGAAAGGCCGCGCGTGATGGAGGCCGAAGGGATGGGCCCCGGCACGCGTGTCGTCGTCATCGGCGCGGGCCCGGCGGGCCTCACCGCGGCGCGCGAGCTGGCGCGGCGGGGCGTGCGCCCCGTGGTGCTCGAGCAGAGCGCCATCGTGGGCGGGCTCTCCCGGACGGAGAGCTATCGGGGCTATCACTTCGACATGGGCGGCCACCGGTTCTTCACCAAGATGGACGAGGTGAGGAAGATCTGGCAGGACGTGCTCGGCCCGGAGTTCCTGCGCCGGCCGCGGATGTCGCGCATCTACTACAACGGGCGGTTCTTCAACTATCCGCTCAAGCCGTTCAATGCCCTCGCCGGCCTCGGGGTATGGCGCGCGCTGCTGGTGGTGCTGAGCTACCTGCGCTGGCAGGTGTTCCCCTACCGCCACGAAGACACCTTCGAGCAATGGGTCACCAACCGGTTCGGGCGGCGGCTCTTCCTGACCTTCTTCAAGACTTATACCGAGAAGGTGTGGGGCATCCCGTGCTCGGAGCTCCGCGCGGAGTGGGCGGCGCAGCGGATCAAGGGCCTCTCGCTCCGGTCGGCCATCGTCAGCATGTTCGTCAAGCCGGGGACGTCCATCAAGACCCTCATCGAGGAGTTCGACTACCCGCGGCTCGGACCCGGGATGATGTGGCGCGCGGTGGCGCAGGAGGTCCGGGAGGGGGCCGGCGCGGTCCGGCTGGACAGCGAGGTGACGGCGATCCGTCGGCGCGACATGCGCGTGGAGGGCGTGGTCGTCACCACCGCCGGACGGATCGAGGAGATCGGAGGCGACCACTTCGTGTCGAGCATGCCCGTCACCGAGCTGGTGCGGCGCCTGACCCCGCCCGCGCCCGCGGCCATTCTCGAGGCCGCCCGCCGTCTGACCTACCGGGACTTCCTCACCGTGTGCCTGATCGTCAATCGGCCCGATCCCTTCCCGGACAACTGGATTTACGTGCACTCGCCGGAGGTCCAGGTGGGTCGCATACAGAATTTCCGCAGCTGGAGCCCCGACATGGTGCCGGAGCCGGGCCGGTCGAGCCTTGGCCTCGAGTACTTCTGCCGCGAGGGCGACGCGCTGTGGACGATGTCGGACGCCGAGTTGATCCGCCTCGGGAAACGGGAGCTGGAGCGTATCGGCCTGGCGCGGGAGGCGGAGATCGCCGATGGGTGCGTGTTCCGCGTGCCGAAGGCCTATCCGGTCTACGACGCCGGCTATCGCGACGCGCTCGATCAGGTGCGCGGGTACGTGGACGGTCTCGAGAACCTGCAGACCATCGGACGCAACGGCCTGCATCGCTACGACAACCAGGACCATGCCATGCTCACCGGGCTCCTGGCCGTTCGCAATCTCATGGACCGCGAGCGGCACGACCTCTGGAGCGTGAACACGGAGGGGGAGTACCACGAGGAGCTCGCCGAGGCGGAGGAGGTGGAGGCGGTGGCCGGCGCGGTGGAGGGACGGCTCGCCGAGATCTTTCCCAAGGTGGACGGGGTTGCCCTCGGCATCGCCACCGGCACGGTGACGGGGCTCCTGCTCGCGCTCGCCACCCTGATCCTCGTCCTCAAGGGCGGGCCGGTGGTGGGACCCAATCTGGGGCTGCTGGCGCAGTTCCTGCCCGGCTATACCGTGACCGGCGCGGGCAGCCTGCTCGGCCTCTTCTACGGGCTGACCGTCGGATTCCTCGTCGGGTGGGGCTTCGCGCTCCTCCGCAACGCGGTGCTGTTCCTCTCGCTGGCGGTCCTGCGCCGCCGCGCGCAGCTGCGGCTGCTCAAACGCTTCCTCGAGTTCGTCTAGGAGGGCGCCCATGGCACGCGACGCGAAGGACCTCGAAGCCCTGGTGCTGGTGCGGGTGGTGCGGCTCAACGCCGTGGTCGCGGGGGTGGTGACCGGGCTTCTCGCCGGACTCGCGGTGTTCGTGGCCACCAACTGGCTCGTGCTCAAGGGAGGGCGCGTGGTCGGGCCGCACTTGGCGCTGCTCGGCCAGTACTTCATCGGCTATCGCGTGTCGTTCGTCGGCAGCTTGATCGGATTTGCCTGGGCCTTCGCGATCGGCTTCCTCGCCGGCGCCGCCGTCGTCTGGATCTACAACCGTCTCGCCGGCCTCCGGGATTTCTCGGGGGCGGGCCCGCGCTGACGGTGGTGGCCGCGACGGAGCCCAGTCCCTTCGGCCGTCTCGCGCGGGGTCTGGCCCTCGTGGTCCTCGCGGGCGGGATCGCCCTGCGGTTCATGCACCTCGGCGCCGACCCCTACTATTACGAGTGGAACGGCTACATCACCGACGAGGGCCGCTGGATCGCCCACGCGCGCGCGCTCGCACTGTTCGGCAGCATCGGGTCGGTGGGCTCCTCGCTCCACCTGGTGCTCGCGCCGCTCTTCCAGGCCGCGTCCTTCGCGGTCTTTACCCTGCTCGACGTGAGCCTGGGGTCGGCGCGCCTCGTCAGCGCGGTGAGCGGGAGCGCCCTCCTCGTCGTGTTCTGGGCCGCCTGCCGTCGCGTGGCCACCCCCGAGGCTCTCCTCCTCGTCCTCGCCATGCTCGCGGTCGAGATGGACATGGTGGCGCTCAGCCGTCTCGCCGTTCCCGAGATGGCCGCGATGGCGCTGACGCTTGCCGCCTTCCTTCTCATCCTCGCGGACCGCGCCGGGCGCGTCCACCTCGCCGTCGCGGGCGTTCTGACCGCGGCCGCGGTGGGGATGAAGGCGACCGTCCTGCCCGTGGCCGCCATCTTCGCGGCGGTCGTGCTGCTGCCGCGCCGGGCGCCGGAGGCCGGGCTGACACGTGGCGCCGCGCTCCGGGCCTTCGGCGCGGGCTTCCTCGCCCCGGCTCTCGTCGCCGGCGCGGCGGCCGTCGCCTTCACCCCGCTGGGGGGGCCGCTGCGCGTCGTCCGGGGCTTCGTGGGGCTCACCGACCTCTACGCCCTCCTGGCCTTCCCCTTCGGCGACACGCTCGCTCCCGTGCTGGGGATCTGGGCGCTCGTGGCGTGGCTCGGGCTCCTCGGCGTGCTCGCCTCGGTCGAGGAGCGCGCCGACGAGCGGTCCCGCCGGCATCTCGCCGCCGCCGGCCTCTGGGTGGGCCTCTTCGCCCCCATCATGTTCCTCCTCGATTACTTTCCCTCGCGCTACAAGCTCCACATCCTGGTCCCGCTCGCCGTGGTCGCCGCGGTGGGCCTCACACGCTTGCAGGATGGCGGCCTCGCCGGGCTCGGGTCGGGGTTGGCGCGGCTCCGCGGGGCGCGGCGGATCGGGGCGGCGCTACTCGTCGCCCTGCCCACCGCCGTGGTGGCCGCGGCGGCGCTTTCCTCGCTGGGCCCGATAGCCGGCCTCGACCCCCAGCGGACGCGGGTGCGCTACGCGGCCGTGCTGTTCCTCCTCGCCGTCGTGGCGGCTCTCGTCCTGCTCCGGCTCCGCCGCGGTGGCGGGATGGGCTTCCTCGTTTGGTTTCCCGCGTGCTGGTTGTGCGGCTGGCTTCTCGCCGACCGTCTCAGCTTGGTCTCGCCACGCTTCTGGCCGGGCGCGGAGGCCGGTGGGCACGCGCTGCTCCGGTGGCTCCTCCTCCTCGCCGCCGCCAGCGGCGCGCTGGGAGCGGCGCGCGCCGCGCGGTGGGGGCGGCCCGCGGCCTCGGTGGCGCTGGTGGCGGCGGCGGCGCTCTACGCGTTGCTGGGTATCGTCCGGCTCGCCCCGGGATATCTCGAGCCGCACTACTCGATGCGGGAGGCCTCCCGCGATCTCGGCGCGCTCCTCGCCAGCGCGCCCGGCCGCATCGGCGCGCTCGGCGGCGAGGCGCTGTTCAGCGAGAACCGGCTCTCGTACCGGAGCGTGATGGGCGGCGCCTGGCCGGCTTCCCCGCCCGACGTGCTCGTCCTCGCCGGGCGGATCAACGATCCAGAGGGGCGGCTCGGTCGCGAGTACCGGCTGATCCGCCAGTACGCGCTCTACATATCGCCGGAATACATCGTCGAGGAAGCCTCGTGGACGCCGGCGGAGGGGCCGTTCCTGCGCACGAATATCCGAGTTTACCGGCGCATCGGGGGCGGCTGAGGCGCTCAGCTCCGGATGATCTCGTGCACGGCGTAGCCCGCCTCGGTGAGGTGGCGCTTCACCGCCTCGATCTGCTCCCGGCCGGAGGTTTCCAGCGTCAGCTCCACCTCGGTCTCCCCGAGCCGGGCCCGGGAGAAGGCCCGGTCGTGGAGGATGTGCAGGACATTCGCCCGCATCTCGGCGACGAGGGCGGTGAGGCGGGCAAGCTGTCCGGGGCGGTCGCGGAGCATCACGGCGAGCCGGACCAGCCGGCCGTCCTTGACCAGACCGCGCTCGATGATGCGCGAGATCAGGTTCACGTCGATGTTGCCGCCGGAGAGCACCAGCGCCACGGTCTTGCCGGCGCCCGCCACCTTCTTGTTCACCAGGGCGGCCAGGGGCACCGCCCCCGCGCCCTCCACCACCGTCTTCTCGATCTCGAGCAGGAGGAGGATGGCGTTGGCGATTTCTTCCTCGCTGACGCTGACGATCTGGTCGACCCATTGGCGGCAGAGGGCGAAGGTGTGCTCTCCCGCGCGCCGCACCGCGATGCCATCGGCGATGGTGGGCGCCGACGGCACGGTGACGCGTTCGCCGCTGGCCCAGGCCGCCTTCATCGCGGCCACCTCGTCGGCCTGGACGCCGATCACCTCCACGCCGGGCTTGCGGCCCTTCACCGCCACCGCGGTCCCGGCGGCGAGCCCGCCGCCGCCCACCGGCACCAGCACCGTCTCGAGGTCGGGGACCTGCGCGGCCAGCTCGAGCCCGATGGTGCCCTGGCCCGCGATGACGCGCAGGTCATCGAAGGGGTGCACGAAGACGAGGCCGCGCTCGGTCTCGACCTCGCGGGCGCGGGCATAGGCCTCGTCGTAGTTCTCCCCGTGGAGCATCACCTCCGCGCCCTGGCGCCGCGCCGCCGTCACCTTGGTGAGGGGCGCCCACTCCGGCATGACGATGACCGCGCCGACGCCGAGCCGCGCGGCGTGGAAGGCCACCGCGAGGCCGTGATTGCCCGCGCTCGCGGTCACGACGCCGCGCTTTCGCTCGGCGGGAGAGAGCTGAAGGAGGACATTGGCGGCGCCGCGCTCCTTGAAGGAGCCGGTCATCTGGAGGTTCTCCAGCTTGACGAAGACGCGGGCGCCGGTGAGGTCGGAGAGGCGCTGCGAGTAGGCGCAGGGTGTCTCGTGGATCACTCCCGCCAGGCGCGCGCGGGCCGCTTCCACGTCGGCGAGCGTGACCGGCATCAGGCCCCCCGCGGAAGTCAGAAGCCGACCACGAGGCCCTGGGAGGGGCTCGCCCAGCCCACCGGCATGAGCGGGGTGGAGTGGGCCCAGCCGAGCCGGCCCTTCCAGTCCACGCAGATGAGCCCGCCGCCGCCGCGGCCTTCCTCCGTCAGCACGTCCACCGCGATCCGGCAGGCCAGCATGGGATCGTCCGCCGACTTGAGGATGTCCAGCGTGCGCCGGGCGAGCACCACGCGGATGATGGCTTCACCGTCGCCGGTACAGGAGACGCCGCCCAGCGTGCTCTCCGCATAGGTGCCGCACCCGATGAGGGGCGAGTCGCCCACGCGGCCCGGCGGCTTGCCCGAGATGCCTCCAGTGGAGGTGGCGGCGGCGACGACGCCCGCGCGGTCCAGGGACACCGCGCCCACGGTGCCCGCCAGCACCGCCCGGAGGCGCTCCTTCTGGCGCGCCGTGACCAGCTCGGCGGGGTCGCAGAGCGGCACGCCCAGGGCCCGGGCCTGCGCCAGCGCGCCGTCTCCCACGAAGAACGAGTGCCGCCCCACCTCGAGGATCTTGCGGGCGAGGGTGACCGGATGGCGGAGCCCGGTGACGCAGGCCACCGCGCCGTTGGTGAGGCCGTCGCCTTCCATGATGGAGGCGTCCATCTCCACCGTCTCCGCGCTCGTGAGCACGGAGCCACGGCCGGCATTGAAGCGCGGGTGATCCTCCAGCGCGCGCACCGCGGCTTCCACCGCGTCCAGCGACGAGCCGCCGGCGGAGAGCCGCTCCCAGCCCGCGCGCAGCGCCTCCCCGATGCCCTCGCGCAGCTCCTCGCGTCCGTCGTGCGGATCGGCGCCGGCGCCGCCGTGGACGATCAGGGTGGGTACGCGGCTTGTCACCGTCGCCCTCCGTTGGCTATCATCGCTTCGTGATTGTCCCCGAAGTCGGCGGCGAGGACAACGCCTCGCTCGACGCGCTCGCCGCGCGCATCGTCGCGTGCCGCCTCTGCCCACGACTGGTGCGTCATCGCGAGGCGGTGGGGGCACCACCCCCGCGGCGCTATCAGGGGCAGACGTACTGGGCCCGGCCGTTGCCCGGCTTTGGCGACCCGGGGGCGCGGGTGCTGGTGATGGGGCTCGCGCCCGCCGCGCACGGGGGCAATCGCACCGGCCGCATGTTCACCGGGGACCGGAGCGGGGATTGGCTCTTCCGCGCGCTGCACGCGGCGGGCTTCGCGAGCCAGCCCACCTCCGCGCACCGCGACGACGGGCTGACCCTCCGCGGCGCCTACATCACCGCCGCCGCCCGGTGCGCGCCGCCCGCCAACAAGCCCACGCCCGCCGAGCAAGCGCGCTGCCAGCCGTATCTCCTCGCGGAGCTGGAGAGCCTCCGTCGAATCAAGGTCGTGGTGGCGCTGGGCAAGATCGGGTGGGACGCCTATCTCCGCGCGCGCCGCGCCGCCGGCGGGGCGGTGCCCCGGCCGCTCCCGCGCTTCGGCCACGGGGTGGCCGCCCGCATGCCCGACGGCGTCACCCTGCTGGGATGCTTTCACCCCAGCCAGCAGAATACCTTCACCGGACGTCTCACGCGCCCCATGCTCCGCGCCGTCTTCGCGCGCGCCCGCCGGCTCGCGCGCGCTCCGCGCTGAAGCGGCGCCGCGGGCGCGTGCTACCATGACCGCCGGTAATGGCGCTCCCCTCCTACGCGGTGGTCTGGGCGGTGTTCGTCTATGTCTGGATCGCGAACTATCTCATCCGCATGGCGCTGTCCGCGTTGCTCCCGCCGGTCATGCAGGAGTTCCACCTCAACTATGCGGAAGCGGGGTTGCTCTCCTCCGCGTTCTTCTACGCCTACATGAGCATGCAGCTGCCGGCGGGCGTGCTCGGCGACCGTCTGGGGCGCCGGCGCATGCTCATCTCGGGAGTGCTGCTGGGGGCGGCCGCCTCGGTGCTGACCGGGCTCGCCGGTTCCCTGACCTTGCTCTTCGCGGCGCGGCTCATCACCGGGCTCTCGCAGGGCTTTCTCTTCTCCAACGACCGGGTGATCATCGCCGCCACTACGCCGCGGGAGAAGATGGCGCTGGGGCAGGGCATCTCCTTCTCGGGCGCGGGGCTGGGCACCACGCTCGGGCTCGTCCTCGCCGGTGTGCTCGGGACCGTGGTGCCCTGGCGGTGGGTGTTCTTCCTCTTCGCGCTCCCCCCGCTCCTGTCCGCGGTGCTCCTCTGGCGGCTCGTCCCGGAGCCTCCGCACGCCACCGCGCCCGCCGATCCCGCCTGGCCCTTTCGCCGAGTCCTGCGCACGCGGGAGTTCTGGCTGCTCGGCCTCACCGGGGTGATGCCGATCTACGTGCAGTTCCTCCTCGCCACCTGGGGGCCGGCCCTGTTCGTCGAGGTGGGCGTGCGCGACCTCGCGCGCTCGGCCTCGCTGGCGAGTCTGCAGGGCCTCGCCGCGCCCCTCGGGCTCCTCGTCTCCGGCCTGGTGGCGGACCGCCTCCACGAGCGAGGGCTCCATCGGAAGGTGAACATCGCGGCGGCGATGATCCTGACCGCGCTGTCGCTGGCGGCGATGGGCCTCACCATCGAGCGGCACGGGCCGGCGTGGCTGGTCACCGTCCTCATCCTCACCACGAGCTTCTGCGTGTGGTGCTGCTGGGGACCCGCCTACGCGATCTTCGGCCCCCTGTTCCCGCCCTCGGTGCTGGGCAAGGCCTTCGGTGCCTACAACACCATCTGCTTCACGGGCGCGGTGGCGGCGCCGGTGGTCACGGGCTGGCTGCGCGACCTCACCGGCTCCTTCGTGGCCGGCCTCTATGGCGCCGCCGTCCTGTCCCTCCTCAGCGTGGTCAGCGTGATGGCGCTCCACCCCGCCTTCCGTCTCGCCGGCGCGCCCCCGCCGGTTGCCGCGCCCACGCGCCCGTAGGATAATCCGCGCATGCCGCTCCCGTCGCGCCGCCCGGCTGCCGTCGCGACGGCGGCCTTCCTCCTCGCCGCCGCCCTCCTGACCGCCGTCCCCATCGGCGCCGCCACGCCCGTGCTCGAGAGCACGCTCGACAACGGTCTCCGCGTGCTGCTCCTGGAGGATCGGCGCAGCCCCATCGTGTCGGTGCAGGTGTGGTACCGCGTGGGCTCGCGCAACGAGCGACCGGGTGCCACCGGGCTCGCCCACTTCCTCGAGCACATGATGTTCAAGGGCACCCCCACCTACGGCAAGGGGGAATTCGCGCGCCTGGTCGAGGGCAACGGCGGTCGCGACAATGCCTTCACCACCCAGGATTCGACCACCTACTTCGTGAACATCGCCGCCGACAAGGTGGAGGACATCCTCCGCCTGGAGGCCGACCGCATGCGCAACCTCCTCCTCGACCCGAAGGAGATCGACTCCGAGCGTCAGGTCGTGATGGAGGAGCGGCGGATGCGGACGGAGGACAATCCCGACGGGCTCCTCGCCGAGGAGCTCATGTCCACCGCGTTCTCCGCGCATCCCTACCAGTGGCCGGTGATCGGCTGGATGGCGGACATCGCGCGCATCAATCCCGTCGAGCTGCGTGCCTTCTACGATCTCTACTATCGGCCCAACAACGCGGTGCTGGTGGTGGTGGGCGACTTCGCCGCGCCCGCGCTGCTCGAGCGCGTGCGCGTCCTGTTCGGCCTCATCCCGCGCGGGCCCGAGCCGCCCGCGGTGACGGCGCTGGAGCCTCCGGCGCGCGCCGAGCGGCGGGTCACCCTGCGCAGCCCGTCGGCCCCCCTTCCCGGACTGGCGCTGACCTGGCTGGTGCCCAACCACCGGTCGGCCGACGCGCCCGCGCTCGAGGTGCTCGAGACCGTGCTCTCGGGGGGCCGAGCGGCGCGGCTGCATCGCCGGCTCGTCCAGGAGCAGCGGCTGGCTCTGGACGCGGACGCCGACTATTCCTACGGCTCGCTCGATCCGAACCTGTTCTGGCTGTCCGGCCGGCCCGCCCGCGGGGTGAGCGTCGAGGCGCTGGAGCGCGCGCTGCTGGAGGAGCTCGAGCGCGTGAAGACGGAGCCGGTGACCGACGAGGAGCTCGAGCGGGCCAAGAATCAGATCGAGGCGTCCTTCGTCTGGGGTCAGGACTCGATCTATTCCCGCGCCTCCGCCCTGGGCCGCTTCGAGCTGATGAGCTCGTGGCGGCTCCTCGACCAGTTCGTGCCGCTCATCCGCGCCGTCACCGCCGCCGACCTCCAGCGCGTGGCGCGCGCGTACTTCCCCCCCGACCGGAAGACCGTCGGCATCCTGCTGCCCGAGTCCGACTCGCCCGCCGCCGGGAAGTAGTCGCGGCCATGCCGACGCTCACCGCCGGATTTGGGGACGTCATTGCCTATGACGAGTACGGGGCCGGGCCGCTGGTCTTGCTCCTCCACGGCTCACCGGGCACGTCCAAGGCCTGGTCGAAAGTAGCGGAGCGGCTGGCGGATCGCTATCACGTGATCGCGCCGAACCTGCCGGGCTATGGCGAGACGAGCGCGGCGCCCGCGGGGGCTCCCCCGGACAACGCGTACGCGACGCGCCTGGTCGAGGCATTGCTCGCGGAGGTGGGCACGCCGCGCGTGCTCGCCGGGCACTCCTACGGTGGGGTGATCGCCCTCCGCGTGGCGCTGGGCGGCGCGGTGGCGCCGCGGGCGCTCGCGCTCTTCGAGCCGGTGGCGGTCCCCCTGCTCGAGGCGCTCGGCGAGGCCGAGATCTTTGCCGCGAGCAAAGCGGTGTTCGACCGTTACCTCGCCGCCTTCGACCGCGGTGACGGCGGCGCGGTGCGCATCATGGTGGACTACTGGTTCGGCGCCGGCGCCTACGAGCACATGGCGTCCCCGATGAAGGAGTTCCTGGGCTCGCATACCGCCCACAATGTCCGCGACGTGCGCGCGACATTTCGTGAGCGATACTCGTCCGAGGCGCTCCGGCGGCTCCCCATGCCGGTGCAGGTGGTGTGTGGGACGCGCGGCCCGGAGGCCATGACCAGGATTTGCCAGGGCATCGCGGCGCATGCGCCGCAGGGCTCGCTCGTCACCCTCGAGAAGGCCACCCACGCCCTCACCACCACCCACGCGGACGCGGTGGCGGATCTGATCGCCGCGCTGGCCGCGCGCAACGGCGGCTGAGATGGACACGCCCTCCTCCCGGGTCCGGCGGGCCGACAAGGCGATGTCGGAGGCCGCCGCCGCCGAGCTACTGGCGCGCGGGTTCTCGGGCCGCCTGGCCACGGTGGGTCCGGACGGCTGGCCGTACATCGTGCCGCTGCTGTACATCTGGATGGACGGCGAGATCTGGGCCCACAACGCGGGGGTCCGCGGCCACCTGCGCGTCAACGTGGACCACGAGACGCGCGTCTGCTTCGAGGTGGACGAGCCGGGTGAGGTCTTCGCCTACGGGCGCTTCGAGTGCGACACCTCGGTGGCGTATCGGAGCGTGGTGGCCTTCGGCCGCATCCGCGTGGTGGAGGAGCCGTCCGCCAAGGTGCGCTTCTTCGACGCGTTGATGGCGAAGTACGGCGATCCCGCCTGGCAGCGCCCGGCGGGCTTCTATCCGCGCCTGAACCAGATCACGCTGTATTCGATCGCGGTGGAGCGCATGACGGGCAAGGAGACGGTCCTGCCCACGGTGCCGCAGCGCTGGCCGGCGGCGGATCGGACCGCGAGCCCGGATGCCCGCCCATGAGCGCCCTCACGGTCCGAGACGCCCGGCCGGCGGACGTCTCCGCCATCGAGTCGCTGACGCTGGCCGCCTATCAGCAGTACGCGACCCAGCTGCCGCCGCCCTACTGGGAGGCCTATCGCGCCAATATCACGGGCACGCTCGCGGACGTGACCCCCGCCGCCCAGCTCGTGGCCGAGCGCGCGGGCCGGATCGTCGGCGCGGTGCTGCTCTATCCGGCCGGCGCGGCCTTTCCCGGTGGCGCCGGCGGCGCCACCACCATGCGCTGGCCGGAGGTGCGCCTCCTCGCCGTCGATCCCACCGCGCGCGGGCAGGGGGTGGGCGAGGCGCTCATGCAGGCGTGCATTCGCCGGGCGCGCGCGACCGGGGCGGGGGCGCTGACCCTGCACACCACGCCCATGATGGAAGTGGCGATGCGCCTCTACGCGCGGCTGGGGTTCGTGCATGTGCCCGAGCTGGACTTCGAGCCGGCGCCGGGGTTGACCGTGCGGGGCTTCCGGCTCACTCTCGAGCCATGAGCATGCGCGCCGCGCGGCTGTCCCTCCTGCTGCTGTCCCTGGCTCTGGTGTCCAGGGCCTCGGCGGCGCCGCCGCTGGCGGATCACGAGGTCCTGCCCAACGGCATCGTGCTCCTCGTGAGCGAGCGGCACGCCCTGCCCATCGTGGCGATGAACGCCTACGTCCGCGCGGGCGCGGTACTGGACCCGCCCGCCTCCCTGGGGCTCGCCAATCTCACCGCGGAGCTGCTCACCCGCGGCACCGCGCGCCGCTCGGGTCCGGAGATCGACCAGACCATCGAGTCCGTGGGCGGATCGCTCGGCAGCGGCGGCGGACGCGACGGCGCCTCGGTGTCCATGGGCGTGCTCAAGCGAGATCTGGCGCTGGGGATGGACCTGCTCGCCGAGGTGCTGACCCAGCCGGCCTTCCCCGAGCCCGAGCTCAAGCGGAAAGTCGAGGAGATACAGGCCGCGCTCCAGAACGCGGAGACGGAGCCGGGATCGGTGGCCTGGCGCGCACTTGCCCCGCTGCTCTACCCGGGACATCCCTACGCGCGCCCCGTGTCCGGCATGCTCGCATCGGTGGCGACGCTCGATCGCGACCAGGTGGCGCGGTTCCACCGCGAGCGCTACCGTCCCGACGCGACGGTGATCGCGGTGGTGGGGGACGTGACCACGGCGGAAGTACGCGCCGCGGTCACCGCCCGGCTCGGGGCGTGGATGCCGCCGCCCACGCCGCTGCCGGTGATCCCGATCGCGCCGCCCGTCGCGCCCGCCGAGTCCCGCGTCCTCACTCGCCCCTTGACCCAGACCACGGTGCTGCTGGGCCGTCCCGCCATCCGGCAGGACTCGCCCGACTATCCCGCCCTCGTGGTGGCGAACTACATCCTCGGCGGGGGCTCGGCCTCGCGGCTCTATTCCCGCGTGCGCGAGGAGCGGGGCCTCGTCTACGGCGTGGACGCGACCCTCTCCGCCGCGCGCCACGGGGCGTCGCAAACCGTTTCCCTCCAGACGCGGAACGAGTCCGCGCCCGAGGCGGTGCGGCTGGTGCGGGAGGAGATGCGGCGGATCGGCGGGGCCGACGCGACGCCGCGGGAGCTGGAGCTCGCCAAGGCCTATCTCATCGGGAGCTATCCGCTTCGCGTGGACACGTCCTCCAAGGTCGCCGGACTCTTGATTTCCCTGGAAGAAGCGGGGCTCGGCCTCGACTATCCGGAGCGCTACCGCGAGCGCATCGCGCGGGTCACCGCCGCCGACGTGCGGCGCGTGTCGGCGCTTTACCTGGACCCGGACACGTTCTCGACGGTGATGGTCACCGGCCCGCGCCCGTGACGGGCTACCACCAGAACGGGTAGGGGGGCCCCGGGAAGCGGCGGCCCCAGTACCCGCCCACGTAGAAGCCGGGCGGCCCATAGACGAAGGGGTCACCATAGTAAGGGTAGCCTCCCAGCAGCACGTCCTGCGCCCAAAGATACATGCGCTCGACGCGGATCAGGGGGTACCGGTAGGGCAGCTCGCCCAGCTTGCGCTCCTCACCGCCCGCCACCGTTCCCAGCACCGTCAGGCGGCGTCCGGCCGAATAGATCGCGGGGTCGAGGAAATCGGGCGTCACCGCGAGGAAGCGACCGTCGGAGCGGTCGGTGCGCTTCGGCGCGTCACTCTCCCCGAGCGGGCGCGAAAGCACCTCGATCTCGGTCTGACCGACCTTGGGGGTGGTGGCGAGGATCTCGCCGCCCAGCACCACGCGCTCGCCGCGGTGGGCGTCGGGATCCCGTCGCAGCTCCTCCAGGGTGAGCGCGCGGTTCACGCCGACCAGGCTGGCCTTGGGGAAGACGGAGCCACAGCCGGCCAGCAGCAGGCCGACGAGCAGAAGCGTGAGTCGGACCGCCATGCTCGTACCGTAGCCCGGCCTCGTACCCCCCGCAACCGTTTGGGCTAGAATCGGCGTGGGCGCCACCCTCGACACGGAGGTACTCCGATGGAGCGGCTCCGGACCGTGCTGTGCGGGTTGCTCGAGATCGAGTATCCGATCGTCCAGTCCGGGATGGGAGCGGTGGCGGGGCCCGAGCTCGTCGCCGAGGTGTGCGAGGCGGGCGGTCTCGGCGTTCTCGCCGCGCTCAATCAGCCCGTCGACGTCGTGCGCGCGGGAATTCGCAAGGTGCGCGCGCTCACCGGGCGTCCCTTCGGGGTGAATCTCTGGCTCCACGCGGACATCCGTCCGCCCGTCGACCCCGCGCGGATCCCCGAAGCCACCGTGCGGGCGGTGCAGGAGACGCTCAACCGGTTCCGCGGGGAGCTCGGCCTCCCCGCGACACCGCCGCCGCTCACCCGGCCGCCCGATCTTGTGGACGCCGCCATCGAGGTGATCCTGGAGGAGCGGGTGCCGGTCTGGAGCATCGGCCTCGGCGACCCCGGCGCCGCCCTCGTCCGCCGGTGCCACGAGCGGGGCATCAAGGTCATCGCCATGGTCGCCACGGTGGACGACGCGCGGGTGGTGGCCGACGCGGGCGTGGACGCGGTGGTGGCGCAGGGCAGCGAGGCGGGCGGCCACCGGTCCACATGGGTGAAGCGCGAGAGCCGCGAGGCGGCCGGCATCGGCACCATGGCGCTGGTGCCGCAGATCGCGGAGGTGGTGCGGATGCCGGTGATCGCGGCGGGCGGCATCGCCGACGGGCGCGGGATCGCGGCGGCGTTCGCGCTGGGGGCGTCGGGCGTGCAGATCGGCACCGCCTATCTGCGCTGCCCGGAATCGAAGGTGATCGCAGCGGCGCGGACCGCGCTGGCCCAGGCGCGCGACGATTCCACCGTCATCACCAATGTCATGACCGGGCGGCCGGCGCGCGGGGTCGCCAACCGCGTGATGCGCGAGGTCGGCCCGATCTCGCCGGATGCGCCGGCCTTTCCGCATGCCGCAACCGCCCTCGCGCCGCTGAAAGCGGCTGCCGAAAAACTCGGCAAGGTTGATTTCACCAATCTGTGGGCGGGGCAGGCGGTGCGCATGGGGCGCGACA
>Ga0137403_10003911_pt1 | contig 17716 bp, 17 predicted proteins | sample CZOMad2_1_16fung_FD_122057 | JGI IMG/M metagenome (GOLD analysis project Ga0137403, IMG submission 122057) | Vadose zone soil fungal communities from Angelo Coast Range Reserve, California, USA - CZOMad2_1_16fungal (Hybrid Assembly) | ecosystem: Environmental > Terrestrial > Soil > Vadose zone...
GCGATTTGCTCCAGGTTCTCGGTGAGGGCGTCGTCGGAGAACCGGCCGCCGCGTCGTCACTGAGCGATCCGGCCCGGGTCGCGCGGTGGGAGGCGGGCGAATGGCGGTACCGGATCACCGCGGGCGCGCGCCGCGGTCAGACGGAGCGCGAGAGTCTGGCGCCGATCAGCGTAACGACTCGAGGGGAGACCTGGAAGAGGACGATCGGCCAGGAGTCGACGCTGTACCTGCGTTGGACCGCCGAAGGCAGTCAATCAACGTATGATGCCTGCGCGCGCTTATTGGCCAGCGCGCCAGATGCAGAACAACGCCATCATTTGCTTGCGGCTATCGAACAGGGATTTCACGATCGCCCTGCTGGGCCGGTTACCTTCGGCAGTGGTGGTCTATTTTCCAATACAGAAGTCCCCGAAGTTCGGACCAACACCACGAAGAGTCACCTTGAGCACGTCACCCCGGCCTTGTCCGCGCAACTCGATTCGCTCTGGCGGGATGATACCACTGATGCCACGCTCATTCGTATCTGCGCCCGTACCAGCTACAAACCCGCCGCAGGGCGGGCGCGCATACTCCTCGAGGATCCCGCCGCCACGCCTGAATCGCGTATCAGTATGGTCCAACTGTTGGGCGAACTTGACGACTCCTCCGACGCAGAACGACTGCTCAAACTGGTGGGGAATTCACCCGAGTCTCTACAACTCGCTGCTCTCGACGCTTTGCCCTCCTTCGATCTTCCTGAACTTCCGAGTGAATTACTGGAGCCTTACACCAGGCTCGTTCCCCGCGTTCGCGCCCGTGTCCGTCAGGTGTTGCTGAGCCGCAGGCCGTGGGCATTGGGCATTTTGCGCGCGGTTGATGCTGGACACTTGCCAGCCGCTGATTTCGCCGTCGAAGAGCTTCGCGTCGTGGCGCTGCATCAGGACAAAGAACTCGACGAGCTCGTTCGCAAGCATTGGGGCCGCCTCACTCCCGGTACTGCCGAAGAAAAACTCGCCGAAATGCGCCGGTTCAACAACGACCTCAATGCCGGCTCCGGCGATTTGGCGCGCGGCCGCGAGATTTTCACTCGCATCTGCGCGGTGTGTCATACGCTCTTTGGCGAAGGTGGAAAAGTGGGGCCGGATCTGACACATTCCAACCGCGACCGCGAATTTCTACTCGGCAGCATCGTCGATCCCAGCGCGGCCATTCGCAAAGAGTATCTCGCCTACGAAGTGACGACCAGGGATGGCCGCATCCTCTCGGGCGTTATAGTCGATCAATCCGGCGGAATTCTTATCCTTGCGACCGGCACTGGCGAACGCGTAATTGTCCTGCAAAATCAAATCGTCTCTTTGCGCGAATCCGCAGTGTCACTGATGCCCGAGGATTTGGTCAAAGCCCTGAAGCCGCAGGAACTACGCGATTTGTTTGCTTACTTGCAAACTAATAAGCCGGCGGCGGCATCAAAGTAGAGTTCATATTTTGAAATTGGTACCGGCCTGGCGCCCGAGTTTGAACACGAGCAAAACGGAGACGTTGCCAAGCATTCTTGACACGAGGACTCCTTGCCGCCACAAAGAACCTATGCAAGCCCGTCCTGGTGTTCTCAGTCAAAGTTTTCTCCCGGTTCGAGACCAGACATCGTCGCGATGGCCCATTATCTCAGCGACTACACTTTTACTCTTGTCATCGCTGCTTCAGATCAGTGTCGCTCAGGAAAGCTCCCGTAACTACGAGAACAAACTCACCCCTATCAAACATCCCAAACCGCTGCTCGCCGATCATCCGGCATGGGTCGAACCGATTTGCGAAACCAATCGCTGGGAGTCGCCGGCCATCGTCAATGACCCGCGTGCCGACCTCCACGTTCGTGCCTGGCGTTGGAGCTACAACGCTCGCGGCATCATCGAAATGCCCAACCATCTGCTCGCCAGCCAGACCGCAGTCATCATGGTCCACCCCTGGGGCATCGACGATGGGCAGGGTTGGGACACTCCCGAACCCGCGGGTGTCTCGGATTTCTGCACACCCGCCAAAAACCACCTGGCGGCCCGGCACACTCGCGAAGTAATCGATCCTTTCTTGAAATCACTACGCGGCAAAGTTGCCGCCGTGCTGTACAGCTTGCCAGGCACTTGTGATCCTGTCCGCCGCAAGCTCTACCGCTCGTTCACGCACAACCCCGCTCCGGACGAGCGCAGGCAAGGCGCGCAGGAACTGGACACCCGCCTTCGTAGTTTCAAATATCGCGGCGAACCCTTGCCCGCGACCTTGTCTCTGTCCGGCGACAAGCCCGTAGTGGATTACTTCAAACAATTCCCGGGTCTCGATGCCGGCCCACGCTTCAACAACGCCGGGTTTTGGGATCTGCCAATTCCCGTCACGCGCGATATCCAGGTACATCCCGATGACGTGGTCGTCTATGATGCTGAAGGTTATGAGAAGCTGCGTGAATTTCTTCGTGCCAACGGAGTACGGCACGTGCTGCTCACTGGGTACGCCACCGACATGTGTTACGCCAAAACATGTGCCGGCTATGAGAATCTCTCTCACGACTTCAACGTGTTCTTGGTCGGGGATGCTACTCTTGCCACCTTTCCTGCGCACGTAACGCCCAAGGTGGCAACCAGTGCGCACATAGCGTTTGCCTCGCTCAACCAACTCGTAACCCAGATCTCCTGGATTCAATATGACCGGCCAAGGAAATAACCATTATTCTGCTACCAATCGGCGCGAGTTCATTCGCACTGTCTCAATGGCCGGCCTCGCCGCCGGACTCGGAAGCCGCAGCATATTGGCCGAGCAACCCACCAGTCCATCCTCCAATCGAGCCCAGGCCCTCGTCGCCATCACGCTTGACCTCGAGATGGCGCGCAATTTTCCGCAGTGGGAAGACACCCATTGGGATTATGAAAAGGGCAATCTGAACGCCGACGCGAAGAATTATGCGCTCGAGGCCGCGCGTCGCGTGAAAGCACATGGGGGCGTCATTCATTTCTTCGCTGTCGGCCAGGTCTTCGAACAGGAAAACGTGGACTGGATGAAGGAGCTCCACCAGAACGGCCATCCCATTGGGAACCATACATACGATCACGTCTTTGTCCTCGCGACAAAACCCGAGGACATCCAATACCGCTTCAAGCGCGCACCATGGTTGATCGAGGGAAAAACACCGGCCCAGGTGATCCGCGAGAATATTCAGCTTTGCACCGAGGCGATGCGGACGCGCCTCGGGTTCAAGCCGGCGGGGTTCCGGACGCCGGGCGGGTTCGTCGATGGCCTGAACGGTCGGACGGACGTGCAACAGATGTTGTTAGACCTCGGCTTCAAATGGGTCAGTTGCAAATATCCTGCCCATCCCTACGGGAACCCAGGTGAAGCTGCGACCACCGAGGTGCTCGAGGGCATCGTCGCCGCGCAAGCCACCGCGCAACCATTTGTTTATCCGACCGGATTGATCGATGTGCCAATGAGTCCGATTAGCGATATTGGCGCCTTCCGCAATGCCCGCTGGAAGCTCGACGATTTCCTGAGGGCCATCCGGCTCGGCGTCGAATGGGCGATCGAGCATCGCGCGGTCTTCGATCTCCTCTGCCATCCTTCGGTGCTCTACCCAAACGATCCGCAGTTTCGCGTCATTCAATTGGTCTGCGATTTGGTGAAGCAGGCCGGCGACCGCGCTACTCTGGTTAATCTCGATACTATCGCGAACCACATCGCCGCTACGCACCGCTGATTGGAACTCAGGACTCGCGACATTAAATCACCTTTACCTAACAGCAACTTTCTGGCTCCCGGCGTCGATTCGGCCGCGATAAAGGATATCCACGACGTTGCGCAGATACTGTTCGTCGGTTATGCCGTCTGTGGCTTCGGGCGGAAATTCAACGCGGGTCCGAAAATGTCCGGCCAGCTCGGCGAAAAGGTCGATCCGCGCCACGGGTTCGAATTCATCGCGGCGCAAAAGAGCCTGCACGGTCAGCGCTGCTTCGCTTGGCAAAACCTGTTGACGAAGGCGCGCAGCCAAATGCGGATATTGCCGGAGAGAATTGTATTTGCCCGCGAGTAACTGGTCGAGGTCAGGCTCGACGACGCGCGGGTTGCGGATGACGATCGTATTGCCAGCGATATCCCCCAGACGCTGGCAAGCGGGATTGAGGAGAGAAACGATTCCTCCTACCAGGTAAAAAGCAGGCAGCGAGTCCACGAAGCGAAGGAGGTTACGCGTAACGATCTGATTGAACTGGAGGCGGAGGCCTTCGGCATCCACGACGCGGAGACGAAACAGTTTCTTACCGATGGTTTGACCGCGCCAGGACCATTCAAAAGCAATACCGTAACCGATGCTAAGCAAAAAGTAGCCTAAGCTATAGAGCGCCATGCCGAAATCGGGACTGACAATTTGCAGCACCAGCAGGAGTTGTCCGAGCAGCCTGAGCAGGACGGAAATGCACAACACATCAATGAACCACGCCAGGAATCGCGTCACGGGTCCGGCGAGCAATTGCGAAAAAACGATCCCTTCCGGGGTGCGGATTTGGAGGGCGGCAGTCTTCACGAATGCGGAATCGGAGATGCCGAACTCAGAGTAGGTGACGGTTCGTCGGGTTTGTCGGGACCTGTGTCCCGACCTGAGCCGGATTTGGCGAGATATACAACTAACAAAGTGAGTTCAACGAGACCAAATGCGATTTTCGTCGAGTAGGGAATGACCGGTTCGTGATATTGCGATAAGAACGCTTCGACGAAACCGGCCCAAACCAGCAACAGCCCGACCCCGAAGATCAGTGTAACCAGATCCTGGGAAACCTCACGTAAACGAGTTTTGAGCGAGATGCGTTTGCCCCACCCGATTAATGCGAGAGCCAGTATCAGGCCGGCTTGGCCGGCAATGAGAATGGCCGGGATTTCGACGACACCATGCGGCAGCAGCCAACCAAGAAGAAACTTCGCCTGCCCGGCGCGGACGTAGTCCACCGCAATGGCGCCAATCATAATCCCATTGTAGAACAGCATGATGATCGTGCCAAAGCCCCACGTCATGCCAAGTGCGAGCGTGAAGATGGAGACTTTGATGTTATGGGTCATCAAAAATGCTGAGAATGACGTCTTCTGTCCGGCCAGCCGATCCTGAGTTGCCTTTTCTTCCTCCGCGACACGTTTCGCGGGGTCCTGGAGAAGGTGGGAAAACGGCATAAGCGCGGGCTTGGCTCCGGGGTCCAGGGCAAGGGCAAATCCGCCGAACGCGGCACCTGCGAGCGTGATCGCAAGCGACATCCAAAAGGCTCGTACGTGCCGTCGGAAAGTTTGTGGCAGGGTTTGAAAGAACCATTTGAGCGGGAAAATGCGTCGTCGTCGTTGCCGAGTTTCATGAAGCTCTCCGTAGCCGCGGGCGACAAGGTTCTCGAGGTAGCGGCGGGTTTCAGGCTCCGATGAAAAGGTAATAATCCTGGCGAGGTCCGCTGCGGTGCGTTCGTAAAGCCGATGAAATCGCTGCACCTCATCAAGAGACATGCGGTAGCTGGGCTCGGCCTCAAGCTTGTCGAGTGCGCGCTCCAATTCGGCCCAGCACGGCCTCTCGGCAGCGACGAAGCGTTGGAGGTCGATGATCATTTGAAGCTCATAATAGCTGTCGCTGCTTCACGCTCAGGTATTGCGAGACCAGGTCGGCGCTTAGCCGTTCGTTTTGCAAGAGGGAAAAACGAACGCCACGCCGCTCGAGGACCTTCTCCAGTTCCCGTAACTTTTGCCAGAGCAAATGGCCGCCGAGATGCTGGTACAGCTCGTCCAGCGTAGTGATGTTCGGGTTGGTGAAAAGAGGGGCGGTGCCGGGCGGCTGCAACATATTTACGAGGACCAGGTGCTGCCGTCGAATCAGCTCAATGTTGCGCACGAAGCTTTCGGCCAGCAGCGAATCGTCCAACGAAGTAAGGAAAATCAGCAGCGCGCGTCGTCGCAAGCGCAACCTCAGGAAAGTGCAAAGCTCGTCGTAATCCGGCGTTACGATTCGAGGCTCGATCGTGTAGAGCGCATCCCGGCAATTGTTGTAATGGGCCTTGCCGTTTTTGGCCCGGACGAAGTGGTCAACTTTGTCGGTGAAGGTGAGCAACCCGAACAAATCCCCCTGCTGTTCGGCCGCGAGTCCCAGGACCAAAGCGGCGGTGATGAAGCGTTCGAGGATAGAGGGACCAGAATCGAGGCTCGACGATTGAAACTGGTCCGCTCGCTGCCTTGTCTCGTTGCTTGATTCTCGACCTGGGCCTCTCGCTCCTGGACCTTCGACCTTCAATCCTCGCTCCTCGACCCTCCGCGCCGACAGCCTTGACCCATCAATCACGACATATACTTCCTGCGTCCGTTCGACCTGAAAAATCTTGGTGATCGGACGACCGCGTTTGGCCGTGGCTTTCCAATGGACTTCATCGAAGCCGTCCCCGGGAATGTATTCACGAAGTTGTTCGAATTCACGGCCCTTGCCAACCTGTCGCTGGGCATGGAGGCCGAACGCGCCGCGATGAAGAAAAAGCGCCGCGAGGCTTTTCCGTTCCGTAAACAGGTTCGGATAGACCCGAATCTCACATTGGATCGGAATCTGTCTTCTGACTGCCCAAAAGCCGAGCGAAGAGGCGGATTCGAGATAGGCGGAGTCAAGCTGGTAATGGCCGCGCTTCATTGGCCGGCAGTTCCATTGAAAGCGGGACCATTCAGATCCGGCTGGTAGCGCAATACAGGCGTCCTCGTGGTCTGAATGAATTTCCTGAGGCAGTGACAGGCCAAGGCGCAAGGTGGCTGTCTTCTGTCGCTGATTGCGAATCCTTAACTCAAGTTTGGCTTCCCGGTCCTTGGACATGCGTGCAATAGCAGGCAATTCAACGTTGAGGCCGGCCAGGCCGGTGCGCGCAAAGAATGCATCGGCGAGTGCACAAAGGAAAAACACTCCGTTGGCGCATAAAGAGAGCAGACCCGCGGACGGCTCCACGGCCCCGAGCAGGGAAAACGGCAGAATGACCACAGCCACCCAAAACAAGAGTCTGTTACGAGGGATAATCATTCACCTGGGCACCGCAATCTGCTGCAGAATCTGGGCGATCACTTCCGCCACCGAGAGGCCTTCGATTTCAAACTCTGGCCGCAGGATCAAACGATGTTCCAGAACAGGCAGTGCCATGAATTTGATGTCGTCAGGGGTGACGAAATCGCGTCCCGAGAGCGCGGCATAAGCGCGCGAGGCCATGATGAGTGACTGCGTTGCTCGTGGCCCGGCGCCTACCAGCACACTCTCATGTTGGCGTGTGGCTCGGACGATGTCCACCAGGTAGGCGATCAATTCCTCGCGCATCACTATTAGGCTGAGCTGTTCGCGCAATGCCACTAAATCCTCGGCTTTAATGACCGCCTGGACTGCTCCGTTGCCAAGCAACGTTTCCGGAGCCTCTTTGGTCATCGTCCTCTGCGCGAGGCTCAGTTCTTCGGCGCGCTCGGGAGTCTTCATTGTGATCTTGAGCATGAACCGGTCTTTTTGAGCTTCGGGTAGCGGATAGGTGCCTTCGTACTCGATGGGGTTCTGCGTGGCGAAAACCGTGAAGTTGGGCGACAACGCGTGGGTATCGCGATCAATCGTAACAACACGTTCCTGCATTGCCTGCAAAAGCGCTGATTGAGTTTTGGCCGGGGCGCGATTGATTTCATCGGCCAGAAGAAACGAGGTGAAGATAGGGCCCTTGATGAGTGAGAACTCGTTGCGCTGGAGATTAAAAACATTGGTACCGGTTATGTCGGCCGGCATTAGATCGGGAGTGAACTGGATACGAGCAAATTCGCAGCCGAGGACGTGCGCAAACGTGCGAACTAGCAGCGTTTTTGCGACGCCTGGGACGCCCTCGATGAGCGCGTGGTTGCCAGTAAAAATGGCGATGAGAGCTTTCTCGATGACCTCGTTCTGGCCGATGATCACTTTGGCAGTTTCGTGCCGGGCCTGCATGAGGATTTCTTTTAAGCGGTCGGTGTTCATATTTTTTTGAGGATCTGGCCAATTTCGCGGTACCGCACTACCGGAGCATGGTCGCGTTGTGGGCGGGCGTTCTCGGCCTGTAGGACTGCTTCAGCCTGGGCCTGTTTGGCGGGTGCAACCTTTCCAGCTTGCGGACAGGACTTCTTCCATTCGGCGAAGCAGACATTCAGCACGTCACGTTTGGGGATGTTGCGGCGCAACAGATTTACGAACCCGGCGGCCACTTCCTTTCCAGGGACGTAGTCCTGCGCTTGCTCACTCTGGAAAGGCGGGACGAAACTAATCGAGTTTTTCCAGATGAACAGTCCCGCCAGTAGCAGCAAGCTGGCGGCAAGCCCATATAACCGGTATTTGCGAAGCAACGCCGCCACCCCCTCTGTCTCTACGATTCCGAAATGTGCCTCGTCAAACAGCACGTTTTTTGTTGTTCCGACCCACCATAACAGCAAATCGGCATGCCGATCTTTGCGCAAGGCCTCGTTACTCAGGAAATAAGAATCGCTCGCCATAACAATCGTCCCTGAGCCGAACTTCCGCTGGATCACAACCGGGTTGGTGCCGCGCGAGTAAACGATTTGCCAGGTGTTCGGCAGATTCGTAAAGATGGTGGCGCTATGCCAATCGAGGCTCTCCGGGAGAGGCAACTGGACTTGTCTTTCGACGAGCGAAGGTTCATAGGCGCCCATCTTGCCGTGCTCCAGTCGGACGTAACCAAACTCGATACCCCAACGTTCTTTGAGTGAAGTGAGCCGGCGGAGACGCTTTTCCTCTTGCTCCTGGCGTTTGCTCTCCCTTTTTGTGGGCTTAACCGGTTCGGCTTTTTGGCGAGCGCCCTTTTTCTGTGGCGTTGCGCGAGCACTATCGTCCAAATCACTGAAGAAATCAAAAGGCTTGCCGGTTTCTGGGAAAAAGGTGATCGCCAACCTGCCACCGCTGGTAACAAAGCCTTCAATCTCTTTGATTACCTCTTCGTCCAGCCTGCGCCAAGCAGAGGTTCGCGCGCCAAGGTGCAAATAAGTAGTTTCCTTGCCGTGAGGCATCTGGTTGTTGGCGCTGAAATCGCGGCGAACGGAAATGCCAGGCATTCGCTCGAGGCTCTCGCAAAAAGCCATCGTGCCGAGTGGGTCCGCTCGCAAGGACGAGTAATTGGGATAGACGTCGCCCACATCGAAACGAAGCTTAAAGAGGTGCATCAGACCGAACACGAATGCCGTCACGCAAACAAATAAGACTAAGAGAGGCAACTGTCTTCTCATAGCTTCTGCGTGCAGATTTGTTCGACCTTGGCCATGAATTCTACGACCAAATCCTGGTTGATCTCGTGCAGGCCATACCAGATGCGGTCGAAGACCGCGACGTTCTCTCCAAACATTGACAGCAATCCAGGAAAGGAATGGCCACGCCGGCGCAACTCCCGTTCGTAATCGCGGTTGGACTTGAATTTGGCCAGGCTGATGAGTTGGCGCGAGGCCAGGTGCGCCAGGCTCGCGAGATAGAAAGCACGTAGCGCCAGCCGCAGTTCGCCTTGTGCCAACAGTTCGCGGCCCAGCTTGGTCCAACCGTCTTCGGGTAATGCGTTGGCGGCAAGATTTTCGTCCGTCAAGTCAGGGGCCGGCTGAATCGCTTCACTGGCAAGAATGGCCGGCTTCAAGTGGCGTCCGCTGAAGATTCGATAGAGCAGTATTGCCAGAGCAGCGATGGCTGCTGCCACTAGCACGTACAGCAAAACTTCGAGAGTAAGGATCCAACCGTATCCGGACCCGGACTCAGCGCCACCTTTTGCACGATGCCGAAAAAGCTTTCGAAGCCATTCAATGCTCCAATCCCGTAACGAGCGAACCCATTGCTTGATTCTTTCAAGGAAGCGGCCGATGAGACCCTTGTCCGCATCGGGTTGCTCAAGTTTTTCGCGCGGCGTGCGCCAGGTATATTTCTGCTGCTGCAGGACTGTTTGAATTGTGCGATCCAACTCCTCAGGTGATGGACTTATCGGTGCCAATTTCGGCGCCGGAGCAAGCGGGGTCCTCGAGGATTTCAGTGGCCCGGAGACATCCTCTTTCCCCTCAGCTCCTCCTTCCCCCTTCGAAAGAAGGAAAGCCACACTTGGTCGCTCGACAAAGCCAGGTGTTTCGTTTGCTAACAGTGGTATGTAAGTCTGTACTCTCTCCTTGAGCGAGATAGCCGGCGTGTCGGGGAAGGCTGCTGGGACAGTGCAAAACTCCGCTCCTCGCAGCGAACTTTGTGTCAACGCCATAAGGACCAACACCAAATAGGCAGCGGCCTTTGCGGCAAGCAGGCTCTGCTGTTTCAGCTCTGCTTTGAGATCTTCGCCGGATCGCCGAGATTGCCCGGAGAAGCAGCGCAGTGCATACGTAGCCTTCAAAACCGGATCCACACAGAGGTAGGTCAAGCCGAGCATGATCGCGAAGAACGTACTATTAAGCAGGCTGAACACGCTACGGCTGAATATTAATTCGAACCCAAAAATGGTTTTGACGAGCCCTGGTAGAACCAGGCAAAGGATGCTCCAATTTAGCAAGACAACCAGGCCGAACGCGAAAAGAATGGCCAATAGGAAATGATTTTGTTTTGGCCATAAACCGGCTTGCAGCAGCCCCTCCTTGATCAGACTGCGCACGTCCTGAGCTTCCCCGTCGTCGAGCGCCGTGAGATTTTGGTAAAACGCATAGACCCATGGAAATGGCAGAGTAAGGACCAATGCCAAAGGGAGCACGAACAAGCCGCTGGATTGCAACGCAGTCTGAGAAACGAAAACGCGACGGCAGCGGCGGATGCTCACCGCGGGTGGAGGTTCTCCAGCCATAAGAGCGCGCAGGCGGCGAGCAAAGATACTATGGCAAAACTTCATCCAGACAAATAGCGCGCCAAGCCCCAAGGCGCCGCCGGCCAGGTGCTGGTACGCGAAAGGACTGCGGCTCATATCGGCCCAAAAGTAAAGCGAGGCGAGAACGAACGGTAGGCCACCGGCGTAATAACATGCCAAAATGGCCAGGGGTGCCCCTCGCAGCAAATGAACGGCTTCTTCAATCAACTCGATCGCACCTTTATCCAGTTGGCGGTCGGAACGTTTCATTCCAGCCAGTTGGTTTTCCAGAGCGTGCCTTCATGGAAGGCGGTTGGCAGCGAGAGCAGGATCTCGCCGAGGAGATAAAAGAAAAGCCAAGCCGCCATTAGGCCGAGCAGGCATTCCCCGGTACGGATGAGACCGGCAAAACCGCGGCGCCGCAGCAGCGGAATGCGCGCGAGTCTTGTGAGACATGCGGCGCAGATGACTCGATCCTCGTGCTCGGTAATGCACTCGCGGCAGAAATAGTCCCCACACGAGGGACAGCGGGCGACAGCTTCCCTTTGGGCATGATTGAAACAGCGCTGATCAGCCAGGATTCGCATCAGAGGGTTCGCGGTGGCGTGTTCGGATCCTCAATCACATAACTTGAGGTGTCGCTCGTGCTGGGCATGGTGCCCGGTGCGGAAGTGGATAACTCCTGGAGTCGAAGGGGAATTTCTTCGGGCCTAAGCTCACCCTGGGCGGCGACGACCAGCGGCCGCAAACGCTCCAACACTTTGCGCGCCCGGCGCATGCGGTTCAGCGAAGGCAAATCCTCGATCTGCACAGCCGTCCGTATTTGACACGCAGAGGCGGGGCCAAGAGCCAGGTTGATCAGTAGGAGCAGAACAAGAAATCCGGCGATACTTCCGAAGATATACTTGATAACAACCTCGCTGCTTATTGCGGCGGGCAGGAAGAAACCGAGCGCCAGCACTACAAAAATGAGTCCCCACCATTTGTGCCGATCGGTTTTCCGAATGACCAACGCTTGAATGTCTCGGAAATAAAACCGTTTGTAGCTTTCGTTGTAACCATTGGTGTCGATGCAAAGCACGTGATCTTTGCCAAGCCAAAGACTGGAATTGCCCGAGGATATTACGGAAAATCTCGAACGCGGCCGCGCGCGCGTCAAACGCTGATATTCCTTCTCAGCCATGGGATTTGCGGCGGGTGGCGATGAAATAGATTGCGACTGCCCAGCCGACGATTTGCAGGCTGGCAAAAATGATGGCGAGCACAAGCCGAATCCTGCTGCGGTGGACGATGCTCCGAGGGGCATTCCAATAGCGGAAAGCTACAAACAGCGCTGCTGGCGCGGTGATGAACGTAAGATAGAAAATCAGCAGCGGCGCTACCGCCAGCGCCAGGGCAATGCTATCGTACAAAGTGCGCTCGTTTTCGAGGCTCTTGATTTTGCGTTTTTTTCTGCCCACTTCGAGGCAGGCGGGACAAAAGTGCTGGCCGTGCAGTTCGCAATCGCACAGCGCGCACAAAAACCGCCCGCACCCTTCGCAGGGTAAAACGGCTTTCTTTTGCGGGTGATAAAAGCAAGTGGCTTCGTCCGCCACCAGCACTGCCTCCCCATCGCGGCCGGCGGCAGTTCGGCGAAACAGAGCGGGAAAAACCTCAACCCAGAGGGGGGCAGCACAAACGGGACAAGGCGTGAGCTCCGGCCGATTCAGCACACTTTCCGTAAGTGGATTCTTGCACTTGGGGCATAAAATCAAAGACGGAATCATGCCGGCTGCCTGACTATCTCGTAATCACCCGGGTGTTGCAGATGCGGTCGTGTAGCGTCCGTTTTTCCTCATCGAAAGCGGCCATGATATAGCCGATGGCGCAAATCATTGCGCTCAGGAATTTGGAGAAGTAGCGGCCCAGCGCGCGCGCATAAGACACCTTTCCGCCCTCGGCTGTGACAACGCGCACCTTCGCGGCCATTTTGCCCAGCGTAGCCCCGTACTTTCCAATCATTAACGTTTCATAGCAGACGGCAATTGTTATCTGTATAAAGAACAAGATAACTTGCATTCCTATTCTGTCGCTTGGTTGGGCGCCCGAAGCCTGAACAAATGTCAAGCCGGCTATCAGGCCGAGGAAGATGTTTACCACGAAAAGGATGATCCCATCCAGGAACACCGCACCGAAACGGGTCCAGACGCTTGCATAGGATAATCCCCCGTCGATTTTCGCGCCTTCAGCCAGCTTCTGCAAGAAGATCGGCTTGCAGCTGGCGCAGACGCGCGCATTGCCATATTGAATTGTGTTATCGATTGGAAAGATGCGGCCGCACTCGGCACAAACCGCCTCGCTCGAGCCGGTCGCGCTGGTCGGCGTCCCTCCGGCAATGGCCGCCGGAGCACCTTGTGCCACGGAAGGTCGCGCCTCGCCATACGGCTGCCAGTTGGCCATGCCCTCGCGCCAAACTAAAGTCTCCGCGTTGATTTGGCCGCTGCTCCGAAGAGCATCGAGTTGCGCTTCATCAACCGGCCCAGCTTGTTGTCCTGCATTGACGTAGTACCAGTTCATAGGATTCGCGAATTGAGTTTATTCTGCTTCTCGAGCATGTCCGTTGTGCCATGAACTGGTCCCAAATGGCAAAGGGATTCTGCGGTTGAATTTACCCGGCCAGTGATGGCAGGCGCGGGTCATGATGCGTTTATTTTCGAATCCGCGTTGGCGAAAAAAGTTAGATGACCCTGCGACTGCCCGCTCACTGACATAACCAAACCAAACTTACTCATCCACAAGCACCGGGAGCCCCGGAACCTTGACCCGAATCCGATAAATCGAAGTCGAAGCGGCTATGTAAAGGCTGCGGTAATCAGCATCGCCCCACGCCATGTTGGCGGTATATTCCGGCACGCGAATCACGCCCAGACACACCGCGTCCAGTGTAAACACATGAATCCCGCCCGGGCCGCAGCAATACACGTGGCCGACCGAATCGATCTTCATTCCGTCCGGCGCGCCGGATCCTTTGCCTTTCGTCTCCGCCCAGACTTCGCCGCCCCTGAGACTTCCATTGGCATCGACCTCAAAGACACGAATGTGCTGCCGGGCGGTGTCGTTGATAAACAGCCGGCGTCGATCCAGCGAAAAGCAAAGCCCATTCGGACGATCGAAATCGTCCACCAGCAATGTGGGCTCTTTGGGATCAGGACCTACTCGATAAATCCCTTGAAAAGGGAGCTCCTGTTCGCGTGGGACGCCGAAGAACTTCACGCGGCCATAAGGCGGATCAGTGAAATAAATGCCTCCGTCCGGCGCGCATACAATATCGTTGGGGCTGTTCAGCTGCTTCCCCTGGTAATGAGTGGCTATCGGCGTAATCGCGCCGGTATGATCGCGGCATGTCACTTGGCTCGTCGCGTGCTCACATGCCAGAACATTTCCTGCGCGATCATAAGTCAGCCCGTTCGACATATTCGACGGTTTGCGGAAAGATCTGACACCCTCCGTCTCCGACCAGCGATGCAATTGATCGCCTGGGATGTCACTGAAAAGCAGGTAGTGGCCCTTGGGATGCCAGAGGGGCCCCTCAGTGAAGCGAAAACCGGTCGCGATTCTTTGAAAGTGAACTTCATCGCCGATCACTGATGTGAAGCGGGAGTCTCGAATTTCAACGTTCATTGTGCGTTTCTGTCAGGTGGGTGTTTGACGCTTTGGCGCCGGCCCGAGGTCACAATGTCCATGTGAAAGTCTTTCTGTGAAGTAATTCTCGTCACAACCAGGTACATACTATGAAAACGGGGTTACTACCTAAAACATTTGCCGGTATGAATGCGGTGCAAAGTAACCTTTCCGGCGACTAAGCTCTTCGGGTGCTGTGACAGCAATGAATTAAGCATTGCCAGGTTGCACCTGGCGGGGTTTCTATTTGCGCCAGCAGCAGTAACATGGAAAACTTGCCTGAGGGCGCATGGCAAAAGATCCCCTGATCACCACGGTCGAGCGGCACTTTCTGGAGCGGAAAGGACGGAACCCCCACGCCACCGAAGAATTCAGTTGGCTGCTTTCGGGCATTACACTGGCGACAAAGATCATCGCGGCGTATGTCCAGCGCGCTGGGCTGCTTGAAGTCATGGGTGCGACAGGCCGCATTAATGTCCAGGGCGAGGAAGTCCAAAAGCTGGACGACTTTGCCAACGAAACGCTGGTGCGCTGCCTGGGGTATCGCGGGACGATTGGCATTTTGGTGTCCGAGGAGGATGACGAGCCGCATGTGATTCAAGAGGCGGAATCGGGAAAATATATCGTGCTGTTTGATCCGCTCGATGGTTCGAGCAACATCAACGCCAATGTTTCCATCGGCACGATTTTTTCTATCCTGCAGCGGGACCCGAAGCATGACGGCAAAGATGTGATGGCGCACATTCTGCAGCCGGGGTGTAACCAGGTGGCGGCCGGTTACGTGGTTTATGGCAGCAGCACTGTCCTGGCCTACACGGCAGGCGATGGCGTCCACATGTTTACGCTAGACCCTTCGATAGGGGCCTACCTGCTGGTTCAGGAAAATATCCAGATGCCCAAAGCAGGAAAATGTTACAGTACGAATGAAGCGTACCAGGGCAGCTTTCCTGAGCCGATTCAACGCTACCTCAAATGGGTCAAAGACGCTGGCAACTACAGCTCGCGGTACATTGGCTCTCTGGTTGCTGATTTTCATCGCACGCTGATTCGCGGCGGTGTCTTCCTTTATCCCGGAAGCACAAAAGCGCCTCAAGGGAAATTGCGGTTGCTTTATGAGGCCAATCCGCTCGCTTTCGTGGCCGAGCAGGCGGATGGGATGGCCACCGACGGTCAACAGCGGATTCTAGAGAAAGAGCCGCAGGCGATGCACGAGCGCACGCCGCTTATCATCGGCAGCAAGGACGAGGTGCAGCATGTGCTGTCATTCTATTGATGTGGCGCTGGTTCGAACATCATCAGGTTTATCATCCCGACCGCATTCTGGTTGCGACTGGCGCCGAGTTGGGGCGTCCGTTTGAGGAGCTTTCGTTAAAGACCAGCGATGGCGTTGAACTGCACGGATGGTTTTATCCGGCCAATAAGGATACTGCCCGCTCCATGTGGGCAGCGCTGGTTTGCCACGGGAATGCCGGCAACATCAGTCACCGGCTCGAACTTTGCGCAACTTTGCTCGGGTTCGGACTAAACGTTTTGCTGTTTGATTACCGCGGGTATGGCCGGAGTGGGGGTCGGCCGAGTGAGGAGGGAACTTATTCAGATGCCGAGGCCGCTTATGATTGGCTTCGGCGAAGAGGTTTTGCTGGCGGCAACATTATCGCATTTGGCGAATCACTGGGTGGCGGCATTGCCACCGAGTTGGCGCTACGCAAACCGATCGGCGGACTCGTGCTTGAAAGTAGCTTCTCCTGCATCTTTGATCTGGGGGCGGAAATATTCCCCTGGCTGCCGGTGCGCTGGTTGTCCACGATTAAGTACGACAACCGTTCCAAACTACAGCGCTTGAGAGTCCCTGTGCTCGTGATGCATAGCCGCGGCGATGAAATGATCGGTTTTCATCATGCGGAGAAGAATTATTCTTTAGCCAATGAGCCTAAAATGTTCTGCGAGCTTATCGGCGGTCACAATGAGCCGTTGACCGACCGGCGCAAGTTCCTGGAAGGAGTGGAAGGATTTCTGCAGCTGGTCGAAGCGCACCAGAGTGGTGGAGTAATGGACAGGGGCTGAGGGCCAACGCTCCATCATTCCATCACTCAATCCGTCGATTCACCCAGGTGGCCAGCCCAACTGCCGGCCGCCAATGATATGGCAATGCAAGTGCGGCACCGCCTCGCCCGCGGCGGGACCATTGTTGAAAACGAGCCGGAAACCGGATTGGCTCACTCCAAGGCTCTTCGCCACCTCCGCGGCTTTGAGAAGCAAATGGCCGAGGATTTTGTGATCCTCGGGCGCAGCCTCGGCAATTCGCGGAATCGGCTTCTTGGGAATAATCAGGACGTGCGTCGGTGCTTGCGGCTTATTATCTCGGAAAGCGAGCACGAGGTCGTCTTCATAAGCAATCGTCGCTGGGATCTCGCGCGCGATGATCTTTTCGAAAAGGGTTTTCATCATGGCTTCAGATCAATCAACCACCAACGCCAATTCCATTTTCTTTGGCTCGGCAGTCAAGCATTCGCGCAAATAATCGATGATTTCCTCTTCCAATTTCCGGCAGCGGCTGCTCCAACGACGAGCTCCGGCCAGGCTTTTCACACAGCCACGCAGCCCACAAAACCGCACTACGCGAGGCCCATGGCTCAGTTGCCGCCGCAATTCCTCCCTCAATCGCGGAAAGAAAAAGAGCTCGGAGTTCATTCCCGATGCTTCAGCCAGCGGTCGAAGGTCCGATTCCAAAAACGCCGGGCCCGCTAAGCGCCCCCCAACTCGCAGCGTGCGGAAGGCAAAACCAGTAAGCACTTTCTCCAATGCCCCCGCAAATTCAGCGACGGAGACGGTTTGCCGCTCCAGTTCATATTTGAAATAATGAAAAACCGCGCTGGCAGCCTGCCTGACAAACTCGGAATCGAATAGCGCGGCATTATCGCCACAGACTTCGATAGACACGCTGTCCGCGGAGAAGGGGACGGTTTCCCCGGATGCAAGTTCGAAGAGCAAATAATCTGAAGCTAATGCAATCATTCTCTGCCTCCCATTTTTTTGACTTCCTGCACGAAATCGGTTGCTTCCTGGAAACGGCGATAAACACTGGCGAATCGCACATAAGCGACTTCATCAGTCTGGCGCAATTCGTTCATTACCAGTCGGCCGATGACTTCCGCAGGCACCTCCCGCTCGTACTTATTCGTTACTTCGTCCGCGATTTTCTCTACCAGGTCCTCGATTAGTTTCGGACTGATTGGCCT
>Ga0137403_10003914_pt1 | contig 17710 bp, 13 predicted proteins | sample CZOMad2_1_16fung_FD_122057 | JGI IMG/M metagenome (GOLD analysis project Ga0137403, IMG submission 122057) | Vadose zone soil fungal communities from Angelo Coast Range Reserve, California, USA - CZOMad2_1_16fungal (Hybrid Assembly) | ecosystem: Environmental > Terrestrial > Soil > Vadose zone...
GCCTGATCTCGGACTTCAAACCGACCGCGAACTACTCCGGCGGCACCAGCGTGCCGGTGTGGTACGACGCGCTCGGTCTGCTCTGGGCACTGACATGGGATCTGGGAGCCGTGCACCCGTAATCAAAGTTGCGGCCACCGCCACCTCAGAAACGTTATCTCACATGAGCGTCGATTTCGCATGAAGCAGATGCTACTCGGCAACCCGATCGGCAGAGCAGCCTTGTCTCTTCGGGATAAGTTGGACCTTCTGCGGGGATCACACTTCTCCGTGGAAACGATCGGCACAATTGCCAATGATCAGTTGGCGACGACTTTAATCACGAAAATCTGCGGCCCCCGCAAAACATTTGTGGACGTTGGCGCGCACATTGGTTCCATAATCGCGCAAGTCAGGCACACGGATTCATCAGTAAAGATTGTTGCCATTGAAGCGATTCCCGAAAAAATCCAAAATTTACGAAAGCGATTTCCATTCGTCGATTTGCACGGCTGCGCGGTCGGAGAAACCACCGGCGAGATTTCCTTTTTTGTCGATACCCGGCAGTCAGGATACAGCTCTCTGGCGAGGCCGACGGGACCGGAAGATAAGTCGAAATTCGAGATTAAGGTCCCGATTGACAGACTAGATAATCTCGTGAAAGCCGTCGATGTGGACGCCATTAAGATTGACGTCGAGGGAGCGGAGTTGGGCGTCCTTCGAGGAGCGGTTGGCATACTAGGCAAGTGCCGTCCAATAATCATGTTCGAAAGCGGTCCAACGGGAGACAATGGGCTCGGTTACACCAAGGAAGAGATGTTACATTTCTTGAATATGCTCGAATTCTCTGTAATCGTGCCAAATCGCCTTGCGCACGATGATGACGGTTTAACCACTGCCGGCTTTGTCGAAAGCCATTTATATCCACGGCGAACCACCAACTATTTTGCCGTCCCAACAGAGCGACGGACGGAATTCAGACATAGGGCTCGCGGCATTTTGAAGCTATAGTTCGTGTGAACGGTATTCGGATAGAACAGCCCTAATTTTTGAGACCACGGCATGAATCGGCACCCGCTGCGGATACTGCTCGTTTTGGTACGCGATCTGCGGTTGGTGTTTGCCTGCGCTTTTGCTTGCCTGACATATGTATGTGGACCGTCGGTCGGAGCCACGAATTCAAACTTCCAGGCAGGCCTACGCCCGGGAGCGTCTGCTGCTCCGACTCCGTCTCCGCCTCCGACTCTTGGGGTCTCGTGTCCAATTACCAGCGGCCCGCTGACCTTGAAGGTGAGCACGGTGCGCTCTGCCGGAATTTCGCCCTTCTTGATGTTCTTCGATGCCACCGGCACGACCGATACGTCGGTTACCGGCAATGCCACGACTTTCCAGCACGTCACCTACACGTGGAACTTCGGCGACACCGGCGCGTCCGGGACCGACACCTGGGCGTACGGGTCGCGCCCCGGGCACAACAGCCGCAACACCGCCACCGGCGGGGTGGCGGCGCATCTCTATGTCACGCCGGGGGTGGACACAGCCTACGTCGCGACGGTGACGGCCCATAATGGGGCGTACACGGCGAGCTGCCAGCTGGGGGTGACGGCCCATGATCCGGCGCGGGCGAACGGCTTTGCGGGCACGAAGACCACCTGTGTGTCGGCCTCGGGCACGCCCGTGGCGGGCAGCGGCGGGTGTCCCGCGGGGGCGGCGGTGCTCAATACCTCGAGCGCCGGTACGGCCTTGAATGGATCGCGCAGCGGCAAGCGCACGCTGTTCAAGTGCGGCGATACCTTCACGGGCGGTGCGAGCCTATCGGGGGTCACCTGGAGCGTCGGCGCCTATGGCGGATGTCAAGATACGCAGTCGAATCGACCCATCATGCGCGGTACGTTCAATGTGAATATGCAATCGACCGGCGATGGAAGAATTGCGGACCTGAATTTTGAGAGCACGGGCGGATCGGCGGTGCTGTCTAACAGCAACTATGACTACATCCCCTATCAAATCACGCTCTACAATCTGCTGTCCAATGGCAATAACACCAGCTTCTACACAGCGCAGGGTGCGCAATGGGGCTACATCCAACTCGTGCAGACCGGCATGGGAGTCAATCAAGGCACCTTCATCAACTATGCGCAGAACAATCAATCCCAATGGGGCACGAACAGTCTATATAACAACATCGATTATCAGGCGGTGCTTGGCAGCAGCTTCAATGGCGTAGGCGCACCGAACAACGGCGCGGGCATCGAGCCCGTGCGCGTGTCGGCTTGCCGCATGTGCGTGTTCGAGAACAATGTATTTGAGAATGCCAATAACGTCGGCTCGGTGTTCAAGCTGCACAACGGCAACACCAAGATCACCTCCCCGACCTGGACCGGCGTGTACACCGAGCTGATCGAGATCTCCGATAACGTGTTCAGCGGCACCTCGGGGGCGATCCTCGTCGACACCGCGCCGCAGAATGGCGTCACCGATGAGCGGCTGCGCAACATCGTCGTCGAACGGAATATCTTTGCCGGCCGGAGCACCGGCGGGGGGCGGCAGATATTGGTCTCCGCCGTGAATACGACCTTAAGGGATAACGTGTTCAACGGAACCGTGGCCGGCGGCGGCTCCGGCGCCCAGATTGCCCAGCGCGGCATTGAGCCGGTGCCGCAGCATGTCGAGTTCTACAACAACACCTGTTACGGGGGCGGTTCCTGCGCCGCGTTCAGCGGCACGAACTTCGCCGCACCGGGGATCAATAGTTTTGCCAAGAACAACATGTTCTACAACTCAGGCACGATCGCCAACAGCGGCAGCGGTAACACGATCTCCAACAACACCGTCTCGCCGAGCAGCAACCCGCGATTCGTCAACGGCAGCGGGACCTTCAGCCTCATCTCGGACTTCAAGCCGACCGCCAACTACTCGGGGGGCACGAGCGTACCGGTCTGGTCCGACGCTCTCGGCCTGGCGTGGTCGGCTTGGGATCTCGGCGCCGTGCACCCGTGAGCGGAAAATCACTCTAGGCCAACTCCAGGCCCTTTCAGGGCATCCCGCGGATCCCATCACTACTTCAATTGCTGTCGAGGTCTGTGACGGCTCGATACCTCCTTGACTCTTGACTCTGTTAACATTTTCATGGTCCATGTGGGCGGTATCGTCCTTCCGAGAGATAAAGAGTCGACGTTATGGATAAATCCACCTTCTCGCTCGTGTTAGTAAGCGTGCTGCTTTCTTCGATCGCACAAATAGTACTGAAGGAAGGTATGAGTAGCGTGACCGTTCAGCTGGCAGGTGCCCAAGGCGTCAATATGCGAATGGCGGTCGCAATCGCACTGAATTTCAAAGTCCTCTGCGGTCTGCTGATTTATTTCGCCAGCGCTGCAGTTTGGTTGTTCGTACTCGCACGAATAGCCGTCGGACTTGCGTACCCATTTGTAGGGCTGGGTTTTGTCGTTACGATGCTCCTGGCGTGGCTTGTGCGAGGCGAGATTCCCTCTGTGGCGCAGATTGTGGGGACACTTACCATTTGCTTGGGTGTCACTTTGATGGCGCGCGCGTGAGTGCCGCGGGAAAGGAGGCCGAGATACCACTGTGCGTGAGCTGCGAACATGCACTGCTGAAGACCAATATTTTGCACGAGGCCATTTTCCTTTTAGTCAAACGGAATCTACTCAACGTATTCTTCCTTCCGATTTGGTTTCTACGGGGAAGATCGGAACTGATCCGGCAGGTATCCGAGAAGATTAAGGTCGATTGGCGCGCAGCGCCCGTTCATGCAGGCGTCGTAGAACGCGTGCGGGCCGCGCACGGCGACAACCGTCAAGTCTTTCTTTTGACTTCCATGCCGCAAACGTGGGCGCAGGAACTTTGCGCCGAGTTTGATTGCTCAAAGGCCATCGTTGTCGACGAGAATGCCTTGGAGACTGGCGCTGGAGATGCTAGATCTCCTCTCACCAATTTATTCAGCGCTCGGGGATTCGATTACATCGGCGACGGGCGACGGGATCTTCCCATCTGTCGGTCGGCACGGCGGGTGATGATCGTCGGCTCCAACCGTACCACGATCACGCGTGCGAAAATGAACTCGTCGGTAGAAGGCGTAATACCAGGAGATAGGGCCGGCCTCTTCACATTTATAAAAATGATCCGGGTCCATCAATGGATCAAGAATTGCCTTATTTTAGTGCCCTTACTCGCAGCGCATCGATTGACGTCTCTTCACAGCATCGGTATGGCGGCGGTGGCCTTCATGGCGTTCAGCTTCTGTGCGTCATCCGTTTACGTTCTAAATGATTTGCTGGACGTGGAATCCGATCGTCAACACGTTCGAAAGCGGCATCGGCCGATAGCAGCCGGACAGATCGGTGTAAATCAAGCTTTGATCACTGGCCTGCTGCTCTTCGTCATTGCGGCGTGGATGGCCTTGCGTGTATCAGCCCTGTTCGCCTTGACCGTAGGAATCTATTTTGTCATGACGTCGGCGTATTCGTTGCGCCTCAAACGGCAGGTAATCGTCGACGTCATGCTGCTCGCAGCCCTATACACGATTCGCGTCGTGGCGGGCGCAGTGGCGACCACCGTGGTTCCTTCCTTTTGGCTGCTGGCGTTTTCCATGTTCCTATTCTTGAGCTTGGCCGTGGTAAAGCGCTATTCCGAGATGCTGGTTACACTCTCCCAGGAGAAACAGTACGCCTCAGGTCGAGGGTATTCCGTGGAGGACTTGCCGGTGCTCCTTTCACTCGGCGTCAGCGCAGGCATCGCCGCGATCGTCGTGCTGGCGCTCTATATCAACGATCCAGCCACCAATAAACTGTACCCATCGACGATCTGGCTGTGGCCCGTTCCGCCCTTGATGCTTTACTGGGTAAGCCGCGTATGGATGAAGGCGCATCGTGGCGAACTGCATGACGATCCCGTCGTGTTCGCCATGCGTGATTGGCAGAGTCTCGTTACCGTGGTGCTTGGCGGATTGTGCTTCACTGCGGCCGCGATTTGACCGAAGCCATCCCAAGTAGTGGGCGCCGCTTATGAGCGACAAAAACGCAGCCGGGCCGGCCTATTGGGCCCGTCCCTCCGTCATCATGGGAGCCGCGTTGCTATTGCGCTTGGTATGGGCCGCATGCGTTCCTGTCGCCCCGGTATCGGATGGCGCCCTTTACGATGCATTCGCCCAGAGTATCGTCGCAGGACGCGGATATGCCTTTCCGGACGGCACGATGACCGAATATTGGCCGGTGGGAACTTCCGCAATCTATGCTCTGCTATACCACATCTTCGGAGTGCGACCGTGGGTGGTGCCCGTCTTCCAGGCGTTGATAGGCGCGTTCATCGTCGGTTTGACCTGGAGACTTGCGCGCCACGCGATCGGCCCCGCGGTGGCTGCGGTGGCGGCTTGGCTAACGGCGGTCTGGCCGCTCCTCATCGAATTCACCACGATTCTGGCCAGCGAATTGCTATTCATCGCTCTCGTTCTGACGTCGCTCAACATTTGGATGTCTCGCCGTCTTCCATTCGCCGTTCGTATGATTCTCTTCGGGGCGAGCGTCGCCGCCTCAACCTATGTTCGACCGACCGCGTTGCTGCTGCTATTTATTTTTCTGGTCATGCAGTGGATCGTTGACCGCGACTGGCGGTCGCTCGTCATGGGATCCCTGCTCACCGTACTGACCGCCTCGTTGCTTTTCGCCCCCTGGGCTTACAGAAGCGTTGTGCTCTTCGACAGGTTTGTCCTGGTGTCGGCAAACGGAGGCGTCAACCTTTGGATGGGCAATAATCCCGAATCCACGGGCGGATATATGGACCTCCCGGACAAGAAATTTCCCAACGAAGTGGATCGCGATCATTATTATGGTCGCGAGGCGGTGAACTTCATCCTCTCGCATCCTCTCGCATATGCGAAGTTGTCGGTCTGGCGGGCAATAACGACGTACGATCGAGAAACGATCGGCGTAGTTTGGAACGAAAAAGGACTCGGCTCGAAATACAAAGACACATCACTGGTAACGCTGAAACGTATATCGAGCGCATATTGGTGGATACTTCTGATATTGGGATTGATCGGCATCACGCTCGTCATACGTCGCCGCCTGACAAAGCCCCTGTGGCCGCTGCTGGCAGCGTTCGCTTACTTCGCGGCTTTTCCGATTCTCACGGTGGCGATGGATCGATATCACGTCCCGGTCGATCCGTTGTTGGCCATCTTCGCCGCATACTCGCTGCTGCTTTGGAGGTCACCGGCGGCGCAACACTCCCAATCCGAGCGATCACAGTTATGGCGCACTGCACAATAGATATGGCCGACGCCCTGTATTTCGATTCCGGAGCACACCGCCTTTTCGGCTGGTATCACAGACCTCATCCGGATAAAAGAGCGAATTTTGCTGTCGTCGTATGCAAGCCATTTGGTTACGAAGCGATTTGCGCGCACCGCAGCGTGCGCGCGTTTTCAGATGCGGCGGCAAGCCTCGGTGCACCCACGCTGCGATTCGATTATGCGGGTACCGGGGACTCCTCGGAAATCGATCCTCGAGCCGACCAACTCGAAATCTGGATTCAGGACGTGATTGCAGCCGTGGGCGAGATACGGCGGCTTAGCGGTCTGCACAGAGTCTACCTCCTGGGATTTCGGCTGGGCGCCTTACTTGCAACGCTCGCGGCAGGCCGGTGTGACGCGGTCGCAGGCCTCATTCTCGTCGCTCCCGTTATCAGCGGCCGGCGCTATGTGCGCGAGTTGCGAACCATGAGGTTGGCGGCATCGATGGGTTCGGAATCATCGGGCGGCGCAACTGCGGATACGGCGCCCGCCGACGCGGGCTTCATGGAAGTCAGCGGGTTTCTGTTTTCGTCCGCAACGATTGCTGCTTTTGCCAACGTCGACCTGAAGTCGCAAGGCGTGCCATCCCCCGCCGAAGTGCTCGTGATCGACGGAACTGCCGTGCCCGTGGCGCGCGCGTGGTCGGAAGAGCTCCGCCGCGCCGGTGTTCGTGCGATGTATTTGGCGCTGCCCGGCCTGGTCGAGATGCTGATGACCGCGCCTCATTTCGCCAGCATTCCGACCGAAATGATCGGCGCGATGCGCGATTGGCTGACGCAACCGCGGGATGGACCAGCTCTCATTCCAAATGACGCCAAAGATCAAGGCGTCGATCCACCTCCTCCGCTGACGGCTATGAGCCTGCCGTCCCTAGGATCCGCTCACCGCGCGCCGATCACGGAGCGTCCCCTATTCCTGACGTCGGACACCTTGCTGTTCGGAATCGTGACGGAGCCCGCTCAAGGCGAAACACTCCGCGGGGCGGTGATCCTGATCAATGCCGGAGCGGACTATCATATCGGGGCAAGCGGCATGTACGTCGCGCTGGCACGGCACTGGGCCCGAAGCGGTTACGTCGTATTGCGCATGGATTTGGCGGGTATTGGCGATAGCGGCACGCGGCCGGGCCGGCCGGACAACGAAGTGTTTCCTCCCGGGGCACTTGACGACATTCGAGCCGCGGTGGACTGGGTGCGCTCTCGATCTGGGGCCCGCGATATTACATTAGGCGGACTTTGCTCCGGGGCTTACCATACTTTGCGGGCTGCGATTGCCGCGATTCCGGTCAACCGAGCAGTGATGGTCAACCCGGAAACGTTTTTCTGGAGCGAGGGCATGTCCATCTACGATCGGCAGACGGCCGAGCTGGTCCGCCAACCGAACGCATACCGCAACAAGATGTTGTCTTCGGAAGCCTGGAGAAGGCTTTTTAGCGGTCAAATCGATGTCCGCTATGTTTTTGGAACCTATGCTGGACGGTTTAAACTCGCACTTGAATCCAAGTTTCGTGACATGGCCCGTCGTCTTCGCATCCGCCTTCCCAATGATCTCGGGTTGCAACTGGAGGAGATAGGAGCGCGGGGGGTTCGTTTGATCTTCGTTTTCTCGCGCGGCGAGCCCGGCATCGAGCTTCTCAAGTTGCAGGGCGGGACATCGCTGAATCGGCTCGGTGAACGCTGCCGAATCCGCATAGTCGACAACGCCGACCACGTCTTCAGCAAAATCGAATCAAGAATCAGCCTCGAAAGGATTCTCAGCGACGAATTGTTCGCGCCGCCCTAGCCGGCTCTAAGACGCACCGGTGATTCGGGATCGGGTAGGTGGAATATTCCGATTTCGTTTCCAAAATACGCTATGCCGTACTAGGTCTCCAATGAAATAGGGAACCGCGGTGTGCTGCCGTCGCTGAATGATGCGCTTCACTGAACCCAGGGAGTGAGCGATCACGGCAACGAGATCGATAGCCACGGCGCGAGCGATTCCGAAAGTGACCGCGAAGTACCGCCGCCGGGACTCGAACCAATACGCCGGCAGCCTTCCACGGGCATCAGCTGCGAGCGTCGTACTTTGCCCACCTATGTGCATCACGCGACTTTCCGGCACATACCAGGTTGAATAGCCCGCGCCTATCGCACGTCTACAGAAGTCTGTTTCCTCAAAATAGAGGAAGTAGTTCTCGTCCATCCCGCCGATTGCCCTGAATACTTCCGGCCTAATCATCATCGACGCACCCGAAACCCAGTCGACAACCTCATTGGACTTGGACATATGTCTGACCGTGACCCAAGGTTTGAGCAAGCTCGTCAATATTCCCAAACTGAGCCCTTGAATCAGTTCACCGATCATGGAAGGGAAGCGAAACGCAATCGGCCAGTCGCGGCCGTCGCCGGTCTCGAGGCCGCTGCCGGCGATTCCTGCCTGAGGATGCGCTTCAAGAAACCGAACCAGCGAGCTGATTGCACCGGGCCGGACCTGAGCGTCCGGATTCAACAAATAAACGTAGGAAGGATCGCCTGAAGCGTATGCGCGCTCGATACCCCGGTTGTTCCCGTAGGCAAAACCGCCGTTTTCTGGTGCCGCTACCAGAGTGACCCAGGAAGACCATTCGCAATTCTCTACGGCTCGGGCGATTTCCGGGAGATCTCCGGACGCGTTGTCGACGACAACGGCTCTGACATGCAATCCCGGGGTTGATCGCTCCGGCAGTAAGGACTTCAGGTTTTCGATCGTCAGCTGCGCCGACTTGTAAGTCACGATGATCACGGCGACGTCGAGCTGTCGCGCTGGGTGGTACGGGTCCGGATGCTCCGGGGCCGAAGGGAGAGCGTTAGGTGACATCCTCAAGGTCTAATCCGTGTTTGAGCGGTACCGAGCGGACTATACGGCTCGCCCGACATATCGCCAACAGCACGTGCCGGCGACTCCAGTGTATCGGACGACGGAGATTTCGCTAACGGCATCACGTTTGCGGATGACTATTGTCAATCGGAGGGGCGATCGTCGCGCTCGACCGATGGTTTTTCAGCATATATTCGACTTGCGGGTCGTTTATACTTCGTGTCGCCAGAAGCATACACCAAGGCCGTCTATCTCGAGTTGCGTAACCAACCAAATTTCGACCGACACAGCAAAACAATGGCACGCGAAGAGACCGGCTTGACCGACCCCGTGGAATTGCGATCCGACTATCTGCTGGTTCGAAGACCGCACTTTCATCTTCGCGGCAATTCTCTCATCTGGGTGGCCTCCGAAGTACCTCGTCGGCAACTCTCAGAACCCGAAACCAAGTTTTGGAACCTGATGCAGCGGCCGGTGAGCGTGAACGAGGCGCGAGCGACATGTGGAGAAGCCGCCGATGGCATCATGCTCGAGTTCCTGCGAAGCGAATATTGCGAACTGGTGGAGCCGGTGTTTCCGAGCGACCGGCGCCGGGTGCTCGTCATCGAGCCTCATGCAGATGATGCGGCACTCAGCATCGGGGGTACCATGTGGCTGCGACGGCTCGAGTGCGCTTTTACGATTGCGACGATGGCCAGCCGGAGCAACCATACTCGCTATCGAGACATGGGATGCGACTACTCCGACATCGAAGAGGTAACGGAGATCAGGCGGCGCGAGTCGGAACTATTCGCTCGAATGATCGGCGGCGATCAAGTGTCCGTGGGCATGACGGACGCGGCTCTACGGTATCGCGACGCCAACTGGACTCATGATTACTTTCTCCGACATCAGATGTCGATTCGCATCCGGACTTCGCGAATCGCAGACGATCGGGAGCGGCAACAGTGGGCGGACGCGGTCCGGCGGCTTTTGACCGAACATCCATCGGCTGAAGTTTGGCTGCCCCTCGGCGGCCCGCACACCGATCACATGCTTACTGCGGATGCATGCTTTGCGGTATTCCTGTCGAATCCATCTCTCGTGGCCGGCAGGGTCCTTCGCGTCTATCCAGAGTCGCCCTATGCGGCGAGCAGTCGTAACCACATGGACGAGGCGCTTCAGGCCTTGAGGAACTCAGGTGCCGTACTGGAGGAAGAACTGGTCCGGATCGATACGGCATGCGGCCAAAAACGGCGTCTCGCGTCCATCTACGACTCTCAGAACATCGAAGAAATGCGTGCGGATACCGAGGCCGGTGAACTCATGCGTGGGTCCGCGGGTCGGTTTGAGTTGCTTTGGACGCTGAAAGCACTGCCAAAGGAGATCGATCCTTCCGGAATTGTGTCTTCGGCCATAGCGGGACGGCAGCAAGATCAAACAGTTGCGGTGTGGCTGTCGAAGAACAAGGAAGAAGAGCGCTTGCGCGTACTGCTATCAATGCCCACGGGGCGATGGGCAAGCGACCTGGAGGCTCTCTGTGTTGCGTTTCCGCGCGCGAAGTTCGAGGTGTATGTTGCTCCCGCCGCGGAAGCGGAGGTCAATGATGCGCCGTCGGTTCGAGTCGAGGTACGGAAGGTCGCGAGCGGAGCGTTGGCTTGGGTCTTTCTCAGCCTACGATTCTTTGCGGTGATGAAGTCGCTGCCGACGCTCTTTCATGCAGGGCACCGACGACTGCGCCAGGCTCGCATCCTGTCGAGATTGTGGCCGGGAAGCGATACGCTCATAGTCGCGTCCATGGATCCTCTGATGCGCACGCTGCGGACTCGTGATTAGCGATGCATGACAAAGATGGAATTGCGTCGACGATCGGGCTCGTGGTCATCGGGCGAAACGAGGGAGAGCGGCTGCGCAGATGCCTGGTTTCGGCAGCTCGCGAGGTTCCCCTCGTCATATACGTCGATTCAGGCTCTACCGACGATTCAGCGACGCTGGCCAGATCGTTGGGCGTCCAGACTATCGAGCTTGACCCCAGCACTCCCTTCTCCGCCGCCCGGGCACGTAACGAGGGATTCGGACGACTGCGCCAGATGAAGCCGAGTCTCGTCTATGTGCAGTTCGTGGACGGGGATTGCGAACTCTGCGCCGGATGGATTGAAACTGCAGCCGAGTTCCTCCGCGATCACGAGGATGCTGCGGTTGTGTCCGGTCGATTGCGTGAGAAATATCCCGAAAATTCCATATACAACACCCTGTGCGACATGGAGTGGGACGTACCGGCCGGCGAGGTGAAAGACTGCGGCGGCATTGCAATGATGCGTGCGAGCGCTTTCGACCGTGTGCAAGGCTTTAAGGTGGACCTGATAGCGGGGGAGGAGCCTGAGTTATGCGTGCGCTTCCGCAAACTGGGCTGGCGAATTTGGCGGCTCGGGCAGGATATGGCGCTGCACGACTCAGCCATGTCGCGCTTCGGTCAATGGTGGAAACGTGAGCAGCGAGCCGGGCATGCCTTTGCCCAGGGCGCGAAGATGCATGGAGCGGCACCCGAGAGGCATTATGTGCGAGAGTTCCGCAGCGCACTGTTCTGGGGATTGGGTGTACCGCTGATGGCGCTGGCACTCATCGCATCGATCGGTCCCTTCGGATCGTTGGCATTCGCCGCCTACCCTATTCAGGTCGTGCGCCTGGCCATGCTTGGCACTCGATCGACTCGCGAGAACTGGCTACGTGCCGTATTCCTGGTCATGGGGAAGTTTCCCGAGATGCTCGGTCAGCTCCAATTCTACGTCCGTCGTACGCTGGGTCGACAATCCCGTTTGATAGAATACAAATAAGACTTCGGTACATTGGCTGCGCAACGGACGCACTCAAGACTGCAGAGACGGACTGTGCGCAGCCTTGCTTGAGGCTGTGGGTGTTGATGCGCGAAACAGATCGGCGAGTTTTGCGGCCTCGACGTCGATGGAATGACGTTCGATAACCCTCTCGTAGGCGGCATCACCCATTCGCCGAATTTCCGCAGCCGGTCTCGACAAGCAATCCTCCATGGCGGCGGCAAGCTCATGGAGCGATCCGGACGGAAACAACCACCCGTTCTCGCCGCCGCGCACCAATTCGGGAATGCCGGCAATGAAGGTACTGAGCACCGGCCTGCGAAGCGCCATTGCCTCCATGATGACGACGGGCAAACCCTCCGCGAAAGTCGGCAAAACCAATGCGCGGGCAGCCAAGATCTCGTCGCGCACGCTCTCGCTGGCGATCCACCCGGTAATTCGCACCGTGTCGCCGAGACCGTGGCGTTCAATGGCCGATTCAATCTCGGTACGCAGCGGGCCGTCCCCGGCCAGGACGAGATCCAGTTTGATGCCCTTTGCCCGCAGGCGTGCGGTCGCCTCGACCAACAAGAGTTGGCCCTTGGCTTCGCATAGTCGACCGACACAAATGAGCCGACGCGATTCGGGCGCCTCGACGGCCGTCGCCTGACGAAAAGACGGTTCGAGTCCGCAATGCACGATGTGAATCTTCGGCCACTCCCTTGCCTCGCACCGGAGGTAAAGTTGACCGCGCCCGTACGAACTGATCGCCGAGACGAAGGCTGCTTCGCGGACCTTCTCGGCAAGACCCATCGGCGATTCGAACTCTTCGGGGCCATGGACCGTAAAGCTAAAGGGAGGTCCCCCAAGACAGCGCGCATACATCGCCACCTCGGCGGAGTTGGTGCCGAAATGTGCGTGCAATCGCTGCGCCTCCGATTCGCGCAACCACGGCATGATGCGGCATGCCTCGGCGACGCGGACGATATGAATGAGAAGGCGGCGATCGGATCGACGACACACCCGAATGGCGAGACGAAGCGCCAGGAACAAGCTCAGCGGCGACGAGAACAGGGTCCGCAGGACCGGAAGCGGGAGACCCCAGACGCCTTGTCGCAATACATACCGGGTTCTCGCCTGTTCCTGCCGGTCTTCCGGATCCAGCGGTGTCTCAGACCAGCCGCGAAGCGCAATACGTTGAATGCTGAAACCCAGCCGCTCCAGCGCCAAGATCTCGCGGCGAATGAACGTATGACTGACTTTCGGGTACTGATTGATGAAATAAGCGATTTTCAAGATGGAAATCACAGTCTCCCGAAAACAACAACGGATTATTGCTGAGTTGCAGGCGCGCGGGTAGTCTTTAATCGACCGCGATTACCCGTCCCAGATGCGTGCCCGGCGACAATGCAATTCATGTTGCAAGGCCTTATACTTTAATTCCCATCATCCAGCCAGGACCCACCAATGTCGCTGAGATCAACCATTAGTGCGCAATTCGAGCAAGTCGCGCAGGAGCAAAAGCGAAAGCTCGCGCGCCTGTCGGATGATTTGAAGCTTCTGGAATCGGGCCTTGATTCGCTCAGTTTCGCATTGATCGTCGCTCGTCTGGAAGATGCGGTCGGATTCGATCCCTTCGATTCGGACGAGGAGATGAGGTTTCCGGTAACGTTCGGTGATTTCGTACGCCTCTACGAAGAGCATCAAAAATGAGCGCCCGCCCGGCGCCCCAGAACGGCAGCGCTTGAAGCGTTGATCCGAAGCGCCGGCGGCCGAATGTCACTCCGCTGCAGCATTTCGACTGCGAAACGTCGGGAAAGTCTGTCAAGCCTATGGTTCACCGCCCTGGCGGCGTGTTGCATCTCCAGCATCGCCATTGCGAGCCCGTGGAGCGCGGGCGTCGACGAGCACAGCGGTTCGCCCACCCTCAAATTCGGACCGGATGACCACACGGCATGGCCCGCGGACATCATGAGATCGGATACATCGCCGGTCGACCTGTCCTTTCTCAATGCACCGGAGAAGCCTGCGGGAAAGCGCGGTTTCCTGAAGACCCGCGGGGACGAGCTCGCGTTCGACGACGATACGCCGGCGCGATTTTGGGGAACCAACCTCACGGCTTATTCGCTTTTCGGAACTCCCAAGGCCGATGTCAAAAAACAGGCGCGTCGGCTTTCTGAACTTGGATTCAATCTCGTTCGACTGCACCACCACGATTCGGAATGGGTCAATCCAAATATTTTTGGCGACCAGAACACGTCCAATACGCAGACATTGAATGCGGACATGCTGGAAAAACTGGATTGGTGGATAAAGTGCCTGAAGGACGAGGGCATTTACCTGTGGCTCGACCTTCATGTCGGACGTCGCGTGCGGCCGGGCGACGCGATACGAGACTTCGAAGAAATCCGCCAAGGCAAACCCAGCGCGAGTTTGTTCGGTTACAACTACGTCAATGACAGTATTCGGGATGCAATGAAGCGCTTCGACGATATGTACCTGGACCACCAAAACCGCTTTTCAGGACTGCGTTATAAGGACGACCCCGCGATCGTTACCTTGCTGATGACCAACGAGAACGACCTCACGAACCACTTCGGAAATGCTTTGCTACCGGACAAGGGAGTGCCCGGACACTCCGCAATCTACATGCGGGAGGCTGAGAGATTCGCCGCCAAGTACGCCCTTCCGAAGGACAGAGTTTGGCGCTCTTGGGAGGACGGGCCCTCAAAATTATTCCTCAACGACCTCGAACGACGCTTCGACATCGACATGATTGCGCATTTGCGCGCACTGGGAGTCAAGGCGCCCATCGTCACCACCAGTACCTGGGGATCGAATCCGCTGAGTTCCCTGCCTGCCCTCACGGTGGGCGACATCATCGATGTGCACTCGTATGGAGGCGTGGGGGAGCTGGAAAAGAACCCCATCTACGGCGCAAACCTCGTGCACTGGATCGCCGCAGCGCAGGTCGTCGGCAAGCCGCTCACCGTGACCGAGTGGGGAGTCGACAGTCATGGTTCTCTGGCTCCCGATCGCCAAGACATGCCCCTTTACATCGCGGGTTCGGCGTCGATGCAAGGCTGGGACGCGGTGATGTTCTACGCGTATTCACAGGAAGTGCTCACGGACGGCTCGAGCACGCCATCGATCTATCAGGCGTACGACGATCCGGCGCTGCTGGCGAGCCTTCCCGCGGCGGCGCTGCTCTATCGCCAGGGCCACGTCAAGGAAGCAAGTACTCGGTACGTGTTCGAGCCCAGCAAGGAAATGCTTTTCGATCAGCCGATATCGGCCGCCAACTCCATAGCCTTGCGCACGGCATCCGAGCGAGGCAGGCTGGTGATCGCCATGCCGCGAGTCCCCGAGCTGCCCTGGCTCGATGAGAGCGTCGTTCCGCCCGGGGGGAAGATAATCCACGATCCTCAGCAATCCCAGATTCCCACGAACTCTTCGGAGGTTGTCTCGGATTCGGGCGAGCTCAGGCGCAATTGGGCTGAGGGGACGTTCACGATCAACACGCCGAGGACTCAGGCGGCGATGGGTTGGATCGGAGGCAAAACGATCACCCTCGCCGACGTCGAAATGGCCGTGGGCACCAGGAATTCGGTGGTCGCCGTCCAAAGCTTGGATGGAAGCCCGATCGGCCAATCACGAAAAATCATGATTTCTCTTGGCGCGCGTTCGGTACCCAGGGCCGAGAATTCACTGCCGTTTTACTCGGAGCCGGTCGAGGGAAGAATTCTCGTCAGCGCACCTCCGGGTTTGAATTTACGCGCCTCGGAGCCCGGGAGCGGAAAACTTCGGCGGATAGCCGCCTCCTACAAGGATGGTCGGTACATCCTCGCGCTCGACCGTTCTCTCAGAAGTTCATGGTTGTTGCTGGACGGCTATCAACAGGAGCGGGGTCAGGCCGAACGCAACGCCAAGCATCATTGATGACGCGCGATTCTAGGATTGAAACTCGTGCACCAAAATGCTGCAGGGTTGTGACGAAGCTCATCGTTCGCCGGAATACCGGTCCATGCGGCTCGAATTCTCACCATTTACTTGATGACCAATAGATAACATATTGTTATTGCGAGTAATAGTTGGCACCCGGTCTTTCCCACCGAAGCCATCGATAGTTCACCCGATTGTGCACCCCGAGACGCGGCTTATGCTGACCGCGCGGTTAGTCACATAAGGGGGGCAAAAAGGCGCTCTGAAGTGAAGTAATTAGTAGCTCTGGGCACCTGATATCGACTACGATCCTGTCGGCAATGAGCGACTGTGTCTGCATTGAGAGACAGAAGGGAGATGTGGATCACTGAATGAATTTTAGGGATCGATATCATTTAAGCATTGCAGCGTCCAAGACGAAGCTCGGCACTGATTTGCGGCTGGTCCATAATATGAACAATGTCTTGATCATCGACGACTACGAACTCGGCGAAGCGCGCGCAATCGTGACGGCATTCGGGAGTGAGCGCTTCGGCTACGTGGTGACGCCCAACGTCGATCATGTGATTCGTCATTACCATGATCCCGAGTTTCGCGCCCTGTACGCGCAAGCTGCCTATGTGTTCTTGGACAGCCATTTTCTGGCGCATGTGATCGGTGTCCTCAAGCGACGGCGTCATCGCGTGAGCCCGGGCAGCGATTTGACGGCGGAAGTGATGTCCAGCGTGATCAAGCCGAACGATGGGGTGGTGATGGTGGGTGGGAGCGCCGAGCAGGCCCAGGAGCTTCGGGAGCGTTTCGGACTGAAGGCCCTGCGCCACATCAATCCGCCGATGAATTTTATCCGCGACAAGGCAGCGGTCGAATCGTGCCTGCGCGCGATCGAGGAATCGAGTCCCTTCAGGTTCTGTTTTTTGGCCGTTGGTTCACCTCAGCAGGAAATCATCGCGCAAAGACTCAAGGAGCGCGGCATCGCCCGGGGTCTCGCGTTGTGCATCGGCGCCTCGATCGATTTCATCACGGGTGTCGAAAAGCGTGCACCGATTTGGATGAGGAAATCGGGATTTGAATGGCTGTTCCGTCTCATACAGAACCCGAAGAGACTGGCGAAGCGGTATCTGGTGCGCGGCCCACGTATTTTCCTGCTGCTGCCGCATATCGAACTTCGGCTGCGGCGGCCGGTCGCGGTGCCGCGCGAAGTTCTGACCACGTCAGGCACTCCGGCCATAACGGCCATAACGGCCATGACTGGCATAACTGGCATAACCGGCAGCCACAGCTAGACCTATCAAGGTCCGGCAGCCAACATTTGCTACGATTCGTGCGTGACCCAGGCTTCAACCTCAGCGGCGGTAAGTCATAGATTTCGACCCGGCCTTCCCGTACGCCTTGTAATCCTCGGCTCGGCATTCCTCGCCGAGAAGATTTTCCTCAACGAATTCGTGGACTTCGGGCGTGCGCAGACGGCACACGGGCTCGGAGCCGCACTGCGCGTCGCGCAACACTGGGGTTTTCGCTTTCTCGTCGCTCTTGCCGCAGCCATCGCGCTGTTTGCCTATGTCCGCGGCTGGCAGCACATGCGAGCCGTCGATGCAGAGGTACGGACGGCGCCGATGCGTGGCGGGTGGCTGCTGGCCCACCTCCTGCTCGTCGCCGTTCTGGCGCCGCTGAGCTACCTTTTGTATCGGTATACACCCACGGACCTGTCCGTCGCGGGCATCGTGGTTCTTTGGAGCGTGGTGGGCGTCGCCGCCGCGCTGGCTGCTCTGATGGCATTGGCGCCCCTCCCGCTCTGGCTGGATGCGACGCGCGCGCTGGGTGTGATCCGGTGGTACGCCGCGATCGCCGCATT
>Ga0137403_10003915_pt1 | contig 17709 bp, 16 predicted proteins | sample CZOMad2_1_16fung_FD_122057 | JGI IMG/M metagenome (GOLD analysis project Ga0137403, IMG submission 122057) | Vadose zone soil fungal communities from Angelo Coast Range Reserve, California, USA - CZOMad2_1_16fungal (Hybrid Assembly) | ecosystem: Environmental > Terrestrial > Soil > Vadose zone...
GCACCGACGGCACCGGCGCGCCGTTCGAGTTCAAGATCGCGCTGACCGTGAAGGGCGACGAGATCGTCGCCGACTACACGGGCAGCTCGCCCCAGCAGCCGCGCGCCATCAACTGCGTGATGGCCTACACCTTCGCGATGACCGCCTACGCCGTCCGCTGCGTGCTGCTGCCCGGGCTGCCGAACAACGAGGGCATGTACCGCCCCGTCACGGTCGAGGCGCCCGAGGGCTCGATCCTGAACCCGCGCTTCCCCGCCGCCGTCGTGAGCCGCGCCACGACCGGCCACTACGTGCCGGCGCTCGTGCTCGGCGCATTGCACCGCGTGATCCCCGATCGCGTGATGGCCGGCGTCGGCTCGCCGCTTTGGGCGCTCAGCCAGTCGAGCACGCGGGAGGACGGCAAGCCCTACACGACCGTGCTGTTTTTCAACGGCGGCATGGGCGCCACGCCGATCAAGGATGGCGAGAACGTGCTCTCGTGGCCCAGCAACATCTCATCCACGCCGGTGGAGGTGGCCGAGCGCCAGAGCCCGCTCTTCTTCCACTACAAGCGCCTGCGCCCGGGCTCGGGCGGCGCCGGCCGCTTCCGCGGCGGCCTCGGCCAGGACATCCTGATCGAGAGCCGCTCGCCGCGTCCGATCGTCCTGAGCGTCATGGCCGAGCGCACGAAGTTCCCCGCCCCCGGCCTCGCCGGCGGCGCGCCGGGCGGCCTCGGCGACGTGCGCATCAACGGCGCGCCCATCGACAACCGCAAGCAGCACGTCCTGGAGCGCGGCGACCGCGTGCTCGTGAGCACGCCGGGCGGCGGCGGCTACGGCCCGCGCGCCAAGCGCGACAGCAAGCAGATCGCGCGGGACCGCGCGCTGGGCTACGTCGTGGGGTGATCGTAAGCTGTGTACTTACCTGCAGCCAAAGGTCACATCACAGCACGATGCCTTGGATCAGCCCGTCGATGATCTTGCGCAGCTTAGGGTCTTCTTGCAGCAGGACCTGGACCTTATCCACAGCGTGAAGTACGGTAGTGCCGTCCCTCCCGCCGAACGCCCGTCCGACCTCTGAAAGGGAAGCGTGGGTAAGCTGGCGTGCAAGATACATCCCGATTTGGCGCGGGAAAGCGACGCCCCTTGTCCTGTCCTTAGCATTGAGGTCAGAGATATTGATCCCGTACGCCTCGCACACCTTGCGCTGAATCTGCTCGATCGTGATGACCTTCTCTTCCTCGCCCCAGAGCTCGCCGAGCACCTCCTGCGCGAGTTCCACCGACATCTCGCACCTCTTGAGCGAGCAGAAGGCGATCATACGCGTGAGCGACCCCTCGAGCTCGCGGATGTTGAACTTCACTCGGCTGGCGATCAGGTATGCGACGTCGTCGGCGAGCCGTACGCGCTCGAGGGCAGCCTTCTTCTTGAGGATGGCCACGCGTGTCTCGAAGTCCGGCGGCTGGATGTCGGCGATCAGCCCCCACTCGAACCGCGAGCGCAGGCGCTCCTCGATCTCCGGGATGTCCTTCGGTGGCGAGTCGCTCGAGACGATGATCTGCTTGCGCGACTCGTAGAGCGTGTTGAAGGTGTGGAAGAACTCCTCCTGCGTCCGCTCCTTGCCCGAGATGAACTGGATGTCGTCGATGAGCAGGAGGTCGATGTTCCGGTACCGTCCCCGGAACTCCGCCGTGCGGTCGTAGCGAATCGCGTTGATCAGTTCGTTGGTGAACCGCTCGGAGGTGATGTAAACGACGGCCATCCCTGGGAAGAGCTTCGCGCTCTGATAGCCGACCGCGTGTAGCAGGTGTGTTTTGCCCAAACCGACGCCGCCGTAAACGAACAAGGGGTTGTACGCCTTTGACGGGAGTTCAGCGACCGCTTCGCAGGCAGCTTGGGCGAACTGGTTGGACGAACCCACGACGAACGCGTCGAAAGTGTATCGTGGAATCAGCCCCTCGGTCGTTCCTCCGCCCGGCCTAGTCGCCCGTGACGCAGGCACGTCGGCGGCCAGCGTCTGCTCGGCGGCCGCCTCGTCCAGGACGATTGTCACTCGCGGCTCCCCCCCGAGCACACTCTGGGCGGCCTGCTGCAGCACCTGCAAATGGTGCTGGATCAGCCAGTCACGCGAAAAGGAGTTAGGAGCGCTGATTCTAAGGTGGTTGCCTTCGACCGCGATCAGCCGACACGGAGCGACCCATTGCGCGATCACGGCAGGTGCGAGTTTCTCCGAGGCGGACTCTACGAGGCGAGCCCAGACTTTTTCAAGTTCCGGCGGACGTGACCGGTCGGACGAGAACCCCGAAAATCCCCGCGGTGCTTCTTCAGACAGAATCGATGCCACCGCCGCAGTATTCTGCTGCGGCTTATCGACCCGCAGAGCGCCTGTCGTCGAAATGAACGCCTCGACATCACCCCTGGAAATTCGTACCACCCGTCCCTGGCGGAACGCTTTCAACCTCCCCTGGGTGATCCACCGCTGAATAGTCCGTTGCGAGACGGAAATGAGTTCGCTCATCTCGCGCTTCGTCAACCATTCCTTCATGGTCATCGTTTATACCCTCTTATGCCCTATTCAGTCAACTGTGTCCATATCAGTCATACACAGACGCCATAAATACTACGACTGGACTGGCCTGTGCGGCCCAGTTCGGCTTAACCTCCCTATTGACACCATCAAGTGGCCTGACTTACATTATTTCAGCCTCCAATAATACGGTATATGTACATCAGATATAGAGCGGATATGCTATGAGCGTAAATGGGCTTTGGGCCGCTGGAGCTCTGCTCGATTCGATTGCAGATCTGGGATCGAAGCGGTTCGCGCGAACTCGGCGCCTCGAACGCCAAGTCTCGGAGGCATATCTGCACGTTCTCGATCTCAGCGCGTTGAATCCGCACCGGCCCCAAGAGACTGCTGTTGTCTGAGGAAAAAGGCGAAGCGCAGGGTGCTGTCACGCAGTTGATAGCCGACGTCGAAGCTTTACTCAGGCCCGCCGATCCATCCCCATTTTCTGTCCTCGCATTTGCAGCCCTCAAGCACAAGATCAATACCTACATTATTCGATTGATACGCGAGAGTAGCCGAGCGGCGCAACGCCAGGGGGCTGACGTCATTTCCGCGACTGACGTCCAACGCGCGGCTCAGTATGTTGGATCGCCGTCAACCGGCCGAATTGCTCGCGTCATGGGGACCCTCGGAGGGTGTTTTTTGGGCGCCGCCATGTCAAATGTTCTCAGCATCGTCACCACAGCAACTTACTCCCCTTCGGGTGTTATCTGGACTGTCGCGTTCTGCATTGCGGGAGCCTTCCTCACGGCCTACCATCTGATCCGAGACTAGAGCCGGGTGGTGGGCTGGTTGGCAACATTCGCTCTCCGCGATGGCAGTACCCGTCGCCGAACGCGTTGAGAGAGCAGGTCGAACGAGCGACTTATCGACGCACTAATCGAACTTTCCCCTTAAGTACCGAGAGGCCCGGCGGGACGATCTTTCGGCGCTGCTCGCGATAATTAACTTGTGTGAGCGAGCCTCTCGAAGGAGACACAATGATCAAGAGTCTCTCGCTGTTGACCCGCAAGCCCGGCCTGACGCACGAGCAGTTTGTACGGCACTGGATGGAGATCCACTCGCCGCTCGCCCACGAGGTGCCGGGGATCCGGCGCTACGTGCAGTCGCACATCGTGGAGGAACGCAAGCGGCCAGACATCCCGTCGACCGACGTGGAGATCGACGGCGTGGCCGAGCTCTGGTACGACGATCGCGAGTCGATGCTGAGGGCGCTCGCCACGCCCTGCGCTGACGCCTAGTTCTCGGACGCGAGGTCCGCCATCTCGGGCGTCGCCTCGGCCATCGGGACAAAGCGCTCGAACTCGAGGCCGCACGCGCATCTCAAGAAGAGCTGGTAGCCCTCGGCGGTCGCCGGGCTCCCGTTACCGATCAGCTCGCCACATGGCCGGTGCTCCTCGACGAAGGCTCGAATCTCGGTCGTCGCGCTCATCCATCCCCCCTAGGTGTATGGCAGCACCTTACAGCGTTCGGGGAGCGCGCGGAGAACTATTCGCCCTGCGTAGTCCTACGTACGGCCGCCGCGCCAGAACTCCCGCGAGGCCAGCCGCGCGCCCTCGGCGAGGCTCTGCATCTTCGCCCACACGACGCCGGGATCCACGGCCGCCTGCCCGACCCAGGTCCCGAAGCCGCAGTCGGTGCCCGCGATGACGCGCTCGCGGCCCACCAGCGTCGCGTAGCGGCCGATGCGCTGCGCGACCAGCTCCGGGTGCTCGATGTAGTTCGTCTTCGACTCGATCACGCCGGGGATCAGCATTTTGCCCTCCGGCACCTTCACGCGCTGAAACAGCGTCCACTCGTGACCGTGGCGGGGATTGGCGGCCTCGAACGAGATGCCGGCGGGGCGGGCCGCGAACACGAGGTCGATGATGTCGGCCAGCGGCACGTCGTAATGATGCGGGCCCTCGTAGTTGCCCCAGCACACGTGCATGCGCAGCTGCTCGGGCGGGATGTTCGCCGTCGCGTGATTCAGCGCCTCGATGTGCAGGCGCGCGGCCTTGCGGAACTCCTCGAGGCCGAGCCGCGCGTACTGGATGTGCCGGCCCATCGCCAGGTCCGGGCAGTCGATCTGCAAGATCAGCCCGGCGCGCGCGACGGTCTCGTACTCGTGGCGCATCGCCTCCGCGATGGCCATGAGGTACTTCTCGTGGTCGCGGTAGTGGTCGTCGCGGAAGAACAGCGAGATCACGCCCGGCGAGGCCGCGGAGAGAAATCCCTCCGTCGCCTTCGCGCGCGCGAGCGCGGCCTTGACGACCTCCGCATCGGACTGCGCGGCGCGCGGATCGCGCACGGCGATCGGGCCGTTGCAGGCCGGCGTCTTGCGGCGCGCGCGGCCCGGATCGCCGAAGACGCGCTTGGCCAGCTCGGGAAAGTCCGCGAGATCCTGGTAGACGAGCGGGTGGCTCTCGCCGCCGAAGCCGTGGAGCCGGTCCTTGATGTAGGTCGCGTAGCTCGGCTTGCTCATCTCACCGTCGTTGACGACGTCGAGCCCGCACTCGACCTGGCGCCGGACGATCTCGTCCACCGCGGCCGCCACGCGCGCGGCCAGCGCCGTCGAGTCCACCGGCACGCCCTCCTCGCGCGCGAACATCATCCGGATCAGGTCATCCGGCCGCGGCAGGCTGCCGGTGTGCGTGGTCAGGAACCGCTCCGTGCTCCGCTTCACGGCTGTGCCCCGTCGATCGGCGAGCGCCTGGCGAGGGTGGCGATGACGGCGATCAGCTCTGCGGGCTCCACGGGCTTGGGGACGTGCATGTCGTATCCGGCGGCGAGCAGGCGGACGCGGTCCTCGACGCGACCGTAGGCCGTGACGGCCACGGCCGGGACGTCTCCGCCGCGCGCGGGGCTCAACGCGCGCACGTGACGGATGAGCGAATAGCCATCCTCGTGGGGCATCCCGATGTCGCAGAGGAGCACGTCCGGGCACCGTTGCTCCAGTCGCATGATCGCCTCCTCGGCCGACACGGCCGTCTCGATCACGGCGCCAGCCCTGGCAAGAACTTGCGTGAACAGCTCGAGGGTGTCGCGCTCGTCGTCGACGAGTAACAGGCGCAGGCCCTGGAGCGGCACGTCCGGCAGGGTGCCGGCCGTCGCGGCGGGAGCGAGGTCGCCCCCCGCCCCTTCCCGGCGCTGTGGGCGGCGACGCCGCCACCGTGAACCTCCACCAGGTGCTTCACCAGTGCGAGGCCGAGACCGAGCCCGCCATACGTGCGGGTCATGCTGCTGTCGGCCTGGCGGAACCGCTCGAACACGTGCGGCACGACCTCGGGCGCCATGCCCTGGCCGGTGTCGCTGACGACGATCTCGACGTGCGACTCGACGCGGGCCAACCGGATCTGCACGCGCCCCTCCCGTGGCGTGAACTTCACGGCGTTCGACACCAGATTCCAGACGACCTGCTGCAGCCGATCGGGGTCGCCCATCACCGGCCCTGCGAGCGGATCGAGCACCGTCTGCAGCCGGATCTGCTTGGCATTCGCGGCCGGGCGAATGGCGTCCACCGCGTTTTCGACCACCACCGGCAGGTCGACCGCGCGTACGTCGAGCCGCATCTTGCCGGTCACGATACGAGAGCTGTCGAGCAGGTCCTCGATGAGCCGTACCTGCGCTGTGGCGTTACGCTCGATTGACTCCAGGCCGCGGGCCATCGCCGCCGCGTCCGCCTGCCCCAAACGCAGCGTGCGCGCCCAGCCGAAGACGGCAGTGAGCGGGGTGCGCAGCTCGTGCGAGAGTGTGGCGAGGAACTCGTCCTTCATGCGATTCGCCGTCTCGGCCTCCTTTCGGGCGGCGCGCTCGTTGTCCAGCAGGTTTGCGCGCTCGGCGGCCAGACGCCGGGACTCCGTTTCGCTGTGCCGCAGCGCGGCTTCCCGGGCCCGCAGACGCTCGGCGGCGCTGTCGAACGCGTGCGCGACGTTCGCCACCTCGGCGATCGTGGTGGTGGACGTCGGCGGAGGCCGCTCACCGCGCTCCAGAACCATGGCCGCGCCGGCGAGCGCAGACACCGGCTGAGCGATGCGTCGTCCGAAGACGAGCGCGAGCGCGACGGCGAGCGCCACCGTCAACGCCGCGCCGCCGGTCATGGCGATCGTCGAGCCACGCAGCTCGCGCTCGACGTCCTCGACCGGAACGCCGGTGGCCACCGTCCAGCCCGAAACCTTCGAGCGGCTATGCGCGGTGTAGAACCACTGGCCCTCCAGCCCTATGTTCCGGTAGGCGGCTTCGGGCGTCTCGCGCGATTTCTCATAGAGCGCGGGGGAGGCGCGTAACCCCACCCACTTTTCGGGGTTGAGCGTCCGGGCGATGACGATTCCGTTCTGGTCGAGCAGCGTCATCGTGGCCCCCGGGATGACCGGGATGCTGGAGAGGAACCGGAGCCAGATAGGCGAATCGATCGCCACGCCCAGGAGCTGGACGGTGCCGTCTCGCGCCCGCACCGGGATGGCCACCGCCGTGGTGGGCACGCCGCTCACGGCGCCCTTGACGAGCGGGCTCACGGCCGGCCGGCCGGTCGTCGCGACGCGCGCGAGGAACGCGGGGTCCTGCGCCGACTTCGGCAGCGGCGAGCCGAAGGGCCTGTGGAGATTGAACACCTGGATACCGGCCGGATCCATGAGCGCCACCGCGCTCCACGCCGACTGCTGCGCCTGCACGCGCCGGGTTTGCTCGTAGAAGCCGCGCATGTCGCCCGATGCCAGGGACGGCGAATGGCTCAGGACCTGGAGCATCCGGATGTGGCCTTCGAGCTCGCGGTCGAGCGCGATGGTCATCGCGCGAACCCGCTCCAGGAACCGCTGCTCGAACGCCGCGCGTTGCTGCCGCCAGAACACCACGCCCATGACGGCTGAGAACGCGAGCACGGGCAGGACGGCGCCCAGGACGAGGAGGAGAAGGTGCGAGCGAAGCTTCATGGCCGCCAATGATACGCGTCAGCCGCGCAGGGCGCCCGCGGTGAGCCCCCGCACGAGGAACTTCCGGACGACGAACGAGAAGACGAGCACCGGCAGCATGACCAGCGTGCCGCCGGCGGCGATCTTGCCCCACTCCCAGCCCTCGTAGTTCATGAAATTGACGACGGCGACGGGGGCGGTCATCGCCTCCGTGCGCGTGAGGATCAGCGCAAAGAAGAAATCGTTCCACGCATAGAGGAAGCACAGGATCGCGGTGGCGGCGAGGCCCGGCGCCGACAGCGGCAGCACGATGCGGACGAATCCCTGCCGCAGGCTGGCCCCGTCGATCCACGCGGCCTCCTCGAGCGAGCGCGGCGCGGCGTCGAAGAACGACCGCATCAGCCAGACGACGAGCGAGAGGTTGAACGTCAGGTAGACGATCACCAGCCCCGTGCGCGTGTCGAGCAGCCCCAGATGCCGGTAGGCGAGGAAGTACGGAATCGTGAACGCGATCGGCGGCGCCATGCGGGAGACCAGGATCCACAGGGTCAGCGAGCCGGCGGCCCGGAACCGTGCGCGCGACAGCGCATAGGCGCCGGGAACCCCGAGCAGCATGGCCAGCGCCGTGGAGAGCCCGGCCACGACCGCGCTGTTGGCGAAGGAGCGCCGGAAGGCCGTGTCCCAGATCGTCCGGTAGTGCTCGAGCGTCGGCACGAAGACGAGCTTCGGCGGAAACGCGAAGATGTCGGCCTGGGTCTTCAGCGACATCTGCAGCAGCCACAGGAACGGCGCCAGGATCACGAGCACGAGGCCGACCACCGCCGCGTGGAGCAGCCATCCCCGCCCGCCCCTACTCACTGCGCGGGCCCCAGCCGACGGCGCGAACGATGATCGCGCTCAGCACGACGGTCGCCGACACGAGCACGACGGTGATCGCGCTCGAGTAGCCGAGGTACGAGAAGTTGAACGCCTGGATGTAGGAATAGTAGTTGGTGACCTCGGTCAGCGTGCCCGGCCCGCCGTCGGTGAGGATGAAGATCAGCGGGAACGCCTTGATGCTGTCGATGAGGCGGAACAGCGCGGCGACCAGAAGGACGCCGCGCAAGAACGGCAGCACGATATGCCGGGTGAGCCGCCACGCGCCGGCGCCATCGATGCGCGCGGCGTCCACCATCTCTTGCGGGAGCATCTGCAGCCCGGCCAGGATCATCAGCATGGTGAACGGGAACCACTCCCACACGTCGGCCACGATGATCGCGAGCAGCGCGTACGCCGGGTGCGTGATCAGCGCCGGCATCGGCCAGCCGAGCCCGGCGAGCGCCCAGTGCACCGGGCTGATGTCGGGCGTGTAGAGCACCTTCCAGATGATCGCCACCACGATCGGCGGCAGCACCATCGGGATCAGGAACACCGTGCGCAGGGCCTCGAGGAACCGCGAGCGGAGATTCAGCAGCAGCGCAAACGACAAGCCGAGGAGCATCTGCAGCCCGACCGTCCACGCCGAGAGCTTGAGCTGGACCCAGAGCGAGCCGTGCAGCCGCGCGTCGTCGACGAGGAAGGCGTAGTTGCGGCCGGGCTGCGAGAAGTCCCACGCCGTCCGCGGCTGCGTGAGGTTGAGCGGCGTGAGGCTGGTGGCCAGCAGATAGAGCGTCGGCAGCAGCGTCACCACCGCCAGCACCGCCAGCGTGGGCGCCAGACACCACCGGTGAAAGCGCCGCTCCAGCGCGGCGGAGCCCGCCACGTCAGGCGTCGAGCTTGACGCCGGCCTTCTTGAGGTCCTCGATCGCCTCCACCTGCGCCTGCTTCATGGCGTCGCGGGCGCCCTGCTGCTTGGTGGCGATCCGCTCGATGGCCTTGTTGATCTTGTCGCCCACCTGCGGAAACACCGGCACCGTCCGGTACCTCATGTAGCCGCTCTTGCCGCCGAGGTTCAGCACTTTGAGATAGAGGTCGGCCACGTCCTGCCCGTTGAACGTCATCGCCTTGCGATAGGCGGGATCGTCGATGATCGAGCGCCGGCACACGGTCGTGTAGCCCTTCTCGACGCTGATGCGCCGCAGCGTCTCCTTGCTCATCGCCCACGTGATGAACGCCCACGCCGCGCGCTTGTTCTTCGCGCCCACCGGGATGCCGAAGCCGTGGCTGTTGGAGCCGGGGAACTGGCCGGCCGGGCCCCCGGGCATCAGCGCGTAGCGGACCGTGCTCTTCACCTTGCTCTCCTCGTGCTTGGCCAGCGGCGACAGCCAGCCGAGCGCCTGCGTGCGCATGTTGGCGCGGCCGGAGAGCTGGGCGCGCATCGCCTGGTCGTCGGTGTAGGACAGCAGCCCCGACGGTCCGTAGGTGACGAGAAGGCTCGCGTAGTACTCCGCGGCGCGCGCCGCCTCCGGCGTGTCGAGCGTCGGCGTGAGATTGCCGGGCGGATCCCTGAAGACGCGCCCGCCGTAACCCATCAGGTAGGGAATCCAGTTCCAGTGATGCAGCTTGTCGGCGACGAACGGGGCGACGCCGTCCTTGCCGTTCGTGGCCTCGCAGACCTTGAGGAGCTGATCGAACGTCTCGGGCAGCTTCAGGCCGGCTTTCTCGATGAGATCGGTGCGCCCGGCGGCCATGAGCATCGCGCCGGCCTCCCACGCGAAGCCGTACGTCGTCCCCTTGGCGTCCACGAGCGAGGACTGCGCGCCCGGCACGAAGTCGGCGGCGTCCCACTCGCGCGGCGTCTGGTTCCGATCGTTGACGAACTCGTCGAGCGGCGCGAACCAGCCGGCGCCGATCCAGCGGCCCGAGTAGATGAAGGTGATGTTGAGGAAGTCCCACGCGCTGCCCTGGGTGGACAGCTCGAGATCGGCGCGCTGGTTGTAGACGGGAAACGCCTGCGGCGCGAAGTCGACCGTCATCCCGGTCTTCGCCTCGAACTCGGGGAGGGACTCCTTCAGGTAGGTGTGGAAGACGTGCTGGAACGAGGAGCCTCTGATGGTGACGCCGGCGAACGGCTTCGCCTGACCGAGGACGGCCGGCGGGCGGACGACCACGCCGCCGGCCAGAGCCGCGCCCTTGAGAAACGTCCGCCGTGTGAGGTCAGCCATCTCGCCCTCCGCGTTGAGGGTTCAGTGCGCGCCGAGATCGGGGATCGAGAGCACGAGGTGGAGCGAGCCGCCCAGCTCGTTGAGCCGTCGTGGATCCCAGCGCACGAACGCCTCGCGCTCCTCGTCGGTGAGGTCGGCGGCGCGCACCGCGGCGCCGGGGTCGCTCCGGAACCGCTCGCGGAACGCGCGGTCCTTCTTGAGGCGATAAAGCAGCACGTTGAGGTCGTAACGGCTCAAAGGACGGTCCACTCGAGCGCCGCGAGATCGATGCGCCCCATCTCGCCGAAGAAGCGGACGCGCGCCCGCGCGGGGGCGACGGCGCCGAGCAGCACCATCCAGTTGAGCAATTCGTGCGAGCCCGTCGCGTGCAGCTCCTTGGTCGTGAGCGCGGTGAGGCTCGCGTGCTCGCCGCGCTCCATGAAGCCCACCACGCGCCGGTCGAACTCCGGGTCGGACTCCCCCACCCGCGCCATCGACAGCTCGGGGAAGTGCGAGAGCCCGCCCGTCGCGATGATGCCGACATTCCACGGCCCGTTGGCGATCACGCGCGCGATGTGCTGGCCCGCCGCGAAGCAGCGCCGCGCAGAGGGCAGCGGCTGCACGAAGCAGTTGACCCAGAACGGGACGAGCGGCGGCATCGGCCGCTCGCCGTGGAGCGCCGTCAGCGGCGAGAGGAACGCGTGGTCGAGCGGTGCCGACCACGAGGCGGCGAAGTCGAAGCCGGCCTCCAGCCCCTCCTCGAGGATGCGATGGGCCAGCTCCTCGTGCACCGGGTAGCGCTCCGCGAGCCCGTCCAGGGCCTGGTCGAACTCGATGGCGCCTTCCTGCGCCATCCGCGACACCGACCGGCCGATGCGCACGCACATCGCCGGCACCGCGTCGAACGAGAAGACGTTGAGATGGTCGTCGGCGATGACGACGAGCGCGTCCGGCCTCCGCGCGCCCAGCTCGCGCCCCATCTCGCCCACGACGGCGATCAGCTCCTCCACCATCCGCTTGCCGTGCGGACCCACGTTCTTCTCGTAGTAAGGCGGGTGGAGCACGTGCGACATCGCCGCCGCGTAGACGATCCGTCCCATGGCCGCTAGAAGACCACGACGCCGCGCGCCACCTGGCCGGAGCGCAGCGCCGTGAAGCCCTCGTTGATCTCCTCGAGCTTGTAGGTGCGGCTCACCAGCTCGTCGACCTTCAGGTTGCCGGCGAGATACTGATCGACCAGCCACGGAAAGTCGAGGTTCGGCCGCACGGAGCCGTACATCGTGCCCTTGATGCACTTCTCCTGCAGCGCCATCATGTACGGCGTGATCGGCGCGCGCACGTTCATGGCCGCCATGCCGACGATGACCGCGGTGCCGCCGGGACGCACGGCGTCGAGGATCTGCAGCGTGGTCGCCTCGCCGCCGATCGCGTCGAAGGCGTAGTCGACGCCGCGTCCGCCGGTGAGGCCGCGTACGAACTCGACGGCGTTGGTCCTGGACGCGTTCACGGTGTGGGTGGCGCCGAACTTCTTCGCGTACTCGAGCTTGTTGTCGAGCAGGTCGACGGCGACGATGGCGGCCGCCCCCGCGAGGCGTGCCCCCTGCACCACGTTGAGGCCGACGCCGCCGCAGCCCACGATCATCACCGAGGCGCCCGGCTCGACCTCCGCGCAGCGCGTGACGGCGCCCACGCCGGTGGGCACGCAGCAGCCGAGCAGCGCCGCCTGGGGCCACGGCATCTCCTTCTTGATCGGCACCAGCTGCTCGGCCGGGCAGACGACCTGCTCGGCGAACGTCCCGATGCGCGCCATCTGCTTGATCTCGTCACCGTTGCGCTTCAGCCGGTGGCTGCCGTCGAACATCACCCAGCGCGGGGTGTCGTTGTGGCCGTCGCAGAGGATCGTGCGGCCGATCGAGCAGTAGAGGCAGCGGCCGCAGTGCGGGCGGAACGAGAAGATCACGTGGTCGCCGGGCTTCACGTTGGTGACGCCGGGCGCGACTTCCTCCACGATACCCGCCGCCTCGTGACCCAGCACCATCGGCAACGGCAGCGGCCAGTCGCCGTTCATGATGTGCCAGTCGCTGTGACACACCCCGGCGGCCTTCACCGTCACGCGCGCCTCGCCGGCCTTCGGACCCTGCTGCTCGACGTCGACCACCTCGAGCCCCATGTTCGCCTTGTAGAGCACTGCGGCTTTCATGCTTGGCCTCCTTGATGTTCCCGGTGCCCGACAAACCTACCCGTCCCGGCGGGCGCGGTCAACGAGATCGCCTCGCGGCCAGCGCCATGCCGAGCGTCACGCCGGCCATGCCGATCACCTGCATCGTCCCCGGCACCTCGGCCAGCACCGCCACCCCGAGGAGGACGCCGAAGACGGGCACGAGCGGCATGAACAGCGCCGCCCGCGAGTCGCCGAGCACGCGGATCGCCCAGGCGTAGAGGGCGAGCGCGACGATCGCCACGCCCAGACCCTGAAAGAGCGCCTGGAACACCACCTCGCCGCGCGGCGCATCGAGCACGCGCGATCCGGCCAGCGCCCCGTAGATCGGCACGTACGGCAGCGCCAGCACCCACACCGCCGCCGTCGCCGGCAGCGGATCGATCCGCCAGTGACGCGCACCGACCGTGAAGAGCGCGAACAGCACGCCCGCCACGCCGAACAGCGCATCGCCCAGCCACGCGTGAGCGCCGCCCGTGAGGCCCGGCCAGCCGACGAGCGCCAGGCCGACGACGATGAGGCCGAGGCCGGCCATCCTCGCCGGCCCTGGTCGCTGGCCGAACCAGAGCCACGCGAGCGCGGTGGTCGCGACGGGCGTCACGCCGGTGATGATGACGGCGCCCTGCGCGGCCGGCGCCACCACGAGCCCCGCGTACATGATGAGGGTGTACGGCGCGCCGGCGGCGATCGAGAGCACCACGAGCCGGCGCCAGGCGAGGGCGCCGTCCGGCCGCTGACGGATGACGACGGGCAGGCTCAGCAGGCCGGCCACGGTAAAGCGCAGCGCCGCCAGATCCCAGAGCGACAGCGTGCGCTGCATGCTCCAGCGCGACAGGACGAACTGGCTCGCGTAGATGAGCATGGCGAGCGCCGCGGCGCCGACGGCCAGCGCGGTGCGCGCGCGAGACTCGGGGGCGCTCAGGCCTGGGCGGCCGGCCGGCGCCACCACAGCTCGCCCGCGCGCACCGTGAGCGTCGGCACGAAGCGGTGGCGGCCGATGATGTGCTGGCCGTGCGCGTCCTCGTAGTCGAACGCGCCTTCCTCCAGCTCGACGACGGCGACGTCCGCGACGGCGCCGGGCTTGAGCGTGCCGAGCTTGCCTTGCTTGCCGATCGCCTTCGCGGGGTTCGCGGTCACCGCGCGGACCACGTCGGGCAGCGGCATGCCGAGGCTCAGGAACTTGCCCATCGTCGTCGGCAGGTCCTTCACGCAGCCGGCGGCGCCGCCGCTCGTGAGATCCGACGAGATCGTGTCGGGATAGAAGCCCTCGGCGAACGCCGCGCGCACGACCGGGAAGTTCACGTGCATCCGCCCGTGGGCCACGTCGAAGACGATGCCGCGCTCGCGCGCCGCGCGGATGTCCTTGCCGACCTTGCCCTTCTCGTCGAGGATCCCGTGACCGCGGCCGTGCAGGAAGTGGCTCACGATGTCGCCGGGGCGCATCAGCGCGAGCAATTCCGCGAGCGGCCGCGGCGGGTTCGTGCAGTGCAGCATCACACGCCCGCCGATGGCGTCGGCGGCCCGCACCGCGCGCTTGAGCGGCTCGAGCCCGGCCTCGCCGACGACCTCGAGCTGGTTGCGCACCTTGATGCCGAGGATGAGATCGGCGTGGTCGCGCGCGGCGCCCACGGCCGCGTCCACGTCGGCGTACGGGAGGTGGTTGAGCTCGCCGACCTTCAAGTACGTCAGCCCGATGGCGGAGATGTTGAGGAAGGCGAACATCCGCACCCGTGAGCGCGACAGCACCCACTCGCGCATGCCCTCGAAGTTGCCCGCGCCCGTGCTGCCGCCATCCACCCACGTCGTCACGCCCGTGGAGCGCGCGACGTCGTCGGTGCGCGGCCCGAAGTCCGCGGCCCCGGCGAAGCAGTGCGCGTGCAAGTCGATGAGCCCGGGCAGCACGAGCCGCCCGGTGACGTCGAGCACGGTGTCGCCGTCGGGGGCGAGCCCCGCGCGCACCTCGGTGACGAGTCCGTCGCGCACGCGCACGTCGAGCGCGCCGGCGAGCCCGGCGCCTGGATCCACGACCTGTCCGCCCCGCAGCAGCAGTCCCATCGCGCGCCTCCAGCCGGGTTCTGAGAGATCCCGTAAGATCGGCGCCGTGAGCTTACCCGAAGGCGTCCTGTTGAGCCAAGGCTCGTCGCTGCTCGCCGCGCTGTCGGCGCTGGCGCGGGACGCGCGCTGCGTGTTCTTCGCCGGCCTGCCCGGCACCGGCAAGAGTCTCTTGATCCATCAGGTCGCGCACCTGGCCCACGCGCGCGGGCGGCGGATCCACCTGCTGCAGTGGGACGTCGCGCGTCCGGCGTTCGAAGCCAGCGCGGCGGGACGGCGCTACCCGCAAGAGGCCGGCGTCACGCACGGTCTCATCCGCGTCGCCGTCGGGCGCTGGACACGTCCCGCGCTCGCACGCTGGCACGCCGAGCACCCGGCCTCCGACGTGCTGATCGGCGAGACGCCGTTCGTCGGCCACCGCCTGATCGAGCTGGCGCGCTCGATCGACGACGCGGCCGAGCCCCTGCTCGCCTCGCCGGCGACGCGCTTCGTGATCCCGGTGCCGTCGGCATCGCTGCGCCGGCACCTCGAGTCCGAGCGCGCGCGCCGTGCGAGCGCCCCCATGCATGCGCGCGAGCGCGAGGACGCACCGCCCGACGTCTTGCGCGGCGTGTGGCGCGAGCTCGTCGGCGTGGCGCGCGCCCTCGGCCTGGCCAGCGTCGCCGACGATACCGCGTACGATCCGGCGACCTACCGATCGGTCTACGAGCGGCTGCTCACGCATCGACACGCACAGGCGCTGGTCATCGACGAGCGGCTGCCCGCGGGGGGCGTGTCCGCCTACGATTTTCGGATTCCGACCGCCGACCTGGTGCCGAGCGAAGATGACGTCGCGCGCTTCATCGCGGAAGCCGAGAAGCGCTACCCCGACGCGGCGGCGCTCGGCCGCGAGATCGAAGGCTGGTTCGCTCTCTGATAGTCTGAGCCCGGAGGACGGCCATGACGACGACCGCCCAGCGGTATCTGACGGACGAGCAGATCGCGAGCTACCAGCGGGACGGCTACCTCGCCGTGCCGCGTCTCATCGACGCCGAGCGCGTCGAGGCGCTGCGGCGGCTGACCGACGCGTTCGTCGAGCGCTCGCGCGGCGTCAGCCGGAGCGACGGCGTCTTCGATCTCGACCCGCGCCACACCGCGGCGGCGCCGGTCCTCAGGCGCATCAAGAACCCGGCCGACCACGATCCGCTCTACGCGTGGGTGGCGCTGGAGTCGCCCATCCTCGACGTCGTCGCCGAGCTGATCGGGCCGTCGCTCCGCTTTCACCACAGCAAGCTGAACCTCAAGGGCAGCCACGTCGGCGCGCCGGTCGAGGTGCACCAGGACGCCGCGTTCTACCCGCACTCCAACGACGACGTGCTGGCGGTGGGGCTGCTGCTGGACGACGGGACGGCCGAGAACGGCGCGATGGCGGTGCTGCCGGGCAGCCACCGCGGCCCGATCCATACCCACTTCGACGCGCACGGGCGCTTCGCGGGCTGCATGCGCGCGGAGGACATCGCGCGCCTGGATCGAAGCCGCGCGGCGCTGCTCGCGCTGCCCGCCGGGAGCGTGCACATCCATCACTACCGGCTCGTGCACTGGTCGGCGCCCAACACCTCGTCCGGCGACCGGCGCCTGCTCATCAACGCCTACGCGGCGGCCGACGCGGTGCCGCTGGCGGCGGACCCGACGGGCTCGCCGCGCTACGGACGGCTCGTGCGGGGCACCGACCCGGCCGTCGCGCGGCGCACCGCGGGCGAGATGCCGATGCCGCCGGACTTCAGCAAAGGCTACACGTCGATCTACGAGCTGCAGGGCGAGAGCGCGAAGACGTAGGCCTCAGCCCTTGACGGAGCCCGCGGCCAGCCCCTCCACCATCCAGCGGTGGATGAACATGTAGAGCGCGACCACGGGCAGCGTGGTGATGACGGAGGCGGCCATGAGCTGACCCCACGAGAACACGTCGCCGTAGATCAGAAGGTTCAACCCCACCGGCACCGTGATCACCGTCTCGTCCTGGATGAAGATCAGCGCGTAGAGGAACTCGTTCCAGGACAGCGTGAAGGCGAAGATGGCGGACGCCACGATGCCCGGCGCCGCCAGCGGGAGCAGCACGCGCGTCAGCGCGGCCGCGCGCGTGGCGCCGTCCACGAAGGCGGCCTCCTCCAGCTCGCGCGGCAGGGCCTTGAAGAAGCCGATCAGGAGCCACGTGCAGAACGGCACCGTGAAGGTCGGGTACGACAGCACGAGCGCGGCGAGGCTGTTGGTGGCGCCGAGCTCGGCGAGCACGCGATAGAGCGGGATGAAGAGCAGCGCCGGCGGCACCAGATAGAGGACCAGGATCAGGCTCGCGAACCATTCGCGCCCGGGGAACCGCAGCCGCGCGACGGCGTAGCCGGCCAGGCTGGCGACGATCGTCGTGACCAGCGTGACCAGCACCGCGGTCACCAGGCTGTTGCGCAGCCACAGCGGAAAGCGCGTGGCCGTCCAGAGCACCGTGTAGTTCTCCCAGGTGAAGGGCTTCGGCACGTAGATGCTCGTCGCGAACTGGATCTGCTCGTAGGTCTTGAACGACATGCTGGCGATCCACCAGAACGGCACGAGCACGATCAGGAGGAACGCCCCGATGCCGGCGATGGTGAAGGCGCGCGCGGCCGCGCTCATTGGATTTGCCGTCGGGGCGCCTGCGCCGGGCTCCGGCGCCCGACGGTCGGGCAGAGAACCCGCGCGCTCATTCCCGCTCCCGCAAGAGATACCGGCTGACCAGCGAGATGGCCACGATCAGCACGGGCACGAGGAAGATCGAGATCGTCACGCCGCGGCCCCAGCGCAGCTGGTTGAAGGCCACCTCGTACGAGTAGGTCGCGAATACCTGCGTCGCCGTGCCGGGACCGCCGCGCGTCATCACGTACACGATGTTGAAGTCGTTGATGGTGAGGATGAACGACAGCACGATCGTCACGAT
>Ga0137403_10003916_pt1 | contig 17704 bp, 16 predicted proteins | sample CZOMad2_1_16fung_FD_122057 | JGI IMG/M metagenome (GOLD analysis project Ga0137403, IMG submission 122057) | Vadose zone soil fungal communities from Angelo Coast Range Reserve, California, USA - CZOMad2_1_16fungal (Hybrid Assembly) | ecosystem: Environmental > Terrestrial > Soil > Vadose zone...
GCATATCGCGCTGTAAAACAAGAAAAAATGGCGCACCCGACACGATTCGAACGTGTGACCTTTGCCTTCGGAGGGCAGGGCTCCCTCAGAAATGTAACCCGATCAATCGGGGCGCTGATTCCGCTGGCCTCGCCACAGCGCGTTTTCTTACTCTAAGGCCGCCGATTCCTCGATGGCTCTTCACAGTTCTAGGCGAGCCCAAGACGATTGCGCTATTTTCGGTGTCGATGGTTCAGATCGCCGGTTTGACGGTGGGATCGAACGGTCGTTGGCGTCCAAGCATGGCTCTTGTTTGGGCCTTCAACGCAACGGACGGAGGAGCTGGTCGTATGTTTTCGATTGAAGATATGATCTGGGAGAGCCAGAGGAGGCCGGCATCAGCCGCCGTCGTTCGGTTCTCGGTCAAGGCCGGGTAACCTCCCAACAGGTTCGCACGGGTGGAGATGGTTTTGGGGATGATCTCAAAGCGGCACCTTTTGAAAGATACTTTTGGGCTCGAAATGCACCTTACGCCTCAACGGATCCTTGCAACCCATTGATATCGCAACAAATGCGACCGCCCTCCGAGCGCACCAAAGACATAAGCCATTGATGCGAAAAGTATTTTCGCGTTTATCTACTCCCACATTGTTACTCACAGTGAATGTTAATACTTTGTTCCGCGCAAATCTTCCCTGTTTGATCTCGCTGGTCTTGGTGCAGCGCTTGCTCTTGTGCTCGTCGCATCTTTAATTGAACCAACGCCCCGCGAAGGAACCATCATTTGCTCACGAGAGGGCAGTGGCGTAGCCCACCCGAGCTTAAGTTTTCTAAAAATGTTTAGTTGCGTCGAACACTAAACAAACAATCACGAGCCGAGCTATTGCGCGACCTGGTGTCCGGAAGCGTATGCCAAGCTCAACTGCAATATTGAAATCCTATTGCGCTTATCCTCCCGACTTTGGAGTTTAATCCCGGGTGGATTGTCTATCCTGACGGCAATCCGCAATTCAATTGCGCGGCCCGGCAGCTATTTTCGCATCGAGGCAGACGTATTGGCGAAGCGGGCAATGGAATGCGAACAATTGGTCTCATTGGCGGAATGAGTTGGGAAAGTACTATCGTATATTATCGTCGATTGAATGAGCAGGTTCGGAATCGGCTGGGTGGTCTTCACTCTGCGGACATTCTGATGCGATCGCTCAATTTCGACGCCATCGTCAGCCTGCAGAAGCAGGGACATTGGGATGAAGCAAGCCGTATTCTCGTGGACATTGCGCGCGGCCTGGAACATGGCGGCGCGGGCTGCGTCCTGATCTGTACCAACACGATGCACAAGTTGGCCGACGAGGTACAACAGGCACTCTCCATCCCGCTGCTGCATATCGCCGATGTCACCGGCGCAGCCATCAAGGCCCAAGACTTGAAGGGCCCGTTGCTTCTGGCGACCCGCTACACCATGGAACAGGATTTCTACGTCACCCGACTGCGCGAGAAATTCGGGCTGGATCCCATCATTCCTGATGCGGACGATCGTACCATCATTCACGACATCATCTTCGACGAACTCTGTCAGGGCATCGTCCGCGAGGAGTCGCGGGCGTGCTATCTCGGCGCGATCGCGCGTGGAAAGGTAAAGGGTGCCGATAGCGTGATCCTGGGCTGTACCGAAATCTGCCTGCTGGTCGGTCCCGAACACATTGATCTTCCCGTGTTCGACTCGACGTTGCTGCATGCGGACGCGGCAATCGAATTCTCCATGACGCAGCCCGCGCCGCATCCGCGGGCTGCGTGAAACGCTTATGAACTGGCACCGATCTTGCTGAGTTTTTCTGAGCGGCGACAGGGGTTTGTGCGTATGAGTGATCTGATTGCTGCCGATCAGTCGTTTCGACCGGTTCTCGACCACGCCGTCATCAACGTGATGGACAAGCTCGACGAGTCGGCCGCGCAATATCTTCGTCTCGGTTTTCAGCTCACCGAGCGCGGCCACCATACGCTGGGCTCGAGTAACAATCTCGCGATCTTCGGCACGAACTATCTCGAGCTGCTCGGCTATCTGCCGGGACGCGAGACGATGCGCGCCGATCTCTGGACGCATCCCACGGGCCTCACTGGCCTCGTGTTCAAGTCGCCGGATGCCGATGTGGTCTATTCGACGTTGAAAGAACGCGCCGTTCCGGTGCTGGAGCCGATGAGCTTTGCGCGGCCGGTGCCGCTTCCGGGCGGTGCGCAGGATGCACGTTTCGAGGTCATTCGCGTCGGCGACGACGAAGTGCAGAACGGCCGCACCTTCTTCTGTCACCACGATACGCCAGAACTCGTCTATCGCCCGGAATGGAAAGTGCATCCGAACGGCGTCACCGACATCGTCGAATTCGTCATCGCATCAGGTGAGCCCGCCCGCACGGCGGCGTTATACGGACGGATGTTCGGTCCCGATCTGCTGATTCCAATCCACGGTGGCATCTCGTTTCAGGCCGGCGCGGCGACGGTGCTCGTGCTGGAGCCGGCAGCGATCGCAGAGCGCCATGCCGGCGCCGCACCTGTCAGCAAGGATGGTTCGGATCGCATGGTGGCGCTCACCTTCAAGGTGGAGTCGCTTGCCAAGCCGCGGGCGGTCTTCGACGCCGCAGGCATTGCATGCAAGCCTTACGCAGGCGGCATCGTCGTGTCGCACGCGGACGCCGCCAATGTCGCGCTGGGATTTACCGTTTGATGATGAGCGATTTCACGCCAAGCTTTTTCGTGCCCGGGCCGCCGCGCTGGCGCAAGAGCAATACCGAACGAGCGATCCCAATGACCCTGCAGGCGGTGGAGAGGCTTTCAGAGCCGGTCCCTTCGCACTGCGGCCTAACCACGGAGCGGAACTGAACATGCGAGCACTGGTCCTTCACGAACATGGCGACAACGACAAACTAAAATACGTCACCGACTATCCGACGCCGACGGCGGGCGAGGGCGATGTTGTCGTGCGGGTCAAGGCTTCGTCGATCAACTATCACGACGTCTTCACCCGTCGCGGCATGCCCGGCATCAAGGTGCCGTTGCCAGTCATCATCGGGCTCGACGTTGTCGGCGAGATCGCCGAGATCGGCGCCGGCGTGACAGGCTGGAAAATCGGCGATCGCGTCCTGATCGATCCGGTCAACCGCGTCGAGGGCGGCCTAATGGGCGAAACCCAGGACGGCGGTCTCGCCGAGTTCTGCCGCGCCAAGGCGCATCAATTGGTCAGGATCCCCGACAAGGTCAGCTTCGAGCAGGCCGCGGCGCTGCCCGTGGCCTATGGCACCGCGATCCGCATGATGAACACGATCGGAAAGGTCAAGGCCGGCGAGAAGGTCTTGATCCTGGGCGCCAGCGGCGGTGTCGGTGTGTGCTGTGTGCAGCTCGCGAAACTGACCGGCGCCTATGTCATCGCCTGCGCCGGCAGCGAGGAAAAAGGCAAGCGTCTCACCGAACTTGGCGCCGACGAAATCATTCTCTACACGCAGAACGATTTCATGAAGGCGGTCTACGAGCGTCACGGCAAGCCGCATCGTCGGCGCTTTGTCGAAGGCGGCGGCGTCGACGTCGTCGTCAATTTCACCGGTGGCGAAACCTGGGTGAAGTCTTTGCGTGTCCTGAAGCTTGGAGGCCGGCTCTTGACCTGCGGCGCCACCGCGGGCTTTGCGCCCACCGAAGATCTCCGCTTCATCTGGACGTTCGAGTTGCAGATCCTCGGCTCCAACGGCTGGGAGCGCGGCGACATCGTCAAACTGTTCGACCTCGTCGAGGCCGGCAAGCTGAAGGTGCTGATCGACAAGACCTATCCGCTCGAGCAGGCGAGCGAGGCCGTGCGCGTCATCGAGGATCGCGCCGTATTCGGCAAAGTCGTGGTGGCGCCGTGAGCAAGCCCGTCGCCACAACCCTGACCGCGGATGAAATCCAGAAGATGTTGGACGCGTCGCCGTTCAATCTGTTTCTCGGCCTTACCGTCGTGACAGCCGATCCTGTCAAGCAGGAAGTCACCATGCGGTCGCCGATGCGGCCAGAATTCGAGCGCCGTCCGGGCTCGAAGCAGTGGCATGGCGGCGTCATTGCGTCGGTCATCGACACCGTTGGCGACTTCGCCATCGGCATGATGCTCGGCCGCGGCCTGCCGACAGTGAACTTCCGGGTCGACTATCTCAAGCCTGCGGTCGACACCGCGCTGATCGCGGTGTCGCGGGTGCGCCGCGCCGGCAAGAGCGTCGGTGTCGCCGACGTCGATGTGTTCGATGAAAAGGGTGCGCTGCTGGCGATCGGACGCGGCACCTATTCGACGCTGGAAGCAAAATGACCGATCGCAGGGATGGATAATGCCACGACAAGGAAGGGTTCGATGCATTAGCAACGAGGGAATGCGATGGCCAGGTTTTCGAGACGTGAATTTCTTTTGACGACTGCAGGAGCAGCACTCGCATCGCATTTTTCCAGTCCAGCCGCTGCAGCGGCGACACCGAAATCCGGCGGCACGCTGACCGCAACCTGGGGCGGTTTTGAGCCGCAATCGCTGTTCGTCCCGGCCGGCGGCGGATCAAGCCCTTATTTTACGTCCACCAAGGTGCACGAGCGGCTGCTGCGCTTGACCGTCGATCTCAAATTCGAGCCGGTGCTGGCCCTCGACATCAAACCTGCCGAGGACTTCCGCAGCTATACCATCAAGCTGCGCGACAAGGTCACCTGGCACGATGGCAAGCCGTTTACCGCGGACGATGTTGCGTTCTCCGCGATGGACTACTGGAAGCCGATCTCGGCAGGTGTATCGCTTGACGCGCTGGAAAGCGCCGAGGCGCTCGATCCGCTGACCGTGGTGCTGAAGTTCAAGGGGCCGGTTCCCGAGTTCTTTCTCAAGTCGGTTCTTGCCGGCAAGTCGGGCCTGGTGATCCCGAAGCATATCTATGCGGGAAGCAATATCATCACCAATCCGATCAACAATACCCCGGTCGGCACTGGCCCGTTCAAGGTCAAGGAATGGGTGCGCGGCAGCCACGTCGAATATCTGCGCAACGACGCCTACTGGAATCCCGGATTGCCTTACCTCGACCGTCTGGTGATCCGCTGGTGGCGCGACCCGGCGTCGCGTTCGGCGGCGTTCGAGGCGGGCCAACTGGATATCGGAACATTCAACCCGATCCCGATGCCCGACATCGCGCGGCTGACTCAAGGTGGCAAGATCGTCGCCGAGACAAAGGGCTATTCCAACTCGGCCTGGGTGACGACCATCGAATTCAACCAGCGCCGCGAAATTTTCAAGAAGCGTGAGGTGCGGCAAGCCCTGATGCACGGCATCGACCGGCAGTTCATCGCCGAGACCATCTTCTTCGGGCGCGCTCATCCCTCGATCGGCGCCGTTCCCTCGTCCAACTCGATTTTCTTCGCCAAGGATGCCCAAGACTATCCGTTCGACGTCAAGAAGGCGGCCGCGATGCTCGATGCCGCGGGCTATCCGGTGAAGGGCGGCTCCCGGTTCAAACTGAGCCTGTTGTCGGCTGGCTGGTTTGAGGAGAACGTCAAGATCGGCCAGTACGTCAAGCAGGCCTTCGAGGATCTCGACATCACCGTTGATCTGTCGGTGCCCGACCGCGCCACGTCGCTCAAGCGTATCTATACCGACTATGATTATGACGTGGCGATATCCAACAATTCGGGCAGTATCGAGCTGATTCCGAGCACGACGCAATATTATACGACCGACGGCATCGTCAAAGGGGCCGCGTTCCGCAACGCCACCGGCTATTCCAATCCGAAGCTCGATGAACTCGTCGCCAAAATGACGGTCGAAACCGATGAGGCGAAACGCATTGCGCTGGCCAAGGATTTCGATCGTCTCGCTAGCATCGAGGCGCCGCTCTTGCCAATGGTGGATCTCGAGCCGGTGACGATCGCCCGCGCTGACGTCCGCAGCCACTCCACGACGGCGGACTTCATGGGCGAAAGCTGGGCCGAAATCTGGCTCGATCGCTAGGCGGAGGATACGCGTGCGTCGGATCGTCATTCGCCGGCTCGCCCAGATCATCCCGCTGATCTTCGCGGTCATTGTGCTCAATTTCGTGTTGATCCATCTCGCGCCCGGCAGCCTGTTTGACGTCATGACGGCCGAGCAACAGGTCACGGACCCCGCGATGCTGGATCAGCTGCGCCATACTTACGGGGTCGATCAGCCGACCTGGGTGCAGCTTGCGAAATATATCTGGTCCGTGATGCGGTTCGACCTGGGCTTTTCCTATCGGCAGAACGCGCCGGTGCTCGACGTCATCCTGCAGCAACTGCCAGCCACGCTGATCCTGATGCTGTCCGCGACCGCCGTCGCGCTTCTCGTCGGCGTCACCGCCGGCGTGCTGGCCTCGGTCAAGGTCAACAGCATCTGGGACAATCTGATTTCGCTCGGCGCGGTGTTCTTCTTCGCAGCGCCGAGCTTCTGGCTTGGCATCATGATGACGGTGCTGTTCGCGGTGAAGTTTGGCTGGTTTCCGGTCGGCGGCATGCGGACGATCGGCGCGGACCATGGTGCGTTCGCGGACGCGCTGGACGTGATGCATCATCTGGTGCTTCCCGCTACCGCGCTCGGCCTGTTCTATGCGGCCACCTATGCGCGGGTGATGCGCGCGTCGATGCTGGAGGTCTTCCGACTCGACTTCGTTCGCACCGCGCGTGCCAAGGGCTTGTCTTTCGGCCGTGTCCTCCTTGCCCATGTGATGCGCAATGCACTGCTGCCGATCATCACGCTGCTCGGCCTGCAGCTCGGCACCATGCTGGGGGGCAGCGTCGTCATCGAGGCGGTGTTCAGTTGGCCCGGCATCGGAAGCCTGCTGTTCGACAGCGTGATGAGCCGCAATTTCCCGATGGTGCTCGGCGTTCTCGTGCTGGGCTCGGTGCTGGTGGCGGTCTGCAACGCAACGGTCGATCTTTTGTACATGCGGCTCGATCCGCGCATTCGGGCGAGGTGATCGATGCTCGCCCTCGCGATCGACTTTGCCCGCCGCTTTGCCCGCAACCGTGCGGCGCTGGTCGGTTTCGTCCTGGTCATCGCGGTGATCGGAATTGCGCTTTCGGCACCCTGGCTGTTTCCGCGTAACCCGCTGCGCATCGTCGGCCGCCCGGAGATCTGGCCGTTTACGACGTCGCGCTATCTGCTCGGAACCGATTCGCTTGGCCGCGACATTGCCGCGATGATCGCCTACGGGGCGCGGACGACGCTATTGATCGGGCTGTGCGCCAGCCTGACCGCGACCATCATTGGCATCAGCGTTGGCGCCACGGCAGCCTATTTCGGCGGCTGGGTCGACGAAATCCTGATGCGGCTGACGGAACTGTTTCAGACGATCCCGAACCTGATCTTCGTCCTGACCATCGTCTCGATCCTGGGGCAGAAAATCGAATACGTCACCATCGCGGTCGGGATCGTGACCTGGACTCCGATCGCGCGATTGACGCGGGCGGAATTCATGTCACTGCGCGACCGCGAGTTCGTCCAGGCGTGTCGTTCGATGGGTATGGGGAATCTTCGCATCATGTTCGGCGAGATCCTGCCAAATGCGCTGCCGCCAGTCATCGTGCTGTCCTCGCTGGTGATTGCCGGTGCAGTGCTGTTCGAGTCCGCGGTGTCCTTTCTCGGCCTTGGTGACCCCAACGTGTCGAGCTGGGGCGGGCTGATCGGCGACGGCCGTACCTTGATCCGCACCTCCTGGTACATCTGCGCGGTGCCGGGCATGGCCATCATGCTGACCGTGCTGGCGCTCAACCTGGTCGGCGACGGTCTCAACGATGCGCTCAACCCCAAACTTCGGGATCGCTGACGTGGCCGCAGACCCTGGTCTCAACCGCCCGCCGGTCCTGGCGATCGACAAGCTCCAGGTGTCGCTGTTCACGCGGCGCGGCGTGCTGCCGGCGGTCGACGGATTGTCGCTGGATGTTGCGCCCGGCGAGACGGTCGCGATCGTCGGCGAGTCCGGGTGCGGCAAATCACTGGCTGCATTGGCAGTCATGCGTCTCTTGCCCGAGCCGCCCGCAAGGATTGTCGGCGGTGGGGTTCGTTTCATGGGCCGGGATCTGGCGGCCTTGTCCGAGCGCGAGATGCAGCGGGTGCGGGGCAAGGACATCTCGATGATCTTCCAGGACCCGATGACCTCGCTCGATCCGGTCCTGACCGTCGGTGACCAGCTCATCGAGGCGATCCGGCAGCATACCGAGGCCTCGTGGCGGGAAGCCGCCAACCGCGCCGTGGAGCTGTTGCGGCAGGTGCGAATCCCCGATGCCGAACGGAGGCTCGACGATTATCCGCATCAGATGTCCGGCGGCATGAGCCAGCGCGTGATGATCGCCATGGCGATCGCCTGCGGGCCGCAGCTCCTGATTGCCGACGAGCCGACCACGGCCCTCGACGTCACGGTGCAGGCGCAGATTCTCGAGTTGCTGAAGGAACTGCAGACGAGGTCGGGCATGGGGCTGATCATCATCACCCATGATCTCGGCGTTGTCGCCGAGACGGCCGACCGCGTCGTGGTGATGTATGCTGGCCGCAAGGTCGAGGAGGCGAGGGTCGGGGCGCTGTTCGACCGGCCCTTGCATCCCTATACGCGCGGCCTATTGGGCGCGACGCCGTCCGCCATTCGCCGCCGTGGCGGTCGCCTGGCCGAAATCGCCGGTAGCGTGCCGGCTCTCTCGGATCTGCCGGCCGGCTGCGCATTCCAGAATCGCTGTCCCGACGTATTTGATCGCTGCCGCGCCGAACGTCCAGCCCTTGCGACATTGCTGCCGCAGCAGTCCGCGGCCTGTTTCGCCGCCGAAAAGGAGTTGTCGCGCAATGTCGCTGCTATCGGTGCGTAGTCTCTGCGTCCAGTATCAGAGTGCCCGGGGCACCGTCCGCGCAGTCGACGACGTGAGCTTCGACCTCGATGCTGGCGAGACAGTTGGACTGGTCGGCGAGTCCGGCTGCGGCAAGTCGACCTTGGGCAAAGCCATCATGCGGCTGGTCCCGAGTTCCGACGGCTTCGTCGTGCTCGACGGCGAGAATCTGACGGAGATGCATCCCCGCGCGCTGAAAGCGGCCCGCAGGAAGATCCAGATGATCTTTCAGGACCCCTATAGCTCGCTCAATCCGCGGCATGATATCGGTACCATCGTCGGTCAGCCGCTCAGTGTTGCCGGCTGGTCGCGCCGCGATACCCGTGACCGTGTCGCAGAGCTGATGGGGCAGGTTGGACTTCCGGCGGAGGCGGTGTGGCGCTATCCGCACGAGTTTTCCGGCGGCCAGCGCCAGCGCATCGGCATCGCCCGCGCGCTCGCGCTCAGCCCCAAGGTCATCATTTGTGACGAGCCGGTATCGGCGCTCGACGTGTCGGTCCGCGCCCAGGTGATCAACCTGCTTAAGGATCTGCAGCAGAAGACCGGCGTAGCCTATTTGTTCATCTCTCACGACCTTTCGGTGGTCGAGCATATCTCCGACCGGCTGATGGTAATGTATCTCGGCCGCATCGTCGAAAGCGGCCGTGGCGAGGACGTCTGGCAGCAGCCGGTCCATCCCTACACCCGCGCGCTGCTGGCGGCGGCCCCGGTCGCCGATCCGCGGCTGGCGCGGAGCCGGACCAAGGACGTGCTGCAAGGCGAATTGCCGAGTCCGCTCGACCCGCCACCGGGCTGCAGCTTCAACACCCGCTGCCCGATGGCGCAGGACCGTTGCCGGCAGGAGCGACCAATCCTCCGAAGCGTGGCGGGCGGACGCATGGTCGCCTGCCACTATGATCTTCTCGAGCAGCATGCTGCATCTTTACCCGCGGTGTGCGTCGCCAGTTGACCCGATAAAGAGGGAGTCTTTGCGAATGCGTTGGCACAATCTGGGCGATCTGGTCGATCGCGAACGGAGCCTCGACAAGGATGCGGTGATCGATCTGGTCGATCCCGCCAGACCGTGCGTCTACACGCATCGGGAGATCGACCGGCTTGCCAACGGGGTCGCGAAACACCTCGCCGATAAAGGCTTTGAGCGCGGAGCCCACGTCGCCATCGTTTCGTTCAACCGTGCCGAATACATCATCACCTATTTCGGCATCATGCGCGCCGGCTGCGTCGCAGTGCCGATCAATATCAAGCTGGCGCGCGACACCATCGACTATGTGATGGACGACGCCAAGATCGCGCTGGCCTTCGTCGACGCCGCGAACCGGCCCTTGGTACGTGACTGCATTCCCGTGATCGATTTCGACGACGCCGGCCCGGGCGGCTTTGCCGCGGCCATCGCGCCGGCCGAGTTCACGAGCGTCACGGCGGGGCCGGACGAGGTCGGCCAGATGCTCTACACGTCGGGATCGACCGGCCGACCAAAGGGCGTGCCGCTGTCGCATTATGGCCAGCTCTGGGCGCTCTCCACCCGCACCAGCGGGGCGCTCAACGAGAATGAGCGCTACGTCATCGCGCAGCCGCTGTTCCACATGAATGGGCTGTTTGCGACCAAGACCATCTTCGCCACCAATGCATCGATGGTGCTGCTGCCGGCGTTCGAAACCCGCAGCTACATCGAGGCGATCGCCAAGTACAACGTCACGGCAGCAACCGCAGTGCCGACGATGTGGGCGCGCGTGGTGAAGGAGACGGATCTTCTCAAGCAGCATGACATCACCTCGATCCGGCGCCTGATGCTCGGCTCGGCGCCGATGACCATGGGCCTTTGGGATAAGATCAAGCAGGCGCTGCCGAACGTCACGATGTCGATCGGCTACGGCACCACCGAAGCCGGGCCTGCGGTGTTCGGGCCGCACCCGAAGGGAATCCCGACGCCGCCATTGGCGCTCGGCTGTCCGATCCGTCTCGAGGACATCAAGCTGGTCAACGGCACCGAGAACGAAGGCGTGCTGCTGATGCGCAATCCGGCACTGATGAGCCACTACCATAACCTTCCGCAGCAGACAGCGAAGGCCATCGTCGACGGCTGGTACCACAGCGGCGATGTGATGCGACGCGACGAGAACGGCTTCTTCTATTTCGTCGGGCGCGCCGACGACATGTTCGTCTGCTCCGGCGAAAACATCTATCCAGGCGAAGTGGAGAAGCTGCTGGAGCGCCATCCGCAGGTGCAGCAGGCGGTGGTGGTGCCGCTGCCGGACGAAGAGCGCAGCCAGGTGCCGGTCGCCTTCATCGTGACCCGCGCCGACGCCAGGCCGAGCGTCGAGGAGATCCGCAAATTCAGCATCGCCAATGGCCCAGCCTACCAACACCCGCGGCGAATCCAGTTCGTCAATGAATTGCCGTGGGCCGGCACGAACAAGATTGACCGCAAGACCCTGATCGACCGAGCTCGGAGCCTGGAAGCGACGCGGGGCTGGTCGGCATGACCGCCCTGTCGGGAAGAACCGCGCTGGTGACTGGAGCGAGCCGCGGCATCGGCCGGGCTATCGCGCGAAGGCTAGCGCGCGACGGCGCTACCGTTGCTGTGCACTACCATTCCCAGGCAGACGCAGCGAACGCCACGGTGACCGAAATCATCGCTGCAGGCGGCACCGCCTTCGTCATCCAGGCCGATCTGTCTGCACCCGGCGGCGCGACGTCGTTGGCGAAGCTCTTCACCGCGGAACTGACCGAGCGATACGCTGCGCCCGGTTTCGACATTCTCGTCAACAATGCCGGTCTGAGCAAACGCGCCACCATCGAGGAGATCACCGAGGACGATTTCGAGCTGCTGCTGCAGACCAACCTGAAATCGCCGTTCTTCCTGATCAAGGCGCTGCTGCCGCATCTGCGTACGGGCGGGCGCATCATCAATATCTCGTCGATGGGAACGCGCGCGGCCTTCCCGGCGATGGCGGCCTACGCGCCGGCAAAAGCGGGACTGGAGGCGCTGACCCGGCTGCTCGCAGTTCATCTCGGCAGCCGCCAGATCACCGTAAATTCGGTTTTGCCGGGCGCCACCGCCACAGACATGAACGCCAACGCGCGCGATCCAGTCGGCAGTCGCGCGATCGCCGCGACCATCGCGCTCGGTCGCGTCGGCCAGCCCACAGATATTGCCGGCGTGGTCGCATTCCTTGCCTCCGACGACGGCGGCTGGGTCACCGGTCAACAGATCGACGCCAGCGGCGGCCAGCGGCTGTAACGTCGGCCTTCACCAGTCAACCATCCGCAAAGGTTAACGCGCGTGGGTAGCAGCGATCTGCTACGGGCCATCGCGTGGGCATGCGCATTTGCCGCGGTTTTGCGCAGCCCTGGCATCTTTTTGTGCTCGCGATAGCGCTCTCCTCGCAATAGCATTGCTTGTCACGGCGACGGATTGGAGGAAATTTTCTTCATCCAGCTTGATTGGAGGCCAAGATGCTCGACGAGTTCGATCGCAAGATTCTGGCGACGCTGCAGGTTGACAGCAGCCTTTCAATGCAGGAGATCGCCGACCGCGTCGGGCTCAGCTCCACCCCTTGCTGGCGCCGAATCCAAAAGCTTGAAAGCTCGGGCTACATCAAACGCCGTGTGGCCCTGCTTGACGCGGAGAAGCTCGACCTCGGCGTCAGCGTCTTCATCGCGGTCAAGACCAACCAGCACAATGCCGAATGGGTTCAGCGGTTTCGGAAAATCGTGGTCAGCTTTCCGGAGGTCGTCGATTTCTACCGGCTGAGCGGAGACGTCGACTACCTGATCCGCGCGGTGGTGTCCGACATTCGTGCCTATGACGATCTTTACCAGCGATTGATCGCCAAGATCGATCTCCACGATGTGTCGTCGATGTTCACGATGGAGCAGATCAAATCGACCACCGAGTTGCCGCTCGCCAATGCCGCGACCAGACCCGGCCGGCATGAGGCCCAGACCGTGCGGCACTCGCTCGCCCCATCATGACCGAGATATGCTTGCGAACCATCTAGAGCACGATGGGATTAGGTTGAATCGCCATCGCACTCTAGGTTTTTGATTGAGCATGATCTTTTCGGAAAACCGCGACTTACTTTTCCGGATCATGCTCTAGCGTTCGCCGAGCACGGGTCCTTCGCCGGTAAAGGCTACAAGAACATTTTCCGTCAGGCGTGACAGGTCATTGTCACAGCCATTCCACGCTAGCGCGCCGCCATAGGTGATCGAACCGACGGAAAAAACCCAGCCGCCGCCGTCGATTGGAAACAGGACCATATCCGCTCTCACCATATCCGGCCGCTGCGCGCCGCCCTGGTCGGGCAACGACAGCGTCAGATCCTCGATGACGAGTTGATATTCGTTGCCGAGCCCTGTCGATGTGCCAAGCAGGTAGGCATGTTCGGGGCTTCCAAGCGCGATATCGAATCGATCGACCTCATCGCCGACGGCGCCGCCGAGGACATGGCCGTAATCGCCGACAATCGTTTCGGATACGCCGTCGAACAGTTTTACCGCCGGTGTTCCGCCGGCGAAGTCGGGCGCGATCGTCTCGGCCGCGAAATCCTCGCTGAGCTTCCAGGCGGCCCAACCGAACAGCGCCGGACTCGTTCCTGCGTGCCATGCCGCAATCGAATCCACGGACGGCTGCGCCAGATGCAGCGTCGGCGAATCGATCTTGCCGTTATAGCGCTGCAACGGCGATCCGGTCGGGTCGATGCCGGATGCGGCGAGCAGCAGTCTGTCAGCGGTGGCAGATGCGCCTGTCGCGGCCGAGATAGTTTGGTGGGCGTTGATCTTGCCGTCGAGCCGCTTCAGGTCGATCGACGCCGTGCCGTCTCCGATCGTAACCAGGATCGAATACCAGTGCTTGGCGACCAGCACGCCTGACATGGTGACGAGCGTCTCATCCCTCACACGAAGCGCGAGCCTACCCGCCGCGATCACCAGCGCGATATCGCCGAGCGACCAGATCGCCTGAGGTGTCTCGCGGTCCGGCACCGTCGGCCATGCCCAGCAATGAATGCTTATCGCGCGGCCGCCGATCGCGGTGGGTAGAGGGAGCTTCGCATATGATCCGATCATCGTCGACTGCAGACGGCCGGGAACGGTCCTGTCGAGTACGGATGAAAAGTCGACCACCCGTCCTTCGCGATGGCCGGCTTGTCCCGGGCCCGAGACCAGCCGCACCAGAGTGGCCCGGACCTCCTTGTGCGGGGTGCTGATGGCGAGCCGCGCGACGTCGCCAGGCTTGCAGGACCATTCTTCGAAATAGGCTTGAATATCCATCTGAGGCGCCTCCAGCTACGAAAATGCCGGTCCGAAAATCGGCGTGGCGTCTGAACTTTCGCGTATCTTTGCAGATCGATCCGGATCGGCGAGGGCTCGCCCCGCCTTTCTGGAGTCGCGGAGCAACAACACTGGAGCGAAGGGCAGGCGCCCTCGATGGTGATCGTCCGCGGTCCTGCTACTGCGCCTGCAGAAACCGTTCACCCATCATGAGGGTACCGTCAGTGTAGCCGGTTCCCAGTTGACGCGCGGTCTCGGTGTCCGCGTGCGATGCGATCCAGGCCGTCAGTAGCATTCGTCGCAGCATGACGAAGACCGGCAGCATCGCCTCGTCCTCTTTCGACAACGATGCGACCGTTCGATATCCGCCCAGCCAGGCGGCCTGCAGCTCAGCCACGATCGGCTGATGCTCCATGAAACTCACGGCCGCAGCGAAATCGTAGAAGAACCAGGAAAAACCGCAGTCGTCGAAGTCGATGATGCCGAGCCTCTCGCCGTCAACGAGCAGATTGGCCAGGCGCAGGTCGGCGTGGACAAGGCCGAACCGATCGCCGTCCTGGCCATACGCGCCGATGCGCTGCGCGATCGTGTCGGCGACCCTCTGCAGGAGTTGTCTGCCGGCATTCGCAAGGCCTGCTCCTGCGCGCCAGTCACCCCAGAGCGGTCGTGCGCCCAGCATGGCGTCGAAGTCCCAGACCTTGCGCTGAAAGGCAGATGGTCTTTTCCATGAGCGGCTGTGCTGGTGAAGCCGCGCGGTCAGACCGCCAAGTTTTTCGAACCACGCGGGCAGCGCGGCCGACGGGTCCGGCTCTTCCCCGCTCATATGATCGAAAGCGACCACCTGCCGCATCGATCCGCAAAGAAGCAGCGGGCAGAGCGGCAAGCCGTCGCGGTCAGGACGCGGTTCTGGCGTTACGATCACAGGATCTGCGATCAGTTCGGAAATCCACGCAAGCTCGGAGAGAATCTCCGCCGGCGAGTGATAGCCGATACGATGCACGCGCAGGACGAGCCTCTGACCGGACATCGGATCATGTGCGAGAAAGGTGGTGTTTTCGGAATGGCTGAGGAATGCGAGCGTCGCCTGCGCGGACATTCCCCAGCGAGGGAGAACGGCCTCCAGTTCGGCTCGCATGGTCTCCAGAATGGCAGCGGTCATCATCACCGGACGAGCGGTTCCAATGCTGGTATTCCGTTCAAGTCAGATCAGGCTGATCATAAGCCGTCTGCGCCGAACTGCTGTTCTGGCTGTCCACCATTTCGTGTGCTGCACACTGGAAAGGCGTGCTGCCTCGCAGTTGAGCGGCGCATTCCGAACGGCTTCGACCTCGATGAGGCGAGAGCCGATCGTCGGGAGCGTCAGCAACGTAATCGTGGAGCAGCAGGATTCAGGCGGTCGTGCGGTTTGGTCTACGCTTTGCAGGTTGCCCGAGACGATGGAAACGGCTGAGCGCCCTCGCGGCCTTACGAGCAGTTTCAGCGTTGGCGAAATGATCGAGGGATACCAAATGATCAACCGCAGAGATTTGATGTTGGGTGGGCTTGCCGGCGCCGCAGCGTTTGGCTTCGGGAGGGTCAATCCCGACTTTCTCGTGAACTCCGCTTTCGCAGCCGAAGGCAAGACACTGCGCTTTCTTGGCGCGGAAGCGCTCACGGGCAATTGGGACCCGACCACGCACACCAATCTCGGCCAGCTGATCGTTGAAGGATTCGTCTTCGGTTATTTGACGCGGGCGCCGATGAAGCCGGAGAAGCCGGACGAACTGGTGTTCGAGCTCGCTGAATCGATGAAGCCGATCGACACCTACACAATGGAAGTCAAGCTGCGGCAAGGCGTCAAGTTTCACGACGGCTCGCCCTTCACGGCCACGGACGTCAAGGCCACCTACGAATATGGCTGCCAGCCCGATCGCCCGGCGCAATGGTATCCGGGCCTCGTCACGGTCGACGTTGTGGATGACTTCACCTGCCGTATCAACACCAAGGCGCAGGGCTATCCGGCAGCGCTCTACTATTATCTCTCGTCGTTCCTCCCGATCCTGTCGGCCAAGGACGTTGCCAACAAGGCGCATTTGTCGGCGCGCATGAACGGCACCGGCCCCTACAAATATGTCGAGCAGAAGGGCGATACGACCATCCTGACGGCGAACACGGGCTTCTTCCTCGGCGCGCCCAAGATCCCGGGCGTCGAGTATCATTTCGTCGGCGACACTACCACGCGAACGCTCTCGCTTCTGAACGGCGAGGCGGACATCATCGAGCGGCTCGAACAGGAACAGGTCGAGACCATCGCAAAGGACGCGCGTTTCAACATCCACAAGGCAGTCTCGGTCGAGAACAAGTATCTGTTCTTCCGCTGCTCGAAGAAGCCGTTTGATGACCCGCGCGTGCGCCTGGCGGCATGTCACTCGATCGACCGCAAGCAGGTCCTCGACATCCTCGGCGTTTCCGGAACCTATTCCAAGGCGCACATTTCGCCGGTGAAGTTCGGCTACACCGAAGTGGCCGATTATCCGGAGTTCGATCCCGACAAGGCGCAGAAGCTGCTCGCGGAGGCCGGCTTCCCGAAAGGCGCAGGTTTGCCCGAATTGACCTATTACACCTCGGTCGGCTTCTACCCCAAGACGAAGGAATATGCCGAGCTGATCACGGGCATGCTTCAGGAGCAGGGGTTCAAGGTCAATCTCCAGACTCTCGAAGTCGCGGCCTGGGGCAACCTGCTTTACGACAAGCCCGGCGGCGGCGAGGGCAACATGATCGATTGCGGCTGGTGCACCGGATCGCCCGAACCCGATCTGGTGCTGCGTACGCATTTCCACTCCTCGTCCAAGCGCATCACCGGGATCGTCGACAAGGAGATCGATGCGGTGCTCGACAAGGAGCGCAACGCCACCAGCATCGAGGAGCGCAAGAAGATCATTCAGACCGAGACGCTTCCGACCATCGCCAAGAAGGCGCCGGCGCTTGCGCTGTTCACGTCGGTCTTCATTCATGCCTACAGCAAGAAGCTCGACGGCCTCTACATCTATCCGAATGGGATGCAGGATATGACCAAGGCCACACTGGCCTGACGATGGCTCCGGCAGGTCGGCTCTCGCGCCCCGGCCTGCCGGACGCCCTGTTACATGAAACGCAAGGTAGCTTGTCTCGATGTTGATCCTGGAATTCCTGGTCAAGCGGATCGCGCAGGGCATGCTGATCGTTTTTATCACCTCGCTGATCATCTTTACATTGCTGCGCGTGGTTCCCGGCGATCCGGTACGTCTGATTGTCGGCGGCATGGCGCCGCCCGACGTCGTCGAGAGGGTGGCGACCAAGATGGGGCTGCGCGATCCGATCATCGTGCAGTATGGCCGCTATATGCGGGGCCTGCTGCAAGGCGATCTCGGGCAATCCTATCTGCGGCCGCGCAGCGGCATGATCGCGACCGGCGGACAGTATGTCGATCCGACCAAGTCGGACATGGCGCCCGTGATCGAGCTCATTCTCGAGAGGCTGCCGTTCACGCTGCAATTGGGCGGCATGGCGCTGTTGTTCGCGCTGTTGATTTCGTTCCCGATCGGGGTCGGCGGCGGATTGCATC
>Ga0137403_10003917_pt1 | contig 17702 bp, 14 predicted proteins | sample CZOMad2_1_16fung_FD_122057 | JGI IMG/M metagenome (GOLD analysis project Ga0137403, IMG submission 122057) | Vadose zone soil fungal communities from Angelo Coast Range Reserve, California, USA - CZOMad2_1_16fungal (Hybrid Assembly) | ecosystem: Environmental > Terrestrial > Soil > Vadose zone...
CACTCGAACATATCGAACCGGTCAAAGGGAAAGCTGAAATTTTCGCTCGAGCTTTCGAGCAGCGCCGTGTATTCGAACCCGTATGTCAGCCGAAACGCGCCGTTATGGAAAAAATCGTCGCCCAGCCAGGTATCGCCCATGCAAGCCTGTTCAGAAACGGCTTTCAGTGCGGGGTGCGGATTCACCATGCCCATGGTCACCAGGTATCCGGGATAAGAGATCCCGTTCATCCCGACGCGCCCGTTATTTTTCGCTACGTTTTTGACGAGCCAATCGATGGTGTCGTAGGTGTCCGTGCTCTCGGTGACGCCCTTCGCGTCTCCGGGGTCTGGCGCGGTGTGTAACATTTCGAATTTACCTTCAGAGCCGTAACGCCCGCGAATGTCCTGAAATACAAAAATATACCCGTCGGCGTACATGTCCGAATAGCGGTACAGGCCATTGCTCATTCCCTTGTCTGGCGCGGAAATTCCGTACGGTGTGCGATCCAACAAAATCGGCAGCGGCTCTTTCGCGTCCTTCGGCGTGTAAATTTCCGTGTGCAGTCTCACGCCATCGCGAACGGGAATCATGACCTCGCGCTTGTCGAATATTTTGGCAAGGTCGGCGCGCTTGTCCTGCTGGGCAAACGCCGGCGGCGCGTAAGAAATCGCAATCGCGAACATGCAAAGGAAAGGCGCGGAGGCCAGGCGGCGAAGCGATGACATAGGAGACAACTCCTTTGTAAACTACGATGAAAGACAAACACAAGAGCAGAACACCGTTAAAAACCCGCAAAGGATATCATGTAGCCGGCGGGTATCCGGCTTAATCTGGAGAACATTACTTGTCGGAGCGGGGAAGCTCGACGCGGAATTTATGTCAGACAAAGCTTGGGAACTGACACATTCAGTAGAGATGGACGCGAGCCTGACTTTCGCATGGAATTATTGGACGAATGTCGCTAATTGGGAAGACCCGCCCGCAAAATTTGAATTAGACGGACCATTCGCGGCCGGATCGCACGGGACAACCCGTTTGCCGGGACAAGAACCGTTGCACTGGCTTCTCCGAGCGGTCACTCCTCCCAATACGGCCATGATCGATTTGCAATTGGAGGGAGCAGTGCTGTCTTTCGAATGGCGATTTGACCCGTTGACAGACCAACGGACCCGTCTTACGCAGCGAGTTGTCTTGAAAGGCGAGAATGCGGCAACGTTTCGCGCGCAGGTGGAATCCACTTTTTCGTCAAGCCTGCCCGACGGCATGAAAAAGCTCGCGCGTGCGATAGCCGATGCCGAAAGCAGAACCAAAGACTCCAGGTAGAAGGGGACAATGAAGACGCGCCCAAGTCGTCTAAAAGAGAATCGACCGCACGATTTCCGCCAGAGCGTTGCCCAATCTTAGGTGCTGATCCGCATCAAGATGTACGCCATCGATGTCACTGGTGCTCGTGACCGTCTGCGCGTCAAAAAAGTGGCATCCGAGGCTCGCAGCTAGTTGCGCATAGGCCTCTGCCAGTCCCGCGCATTTCAGGTCGGCGCCACGAAACTTTTCCGCCATGCTTCCGCGCGGATTGCGAATTTGCGGTGGGCAGACCAACAAAATCGGGGGCACAGGCATTCCGGGCTCGATGGGCGCCTTACGAATCTCGTTGACAAGCACCGCCATCCCTTGAGCGGCTGACCAGGCGTCGTTATAAGGGTGCGAGAATTGAAAATCATTGGTTCCAAGCATGAGAATGACGAGCGACAGCGGCGAATTAATTTCAATGCGTTGCGCAAGACCATCAAGTCCTTTTCGCCCAGGCTTGAAAGGGTCATCCCATACGCTACGCCTGCCATTTAGACAATCTTCAATCAGCCTCAGCTTGTGGCCGGAGGCGTTGAGCTTGTTCTCGACCACGCCCGGCCAGCGCTCGTCAAAAGGCAATCGATTGCGGGTGTTGGGGATGATGCCCCAGGTTAGAGAATCGGCGTAAACCAGAATGTGATTCATAGGGATACGGCCGGTAGTCTATCGCGTTCATAGTTTGATTCGATAGGAGGATTGCTCCGGAAAAATGCACTCTTGATTGCTTAGTGCATGGCGAAAAGTCAGATGACCAATGGTCGGGTAACTGACTGACCTAAAAACCCGCATCGGCGCTGGCCCGCGCGCCCCACCTTTGATAAACTATTGTTGCAACGCCACACCTGAGAATTCCTGATCCGGGTATGCCTGGGTCGCATTGATTAAAGGGAGATTCATAAAGGCTGCTGGTTGTTCCAGCAGCTATTTTTGTCTCTAACCCGTGACCGCTTCGCGGTCACGCTTGAAAGAACACGAAAGCGGAGTCATGAATCACAAAGTACGCAATATCGCCATCATCGCCCACGTCGACCACGGCAAAACCACGCTGGTGGATGCCATGCTTCGGCAGAGCGGCATTTTTCGCGCCAACGAAGCTGTCGTCGAGCGCGTGATGGATTCGAATGATCTGGAACGCGAGCGAGGCATCACGATTCTCGCCAAGAACACGGCGCTGTTTTTTCACGACACGAAAATCAATATCGTCGACACGCCTGGCCACAGTGACTTTGGCGGCGAAGTGGAACGCGCGCTGCGCATGGTGGACGGCGTCGTCTTGCTGGTCGACGCCAGCGAAGGCCCACTGCCGCAAACGCGCTATGTTCTGCAAAAGGCGCTGGCTGCGAAACTGCCGCCCGTGGTCGTTTTGAACAAAATTGATCGCACGGACGCACGGCCCAAGGAAGTCCTCGACGAAATCTACGACCTCTTCATTGACCTCGATGCCACGGAAGATCAGCTCGATTTCCCCGTCATCTACACGAACGCGCGCGAAGGCGTCGCGCACCGCACTCCGGGCGATAGTTCCAAGGACCTGCTGCCATTGTTCGAAACGATTGTGGAGCGTATTCCTGTTCCTGCGGGCGATCCTGCGGCAACTCTCCAGCTTCAGGTAATGAACCTCGACTACAGTGAATTCCTGGGCCGCATCGCCATCGCGCGCGTCTTCAACGGCACTCTGCAGCGCGGAACGGAAGTCGGCATCAGCAAGCTCGATGGCAAACTGCAATCTACAAAAATTACAAAACTGTTCACCTTTCGCGGACTCGATCGCGACGAAGCAGAGCAGGTGCAGGCAGGCGATATCGTTGCGCTTGCGGGCGTTGAAGGCATCCAGATCGGCGAAAGCATCACCGATCTTTCGAATCCCGCGCCGCTTGAGCCGCTGATCATTGACGAACCGACGTTGGCGATGATTTTTACCGTCAATTCCAGTCCTCTCTCGGGACGCGAAGGAAGCTATCTGACGTCGCGCGACTTGCGCGATCGTCTGCAAAAAGAGCTGCTTACCAATGTTTCGATTCGCGTCGAGGACACCGACACTCCCGAATCGTTTCGCGTGCTCGGCCGCGGTGAGTTGCAGCTCGCAATTCTGATTGAAACCATGCGGCGCGAAGGTTTTGAGTTGATGGTCGGCAAACCGGAAATCGTTGTGCGCACCGAAAACGGCAAAAAGCTCGAACCCCAGGAACGCCTGGTCATCGACGTCGCCGATAACTTCATCGGCATCATCATGGAAACGCTTGGCAGCCGCCGCGGCGAAATGGTGAAGATGAGCAATCACGGTTCGGGCCGCGTGCGCATGGATTTTCGCATTCCGTCTCGCGGATTGATTGGGCTACGTAGCCAGCTTCTGACCGACACGCGCGGCACGGCGCTGATCCATTCGATCTTCGATGACTGGATCGAATACGGCGGCGAAATGGCCCTGCGTCCCACCGGCGCCTTGGTCGCCGATCGCGCCGGGGTTTCCACTGCTTATGCGCTTTGGAATATTCAGGAGCGCGGCGAACTTTTTGTGGGACCGACCATCGACGTTTACGAAGGCATGATCGTCGGCGAAAATTCCCGCGAACAGGACATGGAAGTGAACGTCACGCGCGAAAAGAAACTGACGAACATGCGCTCTTCCAGCGCGGATGAAGCCATCCGCCTGATTCCGCATCGCGAGTTGAGCCTCGAACAAGCTATCGAATTTATCGCTGACGATGAGTTCGTGGAAATTACGCCGAAGTCCATCCGCCTGCGCAAAAAGGTTCTGCAGGCCAATAAGCGCCCCCGTCGCTGGCAGGAAATTCGCGCCAGCCAGGAAGCCGCTGGCTAGCTCTTTCGCGTACAATGGTGCTGAATCTCAGGGGTTCACGGCTTCGGCCGTGAGTTTGACAAAAGTCTCGGCCAATTCCGCCAATATGCGATACAGTGTCGCGCAATCGTCTTCGCGCAACAAATGGAATACAGCTGTGTTTCATTCTTAAAACTACTAGAGACGGGAGCGAACTTTCTCCGGCCCAGATGACAACATCAATGGAAGCGAAGAAGGTAAGAAACGGCTACGAATCTCCATGCGCCGTCGTCGCCACGGCCACGGCGGTGCCGCCGCATACGATTACCCGCGAAGATGTGAAGTACTACATGGGCCGTGTGTTCGATATTCCAGAGCGCCGCCTCGAAGCGATGATGTCCATCGTGGACAACGCGCAAGTCCACACCCGCCACGTTCTTTTTCCGATTGATTACACGGTTGAGCCGCGTTCGCTCGAAAAAACGAATCTGGAGTACATGCAGCACGCCATCGAACTGGGCCAACGCGCCGCGGAAGAATGCCTGAGGCGCGCGGGAATGACCGCTCGGGATATCGATCTGATCATCACCGTGTCCTGCACCGGGTTCATGATTCCCTCGCTCGATGCGCACCTGATTAACCTCATGGGCTTTCGCCCCGATGTGCGTCGCATGCCGTTTACGGAACTCGGCTGCGCCGCTGGCGCGATGGCCCTGGGCCGCGCTTCCGATTATTTGCAATCGCACGCCGATGGCAACGCGCTGATCATTTCCGTCGAGTTGCCCTCGCTCACCTTTCAACGCAAGGATATTTCGCAGGCGAATCTGATCTCCTCGATTTTGTTTGGTGATGGTGCGGCTGCGGTGATCATCAGCCGCAATGAAAGCGCTGCTGGGCCACGCATTCTCGCTTCGGAAACCTACACCTTTCCCGATTCCCTTGGCGCAATGGGATTCGATTTGAAGGATTCCGGCTTTCACATCCTGCTTGCGAAAGATGTGCCGGAAATGATTGGCGCAAAAATCGAAGGACTTGTTGATGGTTTCTTGTCGCGTCACGGCCAGACGCGCGACGCGATTCGCGGTTGGATTCTGCATCCCGGTGGCTCTCGTTTGTTGAGCAACGTCGAGAAGGAACTCGGCCTCAGCAAATGCGACACACAGCCCTCGTGGGATATTTTGGGCACCGTCGGAAATCTTTCCAGCGCCACGATTCTTTTTATCCTGCAGGAATGGCTCGAAAAGCGACCGCTTAAGAAAGACGACATCGCGCTTGCCGCGGCGTTCGGTCCCGGCTTCAGCGCCGAATTTCTGCTTCTCCAATGGAACTGAGCGTCATCCTGTTTTTGGCTTTGTTGCTTGCCGTAGCGGCGATGCGCCTTTTCGAACTGCGCATTTCAAAGCGCCATCAGCAGGAAATGACCGCGCGCGGCGCAGCGAAAGTGAACGATCCGAACTTTCGCTGGATGGCACTGTTTCACACCTCCGTTCTGATTGGCGCAGCCGTTGAAGTCGTGTTCCTGCGCCGCCCGTTTTTGCCGGGGCTGGCGATTCCCATGCTCGCCCTTTTCATCACAGCGAATATCGTTCGCTGGTGGGTGATGCGAACGCTGGGTGAACACTGGAACGTCCAGGTGATGGATTCAACCCGCCTCGGCGTGATCACCAGTGGGCCGTTCCGCTACGTGCGCCATCCGAACTATGCCGCTGTCTTCGTGGAAATGATCGCTCTTCCGCTGATTCACACCGCATGGATCACGGCCCTCGCCGGCGCCATCGTTCACGTCATCGTACTCGCGCTCCGCCTTTCCACTGAAGAACGCGTCCTGCTCGCCAATCCCGACTACGCCGCCGCCATGGGCTCCAAGCCGCGTTTCCTCCCCGGCCTCTTTTAGCTTACAACTCCACCAAACTTGTCATCCTGAGACAAACCGATAGGGTTCGACGAAGGATCTCAACGCAATGTCTTGCGCGGAATTATTTGCAAGTACCATCGCTCGTGCGGCGACTGCCCTATAATGCAACGGGCGCTTGCCTGCAACGGGGCGGCGCAGGACGGTGAACTCGTGTTCCAAAGCGATCTTCTGAAAGACCGCGCGATCTTTCTAAGTGGCGGCGGCACAGGTCTGGGCCGCTCGATGGCGCTCCACTTCGCGTCGCTGGGCGCAAAGATGTTCGTAATCGGCCGCCGCGAAGACCCGCTGAAGGAAACCTGCGAAGAAATTCGCCGCGCCGGAGGCAAGGCGGCTTACACCACCTGCGACGTACGCGATTTCGACTCAGTCGAGGCTGCCGCCGACAAAGCCGACGCCGAGTTCGGCCGCATCGACACCGTGATCAACAATGCCGCCGGGAATTTCATGGCGCGTACGGAAAAACTTTCGCCCAACGCATTCAACACCGTCGTAAGCATCGTGCTCAACGGAACGTTTCACTGCACGCAAGCTTTTGCCCGCCGATGGATCGCACAAAAAAAGCCCGGCAATGTCTTGAGCATCACCACCACTTACGCCGCAGCGAATTGCGGCTCGGGCTTCGTCGTACCTTCGGCATGCGCCAAAGCGGGCGTGCTCGCCATGACCACTTCACTTGCCGTCGAGTGGGCCAAGTACAACATCCGCCTGAATGCGATTGCGCCCGGCCCGTTTCCGACGGAAGGCGCATGGTCGCGGCTCATTCCGTCGAAGCAGTTCGAAGAACATTCACGCAATTCAAATCCCATGAAGCGATTCGGCCGCCATGAAGAACTCACCAACCTCGCGGTCTTTCTCATCAGCGATATGTCGCAATACATCAACGGCGAATGTGTAGTGATCGATGGCGGCCAGTGGTTGCAAGGAGCCGGCGAATTCAACGACCTCTTGATGCTCCCCGAATCTGCCTGGGAACAGATGGAATCCGCGCGCGCAAAAAAATAATCGCACTCGGCTGTTCGTATCTCCGTTGACGGGGCGCAACATGTTGCGCCCGGGGCAAAGGGGTCATTCCGAGCCTGCCAGCGCGGGCAGGCGAAGCGAGGAATCTCTCTTCGGTTGTCAGCTTGTTACTGAGGCAACGCGCTGGCCTTCAGCAACACTCGCAACCGTACTTTGCTTGGCGAACTTCCCCCGGCACTCACTCCGACAACAATTTCAACTGGCTGCGAGTCTTTCAATTCCTCTTTGCTAGTCCCTGGAGTAACGATTTCCACGTTCAGTGCTGTCTTATTTTCAGCTGGCAACCGCAAACCTCCCGCGCCATTCGTCACGTGCCATCCGTTCGGCGCAGTCACTGTCACTTCTACTTCCTGATTCGGAGAATGAGTAACGACCAGAGGGACAGTCAACGTCGATCCCGCCTTCACTCCGATCTCAGGCATCTTGGCTTCGGGCAATTGCCCGTGCCGCGTGCGGAATTCCTGGTAATACGACCATGGTCCCGCCAATTCCGCGTAAGGGATCGATGTACCGTTGGAGCCCGCTATTCCGGCTGGCGGATTCTCCTGGGAATGCGCCTGCGCAAACACATCGGCGGTCCGTTCCGTCGCTACCGCCGATTTCCCAAAAATCAGTGTCATCGGCTCCGGCCACCAACCGGCCTTCTGATCGCCCATCATTTTGTTCAGCTCGTCTTCACTCATTTTCAAAAGCCGTTGAATGTCCTCAGGAAATTGCGTCAGGTGCGGCGTAGCAGCATCCATTGCCAACCGCCAATACGGTTTCTTCTGCGATGGCGAAATTTCACGAATCGAATACGCCGGGCCGGTTCCCGCAAATTGTTTCTGATCATCGGCGTCGCTGAAGAAATAAAGTTTCTTCGGCTGCCATGGCGTCAAATTTTCCAGATAAATTTCCAGCCGTTTCGAGGCACCCGCCACCTGCGCCGGAAATGCCGTCGCATCGTTCGCCAGATCAAACGCTTCGGTAGCCAATACTCCCGAAGCCTGATGGTCGCCGTGGTTTTCTCCGATGAAGATTCCCGGCAGCCACGAGATGATCACCTCCGGCCGAGTGAGCCGCACGATGCGAACCAGCGCTTCCAAATTCGCGCCGTGACCCCAATTCGCCAGCGAATTCAGCACGTTCTGCGAAGCGGTATCCTTGCCATCCAGAAACCACACGTTCGTGATTCCGAGTTTCGCGCAAGCCTGGCGAGCTTCCTGTTCACGAATATCCGCCAGAGCCGGACCATGCTCGCGAGCGTAGTCATTTCCACCGCTTCCGCCACGCGTTGTGTACACCACCGCCACCCGCTTGTGCTCATCGTAAATCGCTCGCGCCAAATAAGGCGTTACTCCGCCTTCGTCATCCGGGTGCGCCACCACCACCAAAATGTCCATTTTGAACCGCTCGTCCGGACCTTTGATTGCCTGCACGTGACCGCTTTGTCCGCGCGCCCCACATAAAATTCCCGCCAGCACGACCACACCGAATAGGAGCCGTTTCATTCGCTACCTTTCTCCGCACGCAGTCATCAAGGTAAGACAAGGATTGTACCCGGCTCTGCAAATAATGTAGCCGCGGCTTTACGTCGCCGCCTCCTAGGAGCGGCCGGAAGCGCCAGTTCGCGCACGGTCCATCGCCTTGACCCTCTTTTCCCCCGCCGATAAGCTATCTAATCCTAATTGTCGCAACGGAGCTCGCTTTCAGGGTTTGTACTTCGAAACCCTGGAGCCAAATAAAATGGAAACGATTCACGTTACTTTGCCTGATGGCAGCGTCAAAGATGTGCCCAAGGGCACGACTGCTGCCGACATTGCGCGCAGCATTTCGCCGCGCCTTGCGGATGCCGCATTCGTCGCCAAGGTCTATTCAAACAACGGATCGCTCTCGAATTTTGGTGATCCAGTTGACGACGGTGGGTACTTGATCGATCTGCGCCGCCCGCTCGAGCAAGACCTCAAGCTGAAAATCCTAACGGACAAGGATCCCGACTCGCTTTTTGTTTTCCGCCATTCCGCGGCACACCTCCTTGCCGCTGCCGTGATGGAGCTTTATCCCGACGTGAAGCTCGGCATTGGCCCGCCGGTCGATAACGGCTTCTTCTACGAATTTTTGCGCGAAGAACCGTTCACTCCCGATGACCTCGTAGAAATTGAAAAGAAAATGCACGAACTTGCCGCGCAGGATTTGCCGAACGAACGCAAGTACATGCCGAAGCCCGAAGCCCTCGAGCTTTACAAAAAATCCAACCAGATTTTCAAGTGCGAGCTCGTCGAGGAAAAAGTCACCGAGCCCATGGTTTCGTTTTACACCACCGGAAAATTTATCGATTTCTGCCGCGGCCCGCACATTCCGTCCACCAAACGCATTCAGGCGTTCAAGCTGATGAGCGTCGCAGGCGCTTATTGGAAGGGCCAGGAAGGCAATCCGCAGTTACAGCGCATCTACGCCGCGGCGTTTTTCACGCAAAAGGAGCTCGACGAATATCTCCACCGTCTCGAAGAAGCCAAGCGCCGCGATCATCGCAAGCTTGGACCGGAACTCGATCTGTTCAGCATTCAGGAGGAAGCTGGCCCGGGCCTGATCTTTTGGCATCCCAAGGGCGGCTTCATCCGCAACATCATTGAGACCTGGCTGCGCGATGAGCTGATCAAGCGTGGCTACGATCTTGTTTACACGCCGCACATCATGCGGCTCGACCTCTGGAAAACTTCGGGCCATGCAGATTTTTACAAAGAGAATATGTTCGGCCCGGTCGAAGTCGAAAAGGCCGATTACCAGCTCAAGCCGATGAATTGTCCCGGCCATATCCTGATTTACAAATCAAAGCTGCGCAGTTATCGCGATTTGCCTGTTCGACTCGCCGAACTCGGCACCGTCTATCGTTACGAACGCAGCGGCGTGCTTCACGGTCTTCTCCGCGTGCGTGGCTTCACGCAGGATGATGCGCACATTTTCTGCATGTCATCGCAAATCGAAAGCGAGGTCGAGGCCTGCATCGATTTCGCTTACGCGGTGATGAAAAATTTCGGCTTCGATAAATTTGAAGTCGAACTTTCCGATTGGGACGCCAAGCATCCGGAAAATTATGCCGGCAGGCCTGAAGACTGGGCGCGCGCGACGGCTGCACTTGCCAACACCATGGACCGCCTGAAAATTCCGTATAAGAAAATGGAGGGTGAAGCGGCATTCTATGGACCGAAAATCGACGTCAAATTAATCGACGCCATCGGCCGCTCCTGGCAGCTCACCACTGTTCAATTCGATTTCAACTTGCCAGCGCGCTTCGGCCTGGAATATGTCGGCGACGATGGCGCTCGCCACCAGCCGTTGATGGTGCACCGCGCGCTGCTCGGTTCCGTCGAACGCTTCTTCGGCATCCTGATCGAGCACTACGCCGGAGCATTTCCGCTCTGGCTCGCGCCAGTACAGGTCGAAATCTGTCCCGTCAGCGAAAAGGTGATCGACTACGCGAAGCACGTTCACGAAATGCTCAAGAATCACGGCGTCCGCGTGCATCTCGACGACCGCAACGAAAAGCTCCCGGCAAAAATTCGCGACGCGCAACTCCAGAAAATTCCCTACATGCTCGTGGTCGGCCCCAAAGAGGCCGAAGCCGGCACTGCCAGCGTTCGCCACCGCAGCAAAGGCGACCTCGGCCCCAAGCCTCTTGCCGATTTGGTTGAATCCCTGCGCGCCGAATCCGATTCCCGCGCAATCGGGTGACGCAGGCCGCCTCCCTAAAACGCCGACGGTCGCTACTATGCTCGACGAGATCGCCTTCCAATCCGGCATTCGTGAGCTGACGGTTCGCGACGCAGACCTGGCTCTTGTCATTCAAACGTACGGCGCGCCGCCGCTCTGGGTTCGCGAACCAGGCTTCCCCTCGCTCGTGTACATTATTCTGGAGCAACAGGTCTCGCTTGCCTCGGCTCGCGCGGCATTTCAGCGATTGCGTGCCGCGGCAAGCCCGCTCACTCCAACGCGCTTTCTAAAACTCTCCGACACGCAACTCAAACAGATCGGCTTCAGCCGCCAAAAGGCGCTGTACACACGACTGCTCGCCGAATCGCTCGTCAAGAGGCATCTCGATCTCGATGACCTTCACGATCTTTCCGACGACGCTGCACGCAAATTCCTTATCGCGCTCAAAGGCATTGGCACTTGGACCGCGGACATCTATCTGCTTTCCGCATTGCGTCGCCCGGACATTTGGCCGACCGGTGATCTCGCGCTGGCAGTCGCTGTTCAGGAAGTGAAGCGACTGCGTTCGCGTCCCTCGCCGGAACGCCTCGAAGGGCTCGGCCAGCTTTGGCGGCCATATCGCGCCGTAGCCGCGCGTCTTTTCTGGCACGCTTACCTTTCAAAGCGTGGCCAAAACAGCGTTACCATTAGTTTGTAACTTGTCTATGTTTCCGTGAAGCGGTCGCTAGCGGCCGACTACATCCCTTGCCGGCTCTCTTTCGATGGAACAGCTATTTTGGATTCTTGGGCAGAGAGGGCTGCCCTGTAGGCTGGGTTGCCGGCTTCGCCAGCGGCCACTCCATCTGCACCGTGTTTCCGAACACTTCTGCGAAATGCGACCCGAGACGTATCGCTACAATTCTTGTGTCAGGCGCTGGCATTCCGTAAAATCTGTATCGTTGTTTTCTGATCGTCCATGACTTCTATCCCACGTCGATCTTTCGTGGCCATCACAGGTGCGGCGCTCGTCGCTCCCAACTCCCTCCTCGGCAGTCAGCGGCAACAATCCGACGTGCCTCCTTTGGTCGACCAGGTGCCACCGATGCTTGATCACATCCTTCTCGGCTGCAACGATCTCCAGCGTGGCATCGCTTTCGTCGAACAACACACTGGTGTTCGCGCCGCCTTCGGCGGAGTGCACCCAGGTCGCGGCACGCAAAACGCGCTTCTCTCGCTCGGCACTCGCCGCTACCTAGAAATCATCGCGCCCGATCCGCAGCAGACTAGCTCTTCGTCCGAACTTCCAGCGAAGCTTAAAAAGCTCACCGAGCCCCGCTTGGTCGGATGGGCGGCGCATCCCGGCGACCTTCAGGTGCTCGCGGCCGATCTTGCCAGAGCCGGAGTCGCCGCCGAAGGACCCACTCCCGGTTCGCGCAAACGCCCCGACGGCAGCGTGCTGCACTGGAAAACACTGAACCTGAAAGACGACGCAAACGGTCTGCTTCCCTTTTTCATTGAATGGAGTGCCGACTCGCCGCACCCTTCCGCTGACGCTCCGTCCGGCTGCCAACTCCTCCGCTTCGAGCTGCTCACTCCCGATCCAGCCGCCCTCGACAAACAAATCACACTCCTCAACCTCAAAGCCCCGCTCGCGAAGAACCCTGTCCCTCAACTCCACGCCGTCATCTCAGGCCCCAACGGCAAACTCGACGTCAGCTCCTGAGTCTGCCGGAGCTTCGACGGGTCACGCTTTAACTCTTTAACCACCGCCCCGTCACGCGAGTCCCTCGCTGTACATGTCTCGTGCGATACTGTCCACGCTCAACGGAGGCCCCATGTCCAGCACCCCTCAGTTCGGCACGGCGGAATACCAGTCCGCATCTGGTTCCGATCGCTGCAAAAGCTGTCAGCAGGAATTGACCGGCACCTACTTTCGCATCAACGGCATGCTCGCTTGCGAGAAATGCACGCGCCAGCTAAAAGCGCAAACTCCCCAAGACACCCATGCGACCTACGTCCGCGGAATCCTATTTGGCGTGGGCGGCGCAATCGCCGGTCTCATCCTTTACTCGGCGTTCAGCATCATTACCGAAGTTCAGATTGGCTTTGTTGCGCTGGCAGTTGGTTGGTTGATAGCCACCGCAATCAAGAAGGGTTCCAACGGAGTCGGCGGTCGCCGTTATCAAATCGCCGCCGTTGCCTTGACGTACGCCGCGGTTTCGCTTTCCGCAATTCCCATCGGCGTCTCCTACCTCATGAAGGAAAAGAAGCCCGCTGTGGCTTCCTCGGCCTCCGCTTCGCCGTCTGGCAGCTCCGCCACTGGCGTGGGTGCGTCTTCCACTCCGAACGATTCAGCGATCGCTGGCCAGCCTGCAAAACTGAAAAAGAATCTTGGTGCCATCGCTGGCGCTCTCCTCTTTGCCGGGCTCGCCTCGCCTTTCCTTGAGCTCCAGGGTGGTTTTTCGGGCGTCATCGGGCTGGTGATTATTTTTGTCGGAATGCGTATTGCCTGGAAAATGACGGCCGGTCCGCGCTTGGAAATCCTTGGCCCATTTCAGGCCAATGGGCCTCCGGCCGCCGCGCCAAGCGCCTGACCATTGGCCATCTCCGTGTTTTCATCGACCACTGAATTGACCATCCGCAAATGCAAGACTTGTGGACGGGAACTCGCCACCACGGAACTTGCCTGCGTGCAATGCCACACGCTCGCATTCTCGGAAGAGCTGACGATTCTTTCCGCGCGTGCCAATCGTCTCGAAGAACAAGGCGACTTCGCACAAGCTCTCGCAGAGTGGCGTAAGTCACTCGAAATGCTTCCACATCAATCCACTCAGGCCAATTGGGTCCGCGATCACCTCCGCAAACTCGAACTCTCCCTGCAGGCTTCCCCTCCTCCGCCAAAAAATAACTGGGCGCAAAAACTTGGCCCGCTCGCTCCGATCGCCATTTTTCTTGCGAAAGCAAAATGGCTTTTCGCACTTTTCAAATTTAAATTTCTCTTTAGCCTCGGCGCTTTCTTCGCGCTGTATTGGGCCATGTGGGGCTGGAAGTTCGGCGTCGGTTTCGCTGTTCTGATTTTGATTCACGAAATGGGTCACTACATTGATATCCGCCGCCGCGGCCTTCCCGCAGACATGCCCGTTTTCTTGCCAGGGTTCGGCGCGTACGTGCGCTGGCAAGCTCTTGGCGTTTCTGAGGAAACCCGTGCCGCGGTTAGCCTCGCGGGACCGCTGGCCGGTTTGCTCGCATCCGTCGCTTGCCTGCTCCTCTGGTGGCAGACCGGCAACCCGCTTTGGGCGGGTTTGGCGCGCGCAGGTGCCTGGCTGAATTTAATGAATCTGATTCCCATCTGGGTCCTCGACGGCGGTCAAGCGACCAACGCCCTCGACCGCAACGGACGCTGGGTTCTCCTTGCTTCCGCCGTCTTCCTGGCATTGATATTTCAGGAGGGAGTTTTCGTCCTGGTTGCAGGTGGGTTCGTCTGGAGGCTCTTCACCAAGGATCTCCCCGCGGTCTCGAGCCCGCGAACCGTCGCCTATTTCGCCTGCGTGATAGCATTCCTGGGCGTCGTCTTGCGATTTGTGCCAGGTCACGGATTCACCCGCTAGCGCCACGCCCGTCGTTAACCGTTCCAAAATGAAACGCTTTCTTCCCCTCCGCCACTACTCTTGTGCACCAACAACTCAGGGGCACTTGCTCGATTCCTTCCGTTGGGTTGAAGGCGCCAGGGGGCACGCTGGAAATTGCGGTCACCAATTCCGGCATGTGCCCCCATTTTGGCCTGGCGGATCGGCTCTCCTTAAGAGCGCGGTCCTGGGGCGACTGCGTTCCGGGGAAGGCACGGCTTCGGCCGGGGCCGCACAGCGAACCGGCATTCAGCGATTTTAAGCCTGAGGCACGTCGTGTCGCTCTGCCGATCGCTTTACTTTCCGTTTCCCGCTTGCCGCCTACGCCGCGCCGTTGCTATACTTTTAACCCGTCCTCGGTCGGCAACCTGCCGTCTGAGGGGACGTGTGTTGGCTATAGATTCGGGCTCCGGGGGCGGCTATCCGTGTCTCTCGGATGCTTTTATCAGCTAGAGGGGGATTTATCGCAGAGCGGAATTTCCGGCAAGTGAGCGACAGAGTCCGTGTCAACGATCGGATTCGCGCTCGCGAAATCCGGGTGATTGACGAAGAAGGCGGCCAGCTCGGGGTAATGCAGCCATTTGAAGCGCTTCGCATGGCTCGCGAACGTGGATTGGACCTGGTGGAAATTTCGCCAACGGCGGATCCGCCAGTTTGCAAGATCACCGACTACGGCAAGTTTCTCTATCAACAAAGCAAAAAGGCGCACGAACAACGCAAGAGCAGCCGTGGCTCGGCGTTGAAAGAAGTCAAGTTTCGGCCCGCCACCGCGGAACATGATTTTCAGGTTCGCAAGAACCAGATCATCCGTTTCCTCGGCGAAGGTCATAAGGTCCGCGCCATGATTTTCCATCGCGGACGCGAAATGGCACACCAGGAAGTCGGCCGCGCCAAAATGACCCGCCTGCTGGGCGAAATCGGCGATGCCGGTTCGGTGGAAACGCCGCCCCGCATGGAAGGTAACGTCCTCGTGGCGTTACTCGCTCCTAAAAAAGGCGTCGGCGCAATTGCAGCCAGACCGAATTGACGACATAGGGCCCCAATTCTTCTCCACAAAAGAGGAATTACAGTTCCTTTTTTTACTGAAAACAAAGGGTTTGCGGGACTTCGCAACCTAAAAGAAGAACCTGAAGAAGACGAGAGGATTTACAAAGCAATGCCACGCAACCGATCGAAACCGAAAAAGAAACTCAAGACGCATCGCGGCGCCGCCAAACGCTTCAAAATCACCGGCACCGGAAAACTGCTTCGGATGCATTCCGGCAAGCGCCACCTGCTCGGGACCAAAGCGCCCAAGCGCATGCGCAAGCTCAAGAAGCTGACCAAGGTTAACGACGCCGACTTCGCCAAAACCATGCAAATGCTTCCGTACGGTTTGAAGTAAGCGAGCTGCGGGGATTTGTTGTTCGCGTCGTGAATTTGAGACCAATTGGTTTTGAGTTAGGCGATGTAGTGGAAAGTTTCTTCGCGAAGTGTTTTGCCGCTTCGCGAACAAATGCAGGACGCGAAAAAAGTCCTGTAAGCCGCTCTCGAATCTGGACGGGCGGCAATTCGTGCCAGGCAGTGCTACACGGGTGCCTGCCGGCCGAAAATGCTGCGATTCATTTCGCGGCAATGCGATACACACCGGAAACAAACCCGTTGCGCGAAGCTGTCTTTCCGCGTCGCCGCAACCTGTGCTGTTTCCAGAAACACTGAATCGCCGAGGCGTTCCTCGATTGTGTAGTGGCCGGTCTTTCGCGTTTTTTGCGTCCCGCGCATTGCGGGAAGACCGGTTCTCTTCGCTCCGAGCCGCCCGGTCTAAAGGAGCAAACCCATGGCTCGCGTAAAACGCGGCACAAAGCGCCGTGCACGGCGCAAGAAGTATCTCAAGAGGACAAAGGGCTTTTTTCTCACCAAGAGCAAGCTCTATCAATCCGCACAGGAAGCGGCAAATCGCGCCGATCGTTACGCGTTCCGCGATCGCCGCGTCAAGAAGCGTCAATATCGCCGCCTCTGGATTCAGCGCATCGGCGCAGCCGCTCGGCTGAACGGCATTACCTACGGTCAGCTGATTCACGGCCTCAAAGCCGCGGGCATTTCGCTTGACCGCAAAGTGCTCGCCGACATCGCCGTAAAAGATGCCGCCGGCTTCACGCAACTCGTCGAAAAGGCAAAAGCCTTCGCGCCGAAACCAGCCGCAAAAAAAGCGTAGCGCTTCAGTGTCTTAGGATAGCTTTCCCGTAGGGGCACGCTAGATCGTGCCCCTGCAGGCTGCTGCCAGCTTGTCCTGTTGTTGTCGCCCGGGCGAAGCGAGGAATCCGTCTTCGTTCGATGTATTCTATCTCTCCATCATGCCGACCACTGACGGTTCGCACGACAAAACTCTCGCCACTCTCGGCGTTACGCAGCCGGAGCAACTCGCGTTCTTGTTCGCGGAAATTCGCGCGCGCTTTGATTCCGAATCCGGAGCCGTCCGCGACGAAACTGCATTCAAACAGTTCCGCGACACTTGGCTTGGCCGCAAATCTGGCGTTCTCGCTGGCATCACGGACAATTGGCTGAAACCCGCCACGCCGGAATTGAAGCGCGCGGTTGGCGCGGGCTTGAACGAACTTCGCGCTCACGTGGACGCGCAAATTGAATCGCGCCGCGTCGCAATTGAGTCGGGCGCCGAAGAAACAGCTCTCGCAAAAGAGCGCGTGGACCTTTCGCTTCCTGGTGTTGTTCGTCCCATCGGTTCGCGCCATTTGATTCGTCAGGTTTTTCAGGAGATCGAAGATATTTTCGTTTCCATCGGATTTTCCGTGGTGGAAGGCCCGGAAATCGAAACGCCTTACTACAATTTCGAAGCGCTCAATATTCCGGAATTTCATCCTGTGCGCGACGACATGGATACGTTTTATCTGGAACTTCCCAAAAGCGTTCCTGGTCCGCTGCTTCTGCGCACGCACACTTCTCCGGTTCAGATTCGCACCATGGAAAAGCAGAAGCCGCCTGTGCGCGTCATCGTTCCCGGCAAAGTCTACCGTCGCGACAATCCTGACGCTACGCACTCCTTCATGTTTCATCAGATCGAAGGGCTGGCCGTCGATACGGATATTACGTTCTGCGATTTCACCGGCACCATCGAATATTTCGTCAAACAATATTTTGGTCCCAGCGTGAAAACCCGTTTTCGTCCGAGTTATTTTCCGTTCACCGAGCCGTCGGTGGAATTCGACGTCTCCTGCATTTTCTGCGGCGGCAGTGGCGCCGGACCTGGCGGCGCGACATGCGGCAAATGCAAAGGCTCTGGCTGGATTGAACTTTTCGGCGCGGGCATGGTCGATCCCGCGGTCTACGGCTTCGTGAACTACGACGCGAAAAAAGTAAGCGGCTT
>Ga0137403_10003918_pt1 | contig 17701 bp, 17 predicted proteins | sample CZOMad2_1_16fung_FD_122057 | JGI IMG/M metagenome (GOLD analysis project Ga0137403, IMG submission 122057) | Vadose zone soil fungal communities from Angelo Coast Range Reserve, California, USA - CZOMad2_1_16fungal (Hybrid Assembly) | ecosystem: Environmental > Terrestrial > Soil > Vadose zone...
ACTCGACTGAGCGCGGTCTTCCTTCAGCCTGGCCTCCACCGCGGCCGGGTCGACGCCGCGGCGCCAGTCGGTCGGCACGAGGTCGACGGCCAGGCCGAGGCGCGTCGCCATCTTGTTCCACAGCACGGCGAACTGGCCGGTCTCGAACATGAGCACGCGGTCGCCGGGCGAGAGCGTGTTGACGAGCGCCGCTTCCCAGGCGCCGGTACCCGAGGCCGGATAGATCACCACCGGCTGCTTCGTCTGGAATACCGCCTTGAGGCCTTCGAGGATCTCCAGGCCCATCTTTCCGAATTCCGGCCCGCGATGGTCCATGGTGGCGTTGTCGATCGCGCGAAGGACCCGGTCGGGAACGTTGGTGGGGCCGGGAATCTGCAGGAAATGGCGTCCGCTTCTGTGGCTCATGGGCAGGTCGCTCGTCTGGACGAGTCGGCTAGTTTATCGGAAATGCCCCCTGCAACCATGATCTTGCTCAAGCCTGCGGTATCATGACGTCAGCCCCGACACCCCGCTGCAGGAAGAACCCATGGCTCTCTCAATCGACATCGTTTCCGACGTGGTCTGCCCCTGGTGCTTCATCGGCAAGCGCCGGCTGGAAGCCGCGCTGGAGCTCTACCGCAAAGGCCGGCCGGACGCTCCGGCACCCGAGATCACCTACCACCCCTTCGAGCTGAACCCCGACCTTCCGCGCGAAGGGATCGCCCGCGCCGACTACATCGCGAAGAAATTCGGCGCCCGCGGCTATAGCGCGCACGAGCGCCTGGTGCACGCGGGCGCGCAGCTCGGCATTCCCTTCGCGTTCGACAAGATCGTTCGCCAGCCGAACACGCTCGCGGCGCACGCGCTGATCGAGGCCGGGCGCCTGCACGGTGTCCAGGGCGCGGTGAAGGAGGCCCTGCTGAAGGCTTTCTTCGTCGACGGTGTCGATCTCACCGACGCGCAGACCCTGGTTCGCATCGCGGCGGAGGCGGGACTGGACCGCAAGGAAGCCGAGGCCGCGATCGCCGACGAGGGCCTGAGACGCGCAGTCGCCGAGGAGGAAGACAAGGCGCGCGCCATGGGCGTGAGCGGGGTGCCCTTCTTCATCTTCAACAAGCGCCTGGCGGTCGAGGGCGCGCAGCCGCCCGAGACGCTCCTCGAGGCGATGCTCGAAGCCGAGAAGGAATCCGCGGCCGCGTAGCTGCCGGATGGACCGCGCCCCGTCGAACGTCTCCGGCGTTTCCTTTCATCCGCGCGCGGGTGACAGGGCGCTCGCGCGGCGCCTCGCGCGAGAGATCGAGGGCGAGGTCCTGTTCGACGCCGCGAGCCGCGGGCGCTATTCGACCGACGCATCGATCTACCAGGTCGATCCCGTCGGCGTGGTTTTGCCCAAGACCGAGCAGGACGCGCGCATCGCGATGCAGATCGCGGTCGAGGAAGGCATCCCCATCCTTGCGCGCGGCGCGGGCAGCTCCCAATGCGGACAGGCGGTCGGCGCGGCGCTCCTCATCGACAACTCGAAGTACCTGAACCATGTCGTCTCGGTGGACCGCGAGCGCGCCACCGCGGAGGTCGAGCCGGGCGTGGTGCTCGATGCGCTGAACGCGCAGCTGCGGCCGCACGGCCTGTGGTTCCCGGTGGACGTTTCGACCAGCGCGCAGGCGACCATCGGCGGCATGGCGGGCAACAATTCCTGCGGCTCGCGCTCGATCCGCTACGGCAACATGGTGCACAACGTCCTCGGGATCGACGCGCTCCTCGCCGACGGCTCGGAGCTCCACTTCGGCGCGGTGAATCCCGCGGACATCGTCGGCCCCTCGCGCTACGTCGAGCTCGCGCGGAAAGTCCACGCGATCGCCAGGCGCGAGGCGGCGGAGATCGAGGCGCGCTGGCCCAAGGTGCTGCGGCGGGTCCAGGGCTATAACCTCGACCTGGTCGCGCCGCAGGGCGAATGGAATTTCGCGCAGCTCCTGGTGGGCTCGGAGGGCACGCTCGCCTATTCGAAGCGAATCCACCTGAAGCTCTCGCAGGTCCCGAGGTTCAGGTCCCTGGGCGTGTGCCACTTCGCGGCGTTCCGGCGCGCCATGGAGGCGCCGCAGCACATCGTGAAGCTCGCGCCGACCGCGGTCGAGCTGGTCGACCGCACGATGATCGGCCTCGCGAGGAGCAATCCGGTGTATCGCGCGGTGGTCGAGAAATTCATCCGGGGCGATCCCGACGCGATCCTGCTGGTGGAGTTCGTCGGAGATGACCGCGACGGCCCCGCGGACAAGGTCCAGGAGCTCGCCGAGCTGATGGGCGATCTCGGCCACCCGGACACCGTGATCCAGATCAACGACGCGCTGCTCCAGCGCGAGGTCTGGGAAGTGAGGAAAGCGGGCCTGAACATCATGATGTCGATGAAGGGGGACGGAAAGCCCGTGTCTTTCATCGAGGACTGCGCGGTGCCGCTCGAAAATCTCGCCGAGTATACGGATGCCCTGACGCGGGTCTTCCGCAAGCACGGCACCGAGGGTACCTGGTATGCCCACGCCTCCGTGGGCACCCTGCACGTGCGGCCGGTGCTCAACATGAAGGCCGACGGCGCGCAGAAAATGCGCGCGATCGCCGAGGAAGCCTGCGCGCTCGTGAAGCGGTACAAGGGCGCGGCGTATTCGGGTGAGCACGGCGACGGCCTGGTGCGCTCGGAGTGGATCGAGCCGATCATCGGCCCGCGGCTCACCGCCGCGCTCGGCGAGATCAAGGCTCTGTTCGACCCCAAAGGCTTGATGAATCCAGGCAAGATCGTGCGGCCGTCGAAGCAGGACGACCGGAGCCTGTTCCGGTTCAAGCCCGGCTACTCGATCCCGAAAATCGGCGAGGTCCTCGACTGGAGCGAATGGAGCGTCCCGGGCGCGACGAGCACCGGTTTGGCGGCGGCGGTCGAGATGTGCAACAACAACGGGCACTGCCGCAAGTTCGACGCGGGCACCATGTGCCCGTCGTACCGCGCCACGGGCGACGAGAAGCACCTTACGCGCGGCCGCGCCAACACGCTGCGGCTCGCGATCTCGGGACAGCTGGGACCCGATGCATTTACGTCGGACGAAATGTTCGACACCTTCGACCTGTGCGTCTCGTGCAAGGGCTGCAAGCGCGAGTGCCCCACCGGCGTCGACATGGCGAAGATGAAAATCGAGTTCCTTCATCACTACCATGCGCGCCACGGCCATGCGCTGAAGGACAGGCTCGTCGCCTACCTTCCGCGCTACGCCCCGCTCGCTTCGCGCTTCGCGCCCGTCGCGAACGCGATCCAGCGAATGGGCAAGCGCTGGCTCGGGTTCGCCGCGCAGCGCTCGCTGCCGAAGTGGCGCCGCTCCTTCCTCGGCTCGCTGCGCCGCTCGAGCAGCGATGGCAAGGCCGGCGAGGTGGTGCTCTTCGTCGACACGTTCAGCAACTACTTCGAGCCGGAGAACGCGCGCGCGGCGCTTGCCGTGCTCTCGCGCGCGGGTTACGGCGTGCACGTCGCGCGCGCGGCCGACGGCTCACGGCCCCTGTGCTGCGGGCGCACCTTCCTCGCGGCGGGCATGGTCGGCGAGGCGAAGGCCGAGGCGCGACGGGTCCTGGACGCGTTCGAGCCCTACGTGGGGCGCGGCGTCCCCGTCGTCGGCCTGGAGCCTTCGTGCATTCTCGGCATGCGCGACGAATTCAAGTCGATGCTTCCGGGCGGCGAGACCGACGCGCTCGCGGCGAGCGCGCTGCTGTTCGAGGAGTTCATCGCGCGCGAGCACGAGGCCGGGCGCCTCGCCCTGCCGCTCAGGCCCCTCGCCGAAAAACGCGCGCTCCTGCACGGCCATTGCCACCAGAAGGCTTTCGGCGCCATGCCCGCCGTGCAGAAGTCCCTTTCACTCGTGCCGGAGCTCAAGGTCGAGACGATCGAGTCCTCGTGCTGCGGCATGGCGGGCAGCTTCGGCTACGAGGCCGAGCACTATGCGGTGTCGATGAAAATGGCCGAGCTCGCCTTGCTTCCCAAGGTGCGCGCGACGGGAGAGGACACGCTGCTCGTCGCCGACGGCACCAGCTGCCGGCACCAGATCGCCGACGGCGCGGCTCGGAACGCCGTGCACGTCGCGCAAGTGCTGGCGCGCGCGCTGGCCTAGAGCGCGCCCCGGATGATCCTCGAAGGCGCCGCGGCGGCGCTCGCGCTCGCGCCGATCGCCTTCGCGGGCGGCTTCATCCAGGGACTCACCGGATTCGGCTCGGCGCTGGTCACCATTCCCCTCGCCACTTTCTTCGTTCCCCTGCCGTTCGCGCTGGCGGTGTTCGCGATCGTGGACTTCGCCAACGGCCTGCGCCTGGGGCTCGAGAATCCGAGGAACGCGATCCTCGGCGACATCGCGCGCATGGTGCCGCTGATGATCGTCGGAATCTTCACCGGGACGACGCTGCTCGTCAATCTGCCGCGGCAGGCATCCCTCACGGCGCTGGGGATTTTCGTTCTCTGCTACGCGATCTACAGCCTCTCGCGCCGCGGCGGTCCGGGGACGGTCAGCCGGAACTGGGCGTTCTTCGCCGGTTTCTGCGGCGGGCTCTCCGGAACGCTCTTCGGCGCGGGCGGGCCGCCGTACGCGATCTACCTCTCGCACCGGCCGCTCACCAAGGAGCAGTTCCGCGCGACCATGACGCTCACGACCATCTTCAGCATCGGGCTGCGTCTGGTCGCGTTCGCGGTGACCGGGCTCCTGATGCAGGACGGCGTGTGGATCGCGGCCGCCGCGGCGATTCCGGCGGGGCTGTTCGCGGTCTACATCGCGTCGAAGATCTTTCGCGCGATTTCGCGCGAGATGGTGATGCGGGGAGTGGCGATTCTGCTGCTGGCGAGCGGCGCGTCGCTCATCGCGCGCGGGCTCGCGTGAGGCCGGTCTTCAGGCGGGGATATCGGGATCGAGCTGCCGCTCGATCCAGGAGATCTGGTCCTTGATGAGCAGCTTGCGCCGCTTCATTCGGGTAAGGGCGAGCTGATCGTGGCTGGGGTCGTCTGAAATTCTGTGGATGGCGCTGTCCAGATCCCGGTGCTCGACCTGCAATTCCTGAAGCCGTTCTCTCATTTGAACCTGCATCTGTTCGCTCCTCGCTTCGGCCATGGCACACTTTATTTTAGACCTTCTGCGGCCGACGCCAAGCCCAGATAAACATGCCGACCCCGACCACGATCATGGGCAGCGACAGCCACTGTCCCATCGACAGGCTCAGCGCAAGAAGCCCAAGGAAATCATCGGGCTCCCTGAGGAACTCGACCGCGAAACGGAGCGTCCCGTAGCCGATCAGGAACGCGCCCGATAACGCTCCCAGGGTCCGCGGCTTGGCCGAATAAATCCACAGGATCACGAACAGCAGCACCCCCTCCAGGGCGACCTGGTAGAGCTGCGAAGGGTGGCGCGGAAGGGGCCCTGCGCCCTGGAAAACCATGCCCCAGGGCACGGTGGTGATCCGTCCCGGGAGCTCGCCGTTGATGAAGTTTCCGAGCCTTACGGCGGCGAAGGCGAGCGGGCTGAGCGGCGCGAGGAAATCGGTGACCTCGAGCCACCGCAGCCTATTCCTTTTTGCCACCCACCAGACCGCAAGGAGCACCCCCAGGAATCCGCCGTGAAAGGACATTCCGCCGTGCCACACGGCGGGGATCTCGAGCAGATGGGAAAAATAGTAGCCGGGCTTGTAGAAGAGCACGTAGCCGAGCCGGCCGCCGATGACGACACCCAGGACACCGTAGAAAAGGAGGTCGTCGAGCGCCGCGTAGGTCACGCGGCCGGTTTTCCCCTGCTTGATGCGCAGCCGCCCCAGCCAGAACGCGCAAGCGAATCCCACCAGGTACGTGAGACCGTACCAGCGGATGGCCAGGGGACCGAGGTGGATCGCGACCGGATCGAAGTTCGGGTGGACGAGCACGCGGCGCGGAGTCCGGTTCGAGCGTTCGAGTAAAATGGAAGCCTAACCGATAGTCCATATTTCCGCACCGGAGTTCCGCATGAGCGACAACTGGAGAAGCAAGACCATCACTCATGGCGATGCGCGCTCGCCCAACCGCGCGATGCTGCGCGCGGTGGGGTTCGGCGACGGCGATTTCGAAAAAGCGATCGTCGGGGTCGCGAACGGCCACTCGACCATGAACCCGTGCAACGCCGGCATCCAGCCGCTCGTCGATCGCGCCGTCGACGCGGTAAAGGCGGCGGGCGCGATGCCGCAGGTGTTCGGCTTTCCGACCGTGACCGACGGCATCGGCATGGGCACCGAAGGCATGAAGTACTCGCTCGTCTCGCGCGAGGTGATCGCAGACGCGATCGAGACCGCGGTGAACGGCCAGCTGATGGACGGCGTGCTGTGCGTCGGCGGCTGCGACAAGAACATGCCGGGAGCGATGATGGCGATGGCGCGCATCAACGTGCCGGGGATCTTCGTCTACGCCGGCACCATCTTGCCCGGGACCTGGAAGGGGCAGAAGCTCACCATCGTCTCGGCGTTCGAGGCCGTGGGCGCGCGCGCCGCTGGGAAGATGTCGAAGGAGGACTTCGAGGGCATCGAGAGGAACGCCTGCCCGTCGGTGGGCGCGTGCGGCGGGCAATTCACGGCGAACACCATGTCGTCCTCGTATGAGGCGCTCGGCATGAGCCTGCTGAATTCCTCGCAGATCGCCTCGCCCTATCCGGAGAAGGCCGATTCCTCCGCGGAGTCGGCGAAGGTGCTGGTGAACGCCATCCGGAAGAACATCCGGCCGCGCGACGTCATCACGCGCAAGTCGATCGAGAACGCCATCGCGCTGGTGATGGCGACCGGCGGCTCGACCAATGCGGTGCTGCACTACCTCGCGATCGCGAGCGCGGCGGGCGTGAAGTGGACGCTCGAGGACTTCGAGCGCGTGCGCAGGAAGGTCCCGGTGCTGTGCGACCTCAAGCCCTCGGGCCGTTACGTCGCCGTCGATTTTCACGCGGCGGGCGGCGTTCCGCAGGTACTCAAGATGCTGCTCGTGCACGGCCTGCTGCACGGCGAGTGCATGACCATCACCGGCCGCACGCTCGCCGGGGAACTGGCTTCCGTGCCCGGGGAGCCGCGCAGGGACCAGGACGTCATCCGTCCCTGGGACAGGCCGATGTATTCGCAGGGGCACCTCGCGGTCCTGAAAGGCAACCTCGCGACCGAGGGCTGCGTCGCGAAGATCACCGGACTGAAGCAGACCTCGATCAGCGGGCCCGCGCGCGTGTTCGACTCCGAGTCCGCCGCGATGAACGCGATCCTGGCGAGGAAGATCAAAGCGGGCGACGTCATCGTGATCCGCTACGAGGGGCCGAAGGGCGGCCCCGGCATGCAGGAGATGCTCGCGCCGACCTCGGCGCTCATCGGCCAGGGGCTGGGCGACTCCGTCGGGCTTATCACCGACGGGCGCTTTTCGGGCGCGACCTGGGGCATGGTGGTGGGGCACGTCGCCCCCGAAGCCTACGTCGGCGGCACGATCGCGCTGGTGAAGGAGAAGGACTCGATCACCATCGACGCGAAGAAACAGCTGCTGCAGCTCAACGTCTCCGCGAAAGAGCTCGCCGCGCGAAGGAAGAAATGGAAGCAGCCCAAGCCGCGCTACACCCGCGGGCTGATGGCGAAGTACATGAAGCTGGTTTCGACTGCGAGCCGGGGAGCAATTACGGACGGAGCCGACTAGCTCTCAGTACTTGAAGGGCGAATCCATGAAGGTCTGAGGCGGAGTCCGCCCCACCAGCGATTCCAGCAGGATCAGCTCGGCGTCGGTGTGGTTCGAGACGCTCGCGCGGACGATCGCGTCCTTCCGCCCGTCGCCGTAGATGTAGCGCGGCGATTCGTGGTGGCGCGTCGAATAGGACTCGCGCGCGCCGCCCTGGGTCGCGGCGACGTCCGCGGTCCCGTAGCACAGGCAGAAGTACGTGCGGGTGGGCTCGGCCTCCATGTAAGCGCCCGTCCCGCGGATGCCGATGCTCGCCGTCGCGGTCGTCAGGCGATGCTCGCCGCCGCCGAAGACCGCGAGGAGGGCGCCGGTGACGAGCTGGATGGCGCTCACCGCCGCGCCGCTCCCGATCAGCTCGGCGCGGCTGTCGTTCCTCATCATGAACGCGTCCTGTCCGGCGACGAACCCGGCGACCGCGTCTTTTCCGATCTCGATGGTGTCGCCGGGCCGAATGAGCCCTCCCACGACGGCGGGCTTGCCGTTGACCCTGACGTCGCCTCGGGCGGCGCGCACGCCTTGCACCGCGGAAGTCTGCGCCAGCGCGACACGCAGCGCGGGATGCAGCCCGATTCCGGCGGCGAGGGCAAAAAGCGCGCGGCGGCGTTGAATGTGCATGGTGGCAAGTCTACACTGACGAAACATCCACGCAGTTCCCGGTCATGCCCAATCGTCTCGCGCAGGAAACCAGTCCCTATCTTCAGCAGCACGCCGACAACCCCGTCGACTGGCATCCCTGGAGCGAGGAGGCGCTCGCCCGCGCCCGGAACGAGGACAAGCCGATCCTGCTTTCGGTCGGCTACTCCGCCTGTCACTGGTGCCACGTGATGGCGCACGAGTCGTTCGAGGACCCGGGGGTCGCCGAGCTCATGAACCGCCTGTTCGTCAACATCAAGGTCGATCGCGAGGAACGGCCGGACCTCGACCAGATCTATCAGCTCGCTCATCAGATGCTGGCGCAGCGCCCGGGAGGGTGGCCGCTCACCATGTTCCTGACTCCGGAGGGCGCGCCTTTCTTCGGCGGGACTTATTTCCCCAAGGAGCAGCGCTACAACCTCCCCGGTTTTCCCCAGGTGCTCGAGCGCATCGCGCAGGTCTGGCGCGAGCACCGCGACGAGATCGGCCGGCAGAACCAGACCCTGCTGGCAACCCTCGAGAGCATGCGGCCCGGCGCGCCGGCGCACCACTCCGAGCTCTCGGCCGAGCCGATCGAGGCGGCGCTGCGCAGCCTCAAGACCAATTTCGACTCGCGCTACGGAGGCTTCGGCGGGGCGCCCAAGTTTCCCCATCCCGCCGAGCTCGAGTTCTGCCTGCGGCGCTCGGCTGCGGCGGGCGACGGCGCGGCCGGGCGCGTCGCGACCTATACCCTAGAGCGCATGGCGCTCGGCGGCATTTACGACCAGCTGGGCGGAGGCTTCGCCCGCTACAGCGTCGACGCGGAGTGGATGATTCCGCATTTCGAGAAGATGCTCTACGACAACGGCCCGCTGCTGCGTCTCTGCGCGGACGCCTGGACCGCGACGCGGAATCCCCTGTTCCAGCGCGTGGCCGAGGAGACCGCGGCCTGGGTGATGCGCGAGATGCAGTCCCCCGAGGGAGGCTATTACTCGTCGCTGGACGCTGACTCCGAGCACGAGGAGGGCAAGTTCTACGTCTGGACGCCCGATGAGGTCCGCTCGCTCGTCTCCGCGGAAGAGTACGCGGTGCTCGCGGCGCACTACGGGCTCGACGGCCCTCCCAACTTCGAGAACGAGTTCTGGCATCTGCGCGTCGTCGGCCCGCTACAGGGCGGGCAGGATCTCCTCGCGTCCGGCAGAAAGAAGCTCTTCGAGGCGCGCGAAAAGCGCGTGCATCCGGGGCGCGACGAGAAGGTCCTGGTCAGCTGGAACGCGCTCATGATCGCCGGAATGGCGCGGGCCGCGGTCGTATTCGGCCGCGGGGACTGGCTCGCCTCCGCGAAGAAGGCCCTCGGCTTCCTCCGCGCGGCGATGTGGAAGAACGGCCGGCTTCTCGCCACCTACAAGGACGGAAAAGCTCATCTCAACGCGTATCTCGACGACTACGCCTTTCTCCTCGCGGCGCTCCTCGAGCTGCTGCAGGCGGAGTTCGATCCGGCGGCGCTCGCCTTTGCCGAGGACCTCGCCGAGGTGCTGCTCGAGCAGTTCGAGGACAAGGACCTGGGCGGCTTCTTCTTCACCAGCCACGACCACGAGAAGCTGATCCACCGCCCGAAACCCGGCTACGAGAACGCCACTCCCTCGGGCAACGGCGTCGCGGCGTTCGCGCTCCAGCGGCTGCATTTCCTCACCGGCGAGGCGCGCTACGCGCTTGCCGCCGAACGCACGCTCGCGCAGTTTCATTCCGAGCTGAGCGAGCACCCCGGAGGGCATGCGACGCTGCTTGCGGCGCTCGAAGAACGCCAGCAACCCACCCGCACCATCATCCTGCGCGGGCCGGAAGGCGAAATGAAGCCCTGGCGCCGCGAGCTGGCGCAGCGCTATGCTCCGCACACCATGGTGATCGCGATCGGCGGCGGCGTGAAGGACCTGCCGCCGGTTCTGGCGAAGCCGGCCGACGGGCAGGTCCGCGCCTGGGTATGCGAGGGCACGAGCTGCCTCGCGCCCATCGACCGGCTGGAAGATCTCGTCGCGCAGGTATTCAAGGCGGATAAAATCCAGTAGCATGGCCCGAATTTTTTGAACCAGGAGATTTCATGAAAACTCTCGTTGTATCGACATCGCTCGTGCTCGCCGTGGCGAGCGGCGCGGCGCTCGCCGCCGACGCGCAGCAGCTCCTCAAGGACAAGGCCTGCCTCAGCTGCCACCAGGTGGACAAGAAGCTGGTCGGCCCCGCTTACAATGACGTCGCCGAGAAGTACAAGACGCGCAAGGACGCCGAAGCCTACTTGGCGAAGAAGATCCGGGAAGGCTCGACCGGCGTGTGGGGCCCGATACCGATGCCGCCGAACGCGGGAGTCAATGACGAAGAGGCGAAGGCGCTCGCGAAGTTCGTCCTGACCGGCAAGTAGACACCTCGTACTGAAACCGGAGGCCGCCATGACTCGCATTCCTGTTTTCGTCGTCGCAATGGTCTTTGTGGCCGCGTCCGGCTGCAGCGACAAGAAAACCCCGGCTTCCGGGAAGGTGTCCGTCGTCATCGGCAGCGTCGCGCCGCTGACCGGCGGCATCGCCCACCTCGGCAAGGACAACGAGAACGGAGCGCGCCTGGCGATCGAGGAGGCCAACGCGGCGGGAGCGAAACTCGACGGCAAGGACGTCGTCTTCGACCTGATCTCGTTCGACGATCAGGCCGACCCCAAGGTCGGCACCACGGTGGCGCAGAAGCTCGTCGACACCAAGGTTGCAGGCGTAGTCGGCCATCTCAACTCGGGCGTCACCATCCCCGCCTCGGCCGTCTATAACGGGGCCAGTCCGCCGATTCCGATGATCACCGGCTCGGCGACCAACCCCAAGGTCACGGAACAGGGATTCAAGAACGTGTTCCGCGTGGTCGGGCGCGACGACCAGCAGGGACCGGCGATCGCCAACTACCTCGCCGCGACGGTGAAGCCCAAGCTCGCGGCGGTGATCGACGACGCGACGGCCTACGGCGAGGGTCTGGCGAACGAGGTGGAAAAAACGCTGACCGCGGCCGGGGTGAAGGTGCTGCCGCGCGAGCGGGGCAGCGACAAGACCACCGACTGGAAGGCCGTGCTCACCAAGGTCAAGGGAAGCAGCCCCGACGCGGTGTTCTACGGCGGCATGGACGCTACCGGCGGTCCCCTGCTCAGGCAAGGGCGCGAGCTCGGCCTCAAGGCGATATTCTCGTTCGGCGACGGCGCCTGCACCGACAACATGAAACAGCTCGCGGGCGAGGCCTCGGACGGGCTGCTGTGCTCGCAGGCGGGCATTCCTCCTCAGGCGGCGTCGAAGAAATTCCTCGACGCCTACAAGAAACGCTTCAACATCGATCCGATCCTGTATTCGCCCTTCACCTACGATGCGACGAATCTGCTGATTGACGCCATGAAGAAGGCGAACTCCGCCGACCCCGCCAAGTACCTGCCCGAGCTGCAGAAGATCGACCATGCCGGGGCCACCGGAAGGATCGTCTTCGACGCCAAGGGCGACCGCAGCGACGCCGAGATGACGATTTTCACCATGAAGGCCGGCAAGCTTCTTCCGATCGCGATCATCAAGAGCGGGAAAACCGTCGCTTACGAGGACTTCGTCGCGCAGGCCAAGAAGTAAGCACGCTTGAGCAGCGTTCCCAGAAACGGCACCGGCAGGTGCCGTTTTCGTTTCGGCGCATGGATATCTTCATCCAGCAGCTGATCAACGGCCTGACCCTGGGCGCGGTCTACGCCGTGGTCGCGCTCGGCTATACGATGGTCTACGGCATCATCCAGCTCATCAACTTCGCGCACGGCGAGGTGGTGATGGTGGGCGCGATGGTGGCTTACTCGGTGATCGGCGTGCTCGCCCCCGCGGGCTTGCCCCCGCTCGCCGTCGTGCTCATCGCGACGGGCTGCGCGATCCCGGTGTGCATGCTGATCGGCTATGCGATGGAACGGGCGGCGTACCGCCCTCTGCGGGGCGCGCCGCGGCTCGCCCCGCTGATCACCGCGATCGGCATCTCGATCATCCTGCAGCATGTCGCGATGATGATCTGGAGCCGCAATCCGCTCGCCTTTCCGCAGATCATCAAGGTCGAGTCGTATTCGATCGGCGGGGCGACCATCACCAGCGTGCAGATCGCGATCATCGCGATCTCGATCCTGATGATGGCGGGGCTGGCGGCGCTGGTGTACCGCACCAAGCTCGGCACCGCGATGCGCGCCACCGCCCACAATCCCCAGGTCGCGGGGCTGATGGGGATAGACGCGAACCGCATCATCGCCCTGACCTTCGTCATCGGCGCGGCGCTCGCGGCGGTCGCGGGCGTCATGGTGGCGAGCTACTACGGCATCGCGCATTACACGATGGGCTCGCAGCTCGGCCTGAAGGCGTTCTGCGCGGCCGTGCTCGGCGGCATCGGCAATGTTCCGGGAGCGATGCTCGGGGGGGTGCTCCTCGGCGTGGTGGAGGCGCTCGGCGCCGGCTACATCGGCGACCTGACCGGAAACGTGTTCGGCTCGAACTACCAGGACGTGTTCGCCTTCATCGTGCTGATCGGCGTGCTGGTGCTGCGGCCCTCGGGCTTGCTCGGCGAGCGCGTCGGGGACAGGGCGTAGATGCTCGAAGAATTCGCGGGTCTGAAGCGGCATCCCGCGGCGCGGTGGGTCGGGATGGCCGCAGTCGCGCTCGCGCTCCTCGCCCTGCCCTTCGCGCTCGCGGCAGCCGGGACCACCTGGGTGCGCATCACCAACTTCGCGATCCTCTTCGTGCTCCTGTCCCTGGGCCTGAATATCGTGGTCGGCTTCGCGGGCCTGCTCGACCTCGGCTACATCGCCTTCTATGCCGTCGGGGCCTACGTGTATGCGCTCCTCGCCTCGCCGCACTTCGGCATCCATTGGCCGTTCTGGGCCATCCTCCCGATCGGCGCCGCGGTGGCCGCGCTCTTCGGCGTCCTGATCGGCGCCCCGACGCTCAAGATGCGCGGAGACTATCTCGCGATCGTGACGCTGGGTTTCGGCGAGATCGTGCGGATCTTCCTCAACAACCTGTCGCGGCCGGTCAACATCACCAACGGGCCGCAGGGGATCGCGCGCATCGACCCGATCCGGCTCGACGGGATCGATCTCTCGAAGCCGGACGTTTTCCTCGGCCTGGCGTTCAGCGGGCCGGTCAAGTACTACTATTTCCTGCTCCTCGTCCTGCTCGCGGTGGTCTTCATCTGCCTGCGGCTGCAGAACTCCCGCATCGGCCGGGCCTGGGAGGCGATCCGCGAGGACGAGGTCGCCGCGCGCTCGATGGGCATCGACACCACGCGCCTGAAGCTGCTCGCTTTTGCGATGGGGGCGACCTTCGGCGGCGTCGCGGGAGGGATGTTCTCGGCGATCCAGGGATTCGTCTCCCCCGAGAGCTTCGTGCTGGTCGAGTCGATCATGGTGGTTTCCATGGTGGTGCTCGGCGGAATGGGCAATGTCTGGGGCGTGATCCTCGGCGCGGTGCTCCTGTCCTTCGTGCCCGAGTTCCTGCGCTTCACCGTCGAGCCGGTTCAAAGGCAGCTTTTCGGAAGGATGCTCATCGAGCCGGAAGTGATCCGCATGCTGATATTCGGTTTTGCGCTGGTGCTCGTCATGATCCTGCGTCCCGGCGGCCTGCTGCCTTCCGCGGTGAGGAAGAGGGAGCTCGCCGCGCGCGACGGATCGCCGGCAGGAGGCGCCGGATGAGCGCGCTTCTCGAAGCGACGAACGTCAGCAAGCGCTTCGGCGGCATCGAAGCGCTCTCGGGGGTCAGCTTCTCGGTGCCCCGCGGCCAGATATTCGGGCTGATCGGCCCGAACGGCGCCGGGAAAACGACCCTGTTCAATCTGCTCACCGGCCTGTACCCGCTCGACCGCGGTTTCTTTCTGCTCGACGGCGGCGCGCTCGCGGGCATGAAGCCCGACCGGGTGGCGGCGCGCGGCATAGCGCGCACCTTCCAGAACATCCGCCTGTTCGCGAACCTCTCGGCGCTGGAGAACGTCATGATCGGCCGGCACGTGCGCACGCGCGCGGGTGTGCTCGGCGCGGTGCTGCGCGACCCGGCGACGCGCGCCGAGGAGGCGGGGATCGAGCGCCGCGCCGCGGAGCTGCTCGACTACGTGGGCATCCGTTCCCGGGCGAACGAGGCGGCGGGCAGCCTCCCGTACGGCGACCAGCGCAGGCTAGAGATCGCGCGTGCCCTCGCGACCGATCCCGTGCTGCTTGCCCTCGACGAACCCGCGGCGGGAATGAACGCTTCGGAAATCGCGGCGCTGCGCGCGCTGCTCGAGCGCATTCGCCGCGACGGCACCACGCTGCTCCTGATCGAGCACGACATGCGCCTGGTGATGAGCGTCTGCGACCGGGTGCTGGTGCTCGACTACGGGCGGCGCATCGCCGAAGGGACGCCGGCCGAGGTGCAGCGCGATCCCAAGGTCGTCGAGGCCTATCTGGGCACGGCGTCGGAGCCGCCGGAATGAAGCTGCTCGAGATCCGCGGGCTGGAAGTCCGCTACGGCGGCATCCGGGCGGTAAAGGGGATCGATATCGAAGTCGCCCGGGGCGAGCTCGTTTGCCTGATCGGCGCCAACGGCGCGGGAAAGTCTTCCACGCTGCGGGCGATTGCCGGCCTCGTGCCCGCGGCAACGGGATCGGTACGGTTCGGCGACGGCGAGGTCTCGAAGGTTCCGGCATTCCGGCGCGCGCGCGCGGGCCTCGTCCTCGTGCCCGAGGGGCGCGGCGTGTTCGCGCGCCTCTCCGTCGAGGAGAACCTCGCGATGGGCGCGTATTCGAGGTCCGACTCCGGGGTCGCCGCCGACCGCGCGCGCGTGCTCGAGCTTTTTCCGCGGCTGGCCGAGCGGCGCGCGCAAGTCGCCGGAACGCTCTCGGGCGGCGAGCAGCAGATGCTCGCGATCGGCCGCGCGCTCATGAGCCGGCCGACACTGCTTGCGCTCGACGAACCGAGCATGGGGCTTGCGCCGCTGGCTGCCCGTCTGATCCTCGAGGTGATCCGCGACATCAACCGGGCCGGGGTCACGGTGCTGCTGGTCGAGCAGAACGCCCGCGGCGCTCTTGCGATGGCCGACCGCGCCTACGTGATGGAGAGCGGCGAGATTACGCTATCGGGGCAAGGCCGCGCGCTGCTTGCCGATCCACGAGTGCGCGAGGCCTATCTGGGCGAGGCTGCAGCTTAGACCTCAGGCCGCTTTGTCGGCGGCGGTGGTGAAGGAATCGGAGAAGAACTCGCTCTCGGGCAGGCCGCATTTGCCGGTGAAATCGCGCCGCGCCGAATCGACCATGATCGGGACTCCGCAAGCATAGACCTGGTGGCCTGCCAGGTCGGGCAGGTCCTCCATCACCGCGCGATGCACGAACCCCGCCCGGCCGGTCCAGCGGTCCTCCGCGAGCGCGTCGGAGACCACCGGAACGTACTTGAAGCCCGGGTGCTCGGCGGCCCAGCGCGCCGGAAGCGCATCCAGATAGAGATCCTTCGGACGGCGCGCGCCCCAGTAGAGCGTCATCGGCCGCGACGAGCCCTTTCTCAGCGCCGCATCGATTACGGCTTTGATCGGCGCAAAGCCGGTCCCCGAGGCGACGAAAACGATCGGCTTTTCGGATTCCTCTCGCAGGAAAAAAGTGCCGAACGGTCCCTCGAAGCGCAGGATGTCGCGCTCCTTCATGGTCTCGAAGACGTGGCCGGTGAAGGCGCCGCCGGGGACGTGGCGAACGTGCAGCTGCACGAACTCGTCGTCGTGCGGCGCGTTCGCCATCGAGAAGCTTCGGCGCGTTCCGTCCTTGAGCAGGATGTCGATGTACTGCCCGGGGAGGAACAGCAGGCGCTCGTTCGCCGGAAGCTTCAGGTAGACGATCATCGCGTCGTCGGCCGCGCGCTCGAGCTTGTGCACGCGCGCCGGCAGCTTTCGCACCTGGATGTCGCCCGCCTTGCGCACCTCGCGCGCTTCGATCACCACGTCCGAAAGCGGCTTCGCCTGGCAGAAGAGCGCGTGGCCCAGCTCGCGCTCCTGGGGCGTGAGCGCCTTCTCCGAGTAGCGGCCGTAGTCGATCCGACCCTCGACGAGCTTGCCTTTGCAGCTGCCGCAGGCGCCGTCGCGACAGCCGTAGGGCAGCACGAGCCCCGCGTCCAGTGCCCCCTGGAGGATGCTCGATCCTTCTTTTACCTGGAACTGGTGGCCGGTATTGCGGATCGTGACCTGATGCGTCATCTCGGTGCGGGGTAAAATTCTCTCGTGGATACCCTGCTCATCATCGGCTGCGGCGACATCGCCCGTCGCGCCCTGCCCCTGCTCAAGCAGCGGTACCGTCTCTGCGCGCTGGTCCGATCGCCCGACCCCGGGCTCGCCTCCTCCGGAGTCGAGCAGATCGAGGGCGATCTCGACACTCCGGAATCGCTCGATCGGCTTGCCGGGCGCGCGCAGCGCGTCGTCCATCTGGCTCCGCCCGCGCGATCCGATTCACGGGATTCGCGCACGCGAAACCTGATCGCGGCCCTCTCCGCCAAGAGCGGCGCCATGTTACCACGGCGATTCGTGTATATCTCCACGAGCGGTGTGTACGGCGACTGCGCGGGCGAACGCGTGGACGAGACGCGCCCGCCACGCCCGCAAACCGATCGCGCCGTGCGACGCCTCGATGCCGAGAGAGCACTTTCCGAATGGGGCGCACGCAACCGCTTCGAGGTGGTGATCCTGCGGGTGCCGGGCATCTATGCGCCGGATCGGTTGCCGACCGATCGCATTGCGCGCGGCATTCCGGTCCTGCGCGCGGAGGACGACGTCTACACCAATCACATTCACGCCGACGACCTCGCGGCGATTGTCGTTGCCGCGCTCGAGTCCCCGCGGGCCGCGGGCGTCTACAACGCGAGCGACGACAGCGCGACCAGGATGGGCGACTGGTTCGATCGGGTCGCCGATCATGCCGGGCTCGCGCGGCCGCCGCGCATCTCGCGGACGGAGGCGTCGCAACGTGTGCCCGCGGAGCTGCTCTCATTCATGAGCGAATCGCGGCGCCTGTCCAACGAACGCATGAAGGACGAGCTCGGTGTGCGCCTGCGCTATCCCACGGTCGCCGAGGGGCTCGCTTCGAGCGAGATCGCCGCGTGAAGGCGGACGACGCCTGCCTCGTGATCACCAATCTGCCCGACCGCGAGAGCGCCGGCAGGCTCGCCCATGCGCTGATCGAGAAGCGCCTTGCCGCCTGCGTCAATATCCTTTCCCCGTGTCGCTCCGTCTATCGCTGGCAGGGGAAGACCGAGGACGCGGAGGAATTCCCGCTGCTGATCAAGCCGGCCGCCTGCGGCGCCCCTTGACTCCCGCAGAGCAGAACTGACGCGAGACGCAGTTCATTCTGCGG
>Ga0137403_10003919_pt1 | contig 17697 bp, 22 predicted proteins | sample CZOMad2_1_16fung_FD_122057 | JGI IMG/M metagenome (GOLD analysis project Ga0137403, IMG submission 122057) | Vadose zone soil fungal communities from Angelo Coast Range Reserve, California, USA - CZOMad2_1_16fungal (Hybrid Assembly) | ecosystem: Environmental > Terrestrial > Soil > Vadose zone...
GTCGAGCAAGTCATGAAAATCATGCCCGCCGAAATTCGTGCGACCGTTCCCCTGTATCTCGACGGCAAGATTCAGCAGTGGTTCACGCGCGGCGACGGCCGCGGCGTCATCTTCATACTGAACTGCAAGGACGAGGCGGAGGCTCGGGCCCTCATCGAGGGCCTACCTCTCTCGAAGGAAAACCTCGTAGACGAGCAGTTCATTCCGGTCGGGCCACTCTTGCCGCTCGGGATACTGTTGAGAGATAACCCAACCAATAAGTGAAGCCGTCAATCCGATTAGGAGGCCAAATGTCGTCGGAAACCATCTTCAATCTCCATCTCATTCTAGGTTATGTCGCGTGGCTGCTTTGCTTCCGCGCGTACCTCCTGCCCAGGCTCAAGTCAATGGATCAGGTCGAAGCGCATCGCGCCATCGCTACCGTACACAGCTTCCGCTTCTTCGGGCTCGTCTTTATTCTTCCAGGTGTCGTCGGCAATCTGCCCGCTAGCTTCGCCACGTTCGCCGCCTACTGGGACCTGGCAACCGGGGTGCTCGCCATCCTCGCGCTTCTCACGGTAAGGATACGTCCGCTCTTTTGGCTATTCGTGGTGGCCTTCAATCTCGTGGGAGTGATCGACCTCATCGTGGACTATTATCACGCCGTCCAGGTCGGCCTTCCTGCGCTGGCGGGGCAGTTGGGCACCACATACGCGATCCCGATCATCTACGTGCCCGTGCTGATGATCACGCACGTCGTCGCATTCTATTTGCTGCTGCGTCCTCAGCCCAAGGCTGTTCGAGCCTTCGCCGGCGATGCGGCGGCATCTTGAATCGAATTAGTCGCGAGCGGATTGTCGGCCAACCGGAAGTTGGGAACTCCTAAACGAGAACGCTCGTCGGGTGTTCGCCAACTCGAGATTCGATGGCGTGGCCCGTTCGATCGAGTTCAAATAATTACAATTCGTTATTTAACTCTTGGTGCTGCCGCCTCGAGTGCTACCACGATCTCCTGGAGTGTTTTGAGATTGTCCACCTCGCCAAGTGAACTTAATCTCAAAGACCCAAGAACTCCGGCGAAAGCTGGCAGACCAGCCCTCTCTCGCGCAGCCTCCGCACGACGTAATCCTCGTTCAGCCGCCTGCAGGTGCGCCAGCACCTTTTGTTTGATCGTGGCATCCTGAATGTCTTTGGGATTCCACACCCTCGCCACGCTTTTCAATAAGCCGCGATACATGCGTCTGCCCACCACCTGTTCCATCTGTTCAATCTCTTGGACGATCTCGTTCCGGTGAGCACTGGCACTTCCATAGCGTTGAACATTGCTGCCGTTTCCAGCAGTTGCTCGATCGGATGGCTTCTGCTCACGCGTGCAACTGGGACGAAGGCCCTCTAACCAACCTACGGGTGTGGCCCACCCTGCCAGTTGCGGAGCCGACTTCGGCCTCTTTCTGTCGTCCAGGTCAACCCAGATTCCTGTGAAGTAATAGAGATAACGGCCGAGTCCGAAACACGTGCAGGCCCTCTTGAAGGACTGAGCTTCCGCTGCGGTTCCAGCATTGTCATCATCGGCCCATTCTTCTCCCATAGCCGAATGTGAACCCAGGCCGAAGATCGTCAGCTCGCAGGTGACCAGCACCTTCGCGACAATCTTCTGGTCCTTGCTTCGTTCGAAATTTGCGCTGGTATGAATGGTGTACTTGCGCGTCCACCCTGCCGGCGTGAACAGCGCATTCAGTCGGTCGGTGTAGGCCCGCTGGTCGGCGTACGGAACCACTTGCCCCCGTGCAGGCTGCCGACCTTTCGTGGTGTTCATCACCCTCCACTCAATTTGCGAGGGCTCAAAGGGCACTTCCAAGGCCGCCACCAATTCTTTGACCCGTTCTGCGTGGACCTGAAGAACTCCGGGTGCCAGCATCGCAGGTGGCGCGCCGGATTCGGGGCCACGATCTTTTTGTGCATGACCGTTTGGGGCGCTCATAAGGGGTCCTCCTTGGTTATGGACCTTTCTTCCTCCACGTGCTGGCCGTACATCCAACGTTGGGGCGTAATCTGCAAGAGCCAGTCCTGAGCTGTGGGAATTCGTCCGAGATCTTCCCGGACATGCTGCTCACCCACATAGCGGACCTATCGGGACACCTTCCGGCTTCTGCTGAAGTTCCTCTCGCGAACCCTGCGGCAACCACCCTCTCACCTGTGTTTGCAGCACGTCAGTGCGAAGGTAATCACGGCATTCCTGCATGAACTCTAAAAGGAACGTGGGATTACTGCCCGCACCCGCAATCTGCGTCTGAGTGCCATTCGTTCATTCTTTCGCTATGTTGCTTTCGAGGTGCCCGGCCAGGCAGCGCACATCCAGCAGGTGTTGGCGATTCCCGGAAAGCGCTACACGCGAAGGCTGGTCAATTTTCTTACGCGGCCGGAGGCCGACGCGTTGCTCGGGGCTCCCGATCTGGCGACGCCGCTCGGGCGACGCGACCACGCTCTCATACTGTTGGCGCTGCAAACCGGACTGCGTCTCTCCGAACTCGTTAGCTTGAGCAAGGAAGACGTAAGCCTGCAGACCGGCGCTCACGTGCGAGTGATTGGCAAGGGTCGGAAGGAACGGTGCACGCCACTCGCCAAGCGCACGGTCAAAGTACTAAAAGCCTGGTTCAAGGAGCGCTGGTGCAGCAAGAACGGCGAGAAACTGAGCGCCGATGGCGTTCAGTACATCATAGCCAAACATGCAAAAGCAACCAGAATGACGTGCCCAAGTTTGGCTAGGAAGCGCGTGACACCACATGTCCTGCGTCACACCGCTGCGATGGAACTGCTACAGGCTGGGGTTGATCGAACTGTCATTGCTTTGCGGCTCGGGCATGAGTCAATCGGAGACCACCCAAGTCTACCTGGATGCGGACCGAGCCATGAAAGAAAAGGCGCTGGCCAGACTCGAACCAATGGGCAAGAAAACCACGTCGCTACAAAGCGAACGATGCATTGCTGGACTTTCTCGAGTCGTTGTAACTAGCGGTAGTGGGCTGTTTTGATCTGCCCACTACCAATTTCTGATTTTAGCGGATACCGCTCGTCAAAAAGTGATTGGGATGGGCAGCGTTGACAAAAACTCTTAGACAGCTAGAATGTCCGTTGATTCTTCGATGACCATTCTGCCTATGACTGCACTGACTACTACCCAAGCCACGCTCCTCAAGACCGACTTCCCCGAACTGGAATTGCATGCCAGTGGAAAAGTGCGGGACGTTTATCGAGTGGGTCAAGATCGGCTCCTATTTGTTGCGACCGATCGCATCTCGGCCTTCGACTACGTTCTCGCCTCTGGCATTCCCAACAAAGGCAGAGTACTGACACAGACTTCACTGTTCTGGTTCAACTTTCTGAAGAATATTGTTGCGAATCATGTGGTGACAGCGAGAGTTGAGGAGTATCCTACTCACCTTCGAAAATACACGGACCAACTTCGTGGGCGATCAATGTTAGTGGTTCGAGCAGAGATGTTCCCGGTAGAGTGTGTCGCACGCGGGTACATCTCCGGATCGGCATGGAAGGAGTACAAAGCGACCGGCGCAGTTTGCGGAATCAAGCTGCCGTCGGGACTGCGAGAGTCGGACAAGTTGCCTGAGCCGATTTTCACGCCTGCGACCAAAGCGACGACCGGGCACGACGAGAACATCTCCTACGCAAAGATGGAAAAACTTGTGGGCGCCGGGCAGAGCGCCCAGCTACGCGACCGCACGCTGAAGATCTATTCCACCGCGGCGGAATACGCGGCGAAGCGTGGAATCATTATCGCGGATACCAAGTTCGAGTTCGGTCAGACGGATCAGGGCATCGTCTTGGCGGATGAAGTGTTGACGCCCGATTCCTCCAGGTTCTGGCCGGAAGATCAATATCAGCCGGGGCGGGCCCAGACCTCTTTCGATAAGCAATATGTCCGTGATTATCTCGAAGAGATTCGCTGGAACAAGTTGCCTCCTGCGCCGGCTTTGCCGCCCGAGGTAGTGTCCAAAACCAGCGAAAAATATGTGGATGCCTACCGAAAGTTAACCGGCCAGGAATTGGAAGCGTAAAGGCTCCACGCCCTCGGGGAAGGGCGGCTGAAGCGAGACCAACTGATATTGCGACGGCGAACAGTGGTCTGATTGGTCGCTGTGTGCGCTGTAGCGCGTGGGGGCAGTTGTCTCCTCTACCCTATGCTTTCTGGTAGCTGACGATTCGAGACCTGCTCCCTGAACAATTATTATCGAGATATATGAGTGCTATTGATCGAGCTCTCGCTGCGAATCAGACGTTTGTCATAAACTACGATCCGAATCAGCTTTCTCCGCGTCCGCGTCTAAAACTTGCGGTCTTGACTTGCATGGATACCCGAATCTCTTACAAGGCGCTAGGGCTCGAACCTGGCGATGCGCACATGATCCGCAATGCCGGCGGAATCGTGACCGATGACGCGCTCCGCTCGCTTCTCATCTCGCATTATCTGCTCGGCACAGAAGAAATTATGATCGTAAATCACACTGATTGCGGATTGACGAAGGCATCGGAAGAGGAACTGCGCGCAAAAATCGAGATCAAGGCCGGATTTCAACTGAACAACCCAGTTCGCTTTTATGCATTCCGGGATGTCGCACAGAATGTCCGCGAGCAGATGAAGAAACTGAAATCACATAGTTGGGTTCGCCAGGATATGGTGATCCGCGGATTCGTCTTCGACGTTACCGATGGCCACCTGCGGGAAGTGAAAGAAGTTTGTGCGGAATTCGCGGTCGACACCTCGCAAGAATCTTGATTGGCACAGGCGCTCAACCATTCGGCACTGCCACGTCTTGATCATCTCCGACAAGGCCAATCCGCAAAATCACGTTCGTTACGAACCTGACCCAGCGATCCTCAGCCCCATCCGATGGGAGTTCGGTCACAAAACTTCAACTTAACTCGCCACTTTTATGCCGAGCACGACTTTGGCTGATTCAGCCAGACTGTCGGGCCGGTGTGACCGATTCCCAGACCCTCCCCAACCGCTCGGCATAATCCTTCGCTCGGCATGAATGCCGCTATACCGAGAACGGCATAACCGTGTGATGGCGTAGGGCCCGGTGGCGAAAATCTCCGAGGAATGCCTTCGATTCATCAACCAATTGTGAATCGGGAGATAGTCTTCTGCTCTTCCCCCGAACTTCCTTGCGCTGCTCTGCGCGTGTTTGAGTGGGTGAGCCATGGCTACACCTCATACGTCGTGGTCGTGTAATCCTCGAACCGATCGTTGCGCTCGACAGTCACCTTGCGAGAGGTCACATCGAGGACTACGTCTCCGAACCCGCCACAATCGTTCTCGTAGCCAAACGGCACCAGGGCTTCAAAGCGTTCTTGCAGATGCGAGGCGTCATAGGCGAGAGGTTCCTGCTCTGCGTATGCGTAGTATTCGCTGTCGAAACACTTCACCTCCTCGGTGGCGCCATCGTCGCCGTATCCATCAAAGTGAACTGCGACGAAGGTCACGCCGGCTGTTGCGACTTTGTCGCATTCGGCAAGGATGGCGGCTTTGGCGGTCTGTTCCTGCGGACTTAGGGTTTTGTCACTACCACCGGAATTGTTTCCCATCTTTTATTTCTCCACTGACCTCGTTTCCTCTGAATGGCGCAGTGCTTATCTTTCTTGCACTGGACCATTGATTCCGGCTTTGCCGCCACCGCAATCAGCTAGGGTCGATATCTGAAAGCAGTGCGGTCTCATCGACTCCGAGCTGTTCTTCCGGATGGGTGGGCGTTCGAACCACAATTCCCTTCCCTTCTGTGGCCCTTCTCTTCGCGATCCGGATGTAAAGATTAATGACGTGCAAAGATTCACACCCTTCACAATTTCCATGCTGTGGCCGTCCATCACGCCCTGGGTCATAACGAGGGTGCAGGCTACATTTGCCATCAAAGCGAAAGCGGATTCTGAGTGACATCGAAGACCTCAATCATCACCACGTGGAAGGTGATTTCCATCGAGCGCCTGGGCGACGAGTTCGCCAAATAAATCTGAAGCGGGTATTTCCCTGACGGCGATGAAGGAGCAAAGACCGTTCACAGCGATTGGCCGCTCATCTTCAATGCGGTAACCGCGCTCGATATGTTGTTGTTTGCGTTCCTCAAACAGGTCGGCCCTGGTGGTCACACGAATTCGCATGACAATCCTCATTTCTGATTCGTCTGGTCAAGGTGAAGTCCGCGCGAGGTGGGTGAACTATGCGCGGGAAGCGGTGTTATTCAGTCCGTATCAAAAATGGGTGGTGACCTCTAAATGTTCTGCCGGATCTGAGCCTGGCGACCGCTTCTGGGCGCCGATGACCGGTTTTGTCCGCCCAGGCTTGCGCAGTCATCTCTAATGTTTCGGGTCAATCGGCAAGGCCCGTACCGCAGCTATCGACGAAATATTCACGAGGTCACCGTGATAAGAGATCGTCCCGTAGCGAAACAAGCGGGCAAGCAGGGCGCGGGAGCGATTGGCCAATGGCGGATTGACGAACGGTTCCTGGCGTTCGAGGGCTTGTGCGGCGCGACACCACGAAACCCCGTATCCAACATCAGAATGGACAAACTCAGGGAAGGGTGCAGAAACCAAACTCGCCGTTTCGACAATTCATTTGTCTAAGTGCGTGCTCTTTGGATTCTGCTTCAGGTCCTTCAGGTCGCTGCTACGGCCTAGAGCCTGTTTGTTCGTCACGAGATCGTCCAGGGAAATGACGTTCACCGGAACTCCGAAGAAAGTGCTTGCGACCCTTTTTCTCCACGCATCGGGGAACTCGACGCCGGTGATTTCGGTCAGAACGTCAATCCTGACCGGCGCAATTCCAATCTGATAGACCACCTGCTTCTCGGTGAATGTCTCCGCAGTAATCCCGTCATGCTCGAGGGGAGCCCCAAACTTCTTAAGCGCTCCGACCACCCGGGGGGAATTCTGCGGCGAGTTGTGTACCCACACGTCGAGATCTTTCGTGTAGCGCGGCTCTCCATACTTCATGACGGCGAAGCCGCCGACGATCAGGTACTCGACCTCAAATTCGTTTAAGAGTTGTAGCAGTTCGCTGTAGTGTGGGTTTTCTGCCATGGACTTCCTCAGCTAATTCCACCAATTCCCAAGCGGCAGCAAAGATGGCTTCATCTCCCTGCTCCTGCCAAAACTCGATATCGAACGAGCGGTCCGGGAACTCACGCTCCACCAGTCTTGTCTTCCATCCTGAATTTTGAGGAATGCTCATTTCCCCTCTTCGAATCGGTCCTTCACATTATCAGGATATCAGGCTGAGGGACCCGATTTTCCGTTCCTGCTGAGGAGTATCAGCCCTGATCCCCCTGAGGCGAAGGTTTTGCCAGCACGGCAGGGTTGCGCTTTGAAATCTCTCGACAGCCGACCTTTCTGCGCAGCCGCTGCCAGTACCTGGGATCAACCCGCAACGCCTGTACACAGGCGACTGATGACAAACTTACGAATCCTCCGTGATAGGAGACCGTTCCGTAGCGAAACAGCCGCGCGAGCAAAGCAAGAGCGTGATTGGCCAACGTCGGATTGACGAATGGTTCCTGACGGTCCAGAGCTTCTGCCGCACTACAGCTCGGGAGGCCATCTCCATCCAGTTTGCCCTGGATAACCTCCTGGAAAAGTTCTGAGACGGCACGCAGGCGCAGCCTGTGCCGACGGTTCCTGCGGTTCAAGGGCTCTCCCAGCACGAACTGTCCGCTGTCGGCATTGTTGCCTAGGTCCAGCCAGTAATCGACTTCACTCCAATCTCCTGTGCACTTTGCGATTGCTGCCCGGGCCTCCCGCGTGTCGACACAGCCGATCACGATGTCCACACCATCAAGGCGCCGTTTCGCGTCAAGCGGTTCCGGAACTCCTTCCCAGTCCAAGCCCCAGAAAAGATTTAGACGGTTGGCGAGAACCACAGATTTGTACAGACCGATCTCAGATCGGCTGAAAGGTTGGCGCACACAGTTGGTGGAAGAGATGACGTCCGCATCGAGCAACGTAACGTAGATTCCTTCCGGGTGCCCGTATGCCAACAATGCCTGATGCAGGTACGGCAACCCGGCGGCAATCGCGCTGCCGTTGCCGCCGCATCCTACGACCAGCACGCGCACTTTATGCTTCAGCAATTCGGGATGAATATGGTGTGCTTCCATGGCTTCATCCTTCACCTTTTCTCTCGACGAATTCCTGGAGTGTTTGCTTACTGTCGGCCAGAAACTTCACAGGAAAGCGGTGCTTTCGCCCCGCCAAACTTGACCACAGGCCAAGAAAACCCCTCGGATGAGTTGTCAATCGGACTGCGCCACTCGGATGGGTGAATTCGCTGGCGAAATATGCTTCTTCCCAGCGTGACAGTGAACTGACTCCCACCTCCTCCGGAACTCGCATACTGCCGAGACAAACGCGGCCGTGCGCATCGGTGTTCCAATAGGGAGCGTTTTTTAGACGCGAATCGGCCGTTGGCCGACAGTCTTGGGCCAGCGCACGCACGAACAGTTCCCGCCCATGAATCATGAAAACCAACGCAGGCTGCGGATACATCTTGCCGTTCAGCTTTTTCGCCCCGGCATTTCCGTTTCCGAAGAACATCAGCCGCGGTTGCGCCCGGCTCCACCAAGCGATCTGCTCAGGCGTTCGTGCCAGCACACGTTCTGGCAAAACCTCCGCTCCCAAGCTTGCCCCCAAGCCTTTGGCGAGCGTCTCAAGAAAGCCGGTTGTAACGGACTGGCCCGCGCACAAGTACGGTGCCTTATCAGGCCGGCCCTTCACCGCGTGCAACGTGGCAAAGCTGCGGCTGCCTTCCTGATAAAGGAGCACTGCCTGTTTGAGCGTGAAGGTCCGGTTGTCTCCCATTCGTACGTGCGCGTTCATCGCTGGTCCTCACGATCAATTACCCCCTCGTCGTTGCCCGGCATCGAGTCAATCAGCCGGCTGGCAGCAGCCAGTGTGTCGCAGACGACGCCCAGCGTCTGAAACCCCTGGCGAACGCTGGTTGGATCGGAAAGCTTGAGGGGAATGATGAGGTTTGGTTGGGGCGTCGTTTCCATCGCAGTCTGGGCCTCGTCGTCAAAACACCCCACCACGGCATCGCCAGATGAGAATGCGGCGAGCAGACATGGCAGCGGCGGATTGCTGTCGATCAGCTGCTCTCCCACGTCCTCAGTGAATTCCGGCCGTTTGGCCTGTTGCGAGATCGAACCTAGTTCCAGCAAACCACTGACGAGCGCCCGCACTTTCCCGTTCCTTATGCTGCGGCTCAAGTGCTTCAGGCTTCGGAGACTCAGAGGGCGCTCTTTCAGACACTTTGGGATACATCCCTCAACGTCCGGCACCTCGTACTGCTCGGGATTCTCTTCACCTTCGTACCATTCGCGCAGCATGTCCACTCGCTCCTCGGCGTCATGGTAGTCATAGACCCGCACCCAACGGTTGAGTGGTCCCACAAAATGCCGCAAGAACGTTGCCGGCAGACGAGGGTGTACCTTCTCCAGCAGCTCAATGACTGGATTCAGGACCACGAATGCCGCGCTATCTGGATCGACGATCAGGTAGAGCGTTCCTTCCGGTCCTCGCTCATCCGAGTAATCCACCAGCCGGTCGCTGAGAGTGAGATCGAGGTCAAAGCGCCGGTCAATTGCAACGCCGCCGTGTGCGCGGATCCAACGCTGAAGAGTCAGGGACAGGTACTTGGCCGCATCTCGTCCGCTCCGTTCCCAGTCCTCAACGGACGCGATATCGGATTTCACCAAGATCTGCGCTAACGTGAGTAACTCGCGGTCGTCAGCCGAGAAACGCTGTTCAATGGGAATTCTCTCCAAGGTAGGCAACTTTGCCATCGACCTTCCCGATGCCAACGTGCTGATTCAAATCAGCGGAGCGTTTGGTTCACGTCAGGAAGAGGCGCAGCGGCTATTGCTGCGTCCTTGTACGGATACCGCGATCGAACGATTCTTCCGGTACAATGACCAGGGGCTGATCCTCAGGAAAGAGGGCCTGAATGCCACCGAACAAAAGAAGGTGGAGGAGTCGATTAAAGTTTATGCTTTGCAACGACTGGGGTTGGTCCAGGCAAGAGAAGCAAGGGTGATACTGATCAAGGCACAGCTTCGGCGGGTAGAGAATGCCATCCATAATTTTAATACCTACTTCGATCGTTCAGAAACAGACCGGATATGGTTCGAAGGTATCCTGAGAAGAGAGATGGAGATCCTTCACCGGTATAAGGATCCGGATCAAGAATATGCCGGACTGGCAAGATATATAATTGATCAATATTTTTATAAGCTAAATCATTGAGCCATGACCATCGACAAGTTCATTTCCAGTCAACCCGCCGACCGGCAGTCGCTTTTAAAAGAATTGCATAAGATCATCATTGCAAATGACACTACGGTCACCCATGCCATCGAGCCCATGATGGGTATTGAAATGATCATGTACAAAGACCGCGGCATGATGAAATATGCGTTGGCCAGCGTAAAAAAATACATGTCCCTGCATGTGCTGCCGATCTACGGCTCCCCCACCTTACATGCCCGGTACAAGACCCTCCTGAATAAAGCCAGCTTTCAAAAAGGTTGTATCAACTTCACGGGCATAGAGGAAATGCCGCTGGACATAGCAAGGGACCTTATTGCCGATTGCTCCCCCATTGACCTGTTGAAAATAAGAGAGGATTATCTGCGATCGAAAAAGACTAAAAAAAGCAAGTAGGGTCTACCCGAAATACCGATAATCCTCAAAAACCGACCGATAAATAAACGGGCTTATTCCCATGCAACCATCGCCTTAGATTGACCGTCATAGCCAGTACTAAAAATGGGTTTCCATGACATACAAAAAATTTATCATTTATATTACTCTCATCACCGCCGCAGGTTCCGCCTGTAAAAAAGGAAATCCAGGGGTCAATCCAAACCCTGTTGAAAATAAGATTACCGTCAGCACATTGGCGGGCAACGGGACAGATGCCTTCGCCAACGGCCCGGTATTATCTGCCGAATTCGACGAGCCCATCGATGTAGCCTATTCCGCCGGAGGGATCATCTATGTTTCGGATTATAACAATCGCCGGATCCGCAAAATATCCGGCGGACAGGTGTCCGTGCTTGCGGGAAATGGCAGCTGGGGGACTACGAATGGCGCCAGCAATGTGGCGGAATTCAAGGACCCGTACCGGATCGAGGTAGATGCGGCCGGCAATGTTTATGTGCTGGATCAGAATAACCCGCATGTGCGTCAAATAACTCCCCTTGGAGATGTATCTGTCTTTGCCGGTACCGATGTACCCGGGTTCAGGGATGGCGATGCGCTGATAGCTCAATTCGCACTGGACCAGGGCGGTATCACTTTCGATACACATGGGAATATGTATATAGACGATACCTTCAATGGCCGCATACGGAAGATCAGCCTGACAGGGCAGGTCAGTACGTTTGCCGGAAAGGAGACCGTAGGCCTGGTAAATGGGGATACCTCGGTCGCGCAATTTCAATATGCCGACGCCATCCTTTTTGACAAGCAGGGGAATATGCTGGTAGCCGACAATGGGAATTTTTGTATCCGCAAAATAACCCCCGCCGGCCAGGTATCTAAATTTACCGGAACAGGCACGAACGGGACATCGGATGGCGGACCCGGCGTGGCCCAGTTCCATTATATAAATGATATGGTCATCGATAAGGATGGGAATCTGATCCTGTCCGATGAAAATCGCATCCGCAAGGTAACGCCGGAGGGGGTCGTATCGACTATTGCAGGCAGCACCGCCGGCTATGCCGATGGTGACGGGGCCACGGCTAAATTCAATTACGCGGGGGGGCTTGCCATCGACCCGGACGGGAATATCTATGTGGCCGATGCACTGAATAACAGGATCCGGAAGATAAGTTTCAAGTGAGAAGGGTTCTACCTCAGACCAGATATTGTTTTCCTGCTTAAATAATTGATCTTTGGTGGCCGATAGCGACTATGCGGTGATTTAACAATAAAAAAGTGACCGGGATTTCGGTCACTTTTAACATAAATGCTAAGTAATATCGTTCTTAAAAAAGATTACCCTTCCGAGCCAACAATCCCCTTTTTCCGGGAGATGATAACCGCTCTTGGCTCTGCGTTTCCGAGATCGTCTTGTTCTTTATTTTTATTTTCCACCAGTTTAACATCAATATCGTCATCAGGAATAATCGCGTCAGCAGATGAGGCACTTAATGATTGATCATCCCCTTCCCCTAAATACTTTTTTTTCAATGCATCGAGGCTAGGACTTTGTTGAACGGAAGATGATGACCCATCTTGCTGATGTGCGGGAGAAGCAAGCTTAGCTTTTCTTTTCTTATCACTGGCTTCCATATTGCTCCATTTAGATTGAAGGATTCGGTTAAAAGAAGAATTATCCATATTTACCTCCTTAATTCTTTAGTGATTTCCCAAATAAAGTTAGCTATTTTAAGATGATTTTGCAAATTTACCAGCCTAGACCGAGACAAGTGTACTGCCACAATATCTTTAACTCAACTGCTTGACTATAAGGATCTTGTTGCCCGTGAGGGATGTTTTTTCCAAATTCCTGCTTAGCACTAAAAAGTGCTTGGGCTGGTAAATTCCCTGAGTTAATGGCTTTCCAGAAACTGTCATGCATTGGTTTTCCAAAATAATTATAGGGGGGTGCCAGGGGTGAGTAATGGGAACCCGTACATCCTATAAACCCTTGGGCGCCGCTCAAAAGATATTTCAATGCAATCGATTCTTCGGGGGTTTTAGGTCTTATTTCAATGGTTGGCGTTTTCATGCAAGCCGGTGGATATACCGAAAGCCCTGCCCAGCAACAGCCAGTAAAAATAACGGTAGAATGCGTCGAGTCAGGAATATTTTTAATATTTACAGCCTCAAAACTATCCCCATTTGCCGTTTCTCCCCAGAACCTTGTGCTATCACTAGATGAGCCATGCAGCATAAAATAAACGGACCCAGAAGCAGATCCAGGATCAATGTCTGCGGGACCAAAGACTTCCGAAATTGCCAGACCAGAGCCTTGTCCCTTTACAGAGTTAAATACAATCTCTGCAAACGGTCGGGCACGGTTACGAATCCCAAACTTGTTCTGCATACTAACGGGTGAGCAGTTCAAAGCATTTATTACCAAATCAGATCTACGGGCATCCGGTATCCTGCTGACAGGAAGTTCCGGGATAAGATCGCCATCGGTATCACCATATATATCATCTGTCCACACGATAAAGTTATCGGCATCCAGATTGTCTTTGTTTTGCGCCAGTATCTTTGCACGTAAGCCAGAATCGATCACATCCATTTGCAAAGAAGGAACTACGTCATATCCGCCTATAATGACGATTCCTTTTGTCTCTTTTGATATTTTTTTTCGCACTAATTCCGCAGCTTGTTTTGCGTCAGCCATCCCAGTTGGCAGATCCACCAATATATTTTTTTTGGCCAAGCCAACAAGCACCCCATTAGCCTCTGTTTTACCTATATTTCTTGCAAGCAATCCACTCGAGGTTACAAAGACCAAATTCGCCAGTCTGCTGCTGTCAGGTGAGTGAATATTGCCAACTCCCATGCCGGCTAAGGGCAATTCAGCATTTTTTTTTTCAGGATCGATGTCGATCGTAACAATAACACGTGTTGATATATGCGGTATTCGCGTGATCACCTCGACGAATTGCTCATCATTCGGAGTTATTGGTTGTTGCTCCGAAGAAAAAATGGGTATATTTTGTACTATTGGCTGGTTTAAAGAATGAGTGAGCAAAGCATGCTGCTTTGATGGAACTTCCTCATCACCGGGATTATTCAAATCAAAATTATTTAATTTCCCCTTCGACGGAGTCATGGCGAGTCCACCGTTCTTTTTTACCGTAATTAATCCGTTGCGGTCGGTCCTTGCAAAATTGAACTTGCCTTTATATTTTTTCAGGATATCAAGCGATCCAGGATCGGGATGATCTTTATCGTTCAGACCGCCTGTATGCGCAAACAATTTGGTCTTTTCATTCCATTTTTTGAAAATATCCTCATTCAATCCATTATAGCTCGTATGATGTGTAAGCTTAACGAGATCATAAGGTCCAGCCGAATTGACATCCTCAAGCAATTTAGCCATTATAACATCAAGGCCGGGTACTTCTGATACAGCAAACTGCATATCCGCAGCCAAAAGTGCAGTCCATCCCTCAGCTTTGACTTTTAAAACAATACTTTGGTCGTTTTTGGCAGCCCCTGGCCCGACTCTGTCCTGTCCTTCTTCCGCATCCGGATAAAATTTAGCTACTGACTGTTTATAAGCTGTCGCAAGATCGTTCATAGAAAAACTGTCGGGCAGAGTCTGATTCAGATCGTCCCCCTGGCTCTGTGCCGCTTTGGCCAAGACATCCGTGCATAAAAGAAGGTGCTCCTGTGTGGGCCCTAAAATAACAAGCCCGAAGTCTGAGAATTTTTTTTGCAAAGCGGCCAGTCCTTTTGTTTCTTGCAGCCCGAGATAGCGAATAATCTTGGTTCCACTGTCCTTTAATTGCGAAAGCATACTTTTGTAACTATCTTCCAGATTGGCAGCATCTGCGAGAAATTCCCGTAGGTCAGCGCCTTGCATATCCGAATGATCTTCCTCCATCATGATCGTAACAAGCGCCTTTTTTACGGGATTAGTGATACCGTCAGTCGGGCCTCTCCCATTAGCTTGTTTCCCGAATCCCAAGTTCTCGTCAGCGACCAAGGCGCTGTCGAATATAAGTGAACCCTCTGCCACAAGTTTTGGAAGGCATCCAATATGGTCTGAATGGCAATGGCTGACCACCAACAAGTCAATATTGAATGGAGGCTGTTTTTTTAATATTCCCGACAATTGTTGCTTAATGCTGTCCGCATCTTTGGCATGTGCGCCGTCTATCAAGATACTCTTTCCAGACCGTGTGATGAAAATACAGTCGCCGTAACGTGTCTGTCCTACATCGAGGATGTAAATATTCATGGATGGGGTTTTACAAAGTTTTAAACAAAACAAAAATTCAGGCGATTGGTGACGGGCGCGGAGGGATTGATAAGAGCGGATAGAAGTCCACGTAAAGATATTGTATGATTTTATTATCTATAGTGCTGATAGTAATATTTCATATTATTTTACTATTATTAAGCACTTCCACTTAGTTAAGTTTTCACCCCTACGTCAATCTCAACGCCACAAACCACCTCGAAAACGCCTCTAATCCTATGTGGATCTGAAATATGGCCGGTATATTGAACATAAAAAATACGCCGAGAACCAGGGGGAACACCCACCTCCCCCTTCGTTGCCGCCGCTCGATGATGATCAAGCTGATTAATAACAGGTAAATGACCAAAATGGCCATCACGTTCCCGAAAAGGAAAAAATTCTGAAAAACCTTGAACCCACTCAATGAATTATAAAATATCCTTGCAAGCGCCGGTTCGATCAGCGCAATGCCGGTCGCAATCATTGCCCTCGCATGGATCTCGACTTGGTGCCGGTATCTTATCGCAATGATATAGGCCATTGCGAAAAGTATAAAGTCTTTGAACTGGAAGAATAAGGTAAGGTCCAGGTCCTTTTCGTCGATATAATGTTCATGGCTCAGGTGGATCATCAAAACAGCTGATATAACGATCAGGGGGAATAAGAAATAAGTCATACGGCCAATGAGTCGGTGAAGGGCCAGTTTCTTCTTTTTGATCAGGATGGGCTGCAGTATAAGGGCAAAGATCCACAACATCATCATGCCGGCATGAAAATGAAAATAAAATGAGAAATTGGCCGTCCCATCAAAGAACTTAACGAAATAAGAAGGCCAGAAGCCTGCGATCACGAGTACCAACAGTCCTATAAAATAATAACCTGAAATGTCAAAGCGTAATTTCGGTTTTGTGGGTTGCATTTTTCAGTCATTTTGATGAGGATTTTACAGCCTCCACTTTCTGATCGATAAAAGCTGCTTCTTCTTTTCCACCGATCACCCATCTCGCCTCGATTCTCCACGAACCCGATTTCGGTTCCCAGGTCAGCCGCTGAACATTAACGGAGTCTGAAATATAAGCTGCCTTTTGGATCAGCGTAAATTCGTTAACCTTGCGGTAAGCATAGCAAAATCCTTCATAAATATCTTCAGGGCCGAACACGCTCACCTCATGAATGACGTATCGCTTGCTGCTGTGGTTGTATCCGATAAAGAATTCTCTCTCGAATGGAATGCCCAACCAGGGAACAACCTCCCTGCTCTTCTCGTAAACACGGACGTACTGGTGGTTCATCACCCAACTGGCCTCCAGATCCACCGCACTGAACTGCACGCCATGAACTGTGCCGGTAACATTCCATTTACCGATCAGATGATTGAGTAGCTCATCATGAAATCGTCCGTCGGACGCATCTTCCATATTTTGAGCAAAGGAAGTAAAAGAGAAAAAAGCGGTAAAAAAAAGGAAGCTGATCTTTTTCATCCGACAAAACTACTTCGGCGGCGGTCCCCCGCCAATCGCCCAAACGGGTGATTCTTGCGCCGATCTCTTTATATCAGTTTTTGATGGATAGCCTTGACAACGGCTTCGCTTTTGGAGTGAACATGCAGTTTTTCATAAATATGCCGCACATGGGTCTTTACGGTATCGATGGAAATGAAACAAGCGGAAGCAACGGCTTTATAGGAAGTACCTTTTACGAGTAAGGTTAAAATTTCTTTTTCGCGTTCGGACAGATCGATGAACTCGCTTTTGTTGCCGGCATCCTGCAATCTCAGCATCTGCAGAACTTTCACGGCCACGGACGCCGTCATGGGCGCACCGCCGGCATAAGCTTCCCGCACAGCCTCCATCATCTTCCGCGGAGAGGTCTTCTTAAGCATATATCCCGCCGCGCCGGCGCAGATAGCGGCAAATATCTGTTCCTTGTCCTCGAACACCGTTTGCATCAGTACCTGCACCTGCGGGAATTTTTCTTTGATGACCTGTACTGCCTCGATCCCCGAAAGACCGGGCATATTGATATCCATCATGACCACGTCGGGATTGGCCAGTTGCATATTGCGCAGCAGCTTGTTGGCATCGGGGAATGCACCCGTGCAAGCCATGCCCCTGGTGTTGTTGATGAGCTCCACCAGGCTCTCGCGGAGCATCTTGTTATCTTCGAATATGGCTACTTTAATATCCATACGATGTAAAGAAATGACTTATTCGCCATAAAGTCTTTCACCCGTTCAGGTGATAGTAAAGCTGAGCTGCACCACCGTGCCTTCATTGATCGCCGATACGGTGTCGAAGCTGGCATTGAGCCCCGCCGCACGCTTCTTCAAAGTACTAAGCCCATTGCCTCCGGATGGCTTCGAGCTGTCGAAACCCTTGCCGTTATCCCGGATGCACATGCCGATAGCATGATCCTTTTGAGAAATATTTACCGATACTTTCGTGGCGTCCGAATGTTTTGCCGCATTATTGATGACCTCTTTAAAAAAGAGATAGAAATTTTTTCGCTGCTCCATATTCAACCGGGAGGCAGGCAGGGAGGCATCGCTCATAAAGTCGAACGCTATATTCTTTGCTTCCAAGATCTCCGAAGCAAACTCGTTCATCCGTTGCAGGATATTTTCAAAGCGGTCATTGCCAGGTTTGACCGTCCAGATGATATCACTCATATTCTCCTGGATAATATTGGTGCTTTCTCCGATGGAGACCAGCAGG
>Ga0137403_10003920_pt1 | contig 17693 bp, 15 predicted proteins | sample CZOMad2_1_16fung_FD_122057 | JGI IMG/M metagenome (GOLD analysis project Ga0137403, IMG submission 122057) | Vadose zone soil fungal communities from Angelo Coast Range Reserve, California, USA - CZOMad2_1_16fungal (Hybrid Assembly) | ecosystem: Environmental > Terrestrial > Soil > Vadose zone...
TGGGAGCGAATTGGCAGCCAGATTGCCCAAAGGATTTAAGCTGTCGAGTTATCGGCGCTGACTTTAAGTTGTTTTGTTTAAGGCAGTTAGAAATGTTGGGAGTGAATTATAGGCAAAGCGCCGCGGGCCTTAATGGCGGTAGCCTATCCACTCACCCTTGAGGAACGCTGACAAGTCCTTGAGGGCAGACAACCGACTCCAACCTTGACGGGAATGCTTCGTAGTAAGCCTTCTCCAATCCGACGCCTCTCCAGGAGTACTAATGAGAATCAACATAGAATCGAGACACTTGCAGGACGTAGTGGTGGTTATTCCGGAAGCCCTTCAAGACAGTCGCGGCTTCTTTATGGAGACTTTTCGCGAAGATGAGTTCAAGGCCAACGGCTTGCCGACTCAGTTTGTCCAGGATAATCATTCAAGATCGACGAAAGGCGTAGTCCGGGGGCTGCACTTTCAATGGGAACCGCCCATGGGAAAGCTAATGCGAGTGTCTCTGGGAAGCGCCTTTCTGGTGGCCGTGGACGTTCGCAAGGGATCGCCGACGCTGGGCAAATGGGCGGGAATCGAAGTGTCGGCGGAAAATCGCCGGCAAGTTTGGGCTCCGGCGGGGTTTGCGCGGGGATTCTGCGTCCTTTCCGACGCAGCGGAGATTCAGTACAAGTGCACCGGCATTTACAACAATAAGGGCGAATCGGGAATTCGCTGGGATGATCCGGAGATTGGCGTCGAGTGGCCCGTCAAGGATCCAATTCTTTCGGACAAGGACCGCAATGCGCAAACGCTGGCGCAGTGGTTGTCGCGGCCAGAGTCTGCAAATTTTAGATATTGATCGAAACTTTCACGATTTTATGGAGGCAGTGTGAAACTCCTTATCGCCGGTGGCGCTGGTTACGTAGGCTCCGCCTTGATCCCCAAATTGCTCGACCGTGGGTACAAAGTCGATGTCGTAGATCTGTTCTGGTTCGGCAATCACCTGCCACGGCAGGTCGGTATCTTGAACAAAGACATTTTTCAACTCACGCAAGAAGATCTTGAGCCCTATGATCAGGTGGTTTTTCTCGCGGGTTTGTCCAACGATCCGATGGCCGAATATTCGCCCAGCATGAACTTTGTGCTCAACGCCGCGGCTCCTTCCTACCTCGCGTACACGGCCAAGAAAGCGAAAGTAAAACGGTACGTATATGCGAGTTCCTGCTCCGTATACGGGTATACGGAAAACGAGCTTTACGACGAGACCCGACCGGTTGGTTCCAGCTATCCATATGGCATCTCGAAGCTGCAAGGAGAACAAGCCGCCATGCAACTGGCGGACGACAATTTTTCCGTCATTTCCCTGCGCAAAGGAACGATTTCCGGGTACAGCCCGCGGATGCGATTTGATCTGATCATCAACACGATGTTCCGAAACGCCATAAAAGAGCGCACTATCACAATTAACAATCCGTCGATCTGGCGGCCCATCCTCGGCATTCAGGATGCTACGACCGCTTACATCCGCGCCATCGAAGCCAATCACAAGATTTCCGGAATTTTCAACGTAGCCTCGGGCAACTACACAGTTGGAGAGGTTGGCGATCAGGTGAAAGCGGCGATGGAGGAGAGATTGGGCAATCAGATCCACCTCAATATCAAACACATTCAGGACTTTCGAAATTACAAGGTGAGCATCGAGAAAGCAAAGAATGTTCTGAGTTTCCACCCGGTCACCGATCTGAAATCGATTGTAGGAAATTTGATCGACAACATGGGCAAGTTTCAAGACTGGGACAATCCCCTCTACTCCAACATTGGAACGTTCAAAGCGATTGAAAATGGCATCGAGATCCATGCCATGGCGAAAGCGCTCTAACTATGAAAATTGCCGTCATTGGCGCCAATGGGCAGCTGGGAAGCGATCTGATTGCCGCGTTTTCAGGCAACGGTGACGAGGTTCTCGGTTTTACGCACGCGGATATCGAGCTTGCTGACCTCGCTTCGGTCAAGAGCGCGCTAGAGCCGGCACAACCCGAGGTAGTTGTAAACACCGCGGCGATGCACCACGTGGAGAATTGCGAGCGCGATCCCGAAAAGGCATTTGCAACAAACGGAACTGGCGCAAGGAATCTGGCGGCGGTGGCACGCGATTTGAATGCGGTGCTGATGCACGTAAGCACGGATTACGTGTTCGACGGAATAAAAGGCAGCCCGTATGTGGAGGAAGACAGCCCCCGGCCGCTGAACGCGTATGGGATCACCAAACTGGCCGGCGAACATTTTGTGCGCGCCACTGCGAACAAGCATTTTGTGGTTCGCACATCCGGTCTTTATGGAAAAAGTCCCTGCCGCGCCAAGGGCGGACTGAATTTCATTGAACTAATGTTGAAGCTGGCAAAAGAGCGCGGAGAGGTGCGCGTGGTGGACAGTGAGATAGTCTCGCCCACGTCTACCGCGGAGCTTGCGCAGCAATTGGTCCGGCTCAGCCGTTCCGATGCCTACGGGCTCTACCACGCCACGGCGGAGGGTAGCTGTTCCTGGCATGAATTTGCGCGAGAGATCTTCAGGCTGACGGATACACCGGTACGCCTGAATGTTGCTGCCGCCGGCGAATTTCCCGCCAAGGTGGCGCGGCCTATGTATTCGGTGCTCGAGAATCAGGCTTTGAAAAAGCGCGGATTGAACGTGTTCAAGTCCTGGCAGGACGGGCTTCATCAATACCTGGGGCAGCGAATCAAGACTTCCTCCGCATCGGTCCGTAGCTAGCAGCGTGGGATTGGCGGAAGGCTCCGCCAGAGTTGCGGGCGCCACACAACAAAATGCAAGTGCCCGGCAAAAGCAACCACTTGGGCGAATCCGGTTTCCTTCCATGATCTCAGATACCGCCAAACAGCAATCGATTCGAGAGAACTCTTCCAAGAGGAACAGCGTGCCGCCAGGGTCGACTCCGAAGAAAATATGGATCGATTTGGATAATTCACCCCATGTTCCTTTTTTCCTGCCCATAATCGCGGGACTTGAAAAAAACGGCTATCAGGTTTTCTTGACGGCGCGCGATTCCTACCAAGTATGCGAAATGCTGCGTCTGCACAAACTTTCCTGTCAGGTTGTAGGCAAGCATTATGGGAAAAGGTGGATCCTGAAATTACTGGGGACCGCTGTGCGTGCCGCCCAACTGATGTCGCTGGCAATCAAAGAACGGCCGAACCTTGCCGTGTCACATACTTCCCGGGCGCAGTTTCTAGTGGCCACTTTGCTCAGAATTCCCACCGTCATCATGTTCGACTATGAGTTCGTGACTGCCACCGCGTTTTTGCACCCGGACTGGGTGTTTGTACCTGACATGATCGCGGAAGCGACCGTAGCGCAGAAACCGGATCACCTTCTTCGATATCCCGGTTTGAAAGAGGATGTTTACGTGCCGCAGTTCAAACCGGACCCCGGCCTCAGAAACTCACTGGGAATTCGCGAGAGTGAAGTCCTGGTGACAGTCCGCCCTCCAGCCACGGAAGCCCACTATCACAATCCAGAAAGCGAACAATTTTTTGATGCGAGCCTGCGATATTTACTGCAACGGCCCGGTGTTCGCGTGGTTTTGCTGCCGCGGAATCAGACCCAACGGAGCTTGCTTGAGTCCAACTGGGCCGCAGCAATCACAGAGCAGCGCATCATCATTCCCGAACAAGCAATTGACGGATTGAATCTGATCTGGAATTCCGATTTAGTGATTAGCGGCGGCGGAACCATGAATCGGGAAGCCGCCGCATTGGGCGTTCCGGTTTACAGCATTTTTCGGGGACGACTCGGCGCCGTCGATCAGGGCCTATCCAACACGGGAAGGCTCACGCTTATCGAAAGAGTCGAGGACATTTCCCAAAAAATCGTTCTGCAACGCAGAAATCCGGTCCCGTGGAACTCCGGCAATCAAAGCGCAGCCCTGAGATCTATTGTTGGGGCCATCATCTCAATCTCAGAAAACCAATGTCTGCCCGCACACCAATAGAGTCGCAGCCAGGGCAGCCCCAAGCAATGTCGGGGCAAAACTCCGTGGCGATGTCCGAGATTCGGGACTTAGCTGCTCTATCTCTACGGGGCCTGATGCCGATGTTTGACGCGAACCAGCAACTGTTCTGTCACCGGCTGCTGGCTACCAGGAATGGATTGGTGTCCGAGGGAATTTCGCAACGCTATACCATCATGACGCTGCTGGGGCTTCGGGAATTGGAATCCGCTGGCGTAAAGACGCCTTTTGATATTCGAGGGATTTACAACACGTTCGCCGCTGACCCAAAGTGGATTCAAGGCGCCGGCGACTTAGGTCTGCAGATCTGGCTTACCGCCATTTTCGATCCGGACAATCTGGGTAGCCTATTCCAATCCGCTAATTGTGGGAAGGCTCTCGAGCGATCTGCCGACGCAAAACAGGGACGCACGATGGAGCTGGCCTGGTTTTTGACCGGGTTAGCCTACGCGGCGGAAGCCAACCCGAAACTCGCTGGCGATTGGAAGGATTTGTCGGCGGAAACGTTTCATCGCCTTAGCGAGAACCAGGGCGAATATGGGTTGTTTGGCCACCTGAGCGTCGGGAAGTCGCTCTCCGGGCGGCTTCGGGGACGTATCGGGAGTTTCGCAGACCAGGTTTACCCGATCATCGCGCTATCTAAGTTCGGGAAAGTTTTTCACGTTGAGGATGCACTGCGTTCAGCGCTGGATTGTGCACGGGCGATTTGCAATGCCCAAGGAAAATTCGGGCAATGGTGGTGGCTGTATGACGCGAAAACTGGCCGGGTCTCCAGCCGCTATCCGGTCTATTCCGTCCACCAGCACGCCATGGCTCCAATGTGCCTGTTTGCCGTCGAGGAAGCCACCGGGCATTCCTTTCAAGAATACATTTATCGAGGGCTGCGCTGGATCTACGGCGAAAACGAGCTGGCCGTCGACATGCGCGACAATGCGCAGAATTTGATTTGGAGATGCGTGCTCCCGGTGAACCGGCAGTCCAGATTTCTGGAAATGGCCAAGAGCTTTCTGTTACCGAGAGCGGAGCGCAACCATGTGGGCCCGCTGGAGGTGCTGTACGAGCAAAGGCCGTACGAATATGGCTGGTTGCTCTACGCGTTTGCGAAATACGTGCTGTCCACACCTGCGGCAAAAGGCATTTCTTAAACTGATTTGGTCGCCGAGCCCCTGCTGCTCAACCGAGGAACTGAAGAGTATGGAAGCAATCAAGACCGCCAAGATTTTCACAATTGTGGGCGCGCGGCCGAATTTCATGAAGGCCGCGCCGATTATTGCGGCGATCCGCAAGCACAACAAACTGATCCAGGGGCAATCCGCGGAGGCCCGGAGGTTTTCCGTCACCTTGGAGCACGTGCTAATCCACACTGGTCAACACTATGACGCGGCGATGTCGGACCAGTTTTTCTCCGATCTAAATATTCCCAAGCCGGACGTGCATCTGGGCGTGGGCTCAGGCTCTCATGCCGCCCAGACGGCCGAGGTCATGAAGCGGTTCGAAGAAGTGCTGGTGCGGGAGAAGCCCGACCTGATGGTGGTGGTCGGGGATGTGAACTCGACGCTGGCATGTGCGCTGGTTGCCGCCAAAATTTCCTATGATGTCAAGGGCAGCAGGCCGCTCATTGCCCACGTCGAGGCTGGCCTGCGTTCGTTCGACCGGGAAATGCCTGAAGAGGTCAATCGCATCCTGACGGATCATGTCGCCGACCTTTTATTTGTCACGGAGGAGAGCGGACTTCACAACTTGCGCAAGGAAGGCATTGCGGACGAAAAGATACACTTCGTCGGGAACACCATGATTGACTCACTCCTGGCGTTCAAGGGAAAAGCTGATGGCTCGCCCATTTTGGAGAAACTCGGCCTGCGAACGGGCGACGCGGTGAGCGGTGCGACCAATGGAACAACAAGGTATGCCTTATTGACGTTGCATCGGCCATCCAACGTCGATCAGCAGGATAGGCTGCTGAATATCCTGGAAGGATTGGAAGAGTTGTCCAACAGCTATCCGGTAATTTTTCCCATACATCCAAGAACACAAAAAAGAATCGCCGAATTCGGTTTCGAAAGGTTTTTTGTCGCGCCGAACGGCAGCGACGCAAGACAGGACTCTGGTCCGGCGCGGGCCAAGGGGCGCATCCAGTTGGTTGAGCCGTTAGGATACCTTGATTTTCTTTGCTTGATGGGGCACGCCGCGGTGGTCGTGACTGACTCGGGCGGTATCCAGGAAGAGACTACGTGCCTGGGGGTTCCGTGCGTGACGGTGCGAGAGAATACGGAACGGCCCATTACCGTCAAAGTCGGAACGAACATTCTTGCCGGCACGAGTCAGGCGGGCATTCGTCAGGCTGCCCGCCAGCAACTAACATCGAAAGTAACCGGAAGAGTGCCAGAAAGGTGGGACGGCAGAAGCGCCGAGCGGATTCTAGAAGTGATCTGCCGTGAATTTGAGAAGAGGCAGTCGCTCTAAAGTTCGTGGCCGTTAGCGAATCCCGCCGGACAACCTAAGTGCAACTGGAAGCGTTTAAATCCACAAAGGAAGGAAGAAGTTAGGCGAAAATGACGCGATACGTGATCATCACCCCGGTGCGCGATGAAGAGCAATACATCAGCGCCACCATTGAATGCGTCGTTCGCCAAACGACTCTTCCGTCCGAATGGGTGATCGTTGACGATGGCTCTACCGATCAGACCGGCGCCATTCTTGACCGGTATGCGTCGCAGTACCCGTGGATACGCGTCATTCATAGAGTGAATCGCGGGTTCCGGAAATCGGGCGGAGGTGTGGTCGAGGCGTTCTACGATGGGTACAACTCGATGCAATGCAGCGATTGGGAATTTATCGTGAAGCTCGACGGGGACTTGAGCTTTGCTCCCAATTATTTCGAGGAATGCTTTGAGCATTTCCGCAATGAAACGCAACTCGGAATCGGCGGCGGCGAAATTTATCATGATGTCAAGGGAACGCTGAAGAGGGAGGAATGCCCGCGATTCCACGTGCGTGGCGCGACTAAGATCTATCGGGCGGAGTGCTGGAAAGCGATCGGCGGGCTGTGGACCGCGCCGGGATGGGACACGATCGACGAGGTCCGAGCGAACATGCTCGGCTGGAAGACTTATGGCTTTCCGGAGCTGCAACTGACGCATCACCGGTTGACGGGAAGCGCGGATGGCATGATTCGGGACCGCGTTAAACACGGAAAGGTTTGTTATGTGTCGGGATATCACCCGCTGTTTGTGCTGGCCAGTTGCGTGTACCGAATCCCGCAGAAGCCATACCTCATAGGATCGGCAGCAATCTTTTACGGATATATGAAAGGGCTTTTGACCCGTCCGCTTCACGTGGAAGATCCCACTTATATAGCTTATATCCGCAGTCAGCAATTGCGGCGGCTTTTCGGCATGGAAACAATCTGGAAATGAAAACCGTGGAACCGAGGAACTAGTCTAAAGCCAACTCTATGTGCGGAATTTGCGGAAAATTGGTGTTCGGCGCTGGGGAGACGGTCTTGCCTTCGCTCGTGAAGAGCATGGCCGACAGCATCCAGCATCGTGGGCCGGACGACGAGGGGTATTACGTCGCGGGACCAGTGGGCCTGGGTTTCCGGCGGCTTTCGATCATCGACTTGAACAGTGGGCATCAGCCGATCTCTAACGAGGACGGCTCGATCTGGATCGTGTTCAACGGGGAAATTTATAACTACCAGGAGTTGCGCGCGTACCTAGTTAGCAAGGGCCATACTTTCCGGACGCAGACGGACACGGAAGTGATCATCCATCTCTACGAAGAGTTGGGGCCCGATTGCTTGAAGAAACTCCGCGGCATGTTTGGCTTCGCCATCTGGGATGGCAACACGAAGAGCCTGTTTCTGGCGCGAGACCGCGTCGGAATCAAACCCCTGTACTTTTGCTTGACCGACAAATCCCTGGTTTTTGGTTCGGAGATTAAAGCCATCCTGGCTGACCCTTCGGTCAAGCGGGAGGTTGCTCCCGAATTCATCGACAGGTTTTTGACTTTCCTTTACATGCCCGGCGAAGAGACGCTGCTGAAGGGTATTCAGAAACTTGCTCCGGGTCATTATCTGATGGCCAAGGATGGCAAGCCGGTGATCCGGCAGTACTGGGATCTGCAATTCGCAGAGCCCGCGCGCAAGATCAGCCTGCAGGATGCTGAAGCTGAACTGCTTGCGCTGTTAGGCAAAACAGTTGAGCTGCACATGATCGCCGACGTCCCGGTGGGAGTTCTTCTGAGCGGTGGAGTGGATTCCACCGCGGTGCTCAGCCTTGCCGTGAACGGCACCGACAAGAAGATAAGCACATTCACAGTTGGGTTTCCAGGCGGCGAAGTTGCTGACGAAAGACCCTATGCAAAATTGGCTGCGGACACCTATGGCACTAAGCATCATGAATTGACGATCACGGCCAAGGACTTTGCTAACTTCCTGCCGAAATACGTGTGGCACATGGAAGAGCCGGTTTGTGAGCCGCCGGCCATCGCCATGTACTACATTTCGAAGCTGGCGCGTAAGTATGTGACAGTGCTGTTGTCTGGGGAAGGCGGGGACGAGGCATTCGCAGGTTACAGTAATTATCGCAATCTCGTTTGGCTGGAACGGGTAAAGCGAATGATTCCCTGGCTCAATGAAAGCTTTGCCAAGGGACTCTCTCTCGCCGATTCGGTGTTTCACCTGCCTCGAGCCGCCAAATACGCACCTTTGCTGAAGGCTCGCTTTCCCGACTACTATTTCAGTCGCACCTCGAATCCGTACACCTACAGCGGAAACCGGTTGGGAGAAGTGTACTCCACTGCATTTGCGCCTGGGGTTGACCGCGAACAGTCTCTGGAACCTGTGCGTCGGTTGCAAGAACACGTGCGGGGCCAAAATATTCTCGACGCAATGCTCTATATTGATACGAAGACTTGGCTGCCCGACGAACTGTTGATTAAGGCTGACAAGATGACCATGGCCAACTCCATCGAACTCCGTGTGCCCCTGTTGGACCACAAGGTTCTGGAGTTCGCAGCATCTCTTCCGCGCAGCTTTAAGCTGAATGGTTTCACACCAAAATACATTTTGAAGAGAGCGTTATCTAAAAAAATCCCCGCGGCTATCCGAGATCGGAAAAAGGCTGGGTTCCCAGTCCCTTATGAGTCTTGGCTTCGCGTCGATCTCAAGGATATGGTGTGGGACGTGTTGACGGACCGAAAGACCATCGACCGGGGTTACTTCCGGAAAGATGCGATCGAGGGGCTAATCCGGGCCAACTCGAACGGCGCAAACTATTCCAAAGAGATTTTTTCGCTCCTCAGCCTAGAGCTCTGGCAAAGATCATTCTTGGAGCAGGAACAAGTTGTCCTCCAATAGATTTCGGCGTGCGGCGTATGATTTGGCGGCGAGAGCGCTGTGGCGGATGCCGGGTAGTTTCGAAATTGCCAGCGTGTTCGGCCCCTCGTACTTGCTGCGCTGCGTACTTTTTCATGATGTATGCGCGGCGGAGACGCCCTTTACCGCGGGAATGAAGGTAAGCACTACTCCCGCGAAATTTGAGGCAGCGCTGAAGTTTCTGAGCACGTACTACACGCCCGTGCGCTTAGAAGATGTTCTGGATAAGGCTGCGGGGCAGGAACTTCCTAAACGTGCGGTGCTGTTGACATTTGACGACGCCTACGCTTCGGTGCTTGAAGTCGCCGCACCACTCTGCCGGAAGTATGGTGTTCCAGCAGTCTATTTCGTAAATGCGGCATTTCTGAATAACCAACGGCTGGCTCCGGATAATCTGATTTGCTATGTGGCCAACACGAGGGGAATGGACACGATTAACGCGGCGGCCCGAGCAGTTAAGTCTGCCGAACCGCCCCAGATGCGCGTATTGTCGGACATCTTCTCGAATTTCCTGCCTTCCCTCACTCTGGCGGAACGAGAGACTTTCCTAGAGGCGCTGCGGCAGATGGGTGAAATTACCGAGGAGCGGCTTGCACAGTCGTCTGGTCTTTATCTGACGACCCAGCAACTTCGGTCGCTGGCTTCTTTCGATTTCGAGATCGGGAATCATACTTATACCCACGTGCATTGCAGGCACTTGTCACCAGCAGAATTTGGCGGGGAGATTGACAGAAATCAGTCTGAGTTGGAATCGCTCTCGCGCACCAAAGTGCGGTCGTTCAGCCAGCCGTACGGTTCTTCGACCGATCTTACGAACGAATTGGCAATCCATCTGCAGCGCACCGGTCACAAGGCGGTTTTTTTGAGCGAAAGCGTTGCGAACCGCCGAGGTTCAAACCTTTTGCATCTTGATCGGGTCAGTAGCCAGGTCGAGGGTGATGACCGGTTGTTTCTCGAGCTCGAAATCCTGCCTCGGGTTCGCGCCGTACGAAATTTGCTTTTTGGTACTGCACGGATCCACCCTGAAAATGTCGAATCGCCATCTTAAAAATGTCTTTTTTGCTGACAGCGACACTTCGCGGGATGGGGGATGAAATCATGACGGCCCGTCCTTGGAATGTCGAAATAGATCGTGCAACGCCCGGCGAGTGGTCGAGGATGCTTGACCTGTTCGACGACGCGAATATTTATCAGACCTCAGCGTACGGTGCAGTGCGCTGGGGAGAGAAAAATTTGAGCCGCCTGGTCTTGAAACGGGAAGGTGAGCCGGTTGCAATGGCCCAACTCAGGATCGTTCGGCCAACACCTCTCAAGTTTGGGATAGCGTATCTGCGCTGGGGTCCGTTGTGGGAGAGGCACGGGATAACGCTTGATCCTGAGGTCCCGGCGCGGATGGCAAGCGCCCTTGAGGACGAATACCTGCACAAGAGGAAGCTGTTCCTTCGCGTTCTTCCCAACGCTTTTGTGGGAACATCACGGGCAAAAGCATTGAAAGAAGCGCTATGTAGATTCGCCCCGGAGCCGTTGGAGGGCAGCAACACCTACCGGACGTTCCTTCTCGATCTCAGCCCATCGCTCGATCAATTGCGAAAGAACCTGGACGTGAAATGGCGAAATAAGCTCTCGGGCGCCGAGAAAAACAACCTCAACATCGTTGCCGGAAGCGCCGCCAAGGAATACCGAACGTTCTGTCAAATTTACAATCAGATGCGACAACGGAAGGGATTTGAAACCACGGTGGATGTCGAGGAGTTTGGGAAGATACAGGAAACTCTTATCGAGTCCCAGCGTATGCACATCCTGATCTGTCAAGACAAGGGTGTCCCGGTGGCTGGCCTGGTGGTTTCGGCGATGGGTGATTGCGCGATTTATCTGCTCGGAGCGACGAGCGATGATGGTTTGAAGTCCAAGGGCGCGTATCTGTTGCAATGGAATATGATCAAATGGCTCAAGGAAAGCGGCGCTAAGTGGTACGACCTGGGGGGAATTGACCCGGAAGGGAATCCAGGAGTTTACGCATTCAAGAAGGGATTCTCTGGCGCGGACGTCCTTCAGGTGAATCCCTTGATAGCATCGGATAGTGCCGTCTCTTCAGGATTCGCCAAGGCAGGCATGGCCGTGCAGCGCACTCTTCGCGCCTCCCTCAGCCCGCAAAACATTGCCCGCACCCTGAAACAACTGGCAAACAGAAATTGAAATCCGCCGATGCCCACTGAATCCAATCCCATAGAAATCTCCGTTGTTATCGTCGGCTGGAATGCCAAGCATTATCTGGAATTGTGCCTGGATAGCCTGGTCAAATCCCCGCCCCGGCGAAACGTGGAAGTACTGGTGGTGGACAATGCATCTTCGGACGGCTCGGCCGAGATGATTGAGGCGAAATATCCGTGGGTGAAACTGATCAAAAGCGGCGAAAACCTGGGTTTTGCGAAGGGAAATAACGTCGCCATCCGCCAAACCACGGGGCGGTATATCGCGCTCGTGAATCCCGACGTGATCGTCTTTCCGGGGTGTCTGGATGCGCTTGCCGATTTCCTGGACAAGAATCCCAAGGTGGGAAATGTGGGCCCGCGTGTGCTGAACCCAGACATGTCGATGCAGAGCACTTGCCGGCGATTTCCGAGTTTATGGAACAACTTTTGTTCGGCCACTCGCCTGGAAAGCACATTTAAAGGCATACCTTTTTTTGCCGGCGAGCATATGTTCTACTTTGCGCACGACCGCACGCTAGCCGTGGACGTTCTCGTAGGCTGTTTCTCGATGATACGTCGCGAAACTTTCGATCAAGTCGGGCTGCTGGATGAAGGGCTGTTCATGTACGGCGATGACGTGGACTGGTGTCGCCGTGCGCGAAATGGCGGATGGGAAGTGGTCTTCCACCCCGACGGGCAGGCTATTCACGATCGGGGCAAAATCACGGCCCCCTTTCCAGTTCGCTTTGCAGTTGCGCAACAGCGCTCGGTTTTGTACTACTGGAAAAAGCATCACAGCATTTTTGGCGTGCTGGGAATCCGGAGCATCATGTTCTTCCATCACGTGTTGCGCTACGCGTTTGCTGCCGTGTTGGGCCTGGCGCATTCTAAGGAAAACAAGCAAAACGACGTGCGGAGACAAGTGAGCGCCGCTTGCCTCCGTCAGTTGCTCAACGGTAGCGTTCCGAACCAGGCGTGAAGGTCCGCTTCAGCGGAAATTTGGGAAGGTCAACGCCGTGGAAATATTGAGCTCATTCAGTCGTGCCAGAGAGTATCTCAAACGGCACGGACTCGCGGAGACTCTGCAGCGTGTGGGGGTGGCGGTGCGGAGGGAGTTATTCGCGAACCGTATGGTTGTGTATTATTGCGACCTGGCGAAGTTGTCCGCAAAGCGGGTAGTCGTTCCAGAGCCGGTAAGAATCGAGCGGATACGGACTGAGGGCGCACTTGGCGCGGAAGACCGGGAGGCCATCACCAAGTTCTGGAATCCGGAATTGGCGCAACAAAACATCCGCGAGAGATTCGAGAAGAGCGCGACGCTGTGGCTGGTCCGGTCCGGGGACAAACTGGCTGGCTATGGATGGACCATTCAGGACCGGGCAATCTCTCCGTACTACTTTCCCATCACGCACGGCGATGTGCAGTTCTTCGACTTTCTGGTGTTCCCCAAATTTCGCGGCCGGGCCATCCAGTGGCTCTTGACGACATACATCCTGAACTTGTTGAAGGATGAGGGAGCGTCGCGCGCGTTTGCCGACACCCACGAGTGGAACGAGGCGCAGTTGGCGTCATTCAAGATGACGGCGTTCCGCCCACTTGGTATGGTCCGGACGGTGACGCTGTTCGGGTACGCCTTTTCGGAGTGGTCAGAGATGAAAACTACGATGCCGAAGAAAATCATCGCCGAACGTGGCTCGGCAACCGCAGTTGCGAGGCCCCATGAGCGGTGAATCCCGGGAGAACTTGCGTCCAGCCGAAGACTTGAAGATGCACCACGTGGGATTCGTAGTTAAGTCCATCCAGGATTGTGGCCAGGCGTTCGCGGTTGCAGTGGGAGCGACATGGGACGGAAATATCGTGTTCGATCCAATACAAAACGTGAAGGTGACCTTTTTTGCGGGACGCAGTCAGACCGATCCATTGATCGAGTTAGTCGAGCCGGGAGGTGAAGGCTCACCTGTGACGCGATTTCTGGAACGGGGGGGAGGACTGCATCACCTCTGTTATGAAGTGAACGACTTGGAAGGGCATCTGGAGTTTTGCAGAGCTGTGGGCAATACCATCATCAGGCCTCCAGTGCCCGCCGTTGCATTTGGCGGAAGGCGGATTGCCTGGGCTGTCACACGGAAGAAGCTGCTCATGGAATTTCTGGAGCGGTAAGGTTGTGGCTAGAGCACAGCCGGCACAAAAAGGAAGCTCACACAACTAGCAGCGGTTTATCATCCAGTTCAAAGATCATCCAACGATTGGACAGGAGCGCTGGATACAGCCCCCAATGACACGCGCCGAATTCTTGCTGGAGATGGAAGAGATTCTGGGTTTGAACCCCGGAACACTTAAAGGTCAGGAGAAGCTTGAGGATCTCGAAAACTGGGATTCGACTGCATTGGTGAGCCTGATCGCGATGGCCGAGAGCCGCAGCAATACGGAGATAACTCTGGACCAGGTGGTCAGCTGCTCGACGGTGGCGGATTTGCTGCGACTGGTACCTTTGGAAGGCCAGCCGAACTGAAGACCGGGGAATCGCAGGAATTTCCTTTCTCGAATTGGAATCCAAGATTATGAAATGGGAACTCCCGAAGGAACTGAAACATCCGATTGACGTTGCTACCGTGCTGCGCAAACGCCGGAGTTTGAAGCGCGAACTGCTGGAGCAACCGAACCTCGTGGCGACGCGGATTGCGATCCTGGGCGGATCGACAACCGCGGAGGTGAAGAGCATGCTGGAGATATTCCTGCTTGCGCACGGAATCCAGCCCACTTTCTACGAATCGGAGTACAACCGTTACAGCGAAGACGTGATGTTTGAGAATCCGGAGTTGTGGGAGTTCAAGCCGGAAATCGTTTACCTGCACACAACCTGGCACAATGTATCGCAGTTTCCGGAACTGTTGGAGGGCGACGCCGAGGTTGAGCAACGATTGCGGGAGGAAGTCGGCCGGTTTGAGGCCATCTGGGAGAAAATCCAGGCGAAATTGGGAGCTTTGGTCATTCAGAACAATTTCGATCTTCCTTCGCTGCGGCCATTGGGCAACTTGGAAGGCTCCGCGGCATATGGCCGGATAAATTTTCTGATGCGGCTGAATGCAGAGTTTGCCAACTTCGCGCGCACGCATTCACGGTTCCTGATCCACGATATCCATTATCTATCCGCGCAGGTCGGGCTAAATGCGTGGTTTGAACCCATGTACTGGTACAGTTTTCACACGGCTCTGAGCCCAACCGCGACGGTCGCGCTCGCGCAGAGTTTGGCTGCAATGGTGAAGTCGGTTTACGGGAAATCGAAGAAATGCCTCGTGCTGGATCTAGACAACACGTTGTGGGGTGGAGTGATCGGTGATGACGGTGTGCAAGGCCTGGTGCTGGGACGAGACAACCCGATGGGCGAGGCGTTCCAGAGCTTTCAGCGATACGCGAAACAACTGCAGAGGCGAGGAGTGCTGCTGGCGGTGTGCTCGAAAAACGAACCGGAAACGGCTCCGCTGGGATTTACACACCCGGACAGTATCCTGAAGCTGGAAGACTTCAGCGCGTTCAAGGCCAATTGGAATCCCAAGCCAGACAATATTCGCGAGATTGCTTTTGAACTAAACATCGGCTTGGACAGCTTTGTGTTTGTGGACGACAACCCGGCGGAACGTGCTCTGGTGGCGGCGCAGTTGCCTGAGGTGGCGGTGCCAGAAGTCGGTTCGGACGTTACCCGCTATGCCGACGTGCTGGAGCAGGAGCGGTACTTCGAAGTAGACAAGATAGTGCGGGAAGATCTAAGCCGTGGCTCCTACTACACTGCAAACGTAAAGCGCAATGTAAACCAGGGCAAATTCAAGGATTACGGAGAGTTCCTGACTTCTCTCGAAATGGTCGCGGAGATCGCTCCGTTCTCTCCAGTGTATCTCGAGCGGATCGCCCAGTTGATTAACAAGACCAATCAATTCAATCTGACGACGCGCCGATATACTGGCGCGGAAGTCGAAGCCATGGCGAAGGACTCGCAATGTCTGACGCTCTACGGGCGGTTGACCGACAAGTTCGGAGACAACGGGTTGGTCTCGGTTCTGATCGGACGCGTGGCGCGCGAAACTCTTGAGATCGACGTTTGGCTGATGAGTTGCCGCGTCCTGAAACGCGAGATGGAACTCGCAATGTTCGATACGCTGATCGAGCAGTGCCAAGCGCGGGGCATCCGCAAAATTATCGGTGTGTACATCCCCACCAAGAAGAACCCAATGGTTGCTGGGCTTTACGGAGAACTCGGGTTCAGCAGCGCAGGAGACTCCGCGGGTGGGCAGCAACTGTGGCAGCTTGAACTTCCCCAGGAGTATGTTGCAAAATCTGCCCATATTCATAGAACCGCCGCTGTGGAACCCGTACAGGCGGTTTCCAGCCAGCCGTCATCGAAATAGGTTTGGGAATCCGCAAGTGTTGCGTTTTCATCTTCTTGGGTGATTGCGGACACAATCCCACGCCGACCTGCGAGCGGCGTTCTGCGATGAGTATAGCAAGAAGGTTACTACTGCTCTGATACCTAAAATCTCCGAAATTCCAGATTGTGAGACTCTTACATCAAGGACGCCTTGACCAACCCTGTCCCTATTCTGGCCTGTAGGCCAGTAGTCGCTCGGGTGCTGCTGGATGTAACTTGAGCACTGGAAGTGGTTGGGACGAGGAGACCTGTGATGGCGAGAGTTTTTCGGACCGTGTTTTTGATGGCTTTCCTGCTGATTGCCGGGAAGGCCTACGCCGCCGGGGGCGCATGCCCTTCTGGCTCGAATTACACAAATCACGCGAATCCGACGGGACCAAATGTTTCTCTCGCGAGCTTGGGAATCACGAACTGCTATTACGTCGCTGCAAGTGGCTCTGACGCGAACTCCGGCACTTCTGAAGCCAGTCCTTGGCTTCATTCCCCCGGAATGCAGCAATGCCAGGGCAATTGTGCATCTGTCTCGATTGCGCCTGGAATGGGTTTCATTTTCCGTGGCGGAGATACATGGCACTTCGGCAACTCCAGCGCCTCGCCCTACGCAGGGGTAGTCTCGAATTGTTCCGCAAATGGGACACTAGCTGGGGGGCTTTGTCTGGGAAGCCATAACGGCACAAGCGCAAACCCCATCTACTACGGCGTAGACCAAGCTTGGTTCGTCGGAGGGTCGTGGACACGGCCAATCCTGACCGCTGATAACCCGCTGTGCAACGCGAATACGGCGAATGGGACTACTTGCATTTCAACGACCGATTTCTATCGTCAGCCTAGTTACTACGTCACTAGCTGCCCGTACCAGCTCGGAAACTCGAATATTCTTGCTGATTTATCATTTAGCAAGTATCAAATCTTCGACAACTTCGAGATGACTGGCCTTTGCCAGAACCATACGGGACAGCCTGGCGGCGATGATACCTATGTGCGGTATGGTGCTGCTCAGGCTCCATTGTATTTCACGAACCTTTATATCCACGGAGCAAGTCACCTGAAATTTGTGGCTTTTAATGGCAGCCCTGGATGCGCGGGCGCTGTCTGCATCAACATTTCCGCCTTCGAGGGCGGCGTGAATAACGGCAATGTCGGGGAAACCATAGTCTACAATGTGGTGGATTTCGCGGATTCTGACCCCGGGGGGGAAGAATTATGCCAGTCGGGATTCTATAATGTGGCCTACAACGCGTTCCGGTACACGACGCAATGCCTGCCGAATCCCCTTCACGTATTCCACGACAACCTGTACGAGCATTTCTTCGAGAACGGGCACTCGAATCTTATAGAGAGCCTCGACAAGTCCGGGACAAACGCCGTTTACAACAACGTCTTTCGTCACATAGAAAATGTTCTTTCCTCCGGTGGGGGAGTGGGGTTATGGCTTGGCCCTAAGACCGGGACTACTGACTACATATTCAACAACGTGATGTTTGACGTTGGGCCTCTCGAATACATCAATATCGGTGGGGTTGCTATCACAACTGTGCAGGGGGACTACGTCTTTTTCAACAACACCTTCCAGTCCAACGTCTCCCAGCCTATTCTGCGTTGTCACGGACAAACCCAAGGGACGACCGTTGAAGTCAACAATCACTACATAGACGACCAGAGCTATATCCTTGGGCCGTGTAGTGCTTTGACTGCGACGAACGCGCT
>Ga0137403_10003921_pt1 | contig 17692 bp, 18 predicted proteins | sample CZOMad2_1_16fung_FD_122057 | JGI IMG/M metagenome (GOLD analysis project Ga0137403, IMG submission 122057) | Vadose zone soil fungal communities from Angelo Coast Range Reserve, California, USA - CZOMad2_1_16fungal (Hybrid Assembly) | ecosystem: Environmental > Terrestrial > Soil > Vadose zone...
TGACGTGCAGGTCGGAGAACGTGACGTCCCACCAGATGCGCTCCCGGCTGATGCTGCCGCGCAGGGTGTCGGCATGAGTGAAGTGAGCCTGCTGAGCGGTCGCCCGGGTGAGCGGGGCGAGGGCCAGCAGCCAGACGCCTAGACGCCGCATGCCTTACGGGTATGGCCGGGAACGGTTTCGCGGGGGAGCGTGGCGGAGGACACGGTGGAATCGTATCCGATATCGAGCGACCTGGCCAGTCAGGGAGCCGTCTCATGAAGGACACCCCGATCGCGGTCCTCGGCTGGATCCTGCTCTGTCTGATCGTCCCGATCCCCGCACCAGGGCAGTCGATCGCGCCCTCACCGGGTGGCGCCTGGCTGAGCGAAGAGTTCACGACCTATGGCGGGAGCACGGAGACCTGGAAGGCGAACCCGCACGGCTGGATGGCCGCGAAGCCGCCGACCTGGTTCCATCAGTCGAAGATTGCGATCGACACGACGGAGCTCTACAACGGGCATCCGACCCTGCGCTATGACTGGCCGGGCCCTACCGAAGCGGGCTGGGGCGGCTGCAACACGGACAAGGCTATCGTCGCCGACTACAAGATGCCGGCCGCGAGCGAGGTCTGGATCGAGGCGGTCCACAAGTTCCGGAGCGACTGGGATGACCGCGGGCCCGGCTGCGGGTTCGGCGAGTACAAGTTCCTGCTCGTCTTCAGGGCCGAGGACCGGATGGGTGGAATCGGGAATGGGCACGACGGCTCGAGCTGGTGGAGCGCGAGCGCGCAATCGCCGGTCTTCCGCGACGACGTAAGGATCGCGAAGTGCTCGACCGGCGGCGTCGGCGAGAACTGCCAGTGGGGTTATGGCCGCGACCAGGCGAAGTACCGCGCGACCCTCCCCGGCAAGCACTGGGACGGCCAATGGCACGCCTACAGGATCCACGTCAAGTTCCCCGCTGCAAAGGGCGAGGCGACGGGCGTCTTCGAGGTCTGGGTGGACGGCGTGCAGACGGTGGGCCGCTACAACCGGACCTTCGTAAACAACAGGACCGGCTATTTCGCGAACCGGTACGTCGAGCTCCTCCTGGGCAGCAACTCGAATAGCGGCACCAAGGTCGCGACTCAGACCTGGTGGGGGCACGTCAAAATCTGGACGACCGATCCGAAGTGGTGACGTCAGGAGCGGCCGAGGGGGACGCGACCGAGGTGGGTGGAGAGGGCCTCCCGAACCGCGGCCGGGAGCAGGTCGGTGACTGGGTGCTTGGCCCACGCCTCCCGAAACCGCTCCGCTGTCTCGCGAGCGACACCCACAACGATGCGAGCTGGCAGATTGGCCCGCTGTGCGAACCGGCGGAACAGCGCCTCGTCGACCTGCTCCATCGCCTTGGTGCCGCCCGGATTCAGCGCTCGAACGTTGTCCCTAGCGTGGCGGCGCTGGGCGCGAACCTGAGGTCGAGGTGCACCACGATCTTGTCGTACATCTTGAGCATGCCCATCATCTTCGAGAGCCCCTCGATCTTGTAGTCTTTGAGGTTGAGCGGCGTATCCCCGCGCACTCGGATCGCATCGGGCTGGGTGACCACGGTCGCGGGTATCGAGGCTTCGCGGCTGACGCCGTGGATGGTGAACCGCCCCTGAAGCACCACGTCCACGGTATCACCCCGCTCAGCTCCGGGCGTCACGCCAGTCAGATCGAACCGGATGGTGGGGTAGCGGTCGGACTCCAGGGACTTGTTCAGGTCCTTGTCTCGGTGGCCGTTGCTGGTGACCAGGGTCGAGACTGGCGCGTCCACCCAGCCGCGCACCTCCGACAGGCTTCCCCCGCCGGTCATCTCACCCCGCACTGTGGTCGTGGTTCCGGTGAAAGCGCCGGTCGTGGCGCGACCTTCGAAACTCAACGTGCCCTCGCGCACGGCCCCGTTGGGAATGGGCCGCGGCATCTGAGCGTGCAGCTCGCCCGCCTCGAGAATGGTGAGCGCCACAATCAGGAAACCCAGCTTCATAAGCCAGCTCCTCCAATCACGTAGGAGTCGTTTGCCACCAGCCTGAGCGCATCCGTGCAGCTTCCGTGACTTCCGTGATTCCGTGGTGAAGTTCTTGTTGCGCTGGGCCTGACTCACCACGGAAACACGGAACTACACAGAGGCTGCACGGACCCAGAGCCAGGTCAGTGGGGCCCGATCGCCGTCCGGACGACGAGCCGCTCAGTCACGGCGTCGGCCGGTGCCGCATAGACTTCGGCCGTGACGCCGAATCGTTCCACCAGTTGCCAGGTCGCCCCGCCGAACACGACGCCGCGGTTCAGGTTCAGCTCGATCCGGGTGCTGTCCACCATCCCGAACTGGTTGGTAAAGTTGACCTGGAAACGCGGCTCCAGCCGGTTATAGCCGCCGCCGAAGTAGGGGCGGAGTCTCCCGCCGGCCATGGTCCAGCCCAGACTGACATCGGCGCCGAAGATGTTGGGCGAGTACTTGTCGTCCGAGCGGGTCCCCTGGAAGCACTCGCTGGTCAGCTCGAGCAGGGCCGCGTCGTCGCAGGTGATCGGTCCGCGGATCGACCCGAAGGTCCCATGGGCGCGGATCGCCGCCACCAGCCCGTCCAGTCGCCCGAAACTCTTCCCGAGCGACAGGCCGAACAGGTTGGCCTTGGCCCCCGCCACCCGCACCGGGGGAATCCACGACGCCTCGAGCGCGAGCCCAAATGGCAGCGGGAGCCCGATGCGGGGGCGGGGCAATGCAAAGACCAGATCGGTGTTCAGCGGTCCCTGGCCCGGCCGGCAGATGGTCGGTGTCGCCTTTGCGGGGTCGACTTTGGGCAGGTAGGCCCCCTCGAGCCCCACCCGGATTCCTGGAAGGATCTCGGGCGCGGTCGCCGGTCCGAAGGCGAGCGGGACCGAGAAGATCGCCAGCGTCTTCGCTTCGTTCGAGCTCGCCGATGGGCGGCAGACCTGCGCGCCGAGCGGCGCTGCCAGCGCGAAGGCCACGAGTGCGAGGGCTACGATCCGAGACATGCCTGGCTCAGTTCGCCGACGCGGCGGGCTGTCGTTCCGCACCGGCGCGAAGGCCGAACGGGCGCAACCCGGGCTGGGCGAGCCAGCTCCAGTACTCATGGACCACGCCGTCCTCGATCCGGAGGAGGATGATGCGACCTTCCGAGGCGCCACCGCCCCTTTGGGTCACGTACCCGATGACGCGGTCGCCCTGGGTCACGACCTCGTCCACCCTGATCTTGAGGTCCGGCGCGATGGTGCGGAGATCCTTGACCAGCGTCTTGAAGCCATCGCGACCGAGCGGCGCGCCGTTGTTGGTGACGTCCTCGGCCACGAAGTCGTCCACCAGCGCGAGGTTCCCCTGATTGAAGATCTGGCGCATCACCACGGCGAAGACCAGCTTGCTGTTTTGGGCATCCGCATCCTGGGCTGACGCCGTCGTGCTCCAGCCGCTCCCCGCGCAAAGCAGCGCCAGTGTGATGGGAGCCAACCAACGCTTACTCACGAGTGTTACCCCTCTCGGCATAGGTTCCGTCATCTCGGATGACGGTACAGAATCTCGAGCTGAGCCCGTTCGATCAGCTGCAGCAGGTCGGACTTCCGCTCGCTCACCTTGAGCGTGGTCGGACCAAAGCATGGGCGCGGGATAGGCATGTCATGCTCTCCGTGTGCTAACGCACCACGATCGTGCCAGGCATCATGGCGCCGTGGATGAGGCAGTCGTACTGATAGGTGCCGGCGGTCTTGAACGTCACCCGGTAGGTCTTACCGTTCCCGGTGAGCACCGTTCCGTTGCGAAAAATGGGGCTGCCGAGAGACTGGATTCCGTGCGACACGTTGCCCGTGTTGGTCCAGGTCCAGGTGACGCTCGCGCCTGCGGCGACGGTGTCGACTGCCGGGTTGGTAGAGCCGTTGCGCGCGCTCCTCATGAAATTGTTGCCCACGATCACGGCGACGTCGCCGCTGCCCGGAGTGCCGCCACCGGTGTTGCCCCCGGTATCACCACCGCCACCATTGCCGTAGCCGCCAGTGCCGGTGCCGCCGCCGCTGGCCGTGGGGCCGGTGGCGCTGTAGCCGGAACAGGCCGCAACCGCGGCCATCAGCCATGCTCCGAGCATCATTCGCATCTGCATCACCGCTCCTCATGTCAAGGTGCCCACGGCCATCGTCTTCGTGGATTCGAATCTGGGCAGGCAGCGACGAGCAGTCTGCCGTCCGCTGCGGACGCCTGGTCTAGGTCATTCCCCACGCTGCGTGTCCGCCGCCGTCTGACTCCCGGCGGCTGACTCAAGGACTTCAGGACTTTCGGGGTGGGGGAGGATGGGGCACTAGCTCCCGCTGGCGGTCCAGGCGCCGTCGGGGAGGGCAGGAGTGGCTCTTGGGAAGGACGAACGTTGCCTGGAGAACGGTGGGGGGTGCTACCGCACCACGAGGGTGCCCGGCATCATCGTGCCGTGGACGATGCAGTCGTACTGATAGGTGCCGGCGGTGTTGAAGGTCACCCGGTAGGTCTTGCCGTTACCGGTGAGCACGTCGCTGGTCGGGAACGAGGGGCCGCTCACGGGTTCGATGCCGTGCGGCACGTTGGCCGTGTTGGTCCAGGTCCAGGTGACGCTCCCGCCCACTGCGACGGTGTCCACTGCCGGGTTCGTGGTGCCGTTGCGCGCGCTCCTCATGAAATTGTTGCCCACGATCACGGCGACGTCCGCGCTCCCGGGCGTCCCGCCGCTGGTGTTGCCGTTGGTGCCGCCGCCACCATTGCCGCCGCCGCCTCCGTTACCGCCGCCGCTGGTCGTGGGACCGGTGGAGCTGTAGCCGGAGCAGGCCGCCACCGCGGCCATCAGCCATGCTGCCAGAATCGCGCGCATCGTCGTCGTGCTCCTCGTGTCAATGTGGGAAGACGGCGCCGAGTCCTCGGTCGCCGTGCCCATCGTCGTTGTGGATTCGAATCTGGGCGTGCAGGGACAAACGGTCTGCCGTCCGCCGCAGACCGTTGGCCTAGGTCATTTCTACGCTGCGTGTCGGCCGCCGTCTGACTCCCGGCGCCCGGAGGCCGCCGCTAGTATTCCTCGGCGATGGACCCCCTCTCAGACCTGCTGCGTGTCGTTCGCCTCGATGGCGCATTCTTTTACCCGGTCGAGGCGGCGGAGCCTTGGAGCGTCGAGACGGTGGCCGCCGAGGAGCTCTCGCCTCGCATCATGCCTGGCGCGGAGCACCTGATCTCGTATCACATCCTGACCGAAGGCCGCTGCTACGGAGGCCTGGTCGGCGAGGAACCGGTCGAGCTGGTCCCCGGCGACGTGATCGTCTTTCCCCAGGGCGACCCGTACGTGATGTCGAGCGGGCGCGGCGTTCGGACCGGTCCGCACGTCAACACCAGCGCCCCTGCCCGCTATCCCCACACCGTCTTTCTCGGCGAGCACGGACCCCGGACCGCATCGTTCGTCTGCGGGTTCCTCGGCTGCGACCGCCGGCCGTTCAACCCGCTGCTCGCGGCGCTCCCGCGGCGGATGCACATGCGCGGCATGTCGAACGCCTGGCTGGGCGGCTACACCCGCCAGCTCACTGAAGAGTCCCGTCTGGGCCGAGCGGGGGCGGATTGCGTCCTCACCAGGCTGGCCGAGTTGATGTTCATCGAAGTGCTTCGCCGCTATCTCGACGACCTGCCGCCGGGGCAAACCGGCTGGCTCGCCGGCCTCCGTGACGAAGTGGTGGGCCGGGTGTTCACGCTGCTCCATGCGCGGCCGGATCATCCGTGGACCCTGGCTGACCTGGCTCGGGAAGCGGCTTCGTCCCGCTCCAGTCTGGCCAAGCGGTTCGCGGAGCTGGTGGGCCAGCCGCCGATGCAGTACTTGGCTCAATGGAGGATGCAGGTCGCGGCGAACCTGCTGGCCCAGAGCGGCGCCAAGGTCGCCACGATCGGTGCGGAGGTGGGTTACGACTCCGAGGCGGCGTTCAGCCGGGCGTTCAAGAAGGCGACCGGGCTTGCTCCCGGCGCCTGGCGCGAGGCCCGCCGCAGCACCCGGCCACACGGGTGATCCGGGTAGCACTCATCGGTTTTGGTAATGCCGGGCGCGTCTTGCACGCGCCGCTGATTGCCGCGACCCCCGGCCTCACGCTGACCGTCATCGGCTCGCGCCAGGGGGACCAGGCGGGATCGGCCTATCCCGGCGTCGAGGTCGTCGCCGATCCGCTGGTGGCGGTCCGGCATCGCGACGTCGATCTCGTCGTCATCGCAACGCCCAACGACACCCACGCGCCGCTGGCAGAGGCAGCGCTCGCGGCCGGCAAGCATGTGGTGGTGGACAAGCCCTTCACCGTCACCCTGGCCGAGGCCCGGGCGCTGGTCGCCACCGCCGCGGCGGCGAAACGCCTCCTCTCCGTCGTCCAAAACCGTCGCTGGGACAGTGACTTTCTCGGAATCGCCCGAGAGCTCGCCACGGGCCGGCTCGGTGAGGTGGTCGAGCTTCGGTCGGAGATGAGTCGTTATCGTCCCCAGGTTCGAGATCGCTGGCGGGAGCGGGCCGGCCCCGGAGCAGGCCTGTGGTACGATATCGGTCCCCACCTGATCGATCAGGTCCTGGTTCTGTTCGGTCCACCTGAGACCGTCCATGCCGACCTCGAGGTCCAGCGGGGCGGCACGGCCGTCGACTGGTTCCAGGCAATTCTCGGTTATGGCCGGAAGCGAGTCACCCTGGCGTCCAGCATGATCGCCGCCGACCCCGCCGTTCGCTTTCTGTTGCGCGGAACCAAGGGGAGCCTCACCAAGCTGGGGGGCGACCCGCAGGAGGCTCAACTGGTGGCGGGTCAGAAGCCCGGATCGCCGGGATGGGGTCACGACCCCGATCCGCTGATCTTCTTTGCCGGTGATGGGGGCGCGCCGGTCGAGCTCGCCGCTCCACCGGGCGACTATCTCGGCTACTACGCGGCGATCCGGGACGCCATCCGGGGAGAAGCGGCGCCTCCGGTGACACCGGCACAGGCCACCGCGCTGATGGCGATTCTCGAGGCGGGTATCCGGTCGTCGGACCAGGGACGGGTGGTGCGCCCGGACTACTGAACAGGAAGTCGGGACGATCAGTCATTGGTGGAATGGCCGTCCCTCGCCACTATGGGTCTCGCGCCACGAGGGCGCGCCCCGACTCATTGATGGAGAGGCCGGCATGTCATCCGAGAGCATTACCCGCGCCGAGGTCCCCGCCTGGTCCGAAGACCCGCTCACCGCCAGGGCCAGGTCGGTCTGGACCGCAGGCGACTTTCTCCCCATCGCCCGCAGCTTCGCAGCCGGCGCCGAGGAGTTCATCGGCCGGTTGGCGCTGCGTCCGGGGGAATCGGTGCTCGACGTCGCGTGCGGCACCGGCAACCTCGCCATCCCGGCGGCGCGGGCGGGAGCTCGCGTCAGCGGAATCGACATTGCCCCCAACCTGATCGCACAAGCTCGGCTAGAGGCGCGCACCGCGGGGCTCGACGTCGAGTTCGAGGTCGGCGATGCGGAGGCGCTGCCCTATGACGATGGCCGGTTCGACACCACCGTCACCATGTTCGGCGCGATGTTCGCCTTTCGGCCGGAGCGGGCCGCGACGGAGCTGCTTCGGGTGACCCGGTCGGGCGGCCGAGTGGCGATGGCGAACTGGACGCCCGAGGGCTTCATCGGGAAGATGTTGCGGGCCCACACCGCGGTGGTGTCGCCGCCGCCGGGAGTGCCGAGCTCACTCGAGTGGGGCAACGAGGAGGTGGTTCGCGGGCGGTTCAGCGGCGGGCTCTTGTCATTGATCTGCGCCAGGCGAACCCTGGAGCTTCGCTTCCCCTTTCCACCCGCGGCCGTGACCGAGCTGTTCGCCACGAGTTACGGGCCCACGGTCACGACGCTTCGCGCGACCGATCCCGACGGCGGGAGCCGGCTTCGCGACGAGCTCACCCGACTGTTTCAGCAGCACAACCTGGCCACCGACGGCACGACCGTCGTGGCAAGCGAATATCTCGACGTTCGGGCGCGAGTCGCCTGACGCCCACTACCCATCAGCTGGAGGTGAACAGTGAGCCACCGTACTAACGCCCTTGCCGAACGCCTGGAGCAGGGGGCCCGCGCACTCGCCGGCTTCGCCAGCACCCTCACGGACGCGGAGTGGCAAACCCGTCTCCCCAAGGACGGGCGCAAGGTCGGCGTCATCGTGCATCACGTCGCCACCATGTACCCGTTGGAGATCCAGCTGGCGCAGGTGCTTGCCGGAGGTAAGCCGGTGACGGGTGTGACCTGGGATGACGTCCACGCGCTGAATGCCAAGCACGCCAAGGAGCACGACGCGGTCACGAAAGAGGCGGCGCTGGCGCTGCTCCAGCAGAACAGCACGGCAGCCGCGGCGGCAATCCGGGCCCTACGCGACGAGGAGCTCGATCAGGCGGCACCGTTGTCGCTCAACTCCGATGCCCCACTCACGTGCCAGTTCATGCTCGAGGATCACGCGGTCCGGCACAGTTATCACCACCTCGCCGGCATACGAGCGGCTTTGAAGTTGCGGGTGCCGGCGGCACTGGCGAGCTAGTTCGATGCTGGAGCTTCGACCCAGTTGCGAGAACTGCAACAAGGTGCTTCCACCCGACTCACTCGAGGCACGTATTTGCTCCTATGAGTGTACGTTTTGTGCCTCATGTGCCGATGGCGTACTGGGCAACGTGTGTCCCAATTGTGGGGGTGGCTTTGTGGCTAGACCGATCAGACCATCGGAGAATTGGAAAAATGACAACTTTCTGGGCAAGGACCCAGCGAGCGGCAAGGTAAGACACCGGCCGGTCGATCCCGTAGCTCACGCACAGTTCGCGGCTAAGATCAGGTCCATTCCGCCTGAGAAGCGCTAGGACTCTGCGACCAGAGGAGATCTTCCAGTTGAGCATCGAGCAGTATGAACGGGGAACGTACGTAATCTCCACCGCTCCGGAACGGCTGGATGTGCAGGCAATCCATGCCTACTTGAGGGGTTCGTACTGGGCGGAAGACATCCCATTCGAGGTGGTGGAGCGCTCCCTCCGCGGCTCGCTCTGCTTCGGTCTATACGCCCCAGAGGGCCAGGTCGGCTTGGCGCGCATTATCACCGATCACGCAACCTTCGCCTACGTCTGCGATGTCTATGTGCTGCCGCAGCATCGCGGACAGGGGCTGGGACGCTGGTTGATGGAATGCGTCATGGGCAGCCCGCAATTGCAGGGACTGCGGCGGTGGATGCTGGTGACTCGCGACGCGCATGGGCTCTACCAGCAGGTGGGCTTTCGGCCGGTGGCCAACCCGACCGGTGTGCTGGAGATCGCCCGGCCCGGGATGTACCGGCCGGAGGCCCCTGGCTGAACTGCGCACCACGGAAGCTCAACACCATCCTGAGTGCCTCCGTGCGGCTTCCGTGTAGTTCCGTGGTTCCGTGGTGAATCAGGGCCGGCGCAAGGAGAGCTTCACCACGGAAGCACGGAAGGGACGCGGAACATCAGGATTAGAGGAGAATTCTGCGGATTCCGTGTGGGAGAATGGCAACGTTGAAGTTCATCAGCAGAGCTGAAGAGACTCCCTGCAGGCGCATATAGGTCATGAGCTGGGACGAATGGATCGGCACGAGCTTGTCGACTGACTTGAGTTCGACGATCAGGGAGTCTTCGACCAGGAGATCGATGACGTACGCTCTTGCGGTCTGGACTCCTTTGTACTCGAGGGGCAAAGCGACCTGGCTGCGATAGGCGATGTTTCGGAGCTCCAGCTCACGGCAGAGGCAGGTGTGATAACTGGACTCCAGAAGACCCGGGCCCAGGTAACGATGCACCTCGATTGCCGCCCCAATGACTTTTTCACTGATTGGATTGGTGGGATGCTGGACGAGTCCCACGGCCCCTCCCGGAAGACCGGACCATACGAGGGCTAGTGGAGGATTGACCATCAAATTCGCGCGGCAGTTGCTTTTTCCATCTCACGTAGGAGTCGCTTGCCACCAACCTGCGTGCTTCCGTGTGTTCCGTGTTTCCGTGGTTCGCAGTGCTGGCGTAAACCAGAACTTCACCACGGAATCACGGAACACACGGAAGCTGCACGGAACTAGAGGGCCCACCGTGATCAACCGGCGCGCGGGAATCGGGGGACTCGCATTGCTGTCGTACCTGGGCGCGTGCATCGCGGTGGCGCTCCGGTTCGACCTGTTGGACCGCCCGAAGACCCAGCCGCACCAGCTCATGAGGGGCTACGAGCTGCTGCTCGGCGGGTGGAAGCCCGCGGCGATCTTCGCGGGAGTGAGCCTGCTCCTCGCGCTGCAGACCCTGATGCTGTTCGGGCAGCGGGTGATCGCCGACGAAGGCGGCGTGACCCATATGACTCTCAGCGGGCTGTATGCCGGCTTCTACTTCTGGTTGGCGGCCATGGCGGTGGTCCTGCTGGGCTCGCTCTCGAGCAGGCGAGCGTCGTGACCTCGCTCACGTGTGAAGTCCCAGGCGCCCCCTGAGGCGCTCGAAGCGCGGATCGCCGTGCAGGTCATCGAACATGGGCCCCATGATCCCGCTGCTTATCGAGCGGTCGTCAATGGACTGGTCAAACCAGGCGAAGGCTTGGTCGAAGTCACCGAGTCCTGCATACACCACCCCAACCTGGAGGGCGCCCAGCCCCGTCTTCTCCCGGCGAGCGAGCAGATCGGCGAGAATTCGGCTCGCTTCGTCCCGCTGCCCCGCGCGCGCGAGCATATAGCCGAGAAACGCGATAAGAGTCGGGTCGCCGGCCTCCACCTGCGGACGCAACGCCGCGATGGCCTCCGGCCACATCTGTTTCTTGGCGTAGCACTGTGCGGCGACAAACGAGAACCCCTGGAGTGGCGGTTGGATTGCCGCGACCCGATTGAGCTGCGCCAACGCGTCGTCATAGCGGCGGTTATTGAAGAGAGCTCCCGCTACCGCCACATGGGCATAGGGATTGAGTGGATCGGTCTCCAGAGAGCGTCGCGCCTCCGTCAATTGTTCTTCAGGTCGCCCGGTCCACTCGTGCAGGTAGGCCAGCGAACGGTGATAAATAGAGCGGGTCGGATCGAGCGCGATCGCGCGCCTGATCTCCGTCTCGGCCGACGGGAAATCGAGCATAGCCTCCCAAACGCGACCGAGAGCGTAGTGCGCTTCGGGGAGTGAGTCATCCAGGGCAACGGCCTTGCGGGCGGCGTCCTCCGCGAGCGCGAACAACTTCGCAACCTCCATCCCCGGGTCACTCGTCCGCCCGCGCCGGACATACACGAGCGCCAAACCGGCGTACGCAGCGGCATAGGTGGAATCGGCCGCGATCGCCTGCTGGAAATACTCGAGCGCCTTCCAGAGGCCGGCTTCTCGACGGAGCAGAAGGGGATCCGAGCCACGCAGGTAGAACACGTAGGCTGCCGGGTTCCGCGTGTGGTGCCGCCGGAGCTGCCGGTCCTTGTCGAATCGCAGCTCCAGCTCGCCGACCACGGCCCGAGCGATCTCGTCCTGAACCGAGAACACCTCCTTGAACTCGCGATCGTACGCCTGTGACCAGCGGGTCGAGCCGTCGCGCCCATCTACCAGCCGGACCTGAACCCGGAGCCGCGGGCCGATCTTTTGTAGGTCGCCCTCGAGGATGTTGGAGACTCCCAGGCTGTCCGCGATGCTGCGCACGTCCATGTTACGATTCTTGAAGGCGGAGGCGGACGTGCTCGCGATCACGCGCACGTCGCCCGCCATCGCCAGCGTGGCGATCAGCTCCTCCGTCATGCCCCCCGCCAACGCGGCGTCGGCAGAGTCGGGGCTGAGATTCGTCAGCGGGAGCACGGCGATGGAAGGCTCCCCGCCCCCGCCGGCGGTCACGGCGGACACCGACTGCCGCCCGCGCCAGCGAGGCCAAACCACGGTGCCAACCAGTGCCACGAGGAAGATCGTGCTGCCGGCCAGGAGAGCCGCGCGGCGGCGGGTGAAGGCCCGGGGCCGAGCAGCCCGCGCCAGGTCGGCCAGGACCTCTGCGGCGCCTTGGTAGCGGGTGGCCAGGTCCTTTCGGAGGAGTCTTTCCACGATGCGCGCCAACGCTCCAGGAAGCTCGGGGCGCCGCTTCGAGATCGGCTCTGGGTCCTCGTGGAGAATGGCCTGAAGCAGCTTACGGGCATTTTCTCCCCGGAAGGGTCGCACGCCGGCGAGCATCTCGTAGAGTAGAACCCCCAGAGACCAGAGATCCGTCCGCGGATCCAGCGCGTCGCCTCGGGCCTGCTCCGGCGACATATAGGCCACCGTGCCCGGAGTCATGCCGGAGCGGGTGAGGGTCGCGTCCGTCACCGTGGCCAGACCGAAGTCGAGGAGGCGGACCGTCCCGTCCGACCCCAGCATGACGTTGCCCGGCTTCACGTCCCGGTGGATGATTCCACGGGCATGCGCGGCCGCCAGCGCACGCACGATCTGGACGGCAGTCGCCACCGACTCCTCGAGCGACAAGGGGCCTCGGAGGAGTCTTTCCTTCAGGGTCTCGCCCTCGTAGTAGGCCATGGCGATGAACAGCCGGCCGTCGTCCGTCTCCCCGATCTGGTGGATGCTGCAGACGTTGGGGTGCTCCAAGCCCGCGGCGGCCCTCGCCTCCATGAGGAGCCGCTCCTCGGCATCCGGCTGCGCCGCCAAGTAAGCTGGGAGGAACTTGAGAGCCACGTCCCGGGCCAGGCGGGTATCGTGCGCCCGGTACACCGTGCCCATCCCGCCCCTGGCGATGAGTGACAGGATCCGGTACTGGCCGATCACCTCGCCGACGTGGAGGTCGGGATCCGGAGGCTGCGGGGGAAGGTGTTGTCTCCCACCGCTCGAGAAGGAAGCAGAGAAGACAGCATTGGTCAGGAGGTCGAAGAACTCTTCTCCGGCCTCGGCCTGGGCGAGGAGCGACATCAGCTCTTGGTGGAGTTGCGGATCCCCGCGACAAGCGTCCTCGGCAAAGGCGGTCCGGCCTTCGGGGTCCAGGGCTAGCGCCCGTTCGAACAGCCGTTCCGCCTCCTCGCTCACGCCGAGTCCTCGAGCGTCTTTTTCAAGTCTCGGTACAACCATGCCTTGGCCATTGCCCAACCCCGACCCACCGTAGCTGGGGCGATGCCGAGGGCCTCCGCCGTATCCTGAATCGTCATGCCGCCGAAAAATCGGCACTCGACGATCTGGCTTTGCCTGAGATCGCGCTGCTCGAGGCGGCGGAGCGAATCGTCCAGCGCGATGAGTGCCTCGGCCCGCGCCTCCGACAGGTCTCCCGACCCCTTGAGAGCGGCCTCGATCTGGTGGAGAGGAACGCGCTCATGCCTGCCCCCACGCTTCGCGGCATGTTTGCGCTTGGCGTAGTCGAGCAGGATCTGTCGCATGGCGGTGGACGCCACGGCCAGGAAGTGTGGGTGGCTCTGCCACTGCGGCGCCGACTGATCCACCAGTCGGAGATAGGCCTCGTGGACCAGGGCGGTTGTGTCGAGCGTCTCCTCTCCCTGCCAGTGCTGTCGGTGCCGCGCCGCGATCTGGTGCAGCTCGTCGTAGACCAGAGGAAGCAGCTCGGAAAAGGCTTGTCGATCTCCTGCTTTCAGCTCATGCAGGAGACGAGTCACTGTCCGCTGGGCAGGGTTACCCATGTCGGGGGGCTTTTCCAAGGGGATCGGGGTCAAATGTATGCAGCGCGAGAGCGGTCTGCCACCACGGCCGAGCCGTGAGTGAATCGAGCAGGGTTTGTCGTATAAGAGAGAGATGGAAAAGGGGAAAGCGAGCAACTACCGGAAGCCGGAGGCTGGATCATGTGCTACATACGACAGCTCAGTCGCGGAGTGGTCGGGGCCGCCATGGCGCTCGCCGCCTGGGGCGGGCTTGCGCTCGCGGGCTGCGACTCCTCGGACTCGACCGGCCCCCCGCCCCCGGGATCCGGGATATTTGCGGTGACGATCACCGCCCCAGCCAGCGTGACACCAAGCGTGACAGTGAGCGGACCAGGGGGATATCACCAGACCCTCACCGCCACCAAGACCCTCACCGGCCTCGCGCCGGGGGCGTACACCGTGGCGGGCGGGCCGGTGCTCGTTCCGCATCCCATCGTGGCCACGGTGTATGACGCGACCGTCACGGGGGGAACGGCCTTGTTGTCCAACGGCGCGACGGCGACGGCGAGCGCGAGCTACGCCGCGCGGCCAGGCACCGGCGCACTCTGGGTCGGGAGCAGGGCCGGGGGCGCCGGCTCGTTCAAGTCGGCACTCCTCGGCTATTCGGCCACCCAGCTCGAGGCCAGCACCAGCGCGGCACCAGCGATCACCGTCGTGCCCGGCGCGCCCGAAAACACGGCGCCAGCCGCGGCCGCGTTCGATTCCGGCGGCACCTTGTGGGCAGCGATGAACTACGACAACCAGGTCGTCAACGTCGGAACGGCCATCGCGTTCGGCCTGAACGAGCTCCAGCAAGCGGCCAGCGCTCCATACCCCCTTGACCCGCTGGTCTCGCTGACCGTCACCAGCGGGGCACGCGAGTTCCTGCAGGGAATTGCTGTCGGTGCCGGCGGCAGCGTCTGGGTCAGCAACAATACGGCCAGCACGATCGTCGAGTTTACGCCCAGTCAGTTCGGGGAAGCGGTGAGTCCCACGCCGGCGGTCACGCTGAGCGCCAGCAGCGGCTCGCTTAGCGGGCCGGCAGGCCTGGCCTTTGACGCGAACGGCAATCTCTGGGTCGCGAATGGCACCAGCAATACCGTGGTCCAGTTTGCGGCGAGCCAGCTCGCGGCGAGCGGGAGTCCCACGCCCACGGTAACGCTCGGTGCCACGAACGGGTCGCTCGGCGGGCCGTTCTGTCTGGCCTTTGACGCGAGGGGCAACCTCTGGGTCACGAATACCAATGCCAGTACGGTGGTCGAGTTCACCGCGAGCCAGCTCGCGGCCAGCGGGAGTCCTACGCCTGCAGTGACATTGAGCGCCACCAACGGCTCGCTCAGCGCGCCGTCGGGCCTGGCCTTCGATGCGAGCGGCGACCTCTGGGTCGCGAATGACATCACCGGCACGATCGTCGAGTTCGGAACGAGCCAGCTCGCGGCCTCCGGGACACCAACGCCCATCGTGACCGTGAGCGGCAGCGCGCTTTCCAGCCTGCGCGGGCTCGCCTTCGATCCCCCGGCACCCAGTTTTAACCCCTGGGGCTACTAGAATCCGTCCGCCATAGTTATCACCACCTCGCTGGGATACGGGGGCATTGAAGCGGCAGGACCTGGCCTTAGGGATCACCCGTGACCTCGCTCACGGACGCCCGCGCGCGGCCCGCGGTACGTAACGTCGGGGGACTCACAACTCTTCGCTCCTCCGAGGCCGACTGTGCTGAGCGATGTCAGGATGACGCGGTTGGGCGCCGTGGCACTCGTTGCGCTGCTGAGCGGCGGCGCTCGTCCGCTTGCCTGCCAGTCCGGGCCTGTGTCCGCACCTCCGCCGCGGGAGGCCGGCGCCTCTGCCCGCTTCGTGAGCGTCATTGCCGGACCACGCTACCGGGCGAGCGGGTTGCACCGGTTTCTGCTCGGCAATGAGTACCGCGAATTGTGGATCAGCGCCATCGAGGTGGAGGTCCTCGACCTCCACACCTACGCCAGCGGTCTCGAGGCCGTCAAGCGCGGCGGCGGTATGGAGACCCAGACCCTGCACCTGGAAACCCGCAACGGACGCAAGTTCGCCTTCCGGTCGGTGGACAAGACCCATTCACAAGCGCTTCCGCCGGAGCTCCGGGGAACCACCATCGAGCGGATCTCGCAGGACCAGACCAGCGCCCAGCACCCGGCGGCCGCGCTGATCGTTCCGCCCTTGCTCGAGGCCGTAGGCGTGCGGACCGCGTGGCCCAAGCTGTTCGTCATGCCGGACGATTCTCTGCTGGGCGAGTTCCGCGCCGACTTCGGAGGGATGCTGGGGACGCTGGAGGAGCGCCCGACTGACGAGACCGCCGAGCGCCCCGGGTTTGAGGGTGCGCGGAAGGTCGCGGAGACCGACGAGCTCTATGACCGTCTCGACCGCGACCCCCGCGAGCGGGTGGATGCCCGGGCGTTCCTCGCCGCCCGGCTCATGGATCTCTACGTGGGAGACCCCGACCGGGCCGAGGGCCAATGGAGGTGGATCAAGCTCGACGACAAGCCGACCGCACCGTGGGAGCCGGTCCCATACGACCGGGACCAGGCGCTCATCCGGTACGAGGGCCGGCTCCCCTCCTTCGCCGGCCATCTGTACCCCTGGGTCGTGCGCTTCGGTGACCATTATCCCAGCATCCTTGGGCTCAGCTGGGGGTCGCGCAATCTCGACCGCCGACTGCTCGGCGATCTTGACCGGCGCACCTGGGACTCGGTCGCGCATGCGCTCCAGCAACGGCTCACGGATTCGGTAATCGACGCAGCGGCCCGCCGGCAGCCGGCACCCTACTACACCCTCGACGGGGCCCGACTCAGCCGGGCGCTCAGGAAGCGGCGCGACCGGCTCCCCGAGGCGGCTCGCCGGTTTTACCGGCTGCTCGCCCCGGAGGCTGAGGTCTACGCCAGCGACGGAAACGAGACCGTGCGGGCGACGCGGCGGGCCGATGGGATCCTCGACCTCACGATCCGCGCCGGCGTGGGGACCCCGGACGAGATCGAGACCTTCCATCGCTCCTTCGATGCCCGGGAAACCCGTGAGGTGCGGCTCTTCCTCCGCGGTGGCAGCGACACGGTCCAGGTCGGGGGCACCGGCGACGGGGCCAAGCTGCGGGTGATCGGCCAGAAGGGGAACAAGGTCGTGATCGACGACGCTGCGCGCGGCTGGACCCGGGTGTATGACGCCGAGCCGACCGTGACCGTCGCCGGCTCGCATGCTCCGTCGATCAATCGCCGTCGGTACCGGACGCCGGACTCGACCAGCGCCAGGCAACCGGCGCCGCGGGACTGGGGCGGCTCCTCGTCGCTGTTTCCCTGGGGAGGGAGCTACAGCTCGGACTACGGCGCGATGCTCGGCCTGGGTGGGGCGCGGGTGGCCTATGGTTACCGGCGCGACCCCTATGGGTCGCGCCTCGAGCTGCGCGGCGGCTATGCCACCGGGGTTCACGCGTTCACGGGCGAGTTTCGGGGGGACCTGCGGCGGGAGATCTCCGGCAGACACTTTCTCTTCGACGCCCGCGCGTCGGGCAGCGACGTGCTTCGCTTCTACGGGCTGGGCAACGCGACGGTCTCGACCGGGCCTGACAGCTTCTATCAGGCCCATACGTCGCAGTACCTGCTATCCGCGGCGGTGGCCTGGGTTGCCTATCGGCACGTCACGGTGCAGGCGGGGCCGGTTCTCAAATACTTCGATACCGATCTCACCCGGGCGACGCTGGTCGGTGAGAGCCGCCCCTACGGTGCGGGGCATTTCGGCGAGCTGGGCCTCGAAGCGGCGATCTCCTTCGATTCGCGAGACACGGTCGGAGCCCCCACCCGGGGCGTGCGCGCGACGCTGGGCGGGCGGCTGTATCCGCCGATCTGGAGCGCGGCGTCGGGTTTCGGCGGCCTCCGCGCCGAGGCGGTGACCTACCTGACCGCGGCGATTCCGTTCAAGCCGACTCTGGCCCTCCGGGTCGGCGGCCAGCGGGTCTGGGGCACGTATCCTTTCGAGGAGGCGGCGATCATTGGCGGCTCGGCCACGGTACGGGGACTTCCGGCTCAACGCTTCCGAGGTGATGCCTCGGCCTATGCCAACGCCGAGGGGCTAGCTAGGAAGTTGGCAGCCGGCTCTACAATCTC
>Ga0137403_10003922_pt1 | contig 17692 bp, 20 predicted proteins | sample CZOMad2_1_16fung_FD_122057 | JGI IMG/M metagenome (GOLD analysis project Ga0137403, IMG submission 122057) | Vadose zone soil fungal communities from Angelo Coast Range Reserve, California, USA - CZOMad2_1_16fungal (Hybrid Assembly) | ecosystem: Environmental > Terrestrial > Soil > Vadose zone...
ATAATTCTTGAGGCATACACATACATCGCTTCGGCCCAGGTGGATATGATTGGGCTGGCTGACAAATCAATATATCGCAGGGACCGATAAAACTTGAGGTGTACGCATAGACCGCTTCGGCCAAGGACATAAGATTTGTGTTGGCCGACAGGAAATATAGCGCCTGGGTCGGTCGGGAGCTGATAAACGCATGCAACGTTTCGGCCGATGGAATATGCATATAGTGCTGCGGCCATAGACTGACGCTAAAGGCGCTCAGGCCAAGGGCACAGTACCCCAACAGCGCTGCAGCTACTAAACCACGCTAATAGCGCTGGGGCCGGTAAAATAGGCCAACAGCGCGTTGGCCAATAGAATATGCGTACACGCCAATATCGCTTTGGCCGGTGTTGGACGCATACAACGTGTTGGCCGATAGCATATGCATGAAGCGCCTCGGCCATAGGTTTACGCTAAATACGCTCTGGCCAATGGAATATGCGTACACGCCAATATCGCTTTGGCCGGTGTTAGACGCATACAACGTGTTGGCCGACAGCATATGCATAGAGCGCATCGGCCATAAATTTACGCTAAATACGCTCTGGCCAATGGAATATGCGTACACGCCAATGCCGCTTTGGCCGGTGTTAAACGCATACAGCGTTTTGGCCGATACAATTCGCACACAGCGCTTCGGCCATACATAAACGCTACAAGCGTTCTGGCCAAAAGCACACATACAGCGCTTCGGCCATAAAGGAACGCTGTAAGCGCTCTGGCCAAGGGCACATATTTGGCCCAGTATTATCCGCCTACAGCGTTCTGGCCGATGGTATGCGCACACAGCCCTTCGGCCATAAATACACGCTGCAAGCGCTCTGGCCAATGTCAAGCTCATCTAGCGCTTCGGCCAGGGGATACGCTTACAGCGTGTGGGCCGGTGGTAAGCGGGTTGTGAGACGCATCCAACGTTTCGGCCTATGCACTATGCATACAGTGCTTCGGCCGTAAAACGTCGCTACAAGCGCGCTGGCCAATGATATACGTATCCAGCGCTTTGGCCAATTGTGCCGCTGACAGCGCATTGGCCAGATTATATGCATATTTGGCTTCGGCCATGGATTATACACGCTTACAGCGCTTCGGCCAACGTAAGATAGAGATGACTGTGTTGGCCCATACGTGTCCTGCGGATCGGCCAAGGCCATATGATCGGGTTGGTCCCATGCGAATATAGCGCCAGGGCCGGTTGATTATTATGCATCCAACGGTTCGGCCGGTAGGAATGTTGTGTTGGCCGAGACTCAGAATCCAATTTGGCCAACTAACCCCAAGATTCGTGAAAACGAAGATTCGCGCCAACCAGAATGCAAACAATATATTCGAACTCAGCTCTGGGTTATACAGTGGAGGAGACGGCTGGGCTACGATATTAAAACCAATACAAAATGCAGAACTACTTTTTTCTGGCACGACCACCGCGTCCCCGCTTTGCCGTCTGCGGCTTGTCAAACCGAGTCTTTTTCTCGGCGGGTTTCTTTGGGGTGGAAGGCCCTGCTTCTCCTGATGCTGGTTGAGCCGCATCGTTGCCTGCTGGGTCGTCTGTTTGGCCCCTGCCACGCTTGGATCGACGAACCCCTTTATTTGACCTAAATTGACATTAGTCAGACGCCGAATGGGCAATTGATCAAACTATACTTACAGGACGGTAGCAATTGCCGCAAATACGATATCCATCCAACGCATCTCCAACGGTGAACCCACCACCCATTGGGGAGTGTCTGGTGGAGGGTCTTCGCTTGGGTCGCCGAGGAGGAATTGCATGCGGTGAATTTCCCGAAGCAACAGACCGAAAGCCAAGACGGTACCTCCAGTAACGCTGTGTCCGGCAGCCTTGCTTACCTGCTTGACAACATCTTTGAACCCTTTCTCGTCGTGAACCTGAGCAGGGAGATATTTCTCGCGAGATGGCCACTGGAGAAATTGTGGAATTCCAACTACATCGAGTAGTTTCGCCTGATGACAAGTAGGTTAATATTCAATTTGACGCAAATTAGGGTGGGCATAGGCATACCGAGTTAAAGCCTTCGACCGCCAGCAGTGCATCGATAAACTCCACGTAAACCTTCTCATCCGATAGAGTTCTCAAATATCTGACCATATTGTCAGGAGTGCTATGATTGGCCGCTGGACTGTCGATATCGGGATCTGAAGTCGGCCCAGACGATGGATGCGGGCTCGGCCGAATCGATGGACGCGGACTCGGCCGAGTCGATTCCGACGGTTCTGGCTGATGCGAACCTGCAGGACCTGGGCGAGCCTCAGAACTACCGTGCCTGGAGGACCTGGGTGTGGAAGGAGGAGTCGTAGGTGGTCTACCATCCTCATCCTGGGCCCTGTCGGCTGCCATCTCCTCATCCACTTGATCGTCGCATTCAACCGTCTCCCTCACAACCTCTGATTCGTCCTCCCGCTCTCCCTCCACATCCTCCTCTCCGTCTCCCTCCTCCGCGTTGCCATCTACTTCACCATCTACTTCGCCTTCCTCTTCTTCGTCCACATTCTCCTCCACGTCCATTTCATCGTCATCGCTCGACGAATCATCTTCACTCGACGAATCATCTTCACTCGACGCTTCATCTTCATCGGATGACGGCTCGATATACGCCGCTTTTGCTTTCCCCTTCCCCTTCCCAATATAATCCGCGGACCGCAGATCCTTCTTCAACGCATTTTCGAACACCAGCCCTCGCAACCCTTTCTTCTGCATCGATTCCCAGTGGTTCCAATCCTTCCGGAGGTTCTCAGCACGATACTTGGATGGTTCGGCCACCCCGGAGAGTGGCTGATGCTCTGCCAATATAAAGTGGTCGGGATCTTTGATGATCGCCGCCCAGGGAACCTTTGCCGACTTGTTGATGGTGAATTTCTCTGGAAATGCGCTCAACCGTGAGATTCTGCAGGAACCCACCAAAGATGGAGCACTCACGGTAGGTCGCAGTCCAATACTGCCGAATCGCGCTTTTTGCCTTCTCCAACGGCATGTTGCCCAAGGGGGGGAGCAAGGGATATTGGTTGTCGTCTAAAAACAACAGGATGGCGTCGTCTTCTTCCTCGCTGTCACGGTTAGAATCTGCCTCGTCGGCTGAATTGCGAACGGTGAATCGGATACAACAAGATTTTAAGGTGAGAACTTACGGTACTGGTCGTTGAGGTAGGTTTCGAAGAGTTCATATGTGCCTTTCGCCCAGCCTTTGTATTTGGTGAATCGTTTTCCCCGGGTAGGTTCGGACTCGAAGCTGCGGGAGATGGGATAGTTGGCAATTTAATCACCGCTGTAAAAATATGGGTACAAATACCGGACTTTGACCAACTCCCCATTAGGTCTGCGATATCCCGCCATTACAAACAATTGGACCCCCATTGTCTTCTGCACCTCTTTAATTGTATCCTTCATTTTCGACCCTAGCTTCTTCTCCGCATTTCTGTGGATGAATTAATGGAACATAACCAATAACTAGTTTCGTTTGGGCTTACGCTGCCTTTACGGCGTCGGGGGGCCCAACTGATTCCCACTCGTCGATAGCCCGATGGACCTCGGCCAGTTCTTGCTTCGATAGTTTGGACACTACGTGGGAGACCGCCGCAGGATAATATTTGAGCCAGGCGGGAGAGCCGGATTTGGCATTTCCAGATAGTTTGTTGACCTTCTTGTTAATGCGATCAGAGTGCGTGTCGATGACGATATCGCGGACGGTGTAGGCCTTCTTGTATTTTTTGTCTGCTTTTTTCCCCTTGCCGGAAATGATGTTCCGAGAGCCCGAACCCTTTGACGATGCGTAATTGACGAACCAAATACGAATTTTCTAAAATCCCATTGCTACTTGTCAGGCTGAGTCTAGTATCCCGAGAAGTTTAATACTCACCTCAGACATGTTGTCTGGGAGAGGGATGTCGTCCTTATTTTCAACGCGGGCTTTATCAATGGCAGCGAGGGTTGCTGAAATGACCGCATCTTCTTCGTTGTTTTCGCCGGTGTTGAGCCATTGTTCTTTTTGGTCCACCAGCTGCTGTTTGTACCTGCGAGCCCAGGATTTCTGCTGGGAACCAGCAGCCTTAGATGAAGAAGCTTTGGGCATGTTGACAGATGGAGGATGGTAAGCTAGAGGTGATGGTAGTGGATGCAAGTCGATGCGGAGTTACAAGCAACTCAAAATCAACATCAACATCAACTTACACGTGCCGGTCGCTAAAAAGGGATCGGCCCAAACGACGCAGCGGCCCGGCCAAAAGACATCAGTGGCTCGGCCGAAAATTCCAGCGCGCCAACCCAAACCGATTAACGGGCCAGCCAAATGGCACCGCGATCCGGATGATGTCACGTGACCTTACGGGGCGACCGGCTCCCATCCTTAATTTAACTTTGATTTCGCCTCGGGAGTTACTCAAGACAAATTTATTAAAAAAACTAACTAATTTGCCACTTGGCTACCAAGCACAGGTGGGTGGCCAGCCCAACTCTGCACTCGGTAGCCAAGCGGCTTCTACAAAATGCCACGCCATCCCAAAGAAATGCAAACATCTGGGGGGTTGCAAACCTATTAGCCACTGCGTAGAACCCAAACTGAAGGGGTTGAGAGGAGGACGCCTTTGTCGGACGACCATGCAACCCTCGGGACCCACACGGTCACCCCAGACTTACCGGAGCTGAAGAGGTGGAGGGAGGGCTCCCCAAACGGGCAGCCCATGCGACCTCCGCAACCCACGAGGTCACCTCTCCAGATGATGAAAATGCGGAGGGAGCGGGAGGAGGACTCCCCAAGCAGGGAGTCCATGCGCGCCCATTGCCCATATGGCACTCCCTCGCAAAAGAACTGTTTCTAACAAAAAATCATCAGTTTTGAGAAAACAGGCGGCAAACGCACCTGAGAAGACAGTGGAGGGAGTGGGAGGAGGACCCCCCAAGCAGGGAGTCCATGCACACCCATTGCCCATACGGCACTCCCTCCTAAAAGAGCCGTTCTAACAAAAAATCGTCAGTTTGGGGATAAGGGGAGGGGAAACGCACCTGAGAAGACAGCATTTGATGCCTGTCACATAACCCCTGCAGTGGAGATGCGGCAGGAATCAAATGCCCCACCGGATGGTGGTGGAAGAGGTGAAGAAGCTGAAAAGACTGGAAGAGGCGGTTTTAAAAACCAACTGTTTGGTTTTGTTTGGGAATTCTCACGCCACAATAAACCAACACGTGACAAACACGCGCTGGACACGCGGCTACCTCGCGCTGCCTAGTCATCGACCACCGCCTTCCCACCTTCCCACCTACCAACACCTCTCCATCCAATGGCCAGAACCAAGCAAACGAGTCGCAAGAGTACCGGTGGAACTGCTCCCCGCGCTGTTCCACCTACCCGACCGAAGCAAACTATCGCTCCAAGCGCCCCGGCCGATCCGCAGCCAGCGGTCGATTCTAACCAGGTTTGAAAACTTATTACAGCTCTAAGTTGGAGGTGCTAATGTCAGTTTCAGCAATTTTGCTATGTCTGCGTCAATGGAGGCGACCTGTTTATGTGCGACAGGTGTCCGCGCGTGGTTTGCACGTCGCATATAAGCCTTCCCATTGGCACCAACATTCGTGGCGCCTGCTTCCTCTGCATGGCCTGTCACATTCGCGCTTTTTCTGGGGCCTCCCCATACTTTGTAAGTTCCTGACCATTCTTGTGAAGTGTAGTCCTCATATTTTACTTCAGGGCTTCTATCGCGGACCGGCCTCTGTGCTTCTCGAGTCGTCTGATTGTTGGGTTCCATTTTTTTCTCATCCATTGGCAGTCCAAGGCGATTATCAACTTACCGCACAATCTCAAGTAAAAAAGGACCCTCTCCTTCTCCTTCACTTTATACTCACATCCATCTCGCCTACGGGTAACCCCGCAATTTTAATGAGCGAGATGCTGAAGGCATTTCTCCCTGGAGAGACGTTCCTGTATCGAGAGATCGAATTCAACATTTCGACCGATAGTCGTCTGGCCGCGCATGACTCTATCTTGAAGAAGCTCCTGTCCGAAATTGAGAGGTAAGCGGCTCTCATTTATGTTGCTCAATCTTCGCTAATGAACTTGGTTGTTCGACAGGTTGAACTTCCAGAGAGTTATCGTGTTTATCACCAATCACTCTCACGATGATTCAGGCGACATGTATGTTGGGCCTAATCTCTGTGTTTCTACCGAATATGTAGGCATCACCATCTGGCCGCTGCTGTAGCTAACCTTGTTTTAGTTCATGGATGCGCTGTTTCCGCCCTCTTTGGCCTCATATCTCAAGCCTAAGGCGACAACTGTATTTCTTCTGGCATGTGGCGCCGCTGTGCGCGAGGCCAATAGCTTCAACGCCCTCGTCGCATTTGTTCGCCGGTAAGCATCCTCGCGTTTACAATTTAACATGCTCACGACATATTTAATCAGCCTTGGTATCGACGATATGGTCGCATTTACCGCCCCCGAGCTTCACGCGGTTCTTACCGCTCACTTCTTCGTTGATTACACTATGCGAGTCGTCATAGAGGGTTTTACCCTGCAGCAATCGTTCAAATCTCTTTTAACATCCTCCGCCCAGTCCAACTTCACCCGCCACACCAACATCGTATCCATTTACCACGATCAGAGTAGCTCTACGCTCGTCGCTGACAGTTACATTTTCACTCATCCAAAGTTGCGTCCCTGGGGTCAACGGCTACCAATATCCTGTCCTTCCTGCAGTTCTCTGCATTCTTGGTCCGATCCCACTCGAAACAAGTCCACTATCATCTTTGCTTGCACGAAGACTGGCTGTCGAGGACTATGCAGTTTTCCCAAACCGGAGGACATCGAGAGTTTTGGAAAAGAGATGATCAACGGAGGTCGGTGGATGGTTAGATCGCGCCAGGTATAAAGCTGTTCTCCCTTTGGTAATTTGGATGCAACTGGCATAAGATTGTTTCATTTTATCTTTTGTATGACTTGTAGAATAAAATATAATTTCTTGATGAAGATGCGGAAGAGTATTTGGTGCGAAGATGACCTCCAACTCTGCGCCACACACGGGCGTCTAAACGTCGAAGAAAATGAAACTGTCAATAACGTCTCACTCTCTGCTGTATAATTGCTTAAAAAAATAACAAGATGATCTAACATCATGCCCATTGCCATTGGGCCACTGATAATTTCATTTATTTCTTCAAATGAGGTGCAGTGCAGAAGGTGGTGTTGGTTTGGGGCGCGCGTGGCTTTACATTCTATGTATGGAACTTGACTGCTTTGAGAGAAACCTCCATGTATTCAGAATATTTAACCTCTGTTATTCAAACCGACGCCGAGCGTAAAGCAGCTCATTATAACAGGTTCTCCTGATCTGCTTTATAATGATAGCTACTGACTATATTCTCAATCATAGGCACAAGGAACGAATTCTGACGAAGCAGAAAGCTCTTTACAACATCCGAAAAAGATCTTGCAGGCGCAAGATTAGCAAAGCTGCCCGTGCTAAATTGGAGGAAATGATTGTTAAACAGATAAATCATGAGCAGCCGTAAGTGGGTTATCGAATGTGGCGAGAGGCTTCCAACTCAAAGTGAATCTTTTAGGGAATATTCAAATTCCATTGTGCACCGACATCAGACTCTGGACGTCGAGCAAGATGCAGACATGTACACCAAAGAACATGAAATTTGGTCAGAATGCGCTCTTAAAAAGCTGGAACTCCAGAGAACTACTCAAATGGGAGGAGAACATTGGGTGGAGCCTTATCTTATCTATGTAGAGGGTCTTCAACAGGTGGCACTTAATCAGGCATTGCAATCACTGCAGAGGCCTGATTGCGGTAGTTGGGAGACTCATTTTTACAGGCAGATAATAGCCTTCTATCACCAGGAAGAGGAACTGCTCAGACAGGGAGAGAATATCTGGGATGCGGCGCAGGCTGATGAGGCGCTAGTGATGTATGGGAGACGGTAAGCCATTATGCAGCTCAACCAACTGAGTCTCAGCTGATTGACATAACAACAGAGTTCATCGACCAAAATTTAAGAGCTTGTATGGATTCTGATTTTCGTCAAAGTTGGCCGGCTGGCCATTGTGGGTATTGCAATCAACCGATGCGCTAGCGGTAATGGGCCGAGGCGCTATAAACGTACCCCCACTTGGTGCATTACCGCATATAGAAAATGAACCATCATCACGTGATTGTTCAGACTTGTCTTACTCTCTTATGCCAGGTCACAAGAGGAAGAAACGACCTGACCCGGTTGCCTCACCTCCGGTAGCACTCACAGTGCCTACTCTGAAGGAACACATGTGGAATGAACTTACAGAAGTTGTCAAACAATTCTCCAACGTACCGCTGCTGCAGAGAACGGCTGCTGACATCGCTTTAAAAAAATTCCGGTGAGTATTGGATAGCTTGGCAAGATCTCGGATCTGTTGAAACTTAAAAAGTATGTCAGGGGAAGGATTATGTCCGAGTGGCAAGGATGCATTGATCACATGAATGCTTGCGCATCCGATGTGAGCGCCTCAGATCCAGCGACTCCCCAGGAGCTCCGACGAGTCGCGCTCACCGTTGCATTGGCGATTTCTAATCCACGTGAGCATTAGTTCATTTTCGATACACTCTCAAGCCGTTTCACCTGTATATGGCATTATTAGGGGTGGCGGAATGGGATGTCAGCCGATTGTCCGATCGTGTTAAAAATAGACGTCCTCGCACCGATGCAGATCCAGCTGAGGATTCGGACCTCGCCAAGTACTTCATAAACCCTGAACTCGGACATCTCGATGAACCCTGCATTGTAATGGACGTGCATAGACACATAATTCTGTGGTATTTACCTGGCATATATGCCCTGCATCGAGTTGTGAGTACTGATTAAACCATCTACTTTGAGCAAATGGCGTGTTGATTTATGAGAAGGACGCACTAAATGCCGGAATAAGCCATCTTCGTCCGGACTTGAATCGAGCAATGAATGCCCTTGGCACAGTCTCGGCATCCTGGCGAAATAGCGGCTTTTCAGCTCCCCCGGGAGGTGGCCGTTTTGGGGTGGGAGTACTCAACTTTTCTCCAGGTTGGTTTCAGCGACTGCGTGATGTGAGACTAGACCAATTATCAATTATCTTTGCAGCTAACCTTGTGCCAAAATCCCAGCAGCTAAAAGATCACCTCTACGTATCTACTTCCCTCAAAACGGAACCTGCAGCCAGTTTTCTTAGAGCAACCGCATCCGTAGATGTAATTTCCAACGCCATCACGGCGCTTGTGGCGCCCCGACAATACGATTTCGGTTTAGCCGCTATCGAACGGATAAAAAATGGGCATCACCTGGACTCCAGCCATCCAATTCTGGACAGTTGGATATCAGTATGGTCGGGGTTTTCGGTGATTGTAAACAGGGCCACGCCTCTGCATAGAGACTTGGGTGGGGCACCGGAGGACTTCGACTTATTGTTGAGTTCGGGGACGCACGATGCCTGCAATTTGGACGTTCCGGATCTGGGAGCCACGTTGTCATATCATCCTGGCACTGCAGTAGCCATAACTGGTAGGGTTTTGCAGCACGGGGTGAAGGGGTGGGAGGGGGGGGAGAGGATTTGCCAGGCCCGGTTCATGAAAGACGCCGTTCATGATCGGCTTGGACTTCCCAAACCAACATGGGTAAACTATGACGACTACATAGGTTTGACAAGTCTGTAGACCTGAAACTATGACAACTACCAAGGTTTAACATAAAATTAGCCTTTATAAAATTAGCGGGAGGGAGCCTATAATAAACATCGGAGTTTTACCCTTTGGGTAATGTTGGGGGATCCACGAGGCAATTATCCAACCAAGAGCCTGAACGCTATGAGAAAGGTAGTCAAGAGAAAGAAGTCTGGCATCAAAGAAATGGAGTATGTTTTCTCTAAGACAAGGAGGGGGAAAACAGGGGTTTCCTTGAGGAGCGTCTCTCGGTCTCCCTCGCCGCTGGTGGCACCCCTTCCTTCTCCAAGTAAATCGAGACGCAGCTCAGGGTCTCCATCTAAACGGCAACGCGTGGCCTCACCTGCAATGCATATTGGCGGTAATGATATTTATGAGATAATGGGTGGAAGGAAAACAAAAGTGAGTGAATCTCGAATATATACATCATCTGAAATTTCTAATTTCCACTATGAAAATAGTCGCAGAACGACTACTTAACGGAGTGGATTCCTCAGCGAGCTCGTTATCTACAAGCGCTATTGGATTTAGATGGACCAAGAGGGACCGGCGAGTGTTGGAGATGCAACAATCCAGAAGGGTCGCTTCGATGCAAGGATTGCTTTGGAAGGCACTCGATTTGTAGGGAGTGCATGCTTTCTTCGCATAAACTCTTGCCATTTCATAGGCTTGAGGTGTGGGATGGAAATTGTTTTGTGAAGTCGTCCTTGTTTGAACAAGGCTTCCTTTTACATGTTGGGCATGGTGGGGAGATGTGCCCTCGGAACCAAAGCCGTAGTAATCACTGGGAAGATGTCCCCAGTTCGGCCGATGAAGCATCTGATGGTGGCCAGCCGGTTGGCCACGACGATGAAGTTGGGCATGGTGATGTGATGGTTATAACTGACACTGCTGGAGTTTTCCAGCATCGGGTTGTGTGGTGTACGTGTAGTGGAGAACCTGGCCCGGACCAACCGATGCAGCTGTTTAAGGAGCAACTGTTTCCTGCGACCTACCACCGACCCAAATCTGCCTTTACCTTCAACGCGTTAGACTACTTCTACATTGATGCGATGGAGTGCAAGACTGCTGCCATGAGCTTCTTTCAAAAGCTCCGCAGGCTGACAGACAATGCCTTCCCGGGTAATGTACATGTGCATAACGCCTCTATCATACCCGCTATTTTCGATCTGATATTTTACTTAGAATCGTTACCGAGAGTTGATGCGTGTTTCCCGGCAATGGCGCGATTTGCTTGCCAGAAAGCGATTTGGTTACGGTCACGAGGTGGACAAAAGCCCTGGGAATGGAGACCTGGCACTGTTTTGCCCAGCATGCCCTCAGCCTGGCATCAACCTTCCCCCAAATTGGCTTGAGGACCCAGACAAGTGAGTAGTGTTAATTCAAATATTGGCCAACGCGAATATTGCAATAGACGTATCGGCCGAGAATCGTCAACGGCCCACCGACATGGCAATCGTATATAATGTGCCGGCCGATGGTATATGCGTTATATGCGTTATATGCGTATATAGCGGGCTGGCCGATGGCTATATGCGTTATATGCGTTATATGCGCAACATCGGCCAACAGTCAGCTGAAACTGCTTGCCATCTTCTTGTTTTAATGCGACAGGCAGTTATCAAACATTTGACAACTATTTTTAATTATGTAGGTGGGTGTACCGACGGACAATTGCTGTCGATGGCAATATGAGTGCTCAGCATATGAAAATGCGGAGGCCCGAGTTAGATGTGTCCCTAACTAATGGACAGGGATATGTCGTGGAAGATTCAACTTACCGGCAGCATTTAGAGGAGGCGGTGGAAATCAGACAGGTGTGTTATCTAACTTAGCGATGGCTGGTGGGCGCCATTGATTTGGCGACAGAAATCCACGTGCAGGAACCATAAAGCCCATGAAAGTCTGGGCTCAAATTCTAATCTGGATGCGACTGGGTCTGGGGTCTGTGCCTGTGCACGCCACGGGTGCTTTGTACCACATTCAATGGCAGATTTCCAGAAAGGTGAAAGGTGAACATGATCTTCCTCAATGTAGGGAACTACTTTAATTTGTTCGCGGTAGGCAAATGAACATTGATTACTCAATCTGCAATGCCTTGAATTACAAATCCAAAGGGCTTCCAAGTGGACTGGTGATTTATGACATTGTCTGCCAATGGTGGATTCACTTCTTTCGCAGACTCCGCGAAAGTCGGTTTTTAACTATTCCAGAAGAAATGAAGCTCGTGACTGCCGTAGGCTCCTTCCATCTAAGCGCCCATATTCCCGAGTGTTTCGTCCTGTTCAGCCTCCATTTTATCCTGGGTGCGGGGCAGTTAGATGGGGAGATTCTTGAAACTTTATGGGCTGCTTTCAACAAAATCTCTTCTAGTGCTAGAGCGATGACTGCAGCTCACCGAAGGGAAGTCTATGATGACCACATGCGGGACTCTAATTGGAAGAAATTGGTTGGGATTTGTAAGTGATGTTCAACACCTTTGGAATGGAACTGGCTAATGTATGAGTGAACTAGTTGGGACGTTGCTCAAGAAATTTAAACGCGCTGAAAAGGGACTGGCCGAGACGGCATTAGCGTATGATGGGTTGGCCGACTCGCTCGATGCGCAGTCAGTTAGAGAGTGGAAACAACAAGAGCGACAGGCTATGGAAGAACGCGGAGATCTACTTCGAATTTATGACTTAAAACTGGAGAAAGGTAAATTCTGGTCAATCTGATCAATATATGTGGATTAATTTTTGGAAGCTCCATCCCAGGCAGAAATTCGTCTTCGCTTAGTAAAGGAGCAAAAGCTCGAAGGAAGTCTCTTATGGCTATCAACTGGAATCAATTTGGAAAATGCGCAGTCAGCATTTAGGTGGACTTATCAAAAAGGATAATACTGATTTTGTGACTCTTTTTATGGTGGCAGGGACAAGCTTCGTTTGGACTTGCGACAGTTATCCAGGCATTCCGCCATGTCAGATCGAACATCTATAGAAGACCGTCGGCAGAGATTGTCAACAAGGATCCAGAGTTACAACTCTAAGGGGTCGGTGCTAATGGAGATAGAAACCGGAACTGATCTAGAAGTTGTTGTGGCACCTGTGTCTTTTGATGAGGACACCATTTTGGATGAGGGTGAGGATGAGGATGAGGATGATGTTGCATCTGATGATGGTGATGGTGATTATTTGGATGGACCTGGGGAGGAAGGGGAGGATGAGGATGAAGTTGCCGAAGGCCCCGAGAGAATGCAGGTGATAATGCCATCATCGTTCAACCGCGCTGACATCACTCGGCTTGGCTTGGAAAATCTGGCTCATCAGGAGTTGGAGCTGCGGCAAGGACAGGCGAATGATGCGTTGGAACATTTACGTCTGGCCTTAGGACAAAAGGCACTCTTATGGCGCACCAAGGTACAACCAGCCAACACCAACAAAAAGCGCACCCGGGCTTGGGATGATATCAAAGCTGCACGTCGACGAGTGGAGAAACATGTTAGGAGCTACCATAGAGCCCGAAAGGCCCTTATGAACCTCGGTGCAGATGAAGATATAATGCGAATGTATAAGGTGATCGAAAGCACTGACCTCAGAATGAGCGGCGATGTGGTAGACCCTAGCCGTTTGGGCCAGAGAAATGATGTGCTGGCATGGTTTTGGAGAATGCCGGGTAATAACGCAGATCAAGACAATTCTTGGATGCAAGAATGTAAGTCAATTGGATTGGATTGCTGACGTCCTGACAAGTGCCATGGTTCTTTAGTTTATAGGGTTAACTTTCTTAGAGCAAAAGCACGTCGCGACCGATGGGAGGAGGAGCTGAAGATTATCCGATATGAGATGAAATGGTGTGTGTTGTATTTTGAGCACCATAAACGCGTTTGGGAAGGGCGGGCACGAGAATGTGGGATGCGCACAGGTCATAAGGCATATGCTCACAAGCAGATCTTGCTGTGGGAGAGATTTGTACAGGAAGGACAGCGTATGTTTAAGGGGAAGATGATACAGTAGTGACTTGCATCTGTCATACAATCGCGTGTAGGCCGCTCTTAGATAATACGCAAGGTCGGCCTGGCTGTGTGACGATTTAGGTTGGCGTACAATATTCTATACCCAGGACGATAACATGTCCAGGCTGAGACATATGATATCTGGGCCGGAAGGTATATCTCTCTTGGTTTATCGAGCCCAAGATGCGGCCCGTACGCTTGGAACGCAATGGCCAAATCAATATGTAAATGGGCCAATGCGCTTACAGCGACCAGGCTCTGTCGCTATTTAGGTTGGCCGAGGTACAATATTCTATACCCAGGTCGATAACATATCCCGGCTGAGACGTATAGATCCTGGGCCGGACGGTATATCTGTCTTGGTTTATCGAGCCCAACACGCGGCCCGTACGTGCGGAATACATTGGCCAAATCGATAACACAATGGGCCGATGCGCTAAAAGCTATGTGGCCAATGAGAACCAGCCGCTCCGCTCTCATGTATCATGGCCCATGCGGATACTGCGTACATTAATATCATGCCAGCCGGCTCGATTCTATATATTGGCCATGACGGTGGCATGGTGCTGGCAATACCCCACGTTCGCCCATTGCGGCCACAACGTATACATGGTTTGTCTTGGCCATGGCGTTGTTACCATATTTACCGCCTGACACGACTGCACCATCCCGGGCCGACACGCATCCTGAATGCTTGTAGCCGTACCGATGTTCTATGTCACGGCCAGGACGCCTCTTGCGACTTATGTTACATTCAACCCAGCTCGGCTGGATCGTTGCCCAATCTTCGGCCATGTCGCTAATAGCGTTGCACTTGTCTATCTCGGCCGCGATCGGCTGGACCGCTTAGAACGGTCAAATGTACAACCGTACTGGTACGCTATTAGCGTACATATATGACTGAACCATGTCGACCTCATCTGCGCCATGTATAAATGATTTATACATGAAGTGACGGCACAAAATGCCACCAGCAGTTATAAGAAAACGAGATTCTCTCGTTCAAAGGGCGCACTAGCGTTCTTTAATGATCTTCAGCGCCACGCTAGTCGCATGGTGCAACCCCCAGACGAATACTCAATGAAGAGGAAATTCCTCCAGGGGCTTCCCGACGATCTCGTCGAGAATCTTCTTAAGTCGAGACGTGTCTCGGCTGAACATACCTCCATAGAGAAATTATTGCGTGAGGTAAAGGCAATGGAGAGCTCCATTCAAGCCTATCACAATTATAAGAACGAACGATCTGAGCGATCAGTCGTCCTTCGCAGTACAACTGGTACCAGCAACCCACAACAAAATAATACAAATAACCGCACCACTCGCGTGGTGCGATTCGTAAAACGAAACACTGGAAGTTACCCTAGCCGTAACTTCCAAAACAACCGAGATAGTACTCCAAACAGGAGTCAACCGAAGACTAACTATCGCCCTGGCGGTAGTAGTGGACATAATGCCCAAAAGTCTGGGACGAGGCAATCCATACCTCGCCCCCATAATCACCAACATAAGCCCAGAGATGATACCTCTGGGAAGAAACCCACTCCGTTGGAGGAGGTAGAGTGCTACCTCTGCCATCGCATGGGACACTATGCGTCCAACTGCCCCGATCGACCGCGAGTGTTCGCGGCACAAGTAATAGATGAGGATAATGAATCCCCACCTAACGTTGAGGAGGAGAAACAGGAACACGAACATGTTCCTGAAGACCCAACAACTGAGGACAATGATGTCCCCAATGATCCCCAAGGATCTCAGTACGAATCCGACCGAGAGGAATATCCCCTCGAAGAATACGAAGAGTACGTCGAGATTGACGGAGATGAAGACGAGGATGCAGACATTGTCTACATCCGATCAGGCAGAATAACAGATGACGGAGACGTCACCGATGATATCGCCGACACAAGTAGTGTCAGTGATAGTGCTTCGACTCTAGTCGGAAGCACAAATACATCAATGGACCTGGCGGAAATACCGCCAGGGATGACTCCATACGAAGTGATACTATCTCTACCCGAGGATACTCGGATAGAGATATATACACGTAGGAAAACTGAGGAGGAGCCCGATTGGACTCCACCTCATAATATAATTGACGTCGAGAGACGGAAGAAGTCACCCACTGTGAGTAACAGAATGTTACACATGGGTTACTCCTGGGACGACGAAGTATATGACTCTGAATGGATTCAGAGCCTGGCTGTACGGGAACCTAATGAGTTCCAAGAACTCACCGGGTACCGTGTACCAACACAGATTCTATGCGAATCCTGTGGCGAATGTACGCCGGATATCAGAGAAATGATATTCGGAAGTAGAGATGGAGAAGCGTACACTAGGACGGTCATTAGGTGTACTAACGACCAATCCAAAGTGATCATCCGCGCAATGACGGACGCTCTCGAACCCACTAGAGCATATCGCTCAAGTATGCGTCGCCCCGTAGGGACGATGTCAAGACCTGAAAGATGCGACGGCGAGCAATTATGTCTCGCCGCCTATATTAAAATAAATGGAGTAAACGCTTACACATTATTTGACTCTGGGAGCACGACTGATGCCGTCAGCCCCGACTTTACACGAATAGCAAATATTGCTATATACGAGTTAGAGAAACCACTAACTCTACAGTTAGGCTGCGCTGGCAGCAGGTCCAAAATTAATTTTGGAACCGAATCAAAGATCGAGTTCGACTCGATTGCTAAAATTACTTATCTAGACGTTGCGAATCTAGACAAATATGATAGCATCCTAGGAACGCCGTTCCTAAGGAAGCACGGTATCATGCTTGATTTCGAGAATCAAGAGATAGTAATACGTGGTAAGCAGCGTATACCTGCTCTTCCCGAGGGGGAGGGTGCAGCCGCGGTGAACAAACCACGGAAAAAATGACTACATGACAACGTCAAGTCAATCGACTCAACAAAAGTTGAGCCTCCTAAATCGCGACGACACCCCGTCACGATTGAAGAAGTAGAAGACGATGATGCTAGACGCATGAACGCCAAACCAAAATTGAGTAACGACTCAACTTATATACTAGAAGATGATAGCGACGACGAACAAATACTATTTGATCGCATGGAAATCAAGACTAATCGTAGACACGAGAAGTCGAAGGTGGATAGAAGTACACCTGAAGAAATTCCAGTATCAACTGGAATGCGGTACGAGCGCCCAAGGACGCCCGAAATTGAAGAGTATAGTGTACCAACACTACACTCCGACCTGTTTAAATACAGAGGACCCTCCCAGAAGGAAGAGGTCCTATTAGCCATAATGGATGCGAACCTTAACGAGCTAAAGGAGGAGGAAGAAGTCCTTCCTGATCTCTGCAAGAAGTGGATGGAGAATGCAGCTGACATTCTCGGAGGAGCACCCAATAGGCTGCCCCCACTCAGAGAGGTGAATCACAAGATTCCCCTCATCAATGAGAATGTGCAGTATAACTACCACCTGCCGCGTTGTCCCGATGCCCTGAAACCGGAACTCTCTGAAAAGATTCAGAGATACACTAAGTCCGGATGGTGGGAGGAAGCAAATGTTCCTCAGGCCGCACCAATGTTGTGCGTTCCGAAGAAGACTGGACGTCTTCGAACAGTCATTGACGCTAGAAAGCGAAATGATAACACGGAAAAGGACGTTACGCCCTTTCCCGACCAAGAACAAATACGCAACGATGTTGCGCGAGCAAAATATCGATCAAAGATCGATATGTCCGACGCGTACGAACAGATACGCGTGGAACCTAATGACGTGTGGAAAACTGCGTTTTCCACAGTTTACGGCACATTTCTGAGTCATACGATGCAGCAAGGGGATTGCAATGCACCGGCTACCTTTCAAAGGCTGATGACTACAATCTTCCGAGAATTCATCGGGAGATTCGTACACGTATATCTTGACGATATATTCGTGTTTAGCAATTCCATAGACGACCACGAGGAACACCTCGGGCTCGTATTCGACAAGCTGCTCAAGGCGCAA
>Ga0137403_10003923_pt1 | contig 17686 bp, 16 predicted proteins | sample CZOMad2_1_16fung_FD_122057 | JGI IMG/M metagenome (GOLD analysis project Ga0137403, IMG submission 122057) | Vadose zone soil fungal communities from Angelo Coast Range Reserve, California, USA - CZOMad2_1_16fungal (Hybrid Assembly) | ecosystem: Environmental > Terrestrial > Soil > Vadose zone...
GCCGGCCCGCCGGTCGTCGCTTGCAACGCATAGAGATTGAGCTTGGGATCGGTAAGCGCTTCCACGGCAGCGATCAGCACCGGCATGTATTCCGGCTTGCAGCCCGCCATCACGCCGTTGATGGCGATCTTCTCCACTGTCGCTTGAGCCCAGCGCGGCGGCACCGCGCCGATGACTTCGTCGGGCTTTCGCTTGGTCGCCGCGAGCATCTGCGCCACTCGCTCTTCCGTGGGCGGAATAATCGGCAAACCATCACCCCAACCTTTTTCTTCGAAAAACGCCTGCGCCTCCCAGACGTCGTCCGGTATCTCGAAACGCTCCGCTTGAAGTGTTGCTGTTGTCATTGCGTAGTTCTCCAATCAGATGCGTTCAAAGGTGAACGCAAGAATTACTTCCTCGCCCTCCTTGGAGGGAGAGGAAAGAGGTGAGGGCACTCCAACGTTTTGCAGTGTGACTTTTCAATCTTTCTTCGATTCTTCTTTGCCTACATACGACTGCCGGTAGGTTTGCAAGGTTTTGCCACGGAGCTCGTAGAGGAACTGAATGACGCGCTCATTGCTCATGAATTTTTCTTGTTCGTAGTGATCGTGATGCACGATCTCTTCCAGCGGCCGGCGTACACCCTCCGACGGTTGCACGGCGGGATAGCCGATGGGAATGATAAGATATAGCATCATCAAATCCGGCACGCCTAAAACTTTCTTGAACGGCTCCTGAACATGAATCGTCACCCACTGGGTCGCCAGTCCGAGCGAGACCGCCGCCAGATGCATGAAAGTGCACGTGTTGGCCAATCCGTCGGTAAGATGCGATTGATCACGGCCGAATGTGTGCGCCCCTTGCACCGTCCCCCACTGGCGCCGGCCGTCGCCGACGACGACGATCAAAGCTGGCGCTTCGGACCAGCCGGCGCCGCGCCGCTGCCGCTCCACCGCTTCGTCCGCCGTCATTTGATAAGCAGGGTGGCGCAACTCGAAAACGCGCTGCTGCTCCATCCAGTAAATAAAGTCGGTATTGTCCTCTGAGTAACAGCGGAAAAGATCCTTCTTAACCTTCGGATCCTTGACGACAATGTATTCCCAAGGCTGCGAGTTGGCACCGGACATCGCCCAGCGGCCCGCTTCGAGAATTTTGCCGATGTATTCATCGGGAATCGGATCCGGCTTCAGCTTCCGCACACTCGCCCGGCGGCGAATGATGTCGTAGAGAAGATCATATCCCGGCGTTGAATCTGCGGTCATAACTTGGACCTCCGCGAATGGATAGAAAGAATTGCTCGACTTGTCGTTTATAACCTACACGTCAGTACCGGTTCAATCGCGTCATTTCATCTATCAGAGATAATTGAACCCTCGCCCACGAAGTGTCACGAAGTGGGAGAGGGCAAGGGTGAGGGTAAATCGTTGCTTTCAAAATCATTCAGGCAATTTCAGCGCCGCGAGCAGGGGCGCCAAAGAATCGCGTGCATCCACCGAGCAAACTTCTCGAACAACCGACTGCGCTTTTTCTTCGGTCAATATCGGCGCGGCAAGGGACAGAAATTTTTTCTCCACTTCACCATCTGTCATCGGGTTCCCGCTTTCGCCTTTCGGGACGGTCACTTCGTGAGTCACTGACTGGCCACCCGCGAGTCTGACCGTTATCCGTCCCGACCAATACTTCGGATAATGGCGATCGAGATCAGTGCTTCCGGTGACTTTAACTTTGTTCACTAGTTGGCGCACTTCCACACTGTGGAGAAATTCATCTTCAAACGACGCCAGATCGATCTTTCCTCTAAACGCCGTCACCGCCATGACGTACTGGCCGCTCCCCACTGTGGCAGCATGACTCGCGGTAATTGACGGTCGATCCACCGTGCTGGCGTTTGCCGTTGGCACGAACAACTCGATCGCTTCGATCGTTTCCGGCGAGATCGCATGTTGGCGAAGTAAAGTGAGCAGCGCTTCCACGCCGGCGTGGAGCTGGCGCGCGCAGGGATAAGGCTTGAATGCGACATCAGGCAGGTGAAACCGTTCGTTGTCGTGTAAAAATTCCCAGCGCGGTTCGCTACAAAGCGTCAGACAAAATCCCCGTGGATCTTCCAACGCCCGCTTCGGCCCGGTAAATCCGTGCTCCGCGGCTAAAAGTGCAAGCATACCGTTCTGTGCCGCGCGGCCGAAGGCCAAGTGGCGAGCGGTGGCACCTTCGTCGCCGCCGGTGAGCATTCCTCCCGCGTGGAGCGAGGCAATCCCAAAAGCGTTAGCGATTGGGTCTTCTGACCAGCTCAAAAATTTTGCGCCGGCAGCGGCGACGCCGAAGGCGCCGCAAATCGTACTTGGCCACCAGCCGCGGGCGAAAAGCTTCGGCGCGTCGACGCTGAGTCCAATCCTAGCGACGGTCTCATAACCGACGATTGCCGCTTCGATGAACCTGCGGCCACTTCCAGCGGACTGCTCGGCTAGAGCAGCCAATGCTGGAATGATCATGGCGCCGATGCAGGTTCCCGCGCCCGTGTGGATGTCGTCCATCTCGCCGCAGTGCGCCGCGACAGACATCGCCTGAACAGCGTCGATATAAGACACTCGGCGGTTGGTTCCAAGCAGTGTTGTAGTTAAATGGGTAGCAGTGCCACCGGTCGCAATAGCAAGATCGTAAGCCAGCTTTCCCGGTTCGAGACGCGAGCCGGCGAGCAAGCAACCTAGAGAATCGAGGATATGAAGCTTGGCCGCGTCCACCACGTCCCCGGGAATCTGCGCGAACCGAAGCGCAGCGTAATGACGCGCCAGCCTCTCTGTGAGAGTTTTGTCAGACATCGTCTTCGTTTTCAAAATGGGGTTCGAATTCGTTGTAGGGGCAACCCCCCTGTGGTTGCCCTAATTCGGGCAGGCACGGGGCCGTGTCCTTATCAAGAAACCGCACTGCGGAAAATCAACTCACCAACTCGATCACCAGATGACCGAACTCATTCACCTGCAGCTTGTCGCCCGGATAAACCAAAATTGTCGCGCCGACTTCCTCGATCACTGCCGGTCCATCGAGCTGATCGCCGGATTTGAAACCGCTACGCAAATAAATCGGACAATCCACCGGCTTGTTCTCGAAAATCACCGGTCGCAGGCCGCGTGAACCGCGATCTTCATCGCGCCATGCGGGCGCCAAAGGCAAGTCGTTGTCGAATCTGCCCAGCGCCGAGAGACGCAGGTTGACCATCATCACCGGCTCCTTTGGCGCCGAGTGGCCGTAGTGCTCTTGATGAAGCTGATCGAAACGCGAGCGAACTGCGCTGAAATCGGTGAGCGTGCGGAGATCTTCCGTAATCGGGACCGGCAGAGTGTATTCCTGTCCGCGGTAACGCATGTCGAGGAATCGTCGCAGGCTAATCTGTTCCGTCTTCGCTCCTTCCTCGGTAAGCGTATCCGTTGCCGATTTTTCTAACGTGGCAAAAGCATCGGCAATCTCCGCGCCGGTCGTGTCAACCAGTTCCCGCACGAAGGTTTGCACATAGTCATGCTTGAGATCCGCCACCAGCATACCGAACGCGGAAAAGTGTGCCGGCATCGGCGGAATGATCACGCGCGGCACGGACAATTCCCTGGCGATCGCAATCGCGTGGAGCGCGCCGCCGCCACCGCTCGGCACCAAAACGCAATCGCGCGGGTCGTAACCTTTTTCGACCGATACCGCGCGCACCGACAGCGACATGTTGAAATTGGCGATCGTCAGAATTCCGAGAGCGGCCTCTTCCAGAGACAGGCGGAGCGGCTTGGCAATGTTGTCGTTGATCGCATGCACCGCCTTGTCGCGCTGCAAGCGAATGCCGCTGCCGAGAAAATATTCCGGATCGATGCGTCCGGTGATCAGATTGGCGTCTGTCACCGTCGGCTCCGTGCCGCCTTTGCCGTAACACGCGGGACCCGGCGCGGCGCCGGCGCTTTGCGGCCCGACTTTCAAACCGCCGGCGGCATCAATCCAGGCAATGCTGCCACCGCCGTTGCCGACTTCGACGATATCGACAACGGGCAACATCATCGGATGGCCGGAAACATAGCCCCCAACGTAATAGCTGCTCGTGATTTCAGGATGAAAATCTTTGATTAAACTCGACTTGGCGGTGGTGCCGCCCATGTCGAAAGAGATAATATGCCGGCAATCGAGTGACTCGCCGAGACGTGACGCCGCAATGACGCCTGCCACCGGTCCAGACTCCATCATCGACACCGGCATTTTTTTCGCGGTCTCCGCCGACATAACTCCACCGTTCGATTGCATGACGCGAAAGGTTCCACGAAAACCGGAGTCGGCGAGCATCTTCTCCAACGATAGCAAATAGCCGCGGACGATTGGCCCGACGTAGGAGTTGAGCACTGTCGTGGAGGTCCGTTCATATTCTCTGAATTCTCGGAGAATCTCGTGAGAAAGCGACGCGTAGGCTTCGGGAAGCTGCTTGCGCAAGAGCTCGCCCAAACGCCGCTCATGCTCGGCGTTGGCGTATGCGTGCAGCAAGCACACCGCGACGCTCTCTACTCCAGCCGCTTTGAGCGCGCCAATCGTCGTCATCGCCGAGTTTTCATCAAGCGGCGTCAGCACCTCGCCGGTGGCATAGAGCCGTTCGTCCACTTCCAGGCGCAGATCACGAGGCACCAATGGAACAGGACGTTTAAAGAAAAGATTGTAGCCTTCCGGCCGATTACCGCGGCCGATCTCGTACACGTCACGAAAGCCTTTAGTTGTAATGAGCCCCGTGCGCGCGCCTTTGCGCTCGAGCACGGCATTGATGGTAACGGTGGAGCCATGCACGAAGAAATTCGCTCCGGCGACATCGACGTTCGCGCTCTTCAGACAATCGTCGATACCGCGCGCGAGATCGTCCGGCGTTGTCAGCGATTTACTGCGATAGATTCTTCCCTGGTCGTCGACGGCGACCAGGTCGGTAAACGTTCCACCTATATCGACGGCGATTCGCATTTTTAGTTCAATGTTCCAGGTTCAATGTGCGCGTCTCGCGCATCCTGAGCTTCGAAGGATCTATCAAAAAGGTGAGAGAAAGATCCTTCACTTCGTTCAGGACAGGCGTTGAACCCTGAACGAAAATTCACCGACCCGCGACGAGTGACTTGATAAAGCCGCTCTGGTCCAACTCTTTCACCAGCCGGCTGTCGGCGAAGTCTTCCGGTTTCGCTCCCTTGGCCTTTGGCGATGTCTTCTCCAAATCCTGCAACAAACTTGCAATGCCCGCCGGATACGGTGGAACACTGAAACCAGTTTTAATAATCATCTCGTAGGTCTCTTCGAGCAGCTCACGATCATCCGTGCGGAAGTACTTTCCCATGGTCTTCATGGCAAACGGTTTGTCCTTCATGCCGCGCACCGCGCCCTCGATGTAGGCCTGGAGAAAGCGCCGCGCTGTATCTTCGTTCGACTTGAGATATCTGCGGGTCGTCACCACGCCATTAACGTGATACTCGATATCGAGCTTTGAGAGGTCCACCAGATCCTTCAATTTGGCCTTCCTCGCCTGCATCGTCGCGGGCGGAGTAACCGCCGCGGCGTGGATCTTCCCGGCGACCATTGCGCTGATAGTTTCCGCCGGCCCACCTGTCTGGACCATCGTGATATCACGCTCCGGATCGATGCCGGCGCGGCGCAGCGCGATGCGTGAAGCAAGGTCCGACTGCGTGCCGAAGCGCGTCGTGCCGAAAATCTTGCCTTTCAAATCCTCTATTCGGTTGATGTTAGGCAGGGCAAATATCCACCAGTTAAACTTCTTCGCGATGGTGGCGATGATCACGGTATCCGTGCCCGAGAGCGCGGCTTGGATCGGTCCCGCGCCTCCGGCCTGAATGATCGGTAGCTCTCCTGAGAGCATCGCCTGGATGGCCAGCGAGCTGCCGGGAATGCTGATCACCTCGACGTTCAACCCGTGCTTCTCATAATAGTTTCCTTCTTTGGCCAGCCAAATTGACATTTGCGCCGCCGAGGCCGAGCCGCCGCCGACGCGAATCTTCTCGAGCTTTTTCTCCTGACCAAGCGCGATCGATGAGTGACAAATTATTAGCGCGAGCGCACAGCAAATTTCGCGTCGGCGGATCATCGTTGCTTCTCCCCATACTTTTTGTCTGCCCACGCCAAGTCACAGCCAAAATGTTTTTGATTCGCTATTGACCCGTAAAGCTTGACATGGTTACGCTGATGACTCGTATGCCCCGCAGGCGCAGAAAATGCAAGGCGCGCGTAACGCGAATCGATTGGTCAACTATTGTAATCGAATGACGAGGAACTCCCATGTTTCCTTATCGCGATGAGAATGAGACCCAGCGCCCGGCCATAGTTACGGCGGCAATCATCATTCTGAACGTGTTGGTTTGGATTTTCGTACAAGGCGCGGGCTCGACCTTATCGGTGGCCAGGTCCGTCTGCGAGCTCGGTCTTATTCCGGGCGAATTGACGCTCTCACTCCCGGTCGGCACTCGGTTCCCCATGGGCGACAGGCTCGCCTGCCTCACCGATCCGGGCCGCCAGGTCTTCCATCTGTTTACCTCCATGTTCCTACATGGTTCTTGGATGCATTTGTTGGGTAACATGTGGTTCCTATGGCTCTTCGGCAACAACATCGAAGATTCGATGGGACACCTGCGTTTCATCGTCTTTTACCTGTTATGTGGGCTGGCGGCGGCGATGGGACAGGTCGTGACCAACCCCAGCTCCGTAGTTCCGATGGTCGGCGCGTCGGGAGCCATCAGCGGCGTTATGGGCGCCTATTTAGTCCTGTTTCCCAACGTTCGCGTCTATGCGCTCGTGCCGATCGTTATTTTCATTACCTCGGTCGCCCTGCCCGCGTGGGTGATGCTCGGCTACTGGTTCCTCATCCAGTTTGTCAGCGGTCTCCTAACCAGCGCCGATGAGGTGGGCGGCGTGGCCTTCTGGGCACATGTCGGCGGCTTCGTCGCGGGAGTCGTACTGATAAAGTTATTCACGCGCGAAGACTACCTGGAGGCGCACCGCTCACACCATTGGCACCCTCGTCGGGTCATGTTCGAGTGAAAACAGTCTGGATTTCGGCGCTGGGTTTAGGAGTAAACGATGAAAATCGCCGCACCATTAATGCTCGCTGTCGCACTATCGATTCTGCCCTTTGTTATTGGCTGTCAAACAATGAGAAGCGAGTCCATTACCGTGGAAACTCCCGCTGTCGAAACGGCTCAAGACGAAGCGTTGTCGAAATCCGTCCGCGATCGGCTTCTCGCCGACAAGAAAGTTGATCTAGCAGGCGTCAAAGTCGTCTCCAACGGCGGCGCAGTCTACCTCAGTGGAACCGTGAAGTCTTTGGACGCGCGCCAACAAGCAATCAAGATTGCCTGGGAAGTGACCGGCGTGAAGAGTGTCGTGAACAGTCTCGAAGTTGAAAAATAATTGCTGGCTTTCTTACGATTGACCTGCCGCCCTCGGTACTGACACACCGCGAATGCCGGCTTTGTCGATAGCTCGTGCGACGAAACCGGAAGCTTTCACGTCCTCGATGAATTCCCGCAGGTAACTCGCGCCCGCTTCGCGCCCCTTCGGAATACCCAGGGCTTGTTGTATTGCCATGAAGCGACCGTCGAGCACGCGCGATCCGGGAAGCTTCACGACATTCGCAACGAGGTGTTGCCTTACGCCAGCGACAACATCCACTTTGCCCGCAAGGATCAATTCGAACGCCGCATTCGGATCCGGCGCGCGTATCAGTTCGGCATGCTGCACGCTTCGGGTTAAAAACAGATCGTAAGCACTCTTGGATGACACACCGATGCGCACACCCTTGCGATCAACATCCGCGATCGTAGAAAGCGCCGAGCCGGAAGGTACCAGATACGTGCCTTCGATCTCGACGTAAGGAGCGGTGAAACTGATTTCCGCCGCGCGCCCTGGGTCGATCGCGAGAAACGCAATATCCCACTCCCCAGTTTTCACCGCCTCGAACATCTTTCCCGCCGATTCGAAAGCGACCAGCTCGACCGGTAGGCCGCTTCGCGTCCCGAGTTCATGCGCCAGATCAACGGCAACGCCACGGAGCTCTCCGCTGCTCGGATCTCTTGTCGCGAGCACGGGGTTTCCATAATTAATCCCAATCCTCAGCTTACCCGTCGGCGCAAGCTCAGAACGTACGGAAGGTGAAATCATAAATGCGTACTCCTCGTGGGCTCACTGGTTATTAAATGAAGCGATTCAGTGTTGCTGAGCGGTTAAGCGGCTTAGTCATTAGAGTCTTTATGATCGGGTTGATGATCGAGGCGGAAGAACTTGATCGCATTGCCCGCGACCATTTTCCAGCGCTCCTCCTGCGGGACTCCCGCCATCTGCGACGCCAAAGTTTTTAGAGAATTGGGCCAGCGGGTCACCACGTGCGGAAAATCCGTCGACCACATCATCCGGTCAACGCCGACTTCGTGGCGGAGCTTTACGCCGATCCGGTCTTCAAAGAATCCCCAATGGGCGTGTTCCTTCAAGTATTCGCTGGGCAGGCGCTTTAGCCTCGGCAGTCCGAGCTGGCGCTCGGCCCAGAAACGATTGATCATGTATTCATGATCGATCTGCTCGTAAAAATAAGGCAGCCAGCCAACATTGTTCTCGGCCCAGTAGATTTGCAGTTTCGGAAAACGGTCGAACACGCCGGACACGATTAATTGACTGGCCTCGACCGATCCCGAGTGGTGCGGCCCCTGGCGGGCGAAACGTTGCACGAAATCTGTCGGCGGACGCGCTTCGCCCTGCGGCTCGCGCGGGTATTTGAACAATCGCGTCTCGCGCGATCCGACTTTGGTCGGAAACGAGGTATGGACGATCACCGGCATTTCCAGATCGAGGGCGGCGGCCCAGAAGCGATCGTCCTCAGGAGTGGGATAGCTCTGACCGCTCGGAAAAGTGCTGAGCCAGACTCCTTTCAATCCCATGCCCTTGCAACGTTCCATCTCCGCAACGTCTTCCTCAGCGCCGACATTGGGCAGCACCGCGATGCCGATCAGGCGGTCTCGATCCACGGCGCAATACTCCTCCGCCCAATAGTCGTTGAAGCCTTGAACGACCGCGATGAGTGCCGCCTTATCGCGGATCGCGGCGTTGCGCACATCCAAGGCAAACAAAACCTCGGCGTCGATGCCGTCCTGGTCCTGCTCGCGTAGTCTCTGTTCGGCGGAGCCGCAGCCCGGCGTATTGTCATAATCCAAAATAGTTGGATCAAAAATTTCCGGCGCGCGTCCGCCGTAGAGGCTGGTGCCGCCATAGATCAACTGGCGGCCCTCCAGTAGCAAGGCATCGCGCCCGTTGGCGAGCTTGATCCGCCGCGGCGCGCGGTCGCGATATTGCCGCGCAACTCGATGGGTCCACTGCTCGGGCGGCGATTCGAAGTGACTGTCTGCGGAAATGTAGCGATAGTTTCTAGCCATGAATGATCTTTATCATCGTTGAAGATGCTTCTTGGTTATCGCTTTGACGAATTCTTGGACTCCCGGCGAAACCGTAAGCACTTGCCGCAAGACCGGCTCGGCATCCTTCGCCAAGAGCAGATCGGCATCGTCGCCGCCGACTTTTCTTAGTTCGGTCACAAAGTCCTTGTCGCCTTCCAGTTTTCCAAACGCATCGCGCAAGCTTTGCACCAGCGGACGGGGCGTGCTGCGAGGCGCGAAGAGAGGCCGCCCGACGGCGTCCGACCCCGCCCAGGTGACGTACGCCGCCCATGCATCACCGGCGGGACGGCGTTTGCCGAGGAGCTCATCGAAGGTGGGAACGTCTTTGAATTCGGGTCTTCTTTGAAACGAACCGGCAGCGGTGAGCTTACCTTGTTGCGTGAGCGGACGGAATCCGCTGCCGATGAGCTCACGCAGTGTTACCAGGTTGGCAGTGGCGTAGAGATCAGTCTCGCCGCGCTCGAAAGCGAGCCGAAGCTCACCGCCGCCCTGGTAGCCTAGAATCCAGCGCACGTTCCAGCCGAGATACTCGGCGCCCCAAAGAAACATCGTGCTCCAGGCATCGTCGCCAGTGCGCGCGCCGATGCCGAGGGGCGGCTTGTCTTTGCTCGTCAGTCGCTCCAGTTTATCGGGCCGGAGCAGCACCACCGAAGCCGCCCGGTCAACGCTGCCTAACATTTCCCAGCCGCGAAGATTGTACTTGACGCCTTCCATACCGAAAACCTGCTGCGTCACCGCTGTGCTACCGACGCAGTAATAAAGCGTCAATCCGTCCGGCTTGGCGAGCTCTTCGAACCAATTGGACGCGGTCAGGCCGCCGGCGCCCGGCATATTCTGCACGATCAAGGTCGGGTTACCGGGAATATACTTCCCGAGGTGCCGCGCGAGCACTCGGCCTTCGGCATCCGAGCCGCCGCCGCTCGGAAAACCGACGATGACGCGAACCGTCTTCCCTCTATAGGGAGCATCCTGCGCGTGCACGTAGGCCAGCGGTGCCGCGAAAAGCAGCCACGCCGCCGACACAATCATCGCTACGGCCATGAAGTTTTTCCCTTTCGTGTCGAGAATTTTCCGTGATCCTCTTAGCTCATTAGCCTTCGGTTGGCAATTCGGCGCAAGCGGAAAAAACAATAAAAGAGAAATGTGATCCTGATCGGGACAAAGACAGGAATGAATCACCCAATCGTGAACCGGATAGCGATTGCAAGTCGTGTGCGTGAGCAACACCCTCTTCGCTACCTCAAGCCCAGCTCTCGTTGCGCTTTTTCCAAAAACGAGAAGTCGGTGACCTGACCGACCGGCACCGGTCGCGTCACCTTGGTGTTCTCGCGTACCAGATCGATCAGCACCTGAATGGACTCGAGCTTCACGGAACCGTCTTTGGTGATCACCCGCATCACCTGTCCGAGCGATTCTTTGGCCATCGCGGCGTTGATCGGTCGCATTTCTTTCATGATGATTTCCAGGACCTGGTCGTGGTTCTTCTTATCCCAAATGAACATCAGTCCGCGCAACGTGGCACGGACCATCTTGAGTATCTCGTCAGGATTTTCGCGGATCTTTTTCTCCGAGGTGCCGAAACCGTTTTGGGGAAACTCGATTAAATCGCCGAAGAAGATCAATTCATGAAACCCTCTCTGCTGCGCGGCGATATTATCCGGACTCTCCAGGATAACCGCATCGACGACACCGGACTCTAAAGCTGCTAAACGGCTCGCCCCGTGCCCCCCATCGGCTTCAGAGATACATCGCGCTCCGGATCGAGGCCCAGACGCTTCAAAACCAGGACGGTGAGAAAAGTCACCGTTCCACCGGGAGAGCTGCCGGCGATTTTCTTGCCTTTGAGCTCGCGCGGCTCCTTGATCTCTTTTTTGCTCATCAAATATTGCAGCGGACGCGCGACGGTAAAGAGCACGGCCTTCATCGGCCGGTCTCTGACGGCCGCGCCGATCACGCCGGTGACCGCGCCATTGTAGTCGATGTCGCCGGTAAGAACCGCCGTGATCGCGAGCGCCGGCTGCATGATGATCGGCTCCAGCTCGACACCCTCGTCCTTGTAGAATCCCTTGTGATGGGCGACGTAGAAGGCCAGGAACGACACGGTTTTTGTTGGCAACGCCAAGCGGATTTTCTTGAGACCAGTCTGGGTCTGGCCATAGGCGGGAAGCAAAAAAACCACGATCAGCGAGCTAAAGATAATCGGAAGTGTGAATTTTGCGTGCGGATAAAATTTCACGGTGCGAGACTGAGTCATCAATTGACCTTCTGCTGGGTCTTTCCGGCTGGGCAACCACGGGAGTCGCACAGCGTTTCATCCGCTCCAAGGAGCTGCGATAGGGCGTAATTTCATGCGCCCGCGGATTCGGGGGCATGAACGTCTCATGCCATTTTTACTGCTGTCTGACCCAACTGAAATGATCGATTGGTCGCGTCATTTATTTTTAGTATCCGATCACGAGGCGGAAAAAAGCTGCTTACACTTTCCAACCCAGTGAAAGATCGACACGGGTGCCCACCGGATCCAAGACAAACGTTTCGGCAAAACGTCCGTCTCTGGGAAGCTCGGCGGTTCCGCCGGTAGCCCCGGCTGCTAGCGCGGTTTGCGTGGCTCCCTTCACATCTTCCACTTCCATACCAAAGTGGTAGATCCCTTCGCGACGATTGCGCGCCGGCAGAATCGCGAGATTGATGTGGCCGTCAGATAAATAGATCGCTCGCCCATGTTCGCTGCCTTCGCCGCTGCGGGCGACCTCGTTAAGACCGAAGGAGGCTCTGTAAAACTCGGCTAGTTTTTCGGTGTCCTTCGTGAGTAATGCGATGTGTCGAATGCGTGCCATGGTTATCTCCTTTCATGTCGGACAGTTGATAATGACTCACATTTATCTTTATCATGCAGACGCTACGCTACCGGTTCAATCGATCGCCACGAGTGTTGGCGCTCATTTCCGTTCCAACATATAGCCGTTCGTCCTGAGCCCAGTCAAAGGGTGTATGCTCCTTCACTATTTGCGATACAGCTGTTCGATCATACCGCTCTTTTCGATCTCTTTAAAAAAACTCGCGTCGACGAAATCGGCGGGCGCGGAATTCTTCACCTTCGGATCGCTCTCTCGTTCGAGCACCGCCTGGATCGCTTTATCGTTGGGCGCGGGCAAGGCTTCCAAGAGATCGACCTGTTCCTGGTAAAGATACGTCGCCTCTTCCGCGCTCAAGCCGCCCATGTACTTTTGCATCGCCGCAATCGCGCCGCTCCGGTTGGTCTTGAGAAAATGAATCGCCTCGACGAACGAGCGCATGAGCCGCTCGACAACACTGCGTTTGCGCTGAATCAAACCGCGCGTCGTCGCGAAAGTGCCGGAAGGAGAAAGAATCTTCAGTTCAACGGCGCTGGTGATGAGGCGCCCGCCGGATTTTTCGGCGGTGAGGGCCGCCAGACCGCCCAAGACGCCCGCTTCCAGTTTTCCCGCCGCCATCGCAGCGGCCACCTGCGGATGGCCTCCCAGCTGCAGAATTGTAACATCCTTGTCAGGCTTCAAGCCGGCCTTTGCCAACGCATTGCGCGCGAAGGTGTCGGCTTCTGAACCGTATTGAGAAACGCCGATGATTGCGCCCTTCACGTCTTCCAGACGGCGAATCTTCGAACTGCGGCTGACCATAAGTTTTTGGCTGGAAAGATTGGCCGACGCGCCGAGGATAGCGACTTCGGCTCCACGCGAGCGCGCGCGGATCAATGCGGTGACACCGGCAAAAACCACATCGACGTCACCCGCGATGAGTGACTGGACCAATCTCGGACTGCCGGTAATGAGCACGACCTCGGCGGCCAAATCATACTTGGCGAGGATGCCGGTTTCTTTGGCCACCCAAGGCAAAGATAGCGTTACGCTTGGACTGACATAAGCGAGCCGCAGCTTGTCCGCCGCCAAGATCCCATCGTTTGTGAAAAAGAAAACAATCGCGGCGACAGAAATAATATGGACTCGTAGATGTCTCATGTTGACTAGAAAAGAATAACCTCCACTTCTTCGTCCTGCTCCAAGCCATCTTGATTCATATCAATGCGTACCATGCCGTCGGCCTTGACCAGAGTGAAAATCGCGCCGGATTTGCTCGGCAATGGCGTCGCAACGTAGCGATTCGATTCGCGTTCCAACGTCACTCGAACATAGTCTTCACGGCCGATCTGCGAGGCGATGTTGGTCTTCAATGTTGCCTTGACCGTCTTTGCCAAGCGGCTCACGGTTTCCGCGCTCTCACCGCCCAAGCGACGAATCATCGGCGCAGCGAAAAGATCGAAAATCACCAGCGCCGAAACCGGATATCCGGGCAGGCCAAGAATCGGCTTGCCGCACGCCTTGGCAAAAATCGTCGGCTTGCCGGGCGCGATGGAAATACCGTGGAAAACAAATTCCGAATCGGGAAATGACAAAATAGTTTCCAGGGCGATATCTTTTGCGCCCATCGAGCTGCCGCCTGAGAGCAGCACCAAGTCACCCCACGCTAAAGCTTCGCCAATCGCTTTGGTGAGCTCGTTGCGATCGTCGCGGATCACGCCCCAGTCCTTTAGCTTGCCGCCGCATTCTTCGATCAGGCCGGCGAGAGAATGTTGGTTGATATTCCTTACTTGTCCTGGCTGCGGTGCCGTATCGGCGTCAACGATTTCATCGCCGGTCGAAATCAACGCCACTTGCGGTCGTTTATAGACAGGGATCGAAGAAATGCCGACGCCGGTGAGCGCGCCGAGATCATGGGCGCGCAGGCGCCGGCCGCGGGGAAAAACCAATTCGCCTTCTTTGATATCATCGCCGATTTGAATGACGTTTTGCCACGGCGACACGCCACGATGAATTTCCACCAGCGGTCCCGCCACTTCTTCGGTATATTCGACCATGACGACCGCGTCGCTGTCCGGCGGCATCATGCCGCCGGTTGAAATCCGCATCGCCTCGCCGGTCGCCAGTGGCTGCCTCGCCTCCTTGCCCATCTCCACGACACCGGCGAGCTTTAAGTAAGCCGGCAGACTCTGACTCGCGCCGAAAGTATCTTTGGCTTTTACCGCGTAGCCATCCATCGCTGCGCGATGGAAATGCGGCAGGTCCACCGCGGAATGTAGATCGTTTGCCAACACACGCGCGCGCCCCTCGACCGACGGAATCCGCTCCGTACCGACCGGCTCGACGGCGAGCAAGCGTCGAAAAGCTTCCTGTGGCGCCAATACTTTGAAAAAAGTTTGAGCCATCTGATGGCAGATCATAGACCGAAGAATCAGGCGGAATCAATCGACAATCAAAAAGAGGTAAAGGATGATGTTTTGCTGTCATGCTGAGCGCCAGCGAAGCATCTCGACTTGAGTTCCGTCACACTCTAAGGATCGACATTTCCGCCTCAATGACCCCACAGATGACTTGACAGCCTAACAACTTAGGATGAGAATCACTCCCGCAAATTGATCGAGAAAGGGGTTTGGCGATGAAACTACAAAAGGTCTATCACATGGGCATACCGGTGGATAACTTGGATCGCGCCAAGAAATTTTACACCGAAGTATTGGGAATGGAATATTTGGGTCGCGTCGGCGGCAATCCAAAAAATCCCGATGCTTTCCCGGTTCACGGCGTAGCGCAAGAGCTCGATCGTTTTCGCTGCGGCAACGACGATGTCGTGCTTTTCGAGAGGCCAAGAGCGATCAACCGCGACGCGATCGACCAAGACGGTATTTTTCATCAGGCATTCAGCATGAACTGGCAAGATTACGATGAAGCCCTGAAGACGGTCAAAGAGCTCGGCAAATTCCATCGCACTGTGGAACGCGACAGCGGCAATACCATCTACATGTTCGATTCCGAAGGCAACTACCTGGAACTGCACTTCGCCCGCCCGGGCGGCCGGCGCCAAAGGCAAACGGCGTAAACCGGATTATCGGAGAGCATCGATAATAGAGGATGGAGGATCGCAATCTTCTATCTTCGATCCTCGATCCTCGACTCAATCTCTCTCGTAAGAAAGACACCGCATGAAACAGCCCATCAAACTATCCATCGGAGCGACTTCCAAGCGCGTTGATATCGCCAACGTCGTCGCGTTTACTTTTTTCAACAATGTCGAGCTGCCGCCGCAGTCGCAGCTCGACGTGGCGATGGGCTGGCGCGACTCCGAACTGGGCGGCACCGGGCCGGCGATTCTGGTCGACAAAAAGAAATACGATTTCGGTTTCGGCAATCCCGTGGGGCTTGCGGCGATGGCCTACCTCGGTCGCGGCTTCTACAAGCAAAAGATTCCGCTCCGCGCCATCGGCGTCTTTCCGACCTGGGACCGGCTGATCTTCGCCGTGCGCAAAGAGACCGGTATAAAATCTCTTGAGGACATCAAGGCGCAAAAATATCCTTTGCGCATCTCAACGCGCCGCCGGGTAAAGCTGCAAACCACCGCCTACGCCATTGAGGAAGTGCTCAAAGCGTATGGTATGAGTTTTCGTGACATCGAAAGCTGGCGCGGCAAAGTGATGGAAGTTTCTTCGCCGAGCAGCACTGATCGCAAAGATCATATCGTATCCGGCAAAGCCGACGCCGTTTTCGACGAAGGAGTGAAGAGTTGGGGGCAACTGGCTCTTGACTCAGGAATGCGTTTCTTGCCGATCGATGAAACCGCCGAGCGCCACATGCAAAAAATCGGCTTTCCCAGCGCCATGCTGACGCGCGAGCACTATCCCAAGCTGGATGAAGACATCAAAACAGTCGATTTCAGCGGCTGGACTTTTTTCTGCCACGCCGACCTTCCGTCCAACATTGCCTACAATATGGCTAAATCCGTCGATCTCTGCCATGAGCAAATTCCCGTCGATCATTTCGATAAACGCCCAATGACCATGCACGAGTTCTGCCGCGGCGGTGAAGCGGGCCAACTAAATATTCCGCTGCATCCGGGAGCGAAGAAATACTTTCGCGAAAAGGGGTACATCTGAGCCGATGCTGCGAAGCGCGACGAGCATGCTAATCGCCTGGGTACTCTGTGCGGTTGGCTTCATTAACCAATCGCCTGTGATCGTCGCCATCGTAATGACATGCAATCTACTAGGAGCGGCTACCGTTGTCGCGCAAACCGTGGAATCTAAACTCGCCTCTTTAGAAAAGGTTCCGGTCCAGGAGCGCCAGCAACGTTTGTACGATGCGGCAAAAGGTGAAGGCGAAGCGGTAATCTACGCCAACATGGATGTTTCCGCGATGAAACCGCTCACCGAAGGATTTATGAGACGTTATCCTGGCACGAAAGCGGCGAGTGTCCACTTCTCCGGCGCCGCCATTATTACTCGCCTCGATTCGGAAGCTCGGGCAGGAAAACCGTTGTCAGATGTCGTCCTGAGCGGTCAACTTGGCGTATTGGCGCTCATCGATAAAAAAGTTGCGGCGCGCTATCGCTCACCGGAGCAAGAATACTACCGCGAGGGATTCAAGGACAAAGAGGGCTTGTGGACGGCCTACATGACCAACGTCATGGTCAGCGCCTACAATGTGCGTCAAGTTAAAAAAGATGAGGCTCCCCGCACCGTCGAAGATCTCCTGAAGCCGCGCTGGAAAGGTAAGCTCACGATGGATAGCCAGTCTTACGTCTGGTTCGGGACTATTCTTCAATATCTCGGCGAAGAAGCCGGACTGCGTTTCATGAAGCGCCTGAATGAGCAAAACATTTCGCACCAGCGTGGCCGCCGTCTCATGACGCAGTTGGTCGCAGCGGGAGAATTCGACATGGCGGTTGAGACAAACCTGAACTCCGTGCTCACACTCAGTAAACAAGGAGCGCCGCTATCGTTCGCCTCGATGCAGCCCTATTTTTTGAGTCCTAGCTTGGTCTTCATGAGCGCCAATGCGCCGCGGCCTTATACCGGCGCGTTGTTTATCGATTATCTGCTTTCAGAGGAAGGGCAAAAGATCGTCGTCGGCACCAACCGCATGCCCGCCCACGCCAAGGTCAAATCGCCGGAGAGCCAACTGCTAGAAGGTCAGGACGTGCGCATGCCCAACATTTTCGATATAGGAAAAAGATACCAGGCGATCGGTAATCGTTATCGAGAAATATTCGGTGGCGCGAGATAAACGACGATTGTTCCAATAGTTCCAATAGTTCCAATGGTTTCAAACGTTTTGTCCGCCAAAGGACGGATCAGCCCCATATTGTTTGGCTGAAACGGCTTAAACGGCTTGAACGTTTTGAACCCACTGTCGTGCAGATAGGAGGCCGCAGCCATTCTTGATGCATCCGCAGCA
>Ga0137403_10003925_pt1 | contig 17684 bp, 18 predicted proteins | sample CZOMad2_1_16fung_FD_122057 | JGI IMG/M metagenome (GOLD analysis project Ga0137403, IMG submission 122057) | Vadose zone soil fungal communities from Angelo Coast Range Reserve, California, USA - CZOMad2_1_16fungal (Hybrid Assembly) | ecosystem: Environmental > Terrestrial > Soil > Vadose zone...
AATCGTTTATTACTGCGGTATTACCCGAAGTAGACCATCCCGGCGCAGAGTTCAAAACCACGTCAGTGGAATTAGTCACCGAAGCAATTGTCGTCGTAAGCGAGCCGCCGCCAGATAAAGTAACGGTCGCCCCTACGTCTGCCGCTGTCCATTGCGCTTGTGCGGGTGAACTGATCGTCGTTGTGCCGTTAGTTGTAATGTCGGTTAAGGTTCTGCGAAACGATGCAACAGTTATTTCGGTGTAATAATAATTTGGCCCAGTTGAGCCAAATCCTCGCGGCGTCGGGTAGATTCTTACTCTGTCAGCACCATTAGGCGCTGTTTCGGTGATTGAATAATTTGCTTTTGTGGCGGCGAACGTGATCGAGTTGGAAGCTAACGACGCATTTCCTTCTGCTCCGGTCGCATTGCGTACCCACGTATGTTTAATGCTGACCGCGCCAGTAATCGACCCTGCTACGCCTGCCGACAAAGTACCCGCCCCGGCAAGAGGTAAGCCCCATGTGAATGGGCCATTTGCTAATCCACCAGATGTGTAAGAACCCGACCGCAGCAACCTTAACGCGGGAGTTGTACTTGCTACCGTCGCAAGACTCGCACGGTCGATCAGCACATCACCATAGCCAATATAACAACAAGCTAGATTTGGCCCAGCGAACACTGATCCCTTTCCAGCAATCGCAGAAGACAGAGCAAGACCAGCAGTGCCCGCGCCAAATGGAAACATTACAGACGAGCCGCTTCCTGATAGCGCAGTAACACCTTTGAACGAGGTTAAGCGGCCATCGCCACCGATGATGAGATTCTTACTCCCCGTTATCATGAAGTTAGACTCGCTATCCTCTGGTAACGAGGATGCGAACCCTTCATTAAATCTGATCGTGTCTAGTGGTCTAGCCCGCATTAGTAATATTCATTTCGCTGCACTTGGCGCATTTCCAAATCGGCGTTAGTTTCCCGCCATGCTTTGCGCTCGGATACATTCCTACTTGATGCCAGAAACGGCTCTCAGTCGTCTTACCGTCTACCGTCATTTCTTCAGACTCAGGACATTCACAAAACGTATTGTCGTCCTTCAGAACTGCAAACCCGATACTTTCATAATAAGCGCGTCGCTCAGGATTCTTTGCGAGTTCCCAAGCCTCATCAATCTTCCCTTGCGTGAAAAGTGCGTGAGCTAATTCTTCATTGCGATGATCGCTTTCAGGTTGAGCTTGCCAGAATGCTTCTCTCTGGATTGCGTCACGCACTCTTTCTTCGTCACCATTCAGCGACGGACGAATCTTTGCCGCTATCTTGCGACGTTCGTGCTCTTGCCTTAGTGCCTCAACTTCTTCAGGCTTGAAATGAGGCAAGATGATTATTTCTTCTTCTTGCATCGACCACACTTTCTACAGGCACACGTTTCAGTTACCACTATCGTATTTCGGTTAAGCGGCAACTTGTGTCTGATTGCTTCCCGTTCCGATTCCGCTTGCCATTTCTGCGAGTATTTGAACACTTTGCTCCTCCAAGTCTCCTATACCACTTATCGTCGCAACCAAAGGTATGAATGAACTATTGGCCGTAGCCGTTGTTGATAGCGATCCCGTCGCTCCTGTCGTATCTGTGCATTGAAGGCTAGAGCCTTCCACGGTAAAAAAGATCAGGCCGAACGTTGGCCGACTCAAGCTCAATAAAGTGAAGTCATGTAAATATTGCCACGGTTGATTTGAATCAGCACTGGTTATCTTCGCAAACTGAAGAAACTGAATCATCAGCGGCTCGCTTGCCGTCAACGGAGTAGTTAGTGATGCCGTCCCTGACGCCACAGTGAGGCTAAAATCCTTCCTCAGCAGATCGGCCATGTCCTTATCTGCGGCGACCCTGCGGGCCAGTACAGCCATTGCTTGAGGTGCTAATGCGTCGTAGCGAGCATAGGGCACACTTGCGGGCGCTCCACCGAGAGATTGATTGCGGAGGTAACTACGATCACAAAGCGATGCTCGGCTTATCGTCATGCCGCTTTTCTCAGTTCTGGTAGCTCGGTTAATTCTTTAGCGTTTCTTCTTACCATCGCTTCATACTTATCCGCTTGCGTCGCATAGTAAATTGCTAGTTGCGGATCAAAACCGTCTTTTGAAAAACCCAAGGACAGCGCATGGGCTGCGACTGCGCTCGTCCAGTTACTTGGACTTTGCAGCGCGGCAGTTCTTAAATAGCTTGATACGACCCGCACACTCAGCGCATAGCCCGTAAACGCACATACACCATCTTTCAGAGCCTCAGGATCGTATAATCCCGCGCTAAGAGTTCCTGATATGTTATGCCCTGCTGAGAAAGTAGAGTCAGTGTTATTTCGGATGATTTCAATTTCTTCGCGCTTTACCGGTTTGCCAAGTTGGTACGCCGAATCCGTGGAAACATATTTGATTCTTACGTCACCCAACTCGCCAAGGTGTGCAGTCACTTCTGCGAGGTAAGTTGTAATGTCTGCGCCCCAGTCCATAATATCAGGGCGTATCCATCCGCCCTTCGTTTCCGCCCCGGCAGTGTAATACCTCTCGTCTCCCTCAAAGATATATTCCGCGATCTCGCCATCGGTGAATTTGTCATCGTCAGAGGTTGAAGCGTAGGCAGAGGAAGCGTTCAAGATCGCGAGCACGATCTTTTTAAGTGTCGTTAAGTCTGCAACCGTGAACGCCATCTAACACCAGTCTCCTGCGTAATCACTCATTCCCAGCGAGCCAAACGCACCCTTTTGTACGACACGTTCTTCAGCGTCTCGCGTCGTCCACTCTTTCCATTGACCTTCGATTGTTTTCATCATGTCGAGAAATATTGGCGTACAGGGTTCTTTAAGGATTGTTTCTTTGACCAAGGCCGCTGTCCGGTATTGAATGCAATCATGGAAACTCTCCGGCAATGCGGGAATACTATTCATGTCTGTTTCCGACAATGAAGGGATGTTTTCATAGCCAACGTAAATCGTGTCGCTTCCTAGCCCTGAAATCGCCTCACTATCAGGGTTCCACGTGAAACGTATCTTCGTGGGTCGTCCGAATCTTGCGCACACAATATTCCCATTATCTTCCTGAACATTCAGTTCGTTGCGATTGACAATCTGAATATCCACCCGCCCGTCGTTAACTGAATCCGTTAAAAGTTCGACTAGGCAAATAGAATTAGGATCGGAAATAGACGGTATGCTTGTTTCTTTGGATGGGGAGGTGAGCGGGAGAAATTTAATATATTGATTCTGATCCGAAAGACGCGCCTCCCGCATCATCGCCCGCGCAACCTGATTAACTATTCTACCCGTCCGCCCCAAGAGGTTTGGGTATTGCGCAGCTGGGCCACTGACCCCAGCAAGGTCTAAAGCTGCCGCGATATTTGAACTGAGATTCGGCATCCATCATTTGCGAAGTGCTGCTTGCAAGTGCGAATTCTTCTTTACCTTTTTCGGCAAGCTCTTTTCTTTGGTCGAAGCGTAATCGTGAAGTTGGCCCTTCGACATCTTGAGCATTCCCTTGTTTCGTTCATAGAGTTCTTCGGGATGCTTCTCCGCGATAGCTGTCGCAATTCTTTGGTTGCGTGAAACTGCTGGCATCTTAGTTTACCGGCAATTCTTCAGGTGGCGCTTCTGATGGCTCTGTCGAGGTTTCTGACGGCGCATCAGACACCGATCCTATCTGCGACTCCAAATCTTTTACTCGCGCCGACAAATTGCCATTCTCCAACATCAAATTGTCTCGCTGGTTTTCCAGCGTAGTCAAAATATACTGAACTGCCGTATCAGGATGATTCAACATTCATAGCTCCTTTAGACTGGGATTAATAGAACACTCACCATGCCGCCAGTAAGCGATCCAACCGTACCGCCCCACGTAAGCGCAAGACGGTCACCAGCAGCTAGCGCGATGGTTGCCAGCGTGGAGCTTGCCGCTGCGGTTACACGAGTATTAGCTGAACCGGAAAACGTCATAGCCGTGCCACCTGTCAATACCGAAGTGCCAGCGCCGGGAGCGTTAGTGCCGGTGTCTTTAATTACGTTTACGGTTGGCGTTGAGGTGCTACTCGCAATACATGAAGCAGAGACAACGCGATATGCTCGGTTAGCCAAAAAGAATGTGTAGGATTGTCCTGAGACTGGAACGGAGGCGGGAAGGTACTGATACCAGACCGCATCCATCATTCCACGGGCACTATTGATTTGAACTTCGCCCGGCAACCCCGTACCTACAGACGCGCCCGGAACGAGATTGACATTACCTCCAGCAATATTTCCACCTGTACCCGCAGCGCCAGCGGTTAGGGTGATCGAACCCGCCGCACCCGAAGTTGTGCCATTGCCACCGGCTCCCGCCGTGATTGCGACCCCGCCCCCGGCTCCACCTGTGATCGGAGTCGTGCCAGCACCACCAGCACCTGCTGTGATAGTCACTCCCGCGCCTGCGCCGCCTGCCGTGCCTGAGCCAGTAGTTAGACCACCAGCACCGCCTAAGAGTGAGATTGTGCCGCCAGCGCCGCCCGTTCCCGTGGCTGTCGTGCCGCCCGCGTTCGTTTGAACCGTAACTGCACCAGACGCGCCCCCTGTAGATGCACCTGAAGCAGTAGCGCCTGCCGGAGTGTTAATTGAAATCGCCCCGGAAGCCGCGCCGCTGGTTGCCGTCACTGCCCCCGAAGAAATAGTAACCGTTCCTGACGCTGAGGTTGTTCCGCCAGCACCTGAACCAATAGTGACCGCGCCAGACAAGCCGGAAGTACCGCCAGCGCCAGAAGTGATCGACACCGCGCCGCCTGCCCCAGTAGTCGTCCCAACTCCGCCAGTGAGCGTGACCGCGCCACCCGTACCTGCCGTGGACACCGCTGCGCCGCCAGTCATTGTGACCGCGCCGCCATTTCCAGTGGAACCGCCGCGACTAGCGCCGCCAGTTTGACCCGCCGCACCACCGTTTCCAGTGCTGGCTGCGTCACCCGCACCGCCTACGAGGGTTACAGCCCCGCCATTACGAGCACCGGACGCTCCGCTTACGCCACCAGTAATGCTTATCGGGCCACCGTTGGCTGTAACTCCCGGCGTACCGCCCGTGAGCGATACTGCGCCGCCAACGTTGCCGGTCGTGCTGGACGTGCCGCCCGTGACGGCAATAGCGCCGCCTTGAGCCGCCGCCTGACCCGCAATGCCTAGTGAGGCGTCGTTGCCTGTAATCGAACCCGCCACAAGGTTGCCGCTGGCTTCCCCCGTATCAGCACCAACAACAAGCCAGTTTGCCGACGATCCGGTTAGTCCGTTAGCAACTAACGTGATGCCGCTACCAGCGGTTAATGTGATAGTTGTTGAGCCATCAATCGTGGCGCTTGTGCCAGCCGTGGCGATCGTCGCATCAGCAGAGCCAGAGTTGTTAAGGTAGCGCCGTCCACGATTGGCCGGAGACGTTAAGGTCAGGGTAAGCGAGCCGTTGATGTCGTATCCATCATAAAGGCCCGAAACATTTTCCGTGTAGTCAGTGGTGATCGGAAGTATCTTCGGCGGATAACGATTTGACATGATATTTCTCCTGTTTGAAGTCCTTGGAGTCTCCTTGCGGTCGCTCCCTTCGGTTTTGGGTTTCCCCGATTAACAGAAAACGGTCAAGCCGCTTAACTGTAAGAAATTAATTTTACGACGCCCACGGTGAAGGTTTGCGAGGCTGGATCGAGAGCGCCCGATGTCCCGTTTGACAATCGTACCACCACGGAATCAGCGGCGGACACGAAGGCGGCATATTGAGCGTTTGCTAGCCATGTAGTGTTTCCGCCAAGAATAACCGGATCGCGCAAAGCCGCGCCCGTTACGGTAATTGCCGACGAATCGGTGCTGGTCTGGGCAGATGTAGACGCAAAATCCACAGTTCCGACCTCCCAGAGAATCTTGATTGTTCCTGCTTGAGTTTTGGTAGCCATTAGCCTGTTCTCCTTACTTGGTCATGACGGAACGCCGTCTGGGTTGAGTATTTGAGGTTTGTGGCTCAGCCTCTTGACTGGCACTCGCCTCCTCAGATTTGGGATCACTCCCGTTGCCCGATGACGACTCTTTCGCTTCTAACCGATCAAGCCGATCAGCAATCTTCCCGAGCACGTTTACTATTGCGTCGTCTTTGCGGCCATCGTTCTGCGGCATTGCGCCAACGATTTCCTTGCCCATTGCCGACGCGACTAACGCGGTCTTGTGCTCAGGCAATGGCTCGTTGATTTCATAGAACAATTCCTTGAGAGGTTCGTTAAGTTCCTTTAAGCCTTGCTTCCGGCCCATCTCATCCTTGAGCGTTCGCACGTGTTCTTGAATCGAACCCATGCAGAGATTGCACGCTTCCCACAGCGCAGCCGCCAACGACGCCTCTTGTTCGTTGTCAGTCTGGAATGTCTCAAAGTACCGGACGTGCTCAAAGAGCCTTAGCTTCTCCCGAATCTCTTTCGGCCAGACTCTTTCAGTCAATCCCTGCGGATCGTCATGCCCGATCAAAACTTCAGGAACACACGAACCCTGTGCGCCGAATGAATGTTGAAAGTCCATTGCGCATTCACGCGGACTTTTCCACCGCGTTCTTGCCGCATTGTCACTCCAATTCAACTGTACGGTGTTCACAGGCATATCCAACGCGCCATCAAATTCGTTTCTTCGGCCTACCTTGAGACGGATAAACGGTAGCCATGTACGACGAGCGAGAACGTGATGCCCAATAGAATTCTCACCAATACCATTCCATTGAATCTCTTTCATCCCACCAACGAGGATTCCATAATGAACGGCATTCTCGTTCTGATATTGCGGTTCGTCAATAGACGTTACCGGAGTTTGAAAATCTGGTGTTGGCATTTACTTTTTGCCTTTCCTAGCTGATTTCTTAGACGCAGATTCGCTATCTTCCGGCACGCTCTCAGAGGTATCCGAAGCCACTTCTGTTGATAACTCCGGTACGCCGGGATGAACAAACGGACGATCCAGCGCCTTCAGCACTTCGTTGATCTCCTCAAGCGTCAGAGTCATTGGCACGCGCGCTAATACCTTAGCGTGCATTTCTTCGAGCAACTGATCAATCATTTGAAAAACTCCTTATCAGCCTTATCGTTTGGCTTGCCGCCACTTAAATAAACCCCGTCAAAGGCATGGCCCGCAAGATGATTTTTGGCGATATCCAAAGCCTCTTCTTCAGCCCTTGCCTCTCGTAATTCCGCCTCACGAAACACATCCCTTGCCATGAGTTCGGCAGATTTCGTTTGCCGCCATGTATCACGCGTGGCCCACGCTTTTCTTACGACTATCATGACATCTTGAGTCAGTTCGTTCGTGTGAATGAACCCTTCATATCTTCCCTCGAAAGGAAATGGCCCGCTCTTGTCTACCCAAACTTCTTTCTCAAGAGCGTCATCGAACCACATTCCGAACCTGTTGTGCTCCCACTGTTCAGGGGTGTCTTTAATTCGCGCAGGCGGAATGTACTGCTCGATAAAATATCCTTCTCTCGGAACAGGATCGTTTCGCTTAACGTCCATCGTTTCAGCAAGGTAGTGATTTGTGATGTCCGCGTTGGCGCATCGATCATAAATCTCTTTGGCTTCCTCACGCGTACATTCTGAAATTTCGCCTGTGAAAATATGTCGCTTGCGGAAATACTTCTCGCGAATCGCCTTGGCCCCACCCGGAACAAAGTATTTAGGAATAGTGCGACCAAAAGCGAAGGTAATCTCTTGGTCGCACCTAACCACTTTCAACACTGGCCCACCCCGGTCATTTAGTCCGCCGAGTAAGGTCAACTCAAGTTGGAAAGTTTTCTGATCCATCAAGCAATATGACGCGAGGCTCCCGTCGTGATCGCCAGTCCCGTGGCCTTAGCTCCCGCCATTCTAGGGTTAGGAACCCCTACTTGCATTTTTCCGGCCAAGTTCACGATCCAACTGTCCGCATAATTTTGCCCCGAACTTGCAGTTTTGGGCCAGAAGATGTCTCCGCCCGGAAACGGCAATGCCTTGATGTCTTGCAAGACATACCGCTTGAACTGGCTAGTGTTCGCGCAGTAAATGGTATCGTCAGGACAGTCCACGTCAGTCATGCACTGAATGTTGCCAAACGTAGTGCCATCAAAGCCCGCGTCGAGATTTCCTGCCTTCTCATTGATGAACTGTTTGAGTTCGTAGCCGAGATTCAAATAGCCTTGGCGTTGAACTGGCGACCAAATGTAAACATAGCCGTCGCCAATTTTCTCCATGCCTGTCTTGAAGGCCATCGTGTTTTCAATCTGACCCATCAACGAAGTAGACAGCGGAGCGCCAGCAGCGGCAATTACGGCACAGTTAAGGCCGGGATAGGTCGAGCGGGACTGACCATGGATCGAGCCGGAATTCCCGATCATATTTCCGAAGCCGTTGAGCACGGCGGAAACCGAACCCTCCACTACAAGCACGTCATTAGCTGAAAGGGTTGGAGCAACGTCAAATACCGCCGTCTTGTTAGCGCGATTAGGAGCAGCGGTGACGGTAAACACGTATCCGCCATTGCGAGCAGTTGCCAGCGTTGAGTCGTACCACTGATAACGGCCATTTTTAAGAATCTTCGTAACGCCAAAGTAGTTACCTGATGTGGACGTGAAAGTAATCGTGGTTGTGCCCGTACCCGATAAATACCGACCTACTTCCCCGTCACCGTTGACGAGTACCTGTTGATTACAGGATTTCTTGAGTCTTTGATTGGCTCTGGCTACAGCACCGGTCACGATTGGAGCAACGGTTGGCCCATTCTGATCCATTTGCCGAATGTCAGCAGTAAACTCAGCGGCCTTGTAGACTCTGGTGTGAGTAACAGTGAGATTCACGTAGACCTCTGCGCCAGACTGCGCGAAGTCGCCACCGTCAGAAGCTCGCCACACTTCAGAAGCATTATCTTCTACGGTGATTGGGTTGCGGACTCCCAGCTGATTAGAGCCGAGGTTTTCGGTGTCTTTCTCGATTCGAGAAAAGGTGTTGTCCTTCTTCTCGTTGGCATCTTCGAGGGTTTTGCGAACGATCTCTATGAGGAGCGAATTAGCTCCCGAACCTGACAAACTTGGCATTGGTTTCTCCTAGCCAGCCTGAAGTATCGGAGGTGTACGAGCTTCCGCGTTTTGGGCTTGAAACATCTTGCTTACCCATGCGGCGTGACCACGAGGATTGCTAATCGGATCAGGCATATTCGTAAAATCAACACCTGACGCGCCCGCAACTGACGCTCCGCCTCCCAATACGTTAGGCTTCAAATCTCTGAGGTTATTTGCCTTAGCTTGGTCAGAAAGTTCAGGAGATAGAAACTTCAGGTCTTCCTTGAGTTCCTTTGCCACTTGTGAACAAATCGCCCTCGTTCTTTGTTCGATCATTGGAGCAAAGTCTGTTACCGCTTTCTGTCTCTGCGCGGAACGATCAACTCTTTGACCGTTTCGCGTTTCGTCTTTCTGGTTGGCCCAACTTTGAGCCGCATCAGACAGGCGATTCATTTCAGGGTCGCTACCTAGCTTAAGAGTCACAATCTGATCGTATCTCTTACTGGTGCGTTCCTTGAAAGCGGCAATCTCAGGAGTGTCCTGATCGCTTTTCTGAAACTCTAAACCAAACTGCTTCTTGACCTCTGCGCGTGGAGCTAACCCCACCTGAAGAGCCTGAGTCATTGTTTGCGTATAAACACGTTCGTGGTTGTCATCCTCGATTTTCTGAAGCTGATCCGCAACCTGCTTATTCTTGGCTTCTTGCGTCGCATTGTCCGCTTCGTATCTCTCGCGAACCGCGCGCGCTTCTGGCGTTTCATCCGGTCTGAGTAATTCCAGAACCGTAGGATCGCGCTCATAAGCCACAGCAAACTCTTTCAAGAGTTCAGGCGTCATCTTTTCGCCGTACAAGTCTTTGGCTATTGTCGCGGCACTGGCAGGATCGATTAAATAATCCCATGCAGCTTGCGACCGCAGAGCATCAACTTGCGCGGGTACGAGTGACTGAGAAACTGCTTGCCACATCTCCCCTGACCATTTCTCCGTATCTCCATTCAGCGGTATTTCTGCCGCCTTTTGGAGCATTGGGGCCATGATCTGAAGATTTGACTCGCCGCCAAATTCACCAAGTTTTGCTTGTAAGGCCTTAAGGTCTGTTTCCAGCCCTTCGCCCCACGTCCGTATCTTGGCGATGCCATCAGGTTCGGCTTGCGCCGTCACCTGATCGTCCGTCTTGGCTTCTGTAGTCTCTTCTGGTTTCGCTTCAACCGATTCGTTTGCTTGCAAAGAGTTGTCGGTTGCGCTTTCGGTCGTTGCAGATTCCGTTTGTTCGCTTGAGGCAGCCGGAGCGGGTACTTCTGCTACTGTCTCCGTTGCGCTTTCCAGCGCTTCGCTCAAAGATTCATTAGGCATAGAGTCCCTTCACAAGCTTGTTGACGCGGTTGCTTCCGCGCGGAAGTTAGACGGGTTGGATTGTAAAGGAAATGTCTGAGGAGCGGGTTTGAAGTTTTATGAAGCCACTAGACTGCGGGCGGTGATTTGACTAGCAGAGATTTCTACAATCTCACAGGTTGTGCCGTCACCAAAAGTGATCAATTGTCCCACGTAGGGACTCTCAGGGATATAAACGGGAAACGGGATACGCCAACCACCCTCGATCTTTTGCGCCTTCATGCGCTCGGGCTTTTTGGCGAGCCATTCATAAACCGTGCGCGTCGTGACACGACGCACCTCCGCGTATCCTTTAACAGTTAGACCGTCTTCTTGAGCGTGAATGTATGCCATTATCGAATCTTGTAAATCCAAGCCTGAGTTTTTCCGGTTTCCTTCGTGACGCGCCAGCAGGTGTACGCTGGGAGTCTGTCGGTCGCTGCTCGCTCACGACGATCATAGCTGCCAAACTTAATGCGCGCCATGGTGTCATTGGCCCACTCGACTCCATTGCGTACAATATCCACCTCGCGACCGTTAGCTAGCTGGGCGAGTAATTCAGGGTCGGGATTCATACTTTTACCTTACTTAATTCAGACTTCTTATTCGATGCGTCAACTTTTCCTTTCGCGGCGATCTCTTCCTGCTTCATCTGTGAGCCTTGCTTCTGTTTAGCTAGTTCATGTTGTTGACCCATCTTTGTTTTCTCAACATCTTGTTGATGAGACTGTGCGGAATTCTGCGCCTCCATGCCTTGTTGTAGCTGCATTTGAGGGGCGTTCGCCTCAATTTCCAGCATTTGATTCTCTTGCGCGTCCATCACGCCCTGATTCTTATGGGCCTTAATCAACAACATGAGCGTGGCCTTGGTAATAGGGTGATTTTCTATGCCTTCAGAGTCAACCGAATCCTTAACTGCATTTTGATAGAAATTCACAAAAACTTCGTGGTTGTCCACATCGGGCAATGGCTGGACGCTTGGTATCATCGCAAACTTCATTGCAATTTGCGGAGGCACAGTCAGAGGAGTGTTAACTTCAGGTGGAACCTTGTCATTTGCCTGATCGTCGCTTCGGGTTGCAGAGTCATCGTCATCATAAGAGACGCTTTGACTTCCCCCAAATTGATCGGCAGGTTGGCCTTGCTCAACCGACATCTCCACGGCTTTCTTGAGAATTGCATAACGATGTCTCGCGACCCGTAAATCTTTCTCGTCAGGATTAGCCTCAGACGGCGCTCCTAATAGTTCCAGCCCCTTGCGGCCAATCTGTTTTAAGAGCGGACTCTGACTCGCCGCCAACCCTGCAAATCCACCAATAGCTTCTAGTGCCGGCTCGCCGCCAACTGCGGTGGTCATATTATCGATTTGATCCATTCGCGTAGTCGGCATCCACGAATCGGCCTCAACATCAACAACGAAATCAGTGTCCAGATCGGACGCAGAGAACCATCTGCCGCCTAGTGGCTCGCCTTCGCTTAGATAAGGAACGTATCTTTCAGAAGTCCAATATGTTTTCTTGAGTTTAAGATTCTGCTTGGCCCAGACAACATCATGTAATGCTGAAAGAATTAACGGAACATTCATTCCCTGCAAAGACTGCTCACGAAGAATAATACGACCTCTAGCAGTTTCAGAACCTTCCATGTTCGATCCAGAGAGAGAAGGGAACGCTCCCGTCACATTAGTCTGGGATTGTTCAGCCGTTTCCATGCCCTTAAATAGTGAGACGTTAGGCTCTTTCCCTGACCATACCTCCATCGCGTTCTGAATAGTTTTCTCTGGCGGGACAGTAACACCCTTCACCGATCCAACGTCTCCGGTGAACACACCCCCATCAAACCCAAAATCCTTGTCGTATAGAGTGATTCCAAGGGCTTCTCGCATCTGAATTTGAATGTAAAGCGTCCAAATATCATCGATCCATCGCTGAAGCTCTACCGCGTCATCTAAACCTTTAGCTTCCCAGCTTAACGGGTCAATATGAAAATCGCTCTTAGATAGACAGTCTTCTTTTACTTCCGGCCGAATATCGAGAATCTGATCGCCGCAAACATCAAGTCTCATTCCTGCGGGACAGGCATCAGAAAGCACGGTCATCGCCGGAACTTCCAAGCCCGAAACACACTTCATTGGAACCGTTGAAGCAAACTCGAAATATTCATCAGGACTAACCCAATAAGTCTTTAATACCGTGAAATCGGATTTTCCCTCAGTCCGTTTGCCTGTCCTTGTTGACTCTTCCGCTCGCAGCATAATCGGAAGATCAGTTGATGGAATATTTTTAAGATCGAGATTGGCGTAGGCTCTTTTTAGTTTTGATTTTCTGACTTTCCTTTGCCAGCGAGCATAGGCAGATGAGGCTATGTCTCTTGCGTCAGGAGCAAGGTCGAACTGATAAGGAGAGATGCCTATTGTTAAACAATCGCCGTCTGGAATTTCTTCGTATCCCGCATGGAAAGGAACAGTGACAGGCTCGCCGGGGAAGACCTCTATCGCAGAATGTTCGTTTTGTTGTCCGTGTTGTGGAGCGTAAGACTCTGGGCCGGTCATTCCACATTCAGTGCAAACATATGATCCTTCTTGCGGAATCTCTCTTTGTTCAAATATCGGCGCACGAGCTTTAGCAGTAGAGCCTTCGGTTGAGTACCATTGACCCCTAACCGCAAATCCACAAAGAAGCTTGTCAGTCCACTCTCTCACCATGAAAGCAGCGTTAAGCTTTTCTTTCTTATCGTGATCGACCGTACGAGATGCTACGTGGGCCGCTGCAACCTTTTCACCGTCATCAGTAGCAGACGGAGCGGGACTGATTACTAAGCGAGAATTAGATCGAGTCACTACCGAGAGAATTGTTCTAACCTGATAAGCAAACTGATTATTTGAAAAGAGTTTCTTAACGACCTTGGGATCGAGTGACTTAAATCCATTAGCAGTCCAGTATTGCCAGCGTCTTTCACCGCCCCACCAATAATTATGATTACGAGTATAGCGTCTGGCTCTTATGTCTGCGCGTTCGTCGCACTCTTTGTCTATTCGCTTACATAGACCTTTAAGAAAATCTTCGTAGCTTTCACTTGATGGTTGAATTTCTTTTTTAGGCTTGACGGAATTAGACGGAGCAAGAAGGCCGCGCTCTTCTGGGGGATGCGGTACTAATGGAGCGGTTGGTTGTATGGTTTGCTCAGCGACGGCCATCTAAAACTTTGTCGGCATTCCCGCCAAAACGTAGCGGTAGGATTCAAATACTTCGCCTTGTGGCCCGTGAATAACCACAGGCTCTTTCCGTAACGGTACGATCATATCTTCCCGTAATTCAGGGCAAGTTTTGAACGGCACTCCACCGAATGAAAAATCGCCTCCCGTTTCGTGTTCTTTATGGCAAAGAGCGCATCGTTCAATCACGGCTTTATCACTCCCATCTTAATCAAGTGTTCAATGTCTGCTGGTGATAAATCGCTATGTCCGTTCTGTTCTGCTTCAGCTTGGCTCATCGCGTCCGCTTCGGCCATTGACGGCGTCATGATAGCAAACTCTCCGCGATCTCCGGTGGAAATATTTGGCGGCTGCGCTTTTGGTTGAGGCTTATAAATCAATCTCCCGCCTGTGCGGACAGAGAATTCGTTGATAAGTTTCCTGTTGTCTTCTCGTAACTCGCGACGCTCAAGATAGGCCAAGAGTAGAAGGCCGCAGAGACAAACACAGATTGCGAATAGAGTAATCACTTCCGCGACATCTCCATTTCCAGATAAGGCACCGTTCTGATTCTGGCGATCTCAACCAATGCGTTATATAAATCGCCATAGTCCACGACTAATCGAGGAAAGGGATTGAGTGGCACGTTGCGCAGGGTGATGTCGCAAAGTCCTTGACCAGTGCTATTCACCGCATGAATGATTTCACCGAATACCTTATCGGCAATAAACTGGCTCATCGCGGCGCTAGATAAATCGATGTCAATAACGACCTTCTCTTTCACTGAATCATTCTCCCTTGTGGTCTACGAGAAATAGGCTTTGAGTACAGCGGATTGATAACTGACAATCGTCCTTTAGTTCCCGTGCTTGGCAATGTCCGTCTTAGAATCGGTAGCGATGCTTGAGTTGGAGCAATCAAGTTCTCTTTAACATCCGCCTTCTTGCCTGTGAACTTGGTTTGACGTTCTTCAGTGTCACTCGCTTCAGCCGCAATCTTTACCGGCGCGGGGATAAATCTTGATGCTTGTCTCCCTGCATATTCACTGATTTGTTCTCCGAACTTATTACTCTTCAGCCCTTCAACCATGTCACTGATGTCTTTTGCCGATCTCAGTAAGGGATGTTCACTGATCATTCGATAAAGAGCTTTAGGAAGACTCGCCGCCCCGTCTTTTTGATAAGCGGCACCCATTCCGAGTAGCCATCCTATCACGGGTACGTTGGAAATGTTGTAATACTTCCCGTTGATGAATAGCGAACCGGCCTTGGATTTATCCTTATCCAGCGGTGAAATTAGTTTACCCGACTTGGCTAGCGCAGCGCCCACAGCCATCACTGCGAATCCCGTCGCACCTTTCCCGATAGCGTCATTAAATGACTTAATTCTCGCTGGCCCAAACTCTCCATTGATGCTTTCGCGAATTCCTTTATATCCTTCGCCGAAGATTCTCAGACCTGTGTAACCAAAGAGATTATCCGCAATGTTATTCGCCGGACGCTTGGAGAATGGTAATACGATGTTACGAGCAATCTTCCCGCCTACGGAATCAGTGCCGATCTGCCCCAACTTCTGAGCAAGTTTACTTTCGTAAGGTTGACGATACACGGCCTTGTCCGTTGCTTGTCTCGCCATTGATTTAAGTAGCTCAGTTGGACTCTCGGCCATTTCCTTCGCTCGAAAGTCTTTCATGCTTGGAACGATCTGCTTACTGTTCACTTCATAGTTGACAGCTTGCTTCGCTAACGACTTTGCCAGCTCTTGATTTCGCTTCCCCTCAAAAGAAAGCTTGCCCGCCAGATAATCTCTTGCTCGTTGATTCGTTTGACCTAGCTTAGTGATTCCATCAGCCCGATCATTCAGCGCAAAGACTCTGGCGTTATTTTCTAACGCTTCAGGGTACGCCCATGAACTTAGAAACGCTTCTTTCCCAGCATAGATTCTCTGCATAATGCCAACAGTGAGGTTCACATAAGGATTCTCAGTCGGCCCGCCGTGAGCATTCGGCATCACCTCGGACGGCTTGCCTTGCACGGCTGCTTTCATCGCTGAAGGTGCGCGTTCGACAAACCCGCCAATAGTTCTAAGTGTCGATGCGAATGATGGAGCGGAGACGGTGCGCGGGCCTCCTGTTACGGTGGAGCGAGCAACATCAGTTCCGGCTTTTACAAAACGAGAGCCAAAATCTAAGACTTGCTTGCCGCCCATGCCCATTGCAATTCTCACAACGCCACGAGCGGACAGCAAGCTATCTCGCGTCAAAGACAACACAGCGTCAAGAGTGTGATTTTGTTCTTTACGTTCAATCTCTCGGTAGTGACGATCTAAGTCAACTCTCGCTTGTCTACGCTCTGCCTGAAATTTGGATTTCTCTTGTCTAAGAGATTCAATGTTTTCAGGAGTTGGAGCAACGCCGCGCTTGGTCAGTTCTTTTGTCGCGCCTCTCTGGGTTGACTCTTCCTTTGCGGTTGCTCGTTGTTCATCTAATTGCTTCTTAGAAGCTCGAAAGATCGTTGCTAAATGAGGTTTAATCTCTTCGCCTAAATCCCTGACCATCTCGCTTGACCATTCAGCAAAAGTTAATCCACCTTTGGCAATCTTCGCCGCTCCGATAATCGCATAGTCAGTTAAGTGAGTTGCAATATGTCCGGGCAGCGGGCCAGCGTTACGAAACTCCAATTCACCTGCGCTCATTTTCGCCTTAGTCGCGGCGATTCTCAGTGCGGCATCTTCAGCCGCTTTGTCTAGTTTTGCTTTCAGCGGAGTAAGTGAAGATTCGCGTGGTGCGCGAACGGGCCTACCTGCCTGAAGTTGAGTAATTTGTTTTTCCAGTTCACTAATTCTCGCGTCTGCCGCTTGATACTTCTCAGCTAAATCACGCGCAGTCTGTGTATCTTGAATGTTCGGCTTTGCACCCTTACCTTTCACTCGTTCAACTATGCGCTGAGCTTCCAATGCCGCACCGGATGGTGAATACTTCTGGGCTAACGAAGCAGCCTGTACCTCTTGACCTGATTCGGTTAATCGGGCGGCGAGCTTTGAGTAGAGATCGGATGCTTGCGCGTGTTTCGCTGCGGCCTGCGCTGGATCAGACTCTCTTGATGCCTCACTCGAAAGATTATCGGCAACTCTTAACCCTGTAGCGATCGCTTCCTTGCCTGATCCTTTATCTAACTGATCAGATGCCCACTGTCGCGCCGTTTCAGGATTGTCTTTAATTCGCGCATCGGCTTTATCAATCGCCTCTTGATCACGAACGACTTGATAGGTGCGATCTGAACCACCCTCGCGTCCGGTCGCTGCAAGAGTTTTAGGAAATGAACGCTCACCCTCTACGGGCGACTCACTTGGTTTCGTCTCTATAGGTTGAGGTTCAGATGCTCCGGTTTCAGCCCGCGAGAACGATGAGCGCACCTGTGATGGATTAAACGTCACCCAAGATTCATCGTAGGGAATGTGAATACCGTCGTAGCCCTGAGCTTCCAGTGACTTGATTAGCCCTGAAATATCAGCACCTTTCAAAACCCCACTATCAACAAGCTCTTTCCCTTTCAATTCGTAAGGGCGCTTAATGTCTAAGAATACGGAACGTATATTCTGTCCTTCCATTCCGCCATTTCCTGACATCGCAGCATATCTTGCTGCGTACTCGGGGTCGCTAGTAAAGAAAGCGTGAGGTTGGCCTATGGAATCGCTATCGCCTCCCAGCTTCGTGCCGTGAAACATGCGCATAGGAGCGCCGCTATCATCGACTACTTTTGTCTCCGTGGCTTCTACGGGTGTTTGGGGAACAGTAGCAGGATTGTTAGCTTTTAATTGCACTAACTGCTCAGGTGATAAGTCCGAAGTATTCACGAATAAGCGTTCTGTGCCGTCAGGACTGCGCACTGCGATCACTCCCGGCTTGATTTCGTTTCCAGTTGTGTGCCAATTATCAGGAACCTTTTCACCTACGCCTGAAGTATCAGCGGTAGGAGTTCCTATGATTTCCTTAGCTTGCGCGGCTGCTGGCTTCACTTTACCCGTAACAACATATTTCTGGGCATCCTGTGCGGTAATTACGCCACGCTGTCCCGATGAATCTAGGA
>Ga0137403_10003926_pt1 | contig 17684 bp, 14 predicted proteins | sample CZOMad2_1_16fung_FD_122057 | JGI IMG/M metagenome (GOLD analysis project Ga0137403, IMG submission 122057) | Vadose zone soil fungal communities from Angelo Coast Range Reserve, California, USA - CZOMad2_1_16fungal (Hybrid Assembly) | ecosystem: Environmental > Terrestrial > Soil > Vadose zone...
TTCCTCGGTGGTAAAGGTGCCGTGGGTGTCGATGATGCCGTCGACTCGCGCGTCTTCGGCGGCGGCGTTCGCCATGCGCGCGATGTCGTGCCAATGCGCCAAGCGAAGCGCCCCACTCCTTACCCGAGTCGCTTCGCTGACCTCGAAATCCGCCATGGCGCGGGCCTGGGGGATGTCTTTGAGCACTTCATCGATGCTAATGAGGCCGTGCCCGGTATTGGCGATGGTGCCGCCGGTGGAGATGATTTTGATGAGCGGCATGATATCTCCTGTTAAGTTGTCAGCGTGCTTGGATGAAACATTTCTTCGGGCTCGAACTTGCGCGTCGTCAGGCCTTGATGGTGGCAGTACTCGAGCAGCTTGTTTACCTCAGGTCTCGTTTTCTGAAATCCCCACAGGTATGGATCTTGACCCGCAACAGCTTGTTCTTCTTCCCACAAAGCGCGGTACCAGAGCGCGGTCTGGTGCACGCGTTGCCACTCGAGCCATTCGTAGCATTTTCTTTTCGACTCCTGCCAGGCATTGTACATGCTCATGGCGACCCAGGGATCTTTCTCCAAGACCGATGTTTTTATCAAGAGCGTGTGCATAATCGGGAAAAATCCCGTACGCCGGAAATAATCACATTCCAGCTCGGGGTAGTTTGGAAACAAAAAATCGATTTCGGGGTGAACGCTCGGCGCCCAGGTCCCTGTCGTAATGGCCGCGTCGATCGTCCCGGCGGCGAGGAGATCGAATTGTTTTCGCTCTCTTCGAACGATCTCTATTTTCAACCACGCGGGCGGCTTCCACTCGCCAACGCCTGATACGCGGTCGGCTGTCCATTTCACAGATTTCGGATCGAGACCGTACTCGTCTTCCAGTAGTCCCCGCGCCCATACCGCGGTTGTCGTCAGCCAGTTTTGCACCCCGATGCGCTTGCCATTCAGATCGGCAGGCGACCGGATCTCGGCGCGCTTATTAACGTAAATATAAGAATGGCGAAACATCCGTTTGACGAAAATGGGAATGGCCGTATAGCCGAGCGATTTGTACTGCAGGTCGGCGATGTAAAGGCCGGAATAAAACTCGGCAATATCGAATTCCCGGCCGTCGATTTCCGTATGCCGGCCCGGATCTTTGTTAACATAGACTTCTAGATCGATGCCTTCCGGCTTGACCGTTCCATCGATCAGAGCCTGCGCGCGGTCGTAAGGACCGCAGGTCATAGTCAGTTTGATTGACATATTATTGAGCCTTGAAGAATTTCCTTTTGCTAAATCGAAGTTCCTAGTTGGGCGAAACGTGTTCACTTGTAAACGCTGCTTAGAAAACCGTCACGCTCGAGTTCTTCCATGAGGCTCGGATCAACGAAGTCTCTCCAGTCTCTCTGTTCTTTGACTTGCATAAATTCGAGAAAAACCGTCGCATCTTCTGGGCCTGGGTTGGGAACTTTGGGAAAAACCTTTAACCAAAAATCATAGGTCTCTTGCAGAATCTTGGGATCTGTTTCCCGTAAGTTCTGGCCCAATACTTTGACGCCAAATTCACGGTCAGTACGAAATCGTGCTAGCCCTGCAACTAAACCTTTCAAAAAATTCTTAACTGTTTCGCGCTGCGACTTTATGAAGGATTGCCGGGTCGTGATCTGGTTGATCGGATACTGAATACCGCTGCCCACTAAATCGTAAAGAGACCTCAAGCCGAGCTCTCGTGCACGCAGCGAAAAGGGAGGAAGGAGCAAAGTGCCCTGAACCGTTCCGGATGCCAGGGATGCGAGGCGGGTGCCGAAGTCTCCAACCTGCAACATGGCGACATCTTTGTCCGGGTCTAGTCCTAGTCTTCTCAAGGCATACTGCATTGCAACGTAGCCTGATCCGCCAACGGTGCTGACGGCGAGTCTTTTCCCTTTCAGCTCCGATGCATCGCGAATGTCTTTGCTGACATAGAGCGTATAGGGAAACACACCGACGGTTCGGGCGATAATTACGGTATCCGCTCCCTTGAGCCTGGCGTTGACCACTGCGGCCCCTCCGGTCGTGCTGATCTGAATGTCACCGCCTATTAAAGCGCGAGTGACAGGCTGACCCCCGGAGAACTGGATCACTTCAAGGTTCTTGATTCCGTATTTTTCGAAGAAACGTCCTTCCTTGGCAGCCCAAAGCGGCGCCTGAGTCGCGCTGAAAATCGTTCCTGCTCTGAGCGGCTCTTGCGCAAGAAGCCGGCCAGGAAAAAAAAGGAACACAACTACTAAACCCAAAATCTTGACACTTTCACTTTTGCCGATAGGTTGCGGGGGAAGATTAGAATTCCCCCTCTTTGGAAAAGAGGGGACAGGGGAGATTTCTGGAGTCACCGACGGTTTCAGATATTCGAAAAAATCCCCCTTAATCCCCCTTTTCCAAAGGTGGAAACTCCTATTTCCCAGCTCTACATATTTAATTGCGACAAAGTTTCGAAGGCGAAGGAAATTAGAGAGGATGCAGATCAAGTTCCCACGCGAAAGTCCGACGCCCGTGTAAAGAAAGAAATTACTCATAAATCGTCTCTCGCCATTTTGCACGTATCTCGTTCTTCAACTCTTCGCTCGATTCCGTGATGGGCGGAAACTGATGTCTGCGCTCGTAGGGCATGCAGGCGTCAATGAGACAACGCGAGCTGTGCCCTTTGTTTTCTGGCGGAATGCAAACATCGAGGGAACCGCTGGCGCTGCGGCGGATGATTTCGACGGCTTGTTCGGGATCACACCGTGTCGCCATTGCCCACAGGACATCAAACTCGCTGGTGGGATCGATATCATCATCGACCACCACGACGAATCGTCCGTTGTAGGCTCCGCCCAGAACCTGAGAGGCGAGAAAGAGGGCTTGCCGCGAATGGCCGGGATAGGCTTGTTTAATCGAGATTACGTTGAAGAGACTGCCGATGCCGGACTCGAGGGACCAGACTCCTTTGACGTTCGGCAGTCCACTCTTTTCGATGCGGTCCCATATTTGCGCGGCGCGAATCATTCCCTTGGAGAGCGAATAATCCGTTGGCGGCCGGCCCGGCCGCGCGACGCACAGGATCGGATCGTTGCGATAATAGACGCGTTCGATCCGAAGCAAGGGTGTGTCTTCCATCTTGGTGCCGTAGTAACCGAGCCACTCCCCAAACGGTCCATCGGGTTTGACGTCTCCCGGATGAAGAAATCCCTCGATAGCAATCTCCGCGTGGGCGGGAAAAGGCAGGCCGGTGACTTGACCTTCGACGAGATCGTAGGGTCTGCCTCTGATGCCGCCGCAGTAATCGTACTCGGAATAACCAAGCTCGATGGGGTTCCCTGCGGCCAAAAGCAACAATGGATCTTGGCCTACGCACAACACGACGGGGCAGGGTTTTCCCTGCTGAAAATATTTTTCCATGTGCATGCGACCATGCTTGCCCGCGGACGACATAAAGAGTCCCACGGAATTCGCGTCATGCACCATTGCGCGATAGGTGCCGAGGTTGAGCCAGCCAACCTCCGGGTCCCGCGTGACCGCGATGCATGCCGTGCCGATAAAACGACCGCCATCCAACTCATGAACTTTTGGCACGGGGAACTTGAGTATGTCGATCGCGTCGCCGGCCATCATGTTTTCAAAGACCGGTCCGGTCTTTACAACGCGCGGTGGAATCGGTTGGAGCTTGTTGAGCTTTTCTTTGAACCTGCTGACTAGCTTCAGTCCCACACTGTCCATCGGCAAGCCGGCCATAAGTGCGAGACGGCGATAGGAAGTTTGCTGGCCAAAAAGAATCCGAAACCCCTCTGGGTAGCCTTTGATGCGATCGAACAAGAGTGCAGGGATCGTCCCGGAACGCTCGCGGTAAATCAGCTCCGCCATGGTGCCGATCTCCAGATTCCAGTCCGCGCCGTTGACACGCTTGAGCTCTCCCATCGACTCCACCAGATCGAGCCACTGCCTGACATCTTCGTAGGGTCGGGGCAGATTACCCTCGGAGATAGGTTCGGCCTGTTGCGACGATGACATTTGTTCCCCCTTCAACTCCTAGCGTTTCATTTAACCTTCTTCCGAGTCGCAATCACGAGAATGCCATATCTATTATTTCGAGCGCAGCGAGAAATCCTAGATCCCTCGCATTAGCTCGGGATGACAAACCGGATGGTCTGCGACATTCCGACACAGTCTCAAAAGAGCGAGAAGATCTCGGGAAGTTTCTTCCATGATCGATAAATATTTTGGCACGGGATCAGTTTAAGCCAAAGGTGCGGCGAAAATCTCTTACATGCTCCGAGTTGGTAGGAATCTCCGGATCAAGGGGCACGAGCTTCAATTTCCGCGGGTCCATGTCGGGAACCAAAGGACTCACGTCGAGCCGGGCCGAGGCGCGTCGCGCTTTCTGTAAAATCTCCTGGCCTTCCTTTGAGATGCTATAGTTCATCAACAGCTTGGCCGCGTTGGGTTGAGGCGCTCTTGCGGCAACGCCGACGGGAGCCAAATTGACGAGAATAGGGTCCGTGGTCTTGATCCATTCAACAGTCTGGCCTTTGGCTTTCATCTGCTCGATTTGATCGGGGTAAACGACGACGACTACAGGAAATTCGCCGATGGACATCAGATCTGCGAGCAGGGCGTGGCCGTTGCGAAACTGCAATCCTTGCCGGCTCAGATCCTCCATGTATTTTCTGCCTTTTTCTTCACCCCAGTGCTTGAGCATCCCCGCGTGCCAAAAATACTCTTCGTCATCCATTCCGAGTTTGCCTTTCCAGCGCGAATTTAGAAGATCCTCCCAGTTTCGCGGCGCTTCGGCCTTTGGCACCAGCTTCGTGTTATACCCGATGACGTTGTATCCGCTGTAGAGAGAGACCCAATAGTTCTGCGGATCCTTAAACCCGACGGGATAATGAGTTGCTTCTGGGGCGGCATACGGCTGCAACATCCCTTTGTTTTGTAGAACCTTGAGCGCAAATGCGTTGACCACGTCGTAAGTCGTTTTGCCGGCTAGATGCTCGGCCATGGCTCGATTGACGATCTGTTCGCCGCCGGCACGAAAAATATCGACCTTAATGAATGGGTATTTTGCCTCGAAACCGGCCGCCAGAGCTTTCGAATCATCGATACGCATAGAGCTCCAAAACACAACTTTCCCTTCCTTCTTCCCTCCGCGGATCAGTTCTTCTTCGGACTGCGCCCACGCGCAAGAAGCAGTGAGGAAAAAAACTAACAGCAGAACAAATCCACTATCACGCGCCGTTTTCACTCTCGATGGATTCCGCATGGGCCCATCTCTAAACAAGAACGGTTGGTACTTTCGATGGCCTCTACACTCAAGGGATTTCCGATCTCCTTGATTGTTTGATATGGGCAAGCAGTTTCTCGGCGGACATCGGCAAATCTTTGATGCGCACGCCAACCGTGCGGGCAACCGCATTGGCCAAGGCGGGGGCAATGCCGAATACGGCCATCTCTCCTACCCCTTTTGCGCCATAAGGTTCCGCGGCATAGTTTTTTTCAACGATGATGGGTACGGCGTTTGGAATATCACGAGCGGTAGCAATCTTGTAGTCGGCGAAGCTTCCGTTAGTAATCGTTCCGTCTTCGAAAAGCAGTCCTTCCCATAGAGCGTAGCCGAGCCCCATCATTATGCCACCCTGGATCTGGCTAGTGAGCGCCATGGGATTGATCGCTTTGCCGACGTCATGCGCCGAGGCGACCCGTATGAGCCTGACTACGCCCGTTTCGCGATCGACTTCGACCTCAACCGCCTGGGCTCCAAACGGCCACCCCGGCGCTGCGAAAGCTTTTTCATCCACTGACGCATCGCCTGCCCAAAGTCTTTTGCTTTCAATCGATCCCAAGCCGACGATCTCCGTGACGTTTGATTTCTCGATAACTTCGGCAAAAGTCATCGACCTGCCGCCTTTCGCCACAACCTTCTTATTGGCAAGACGCAGAGTCTCGGGCGACAGGTTCCAGAGCCCAGCCGCTGCTTTCAACAGCTGCCGCCGAGCATCTGCCGCAGCGAGCTTTACGGCAGCACCGACATAGGGCGTCACCCGGCTCGAATAAGTTCCGTGGTCAAAGGGAGTCAGCTCCGTATCCGCGATAACAACCGTGATTTCGTTTAGAGGTATACCCAGTTCCTCAGCCGCGATCTGGCCGAGGCTCGTTCCGGTTCCACCGCCGACGTCTGTGGCGCCAATAAACAACTCCACCTTGTCGTCGGTGCTTATGCGCACGCGAGCGTTGGATGAAGCCGCCGAAGTAGTCGGAGACTTGTGCAGGAGCGCCACGCCGAATCCATGGTTCGAAGGCGCCTGTTTCTTCCAGCGATTGAGCTCCGCGGAAACCTTCAGCAAACACTCGCGCAGCGCGATGTGATTAGCGCGGTCGCCCGCCGGGGTTTCGTCGCCCTGATCCAGGCAGTTTTTAAGACGCAGCTTGACGGGATCAATTCCCAGCTTCTCGGAGATGATATCCATCTGTGATTCTCCGGCCCATACGGCTTCGGGTATGCCAAGGCCTCGAAATGGACAACCGCGCAGTTTGTTGGTGTAGACCAGTGTCGAGGTGACGCGAATATGGGGGATCTTGTAAGGCCCGACGCCGTCTTTGAGCGCTCGATTGCTGCCGGGCAGACCCTCGGCGTAGGCTCCGGTATCCCAGGTAAAATCCATCGCCCGCGCCGTGAGCGAGCCGTCGCGCTTGACTCCAGTTCTGACCCGAACCGTGGCCGGTACCGAGCCGGCGGCGGCCACGAACTCCTCGGCACGACTATTAACGAGGCGCACCGGGGTTCCGGTTTTGAGCGCCAGGGCCGTGGCGTAGGGCTCAAGCCGCATCGAATTCTTGCCGCCAAAACCAGCGCCCACTCTGGTTCCAATGACCCGGATATTGCTTTCCGGCAAATCAAACAGATCGGCCAAACCGGAGCGCACGAGAAAAACCTTTTGCGTGCTCGTCCATACCGTAAGCCGATCCCCATCCCAATGGGCGACCACCGCGTGGGGCTCCAGCGAACAATGCTGCACCTGTTGCGAGTAGAATGTGTCGTCAAAGACTTTGTCGGCTTCAGCAAAGCCGCGATCGATATCGCCCTTGGTGAAGACCGTTTGATGGGCGATGTTGGTTCCGAGAACCGGATGCCAGTCGCGTGCGAGCGCGCTATTGAGCCGATAGGAACTTAGCTTGTCGTGCACCAAAGGCGCGTTTTCCCTCAGCGCGTCATCCGGGCTGAAAGCCGCCGGCAACTCCTCGTAGTCGCAATCAATGAGGCCGATGGCTTGTTCAGCGACTTCTTCGTTGACGGCGGCAACCGCGGCGATGACATCGCCGACGTAGCGTACCTTTTCACCGGCAAAAATCTCCTCGTCTTGGACTGTGAAGCCGAATCTCTTGCGCGGCACATCATCGGCCGTCAGGACCGCCGCGACGCCCGCTAACATGCGCGCCCGGCTCACGTCGACATGCCCTATTTTAGCGTGCGGTACCGAACTACGAAAAAGCTTGGCGTGGAGCATCGACGGCAACACGACATCCACTGTAAAGTTGGCGCGTCCCGTCACGGTATCCGAGCCGTCCAAGCGGGGATACGGTTTTCCGACGACCCTAAAGCGCCTCACGATGCCGATTGCTTTTTTGGCGGCGCGTAGAGCTGCAGAAGATTGCCATCGGGGTCAAAAAAGTAAAAGCCTCTTCCCGTGGGACGATCGACCGTCGGGATGCTGTGGGTCTTAACGCCCCAATCTTTCATCTTTTGCGCTGCCAACTCGAAGTCTTCAGGGGACACAGTGAAAGCGTGGTGGGCGGCGCCGTCCTCTTTTAAAGCATCTTTCTCAATCGGCGTGGGCCGCTGGAAGAGTACGACCATTCCATCTCCGGATCGAAGGTCGGCCCGGTTCAGATGATCTCCCATGTCGTCCCGGTTGAGCTTCGCGATCTTCATTCCCAAAACCTCGGTGTAGAATTTCACCGCCTGTTCCACGTCATTGACGGGGATGCCGATATGGTAAATTCCTGTCGTGGTAATCATAATTCCTCCTTGCAATACTTTCGAGACGCTTGAACTACGTCAATGCCAATTACCACCTCAGGAATCCGAGAGTCAACCGTGTCTTTTTAAGTTCCAGGTCTCGTGTACGGCTGTCCCATCGCCTGAAACGAAGTCAGAATCGTGTGACGAATTCACAACACGTCTTCTTAGATCACGCTCTAGAATCCGCCTTGACACTCTACGGGGTTTTCAACTACAGCTCTGCAAGAGAATCCGTTATTAGAGAACTCTATGAGAAACAGTTTGTATGCTCTGATCGTCTTTATCTTCGCGATGGTGCTTTCTAATATTCAGCCGGCCTTGGCCGCCGAAGGCCGGCGGCCCGCGGAGTGGGATAAAACTCTGGAAGCCGCGAAGAAAGAGGGTAAGATCGTTATTGCCATTCCACCGGCCAATGAGCTCAGAAGAGACATGGAGACGGTGTTGAAGCAGAAGTTTGGCCTCGACGCCGAGCTTGTCTCCGCGCCGGGCCCGCGCAACGCAAGCCGAATCGCCTCGGAGCGTAAGGCGGGAGTGAGTTATTTCGATGCCCTGATCGTCGGCACCGGTACGGCCGTAGGTCTCGCCCATGACGGCATGCTTGAGCCCATTGAGTCCTTTCTAATTCTTCCAGAGGTCAAGGATCCGAAAGAGTGGTGGGGTGGCCACATATGGGAGGATAATTTAAGCACCAATCGCTACCTCTATTCTTTTTTGGCGGATGTCAGCACCCACAGTATTTGGTACAACTCGAGCTTGGCGAAGCCGGAAGAACTGCGTTCCTTCGACGACTATCTCTCGCCCAAATGGAAAGATAAGATTGGCTTCAGCGACCCGCGTGTGCCGAGCTCCGGACAATCGGTGTGGTCCTTTATCTGGGAAGTCAAGGGCGAAGAGTTTCTCAAGAAATTGGTCCAGCAGGATCTCTTCTTGACCCGAGACTTGCGACAACTCACTGACGCTCTAGCGAAGGGCAAGGTGGCTCTGGCGTTCGGTATCGGCAGGAGCCAAGCGGAGCCGTTCGTCAAAGCGGGTCTACCGATCAAGCCTGCGCCAGCGCCCAAGGAAGGCTTGCCGGCCAGCAATAGTTTTGGTGTTCTGGGCATCGTGAAAGATCCGCCGCATCCGAATGCCACCAAAATTTTCATCAATTGGTTCCTGAGCCGAGACGGCCAGGATTGGTATGGCAGAGTCATGCAAAATGGCTCGCGGCGCCTCGACGTGGACACGAAATGGCTCAAAGAACTGGGCGTGGACGCGGCAAAAGATGCTATCACCCTCCAAGAATACCACCGGGTGCGCAACCACCTCGAAGACAAATACACCAAAGTCAGAGTGCCTTCAGGTAAGTTTGCCGAAACGATCCTCAAGTAGGGATTTCCTGAACCGAGTCGGCCTAAAGCGGGGTGAGGGAAGTCTGGCATAGGGTTCGTCCGGAGAAAATTTGAATACAGCGGCGCGCCGCCTCGAACATGGTCATTCTTATGGGCAGCCGTCAGCGCGACGATTAATCTTGACAAGCCGCAGGTTGCGGGAATAGCTTTGCCTCAGTCCTTTGCGCGTCAAGGAGATGAGAATGACGATCAAGAGCAAACATTTATTAATTTGGGTCGCCACAGTCGCTTTCACAATCACCGTCGCGGCCATTAGCGGTCCACGGCAGTCCGTGGCGGCGTCGGTGGAAGACGTCGCTATGATGAAATCGGCGGACCGACAGAAGATCCTGATCGAGGGCGCGAAGAAGGAAGGGAAGCTGATGTGGTACACCACCTTGATCGTCGATCAGGTGGTGCGGCCGGTGAAAGAGGCTTTTGAGAAAGAATACCCTTTCATCCAAATTGAGTTCTACCGCGGCAACGCCGAGAACTTGGTGCGTAGAATGCTCGCCGAATACCAGGCGAAAAGATACGATGTCGATCTCGTCGACGGTACGGTGTCGCCCGTCATGGTTCAGCGGGCCGGCCTTCTGCAGCGCTTTTATTCCCCATTTTTTGCCGAGTATCCGGCCGAGCTGAAGGATTCTCAAGGCTTCTGGGGATCGACCAACCTTTACTTCTTGACCCCCGGCTACAATACGCGGATGGTCAAGCTCAATGAGCTTCCGAAGACCTACCAGGATCTGCTGAATCCGCGCTGGAAAGGACAAATGATGTGGTCGACCAGCCGTGGCTCGGGAGCGCCGATATTCATCGGCAATGTGCTCATTTCGATGGGACAAGAAGCAGGCAAGGCGTACCTGCAGAAATTAAAGGGTCAGAATATCGCCAAGAGCACCGCTAGCAACCGACAAATTCTTGATCTCACCATCGCAGGGGAGTTTCCCATCGCACTCCATATCTTTAACCATCATGCGTATATCAGTAAAACAGCGGGTGCGCCGGTGGATTGGTATGCCATAGAGCCGGTGACCGCCACGATCCAAACTATTGCGTTGGCAAAAAGTACGCCCCACCCCCATGCGGCAATGCTGTTATTGGACTTTGTCTTATCGGAGAAAGGCCAAAAGGTTTTTCAACAATCCAACTATTTGCCGGCGCATCCGAAGGTGCCGGCAAAGCAGGCGGATCTAAAGCCGGGCGGGGGGCGATTTAGCAAAGCATTGTATATGACCCCGGATCTCCAGTTCGACAAGGGCAACGAGTGGGTCGACTATTTTCAGAACCAATTTCTCAAATGACGACGACTTCTACACGGCGTTCGCTCGCTAGGTGCGCTTGCTGGCTTCTTGCGGCGATCCTAGGTGTCATTTCTTTCACGCACCTATTGTCGGGTGCAAGCGTCGAAGACGTCGCCATGATGAAATCCGCTGACCGCCAAAAACTTCTTGTCGAAGGCGCCAAAAAGGAGGGCAAAGTCTCCTTCTACACCGGACTGATTGTCGATCAAGTCGTGCGCCCACTCAAAGAAGGTTTTGAGAAAGAGTATCCCTTCGTCCAAGTCGATTTCTTCCGCGGCAATTCGGAGAACATCGCACGTAGGGTTCTCACCGAATACCAGGCCAAGAGGTATGACGTCGATGTCGTCAGCGGCAGCGCTGCTACCAGCATGGTGCAACGGGCAGGATTCATGCAGCGATTTTATTCGCCTTATCTGGCCGAGTATCCGGCCGAGTTGAAAGATTCAAAAGGTTTCTGGGGTACCACCAACGTCTATTTCATGACCCTCGGTTACAATACCCGAAATGTTAAGGCGAACGAATTGCCAAAGACCTATGAAGATCTGCTTCATCCGCGTTGGAAAGGACAGATGATGTGGTCGACCAGCCGCGGTTCCGGCGCACCCCAGTTCATCGGCAACATTCTTCTTACAATGGGACAGGAAGCAGGGAAGGGCTACCTGCAAAAGCTCAAGGGTCAAAATATTGCCAAAAGCACCGCCAGCGCAAGACAGATTCTCGACTTGGTGATTGCGGGCGAATATCCGTTGGCGGTGCAGATCTTCAATCATCATGCCTATATCAGCAAAGCAGCTGGAGCACCGGTGGAGTGGCAGCCGCTGGAACCGGTCACGGCGACGATCAACACGATCGGCTTGGCGAAGAATTCGCCGCGGCCGCACGCGGCTATGTTGTTTCTCGACTTTCTGTTCTCGAAAAAAGGACAGAAGATCGTTCAGGTGTCGAATTATCTTCCCGCGCATCCGGAGATCCCGGCTCTGCAGGCGGACCTCAAACCCGGCGGCGGGAGATTCAAAAAAGCCAATTACATCAACCCGGACGTTCTCTACGATCAGGGTAATGAATGGGTTAATTATTTCGAGAACCAATTCCTCAAGTGATGACGATGAGCCTGCTTCTTGCGGCGACGCTGAGCGCGTTGTTTTTAACGCAGATCTCTTGGGCGGCGACGGTGGAAGAGGTTGCCATGCTCAAATCCTCCGACCGCCAAAAGATTCTCGTTGAAGGCGCCAAGAAGGAAGGCAAGCTTTCTTTCTATACCACGCTCATCGTGGATCAGGTCGTCCGTCCGCTGAAAGAGGCGTTTGAGAAAGAGTACCCCTTCGTCCAAGTCGAGTTCTTTCGCGGCAACTCCGATCGCATTGTGCAGAGACTTGTATCGGAGTATCAGGCCAAGAGATATGCGGTGGACGTCGTCGACGGGACCACGACCACGACTTTGGTGCGGCGGGCAGGATACGCGCAGAAATTTTTCTCACCTCATTTGGCCGAATATCCGGCGGAGCTCAAAGATGCGCAGGGCTTCTGGGGCGTCGCCAATCTCTATTTTCACACTCTTGGCTACAACACCAAAATGGTCAAGCCGAATGAGGTTCCAAAGAGCTATGAAGATCTCCTCAACCCGCGCTGGAAGGGACAATTGTTCTGGTCCACCGGCCGTGGTGGCGGCGGGCCGCTTTTTATCGGCAATGTATTCTTGTCCATGGGAGAGAGCGCCGGGAAAGCCTACGTGCAAAAGCTGAAGGGACAAAATATCGCCAAAACCACCGCCAGTGCCAGGCAGGTCTTAGACCTGGTCATCGCCGGGGAATATCCCATCGCGCTGCAAATTTTTAACCATCATGCGTACATTAGTAAAACCGCGGGAGCGCCATCGGAATGGCAGCCGATAGAGCCGGTGGCCGCGACGATCAGCACTATCGGTTTAGCGAAGTACGCGCCCCATCCTCACGCGGCAATGTTGTTTCTCGACTTTGTTCTCTCCAAGCGTGGCCAAAAAGTTTACCAAGCATCGAACTATCTCCCCGCGCATCCGGAAGTACCGGCGTTGCAAGCCGACCTCAAGCCCGGCGGAGGCAGATTCAAAAAGGTCAACTACATCAATCCCGATGATCAATTTGAAAAGGGTAACGAGTGGCTCGAATATTTTCAGAGTCAATTCCTCAAATAGTGGCGATTGATCCGCATGGCTAAACAGCAGTCGTCCGAGACTTATGATTTGCCGTTAAAATCTCACCCGGCGCCGCAAGCGCGCGGGGTCTTCGGCCTGAGTGCGTCCACCCGTTTCGACGCGCAAACCTGTGTCCTGATCATCGTTTCGGTCATTACCGGCTACCTCGTCCTGCCGCCCCTCTACTCAGTTCTCCAAACCAGCCTTTTTACCACCAAGCTCACGGGCGAGCTGGATGAGTTCACCTTGCGTTACTATCAGGAACTTTTTCGTGAGCTGCAAGTTTTGGGGCCGTTCCTCAACACGCTCTATTTTTCCATCGGCAGCGCGCTGTTCGCCACGATCATCGGCGGGGTCGTCGCCTGGGTCGTGACCCGGACCGATACGCCGCTGCGGGGCTTGGGATATTTCACCGCTTTCGCCTCCTTCGGCACGCCGTTTATTTTATACACCATCGGTTGGTTGCTGCTCCTGGGCAAAGCAGGGCCGGTGAACTATTGGCTGCGCACGCTTCTCAATCAAAGCGGGCCGGTGCTGAACGTTTATTCTCTGTGGGGAATGGTCTTGATCGAATCTTTTCTCTGGTCGCCGTTCGTGTTTCTGATGCTGGCCGCTTCCTTCCGGTCCATGGATCCGTCGCTCGAAGAGGCGTCGGCGGCTTGCGGCGCGCGCCTCTGGCAGACCTTGCGGCGGGTTTCGCTGCGACTCATGCTGCCGGCATTTTTCTCCGTGATCCTGCTGATTTTCATCCGCTCCTTCGAGTCCTTCGAGATCCCGGCGCTGGTCGGATTGCCCGGCGATATTCGCGTTCTTACCACTTCCATCTATCTCGATTCGCAACGCATGCCGCCCACCTATGGTAGGGCGGGGGCGTTTTCCGTGCTGCTGATGCTGGTGGTGGCGGCCACGCTCTATCTCTATTTTCGCGTCACGCGGGAGGGAGACAAATTTCACACCGTTACCGGCAAGGGATACCGGCCTACAGTCATCCAGCTCGGCGGTTGGCGCTACGTCACCGCGGCACTGTTGCTACTCTATTCCTTCGTGCTCCTCGTGCTGCCGTTTCTGATTGTTCTCTGGGCCTCGTTGCTGCCTTTCTATATGCAGCCTTCGCTCGAAGCCTTTTCGTTGTTCACCTTGAAGAATTTTGTCACCGCCATCCACTTTCCGAAGATTACGGATTCCATCAAGAACAGCGTCTTGCTGGGCCTCGGCAGCGCCAGTGTGGTGATGTTGCTGACCACGTTCGCTTCTTGGATCCTTGTCCGCACCAAGCTGCGCGGCCGCTGGCTGCTGGATTTGCTGACGACCTTGCCGCTGTTGTTTCCCGGTATCGTCATGGGCTTGGCGATCATGCGGTTTTACCTGATCGTGCCGATTCCAATTTACGGCACGCTCTGGATTTTGCTGGTGGCTTTTATTACGCGTTACATCCCCTACGGTATTCGCTACACCCACTCCGGCCTGCTGCAACTCCATCGTGAATTGGAGGAGGCCGCTTATACTTCCGGGGCCTCATGGTCAAACGCCATGCGGCGCATCACGCTGCCATTGCTGACGCCATCTTTCCTAGGCGGCTGGGTCTTCGTCTTCCTGCTCTCGGCCAAAGAGCTTTCGATGTCGATTCTGCTGGCCGGCCCGCAGACCCCGGTGGTTTCCGTCGCGATCTTTGAGCTCTGGGAGAACGGCCAAGTCGGAGAATTGGCCGCCTTCGGCGTGATCTGGACTGTTATCTTGGTTTCCGTCGCGATCATCTACTATCTCATCGCGCGCCGCTATGGTATTCAACAACACTAAGCTCGTGAGGTGATTTCTGTGGCTGAGTTCGAGATCTCACGCAATCCGCCCGTGTCACTTAGTGCTGATCAATAGGGCGCATAGCGCTTGTCTGTGCTATGTTCCTCCGAATAGTTTAAGGTCTAAGCAATCGCGCCAATGTCGATCCAACGAAACCACCCCGATCAAGGCTACACTTCCTTTCGAGCTTCGGTTGAATGATTTCGCCATGGCGATGCAGGACGTGTACGACTTCTTTCACGATGTAAATGTTGGGCTTGTAGAAAAAGGTCTTGAGCGATTAGACGATATGGTACGGCCGGCAATCATGTCCGGTCTCCTGTCTGACATGTTGACTGCGAGTCTGGGTAAACATTCAAGAACACTTACTGCCAACTGCTATTTCAATGGCCACCCTGATCTGGTCGTTCGCGGAGTTTATCCTGACAACTGTGTCAAGGCGGGGGTCCGAGGGCGTTGAGGTAAAGACAACCAGAAAAGAGGGTAGCGCAGTTGACACTCACGGTGCACGTAACCAGTGGATGTGCGTTTTCGTGTATTCGGTGGACAATGAAACCGAGCCTGCCCGTGAACGAAAGCCGATAACATTCATCGAGGTCTACCTTGGAAAAGTTGCTGTTGCGGATTTTCGGAAGAACGCTCGGGGAGAACTGGGAACGAGAACTGCAACGCTGCACCGCGCGGGAATTGAAAAATTACGTCAAAACTGGATCTATAAACTAAACCCGTAATTTCCACCGTTCTTAAAGGCGGCTAGTTTTGGGATAGCCTTGCAAGCTAGTTCGAAGTATCGCGGGTCCTTCTCAATCCCAACGCTCTCATAACCGACTGCCTCTGCAGCCGCTAACGTAGAACCAGATCCGGCGAAGGGATCCAGAATGATTCCTTCTCCGAGAGGTAACACACCTCGGATTAACGTGCGCAAGAAGGCCTGAGGCTTCAGGCTCGGATGAGGTGCAAGAGTTCGTTCGGACTTGTGCGTAGGGGCCGATGGGATCACATCTCCAAACGGCCGGTCTTTTGATGGTCGCCTGAAGCCTCCCGTCTTCCACTTCCGGAGATTGTCTTGCACTCGTCCTTCTATCGGCTTTCGGAAAACGAGCCATGGCTCCCACATTGAGCGAGGCATGACGCTGACTCCAGAGAACTCTTCATGGGCGGATTTAGGCCTATCGCCTCCTCTCATCGTCATTACCAGACGGATGATTTCTCCGCGTCTTTCTAGGCCAGCCTGAGCTAGGGCGCCTGATACGACGTACGACAACAGGGGATTGCTCGCTACAACAACATTTGCGCCGGGTACAAGTACAGGACGCAGGACCCGGCCCCATTCGAAGAAAAAGCGCCCTAGTTCCTCAAGATCGCCTGTCGAAAGAACTGTGAAGCGAGGTAGTGGCGAGCGCTTCGTGCCATCAAACGACGGAGGAATTCGCCAGATTCCACCCTTACCAATGCGAAGCTTCTCTTGTTGGGTAGAAGTGTACTCGACTAAGCCGTAAGGGGGGTCCGTCACGACAGCATGAATTGAATTTTCGGGCCGTTGTTGCAGCCAGCTGATACAGTCAGCCTCAAACAGGGTTGAACGACCGAATGAATATGATTTTAAGGGGCCCTCTCTGTTCGCCGGGCGGCCGTATTCCGCAGGAGCTTCGCGCAAGATGTAGAGACCGCGATCTTCGCGACGGAAAAGTGAGTCTGCGTTCAAGCGGAGGTAGGATCGGATGCTTGATGATGCCGCTTCACCGATAAGCTGGCGCACGCCGTCCTCTATCGCGGATACTGGTGCTCCCCGTGGTTTCGTAGACAAAACAGTCACGATTGCATCGCGGACTTCACCTGGTCGACGCCGTCTGTCGTTTGACTTATTCCGTGGTGGCATAAATTGGAAGGAAGACTAAGACGTCTGGACGTCTTTGTCAAGAAATTTTATGGAAATTTGACCAAATATGTAGGTATAAGTTACTCAGAAAGGATCCTGCCTATGAATGGGCGAATCTCTTGGTTGGGAGTATTCATGCGATTGGTCGGAGCCGTCGCGGTCGGACCCGAAGCGACCGAATGGCTCGGCCAGCTGACGCTGGCGGTCCGCAGCGCGACAACGGTCGACGTGCTCCTGGACACGATCCAGCCCTATCCGACCTTATCCGAGGCGATCTTCCTCGCGCTCCGCGAGCTCGACGATGCTCTGACTGCCGCGTAGCGCCCCGCGAGAGCTTTCTCCTAACGGTTTCCTAACGGTGACTGTCACCGTTAAGAAAGGGTGTCGCCTTCCTGACGCACCCGTAGAATCCAGGCGTGCTCGGTGAAGTCCTCACCGCGATGGTTACGCCGTTCAACGCAGACGGCTCGGTCAACCTCGACAAGTTCCGGGAGCTCGCCGCCTACCTCGTCCAGCACGGCTCGGACGGCGTCGTCGTCGCCGGAACCACGGGCGAGAGCCCCACGCTGACCGACGAGGAGAAGCTGGCGCTCTTCGCCGCCGCGGTCGACGCCATCGGCGACCGCGCGACCGTGGTCGCCGGCACGGGCACCTACGACACGCTCCATTCGGCGCAGCTCACCGAGCGAGCGCACGAGCTCGACGTCGACGCGTTCTTGATCGTCACGCCCTACTACAGCAAGCCGCCGCAGCGCGCGATCGTCCGGCACTTCCAGGAGATCGCCGAGCGCACCGACAAGCCGATCGTCGTCTACAACATCCCGAGTCGCGTCGTGATCAACATCGAGTCCGAGACGATCGCCGAGCTCGCGGAGATCGAGAACGTACGAGCCGTGAAGCAGGCGCACGACGATGTCGACCAGGCGCGTCTCATTCCGGGCCTGGGCCTCGACCTGTACGCGGGCGACGACAACCTGATCTTCCCGTTCCTCGGTCTCGGTGGCGTGGGCGGCGTCTGCGTGCACACCCACGTCTGGGGACCGCAGACCAAGGAGATGGTGCGCCGGTACAAGGACGGCGACGTGGAAGCAGCGCGCGGGCTCAACGAGGAGATGGCACCGGCCTACGACCTGCTGAAGGTGGCGAGCAACCCGATCGCGATCAAG